>Ga0181532_10000680_pt1 | contig 34148 bp, 26 predicted proteins | sample PEATcosm2014_Bin_33_FD_119768 | JGI IMG/M metagenome (GOLD analysis project Ga0181532, IMG submission 119768) | Peatland microbial communities from MTU Mesocosm Facility, Houghton, MI, USA - PEATcosm2014_Bin11_30_metaG | ecosystem: Environmental > Terrestrial > Soil > Wetlands > Peat | place...
CACGGAGTGTTTCCGCCGGCTGCGCGGCATGTTCGCGCTGGCGCTCTGGAGCGAGTCGCGACGACGACTGGTTCTGGCGCGAGACCGATTGGGCATCAAGCCACTTTATTTTTGCCGTAGGGGGCGCGACGTCTACTTCGGTTCCGAGCTGAAGGGGATCCTTTATCATCCAGAGATCGATCGCAATCTGGATTTAGACGGGCTGAATTGCTATCTGCGCGTGAACTACGTCCCTGCGCCGCTGACGCTTGTACAGGGAATTGAGAAACTGCTTCCCGGACACATTCTCACCTGGCAGCGCGGTGAAATAAAAGTCGAGCGCTACTGGCGCATTCCTATCCCGGCCGCGTCGTCCGCCAAGGGGCCGTTGAGCTTCGACGCCGCCAAAGAGCAACTGGACACTTTGCTTCGTGACTCCGTTAAGGAGCACATGATTGCCGATGTGCCGGTGGGACTCTGGGCCAGCGGCGGTCTGGATTCGTCGACCATTCTTCATTATGCCTCGCAGGTGTCGAGCAAGCCGCTGAAGACGTTTTCGATTACTTTCAAGGGCCGTAGGTTCGATGAAAGCGACTACATCCGCGAGGCGTCGGAGCGCTACGGAACGGAGCACACCGAGGCCGATTTGGGCGCCGACACTGATCTCGCGGGCGCCATTCAGGAATTCGCTTACTACTCCGACGAGCCGAATGCCGACGCGGGCTGTTTGCCGGTGTGGTTCCTGGCCAAGCTGAGCGCCAGGCAAGTGAAAGTGGCTCTCAGCGGCGAAGGGGCGGACGAGTTGTTGGGCGGTTACGTGACCTACATCGCCGACCGATATGCGCGCCGGGCGCGGTTGCTGCCTGCGGCCGTCAGGCGGATGGCGATCGGCGCCCTCCGCTATTGGCCGGTTTCGAATGAGAAGATCAGTTTTGAATACAAGCTCAAGCGTTTCCTGCGGGGATCCCTGCTGCCTGCCGACGAAGCTCACGTTTTCTGGAATGGCACTTTCTCCGAAGAGGAAAAAGCGGAAGTTCTCAGGCCGGCGGATGTGGCGCCGATGCTAAAGGTTCTCGCGCAGATGCCGCCGGTTGACGGCCTCAACCGTTATCTCCTTTTCGATCAGCAGTGCTATTTGCCGGACGATATTCTCTACAAGTCGGACCGCATGAGCATGGCGCATGCACTCGAGGTGCGGCCGCCCTTTCTCGATCACCGCCTGGTGGAGTTTGCCGCCTCGCTACCGGAAAACTACAAATTGCGAGGATCGAAGCTGAAGTTCCTGCTCAAAGAACTGATGAAGGATAAACTTCCGCAGGCGATTCTACACCGCAAAAAGGAAGGATTTGACATTCCCGCCCACGATTGGTTTCGCTCCGTGCTGAAGCCGCTATTGCTCGATACGTTGACCGAGTCGGCCGTGACAGCGACGCAGATTTTCCGCTGGGAAGGCGTGCAGTCGGTGATCAAAAGGCACCTTGACCGGCGCGAAAACCTGGGATATCACCTTTGGGGTTTGCTGATTCTGTTTGTATGGCTCAAACGCTGGAACATTCAGACGCTGTCGGAAACGGATTCGGCGCGCATGAGAGTCAGCCTCTCGGCGGCCGTCTGAACCATGGCAGCGAAATCGTTGTCGTCCTTTTCGCGGCAGTGATTTTCGTCGGTTGCATTGTATCCCCGCCCTCTCTCATGGACGACGTGGATGCGGTGCAGGCGCAGATCGCTCGCAACATGCTTCAGTCCGGCGATTGGGTGACCGCACGTCTGGATGGTGTGGCTTATCTCGAGAAAGCGCCACTCATTTACTGGACCATTGCGCTTTCTTATAAAGTCTTTGGCGTTCACGATTGGGCGGCGCGGATACCCGTGGCGCTGGCGGCCGTGGCGCTTGCCTGGCTGACCGCGGCGATGGGCGTGTGGGCGTTCGGGAAGCGGGCGGGATTCTACGCCGGCCTGTGCACGGCTACGTGTATCGGCCTGTTTCTCTTCACGCGCATTTTGATTCCCGATGTGATGCTCACGTTCACCGTGGCCCTGGCCCTGTGGGCGTTCCTTCGCGCACTGGACCACGACGAGCCTCATCCGCGTTTCTGGGCTGCCGTGCTGGCACTGAGTCTGGGATTGGGGCTGCTGCTCAAGAGCCTGGTCGGAATCGTCTTCCCCATCGCCGCCGGCGCGATCTACCTTTTGCTGACGGGGCAATTCTTTTCCGCCGCGGCTTGGAGGCGCCTCCGTCCTTTCAGCGCAGCATTCATCGTGCTCCTGGTTGCCGCACCCTGGCACGTGCTGGCCACCTTGCGCAATCCGCCTCACTTCGACTTCACCCTGCACAGCGGCCCGGGCCAATACCACGGGTTCTTCTGGTTTTTCTTCATCAATGAACAGCTCTTGCGGTTTCTGAATCTGCGCTACCCGCGCGATTACGATACCGTCCCGCGCCTCTACTTCTGGCTTTTTCATCTGCTCTGGCTTTTTCCCTGGAGCGTCTACTTTCCGGCCATCGCCAGGCTCTCCTTCAAGCCGGTGGACCGCGCCGGGCGCGCGAGCCTGCTGGCCCTGTGCTGGGCGGGTTTCATTCTGATTTTCTTCACCTTCTCGACCACGCAGGAGTACTACTCAATGCCCTGCTATCCCGCCCTGGCGTTGTTGCTGGGCTCGGCGATGGCGGCTGGCGGCAAGTGGATGCGGCGCGGCACAGCTGTGCTGACAGCCATCGCCGGTTGTGCGGCGGCGGCCGCAATCGTGATTTTGGCGTGGAGCCGTGGTTTGGCTGCCCCCGGCGATATCTCATCGGCCTTGAGCCAGCACCCCGGAGCCTACAAACTATCGCTTGGACACATCGAGGACCTGACCTTGGCCTCATTCGCCTACCTGCGCGTGCCGCTGGCGCTGGCGGCGGCGGCCTTCCTGGTGGGCGCCGTAGGAACTTTCAAAGCCAAAACGCAGCGCGCTGTCGTGGCGGCGGGGCTGATGATGGTCCTGTTCTTCCACGCCGCACGTCTGGCCATGGTGGCCTTCGATCCGTACATGTCCTCGAGGCCTTTGGCTGAAGCGTTCGAGAAGGCGCCGAAGGGAACTTTGATCGTCGAACATCACTACTATTGGTTCTCGTCGGTTTTTTTCTATACTAATCGTTCCGCGCTCCTGCTGAACGGGCGATTTATGAACCTGGAATACGGGTCTTACGCTCCGGGAGCCCCGAACGTCTTCATCGACGATGCGCAATTCAAGCAGTTGTGGCTCAAGCCGGAACGATGCTATATCGTTGCGAGGCAGTCAGCGGTGCCCCGCCTGGAAGGGTTGGTGGGCAATGCGCAACTCATCGTGGTGGCGGCGAGCGGAGGGAAGTTTCTTTTGACGAATCAGCCGTTATCAAGCAAGGTTGAGGGATTTTCGGAGCGGCAGCAGCACCGCCATCAAAACGGATGACTACGCTTGTGGTAGAGTAGTGCGTTAGACGCAATCAAGGAGGACAGATGAGAGTCGCTGTGCTCGGGGGAGACGGCTACTGCGGGTGGGCTACTGCTCTTTACTTGTCGAAGAAGGGACACTCGGTTGCAATCGTCGACAATTTCATCCGGCGACAGTGGGACCACGAACTGGGCGTGCAGACTCTGACGCCGATTCGCACTCTAGCCGAACGCCTGAGGGTGTGGCAGGAATTGGCGGGAAAGCAGATTGAGCTTTTCGTCGGCGACGTGACCGACTATGATTTTCTCTCCTCCTGCATCGAGAGCTTCGCGCCGGATGCCGTCGTACACTTTGCCGAACAACGCGCCGCGCCCTACTCCATGATCGACCGCAAGCACGCCGTCTTCACACAGGTCAACAACGTGGTCGGCACTCTGAATCTGCTGTACGCCTTGCGCGAAATCCAACCGGACTGCCACCTGGTGAAGCTGGGAACCATGGGCGAGTACGGCACGCCCAACATCGACATCGAAGAAGGCTACATCACCATCGAGCACAACGGGCGCAAGGATGTTCTTCCTTACCCCAAGCAGGCGGGTTCCTTTTATCACCTTTCCAAAGTTCACGACAGCCACAACATCATGTTCTGCTGCAAGATCTGGGGGTTGCGTGCCACGGACCTGAACCAGGGTGTGGTGTACGGCACCATCACGGATGAGGTGGCGCTCGACGAAGCCCTGATTAATCGCTTCGATTACGACGAAGTGTTTGGCACGGTCCTGAATCGTTACTGCGTCGAGGCTGCGGTCGGCATGCCGCTCACCGTTTACGGCAAGGGCGGGCAGACGCGCGGCTTCCTTGACCTGCGCGATACCGTACGCTGCATTGAGATTGCGTTACTGAATCCCGCGGGGCGCGGCGAATTCCGCGTGTTCAACCAGTTCACAGAACAATTCTCGGTCCTGCAACTCGCGGCGATGGTGCAGGCAGCCGGCCGGCAACTGGGCCTGGAGGTTCGGGTCGAACATATTCCGGACCCGCGCGTGGAAGCTGAGGAACACTATTACAATGCTAAACACTCGAAGCTGATCGAGCTGGGCTTAAAGCCGCATCTGCTTTCCGATTCCTTGCTCGACTCGCTGATGAATATTGCCCTCCGCTATCGAGATCGCATCGACGCCAGCAGAATGATGCCGCAGGTCAACTGGCGAAAGGCGCGCAATGCACGCCGTCCGGGCGCGTCCGCCGATCTCGCAGCGCTCGGGCCTCGATTGGCAGCGGTGGGCGCAAACAAGGAACTGGCCAAATAAGAGCTCATTCAAGCGCTTGTCATTGCGACTGGCCGTGGGCTCGCAGCCCACCCGCTCAGGCAAGAGTCAACCCTTCGTCACCCCCGCGAAAGCGGGGGTCCATCGTCGGTCCAGGAGCCAATAGATTCCCGCTTTCGCGGGAATGACATGCTCCAACGGACAAGGTTGCCCATAGGGTTGACAGCGGAATGCGCGGCCTGTCTTACTTCTCCGATGAGTGGGGAGTGCCCGGCGCAAGTTGGCCGTTGCGGAGCCGATATTCGCCGCCGCGCCACTGGAAGCTATTTTTGCCGAAACTGGCGAGCCAGAGAAGAAACGCCATGGCGTCCCACACCGGCAGCAGCCACATTCTCCCGCGCAGGGTTTGATCCCGAAGTCCCCGGGCGCCGATGAGCCACGTCATGGCCAACCTGAGTCCAAGGTAAGTCCCAAGATAGCCGAAACCCACGGCCACGGTCGGATGAATCGCGATTGCCGCCAGCGACCAGGGAAGTCCTTGCGTGAACAGCAGACCCAGATGGCCCCAGGGGCGCATGTGGCGCATGACGGCGAGCCAGCGGATGCGCTTGTGAATCAGTTCCGGCATGGCGGCGTAGTCCGGCACCGTCTGGATGGTGTAAGGCAGCAGTCGCACCTCGAAGCCGCGTTCTGCGATCAACCGGCCCACCAGAAGATCGTCTGCCGGCCGACTTTCGAGCGAGCGATACCCGCCGAAGCCCTCGAGTTGGGTGCGGGTGGTGGCGATCGTCGGGCCGAGCGCGAACTTCACTCCGTCCAGTTGCCAGGCGGCAAGGATTCCGGGATAGAAATCGGAAACCATGCCAATGGTTTGCAGCTTTTGCGCCAGAGTTTTGGCGTCGATCGGTATGTAGAAGCAGGTGACTGCGCCCACCTTGGGATCAGCCAGGGGCGCCACCACGGTGCGCAGATAGCCGGGCCGCACGCGCACGTCGCTGTCGCTGATTACCAGGGTTTCATGCTGTGCCTCGCGCACCAGGCGCGATAGTTTCCCGACCTTGTCATTGATGGCGTGGCCATCCCCGCCGAAAAGAATGCGAATCCGCCTCTCAGGGAAATCACGGGCCAGCTTCTCGAGCACGGGAACCACCGGGGCATCCTTGTCTCCCACGCAAAACAGCAGTTCGTAATCCGGGTAGTCTTGGCGGCAAAAGCTGGCGAAATTCTCATAGGCATCGGGGTCGAGGCCTCGAACGGGCTTGAGGTTGCTGACGGGAGGGGTGAAACTGCCCTTTTTAGAACTGGCTTGCGCGACGGGGCGGCGGAAAAAACGCCAGGAGCTGTAAAGGACGATCAAATAATAGATGAAGGGAAAGGTCGCTACCACCAGCAGGGAGTAGCCGAGAATCGTCATCAGCGTCATTTAGGGAAATCCTCGCAGGGTGTCATTCTGAGCGAAGCGAAGAATCTCGGCGGTCTGCACGTGATTCTTGAAGGCCAAAACTACGGAGATTCTTCGCTGCGCTCAGAATGACAGCCCGGCGGAGGCTCCGCATTGAGTGTTTGCCCAGAGCTGCGGCGTTTGATTTCCCGCAGTGAATAAATGGGTTTCTTCTGGGTCTCGTAGTACGTGCGAGAAAGCATTTCGCCGATGAGGCCGACGGAAAGAAACTGAACGCCGGTCAGGAACAGAAGCATCGCGACAAAAAGAAGCGGCCCGTGGGCCAGCATGATGGCTCTGTGGAGCCATAGCTTCTCGTACAAAAGGAAGAGCCCGATGGCGCCGCCGGCGCCCACGCCCAGCAGGCTCAAGAATCCAAAAAAGTGCAAAGGCCGGGTGGAGTAATCAAGCAGAAACTTGATCCCGATTAAGTCGAGCAGAACGCGCACGGTCCTGGAGATGCCGTAGTGCGACTTCCCTTTTTCGCGCCGCGTATTCTTGATGGCAATTTCTGTAGTGTTCGCCCCGGCCCAGCTTGCCAGTACGGGAATGAAGCGATGTAGCTCCCCGTAGAGATGAACGTTCGCGAGAACATCGCGGCGGTAGGCCTTGAATGTGGTGCCGAAGTCGTGCAGCGGCATGCCGGAAAGTTTTGCCATCATCCAATTGGCGACGCGGCTGGGAAGGCGGCGCGTGAGCCACGCATCTTTTCTGTCCACTCGCCAGCCGCTGACCACATCGTACCCCTTCGCCATTTGGGCCAGGAACTCCGGGATGTCTTCCGGGTCGTGTTGGAGATCCCCATCCATGGAGATGATGATGTCGCCTCGGGCAGAATCAAATCCCGCTTGCAGGGCCGGCGCTTGGCCGAAATTCCTTCGCAGCCGGACCACGCACACGCGGCTGTCGTTCGCGTAGATTTCATCCAGAATTTCGGGCGTTTGATCGCGGCTGCCGTCGTCCACAAACACCAGCTCATAAGGCTGGCCGATGCGATTCAGCACCTCGGTGAGCCGCGTGTAGAGCGGTCGGACATTTTCCTGTTCATTGTACAAAGGCACCACAATGGAGATCATTTGCGAGGTCGCCATAATTAATAATCTGTATGCCAAGGTCTTTGGCCAAGAGTCTGATACCTGGCCGTGTCAGGGCTTGGTATTCCTTTTCTCGCTGCTCGAGCAGACGCGTGGGCGTTTGCCTCAGCGTTTCATCCACAAAGCCGGGGTGACACATCAATTCACTCGTCCCGTCCGGGACCCGGCGGAGAATCTCGCGCAGAAGCGCCTCTTCCAGAAACCCCGTGGCTGTGACTCCGTAGAAATGCTCAGCGCTCGCTACACCCGCTTGCGGCAGTCCGCGGCGCCAGCCCCGGTAAAGAAGGGAAAGGATGAGGCTGTTGAATCGCTGTCTCAGGATCGTTGCCTTGGCGCGCGGAAATCGTCCCAGCAAATAGCCCAGCGCCGGCCACGTTTCCGCGACCGATCGAATCGCCTTGATGCCGTATTGGCGGGCGAGCTTCAAGCTCATCTTTCCAACCGCCGGCAGAGCATGCACGTGCTTGTGACTGTCCAGATGAGTGGGCACAATGCGGGCGGCCAGAACCTTTTCAACCTGGGCGTGCATCTCTCTCTCGATTTCGACCGCACGCACTCGTCCCAGCAGCATCGCTCGCCACAGGCCGGCGGGTTTTCTCGCGAAGACCCCACGGCCATTTATGAGAGTGGGAACGGATGAACCAGGGGCGACTGGTTTGCCTTCCGTGAGATTCAGATGAATGCCGACTCCTAAATGCGGGGCCTGGCGCGACAGCGCCGCCGCCGCCGCGAAGGCTTGGCCGTTTGCCAGCAGGGTTGTGCTGCTGAGCAGTCCATTGTGGTGCGCATCTATGATGGCTTGGTTAACCCCGTCCGTCAAGCCGAAGTCATCCGCATTAACGATCAGGCGCTTCATAAGCAGTCCAAATCGCGCCGAAGTCCTCTCCGCCCGAGACTGTCATTCTGAGCGAAGCGAAGAATCTCTGTAGTTCGTCTGCAGCGGAACTGCGGGGATTCTCCGCTTCGCTCAGAATGACACCGCTTGAGGAATTGAGAAACGCCTTACAGTTCCGGCGACCCAAGGGCAGGTTAAGCCCGAATTGCACATTTATCACTCAATGCTGATCGCGCCCACGTCGTACCAGCCATCGGATTGACGGCCTTCGATGGCCAGGCGGATGGCCGGCTGTTCAGTTCGCGGGTCGAGAAGCGCCACGCGAACGCGGTAGTCTCCGGGTTTTAGTGTGGCCGGAACGTAAGCTGTACCATCGTAAACCGCATCACCGGGGAGCCACTTGCGCACGTCCACGGGCAGTTTGATGGTCTCCGATCCTGTAGGCGAGGTAATCTGCAACGCAAGCTCGTAAGGCCGGTAGACAGGTGCAACGCCGGCGTTGAGCCACCACATGTGTAATGGCGCCATCGTCCCGGCTTTCGCGCGGCCGGCATACTCCAGCCGGCGGAGAACGAAGCGGTAGCCCATCTTCTTCTGAAAATCGTCGAAGCGAGCTTTCCACTCTGGCGGAATCGCCGACGATTTGATGTTGACGGAGGAGACATGCCAGCGCAACGCCTGAGCGAGAATGTAATCCACGTCCCAACCCTGCTGCTTCCAATAGCCTGGGACCCAGCAGGTTTCAAGCGAGACAGGGCCTCGTTTCCAGGCGTCCTGGATGCCTGCGCGCACAATCTGCTCCGGGTAGAGGTCGAACATGTGGCACCACCGGCCGCCGGTGGTGTCGCGCATGTCGCCCCAGCAGTCGAGTCGCCAGCCGGCGCCCTGCTGCGTACCGTAGGCGAGCGCCTGCTCCTGATCGAAGTTCATCAGCAGCGGGGTGCGCTTGAAGGCCTCGAGCCAGATGTCGATCAGGGTCTTCTGATGAGGGAATGCCGGCATGTAATCGCTCCAGCCTTCGCCCCAGTAGCCGACCGAAGAGATATCGACGCTGTCGAGATCCGGGTGCCCGTCGTAGCGCGCACCCGCGGCCGCCACCACCACCCCCCAGTATTTCAAGTAGAGCGGATCGGAGAAGTCCGGCTGCCAGATTTCGCCGTCCTTGTCCGTGGGCCGGTTGGCGCGGCGTGCACCCGAGTTTTGGTACCACACCGGTAGCGGATGCTTTTGATCGTAGGGCATCAGCCGGATGGCCAACGCTTGGCCGCGCGCGTGCGCCTCCGACAAGGCTTGGTCAAGGATGTCCCAGCGAACTTTGCCCTGTTCCGGTTCGAGCTCCTGCCAGAACCAGCGGCAGTAGGAGATGGAAGAAGCAGGGAAGTCCGGCGGGGAAGTCGCCTCGCTGAGCTTTGTGGTGGGCCCTTCTTCGGACCAGCCTACGCCGGCATTCAGGGCTTGGCCGTTGAAGCGCTGGAAAGTTTCAATGCCCATGCCGGGATTCACCAGCACGTCGTCGACGGGTTTCGGACGGACGATCACTAGTTCCTGCGCGGCGGCTGGAATGGCCAAGAGACTTAATGAAAGAATACCGAATAGTCTGTGAATCATGATGCTCTCCCACTTCACGAGAAAAGAATTTAAAATGGCAAATTTCAAATTTGAGACCTTCTGAAATCTGAAATTCGCCATCTGAAATTTGCAAGCTGTCATTTGAAATCGTTTTGCAAATGGCCGGGCGTCAGGCCTTCGAAGCATTAGTAATAAGGGAACTACTCTACCAGTCGCAGTCCTTCCGGTAAAGACTCACCGAAAATGCGCAAGGCGTCGGCTTGTGCGGGTGGAACATACTCGCGGAGGCCCCGGCTCAAGTCATCCGAAACACCCGCCGCGGTCAAACGCGCGATCGCCTTTTGCCGCAGATCTTGCTCGATGTCGCGCAGGTGATCACCGGTAAGTGATCCAAGCTGGACCACGGCCGATGCCGTTTCGACTGTGAATTCCCTCAGATCAAGCAGCGCTTGGAGCCATTCCGATGCGGTTTCAACCGAGACCACACAGTTGAGTGGACCGTACAGTGGGATGCGCGCACCCACCCGTCCGAGCGACCACAGCCATGCCTTCTCGGCGGGTTCTTCGCGGATTCTGGCCAGCAACTCCTCGCCCAGCGAGGCCCGCAATGTCGCGGGGAGGTGCTCTAAGCTGGCTAGGAGGCGCCAGCCTTCGTGCTCGACCTGGCTGTTCAGCCGTCCGCTCGTTTTCTTCCCGCTGACTCCCAACAGGGCTCCGTACTTTTGGTGCAGTTCGCGCTGCTGCCCGGCGTTAAGCCCGCCTGCCACCCGGCGCCAAAGCACCAGCCACTCAACCTGGCATTGAGGATCTTTGGGAAACGACGGCCCCGCAAGATAAACCCGGCGCGCCTGGTTGATCCGCCAGTCATCCAGCAAGGCGCCGAAGCCGGGCCGCAGGCAAAAGCCAAACAGATTGAGCCAGCGAGCCTCGTGCCGGCGGCTCTTGGCGCGCCCGCCGGCAACCTCGGCGAGGACATCGCACAGCGAACGGATCGTGCCCATGGGCCAGGAGTCTTTGCTGTGGCCGAGCGTGGCTTCGAGTCTGCTCACGATCGTTTCAGGTTGTGGCGGAAGCGTCCCCTCTTCTGTGGCGCGGTCACCTTGCCCGCGCGCCTCATGCGCTGGGCCGAAGACCTCCCGAATCTGATTCGCCGCGGCCTCTACCGTCTGGGTGGGGATGGGCGGAGGCGCCTGCGAAGGCGCCGCTGCAGCCTCTGCAGGTTGGGCTTCGTTGCCGCGCAGTTCGAACTGCAAGCGCCAACGGTGCTGCGTCTTGAGCGACTCGCACCAGAGTTCGAGAGTTCCCACCTCCGTGAAGCTGGCGGTGAGCTGCACGCCTAATTCGATCTGGCGCGACCTCTTTCCATAGCGCAACATGGTGACCAGCGGCGCGTGCCGGTGGACCTGGCTTCCGTCGAGAACAGCGACTGCGCCGTGCTCGTCGTGACGCGTGGTCGAGCTGTAGAGCGTGAACGAGACGGGGCGATTGGTGAGGACCGCAAATTCACGATTCGTGAGCGGCAGCGTTGTTCCTTCTTCGATCCCCGACGGCAGCACGCAGACGGCTTGAGGCGCGCGATCCTGGGCGCCTTCCGATTGCACGCCGATGTAGTAGGTCCTTGCGCTGCCCGCCCTGATACGCAGGCCACCGCCCCGCCGCACCCGTCCATAGTACGCAGCGCCGATGGCCACGGCGCTTTCAGGTGCCTGGTTGCTGAGGATTTTCGGGCGCCAGGCGTTGCTGCCGTTGAACCAGCCGACGACTGCGTCGACGATCTTCTCCCGAGTGACGGCCGGAGCAAAGAAACCGCCGTTGAACAGGATGGCATCCGGACGGATCATCGGCGTGGGCGCTGAATCGCCTTCCTGTGGCGGCACGCCATGGCGGGCCCCTACGAGAAACGCGGCCAGATGCTTGGTGATCGCCGGTTCGGTCGCGTAGGGCAAACCCAGTTCGCGTAGACCAACGCGCCGGTCATGAGCGGGCAGGTCGTCAGGAGCGGTTTGGGGAAGGAATCCGCCGGTCAGAACTTCCACCACCTCGTCCCGATTCAGCTCTGAAGTGAGCGTCCCGCCGACGAGCGCTCGTCCGCTGCCCAGGACACTGATCGGCAGGCGGTCCAGAGCCGGGTCACTGAGAAGCCGCTCCTTGGCGGCGCAGCAGGTCCGTCTGAGCGCGTGGCGTTGGCGCAGGCTGAGCTTGGGAGCATGGAGTTTCTCCTCGACGCGTCGTGCCAGCGCTAGATCGAGGTTGTCTCCTCCCAAGAGCAGATGCTCGCCAATCGCAATGCGCTCGAACTGCACTTGTTGGTTGTCGAAGCGAACTCGAATCAAGCTGAAATCAGAGGTGCCGCCTCCGACATCACAAATCAAAACCAGCTCACCATCCTGTAGGGGGACGGCTTGCCGTCCCCATTCACCTCCTCTTGTGGGGAGGAGATCAGGGGGTGGGGCGGAACTGCGCGGGCGTCTTCCCGCGCGGCGCAGCGGGGGAGCCACGTTCAGCGCGTCTTGATGAGCGGCGATCCAGGCGTAGAAAGCGGCCAGCGGTTCTTCGAGTAAAGTCAGCTTTTCAAGACCCGCCAGGTGCGCTGCCTCTACCGTTAACTCGCGCGCCTCTTCGTCGAACGAAGCCGGGACCGTCAATACGATTTCCTGATTCTCGAATCGCATCTCGGCGCCGACCGATGGGGCTGCGGAAGAATGATTCCACGCATCGCGCAGATGGGTGAGATAACGGGCCGAGGCTTCCACGGGCGAAACCATCGGTTCCGGAGGCTCGGCTCCCCACGGCAGAAGCTTAGCCCGGCGATCCACGGCGTCATGGCAAAGCCAGGATTTGGCGGAAGAAACCTGGCGCCCCGGCAGGAGCGCGCCCTGCTCGCGAGCGAACACGCCGGCCACGGATTCCGGCCGCTCTTCCCAGGGGAGCTTCATGCTTCCTGCGGACAAATCCTGTTCGCTGGGGAAATATAGAAACGAGGGCAATGTGGGCAGGGAGCGAACCTCACCCTCCGCTACCAGTTGCGGCACCTGGAATACCTGAATCGCTGATGCTTCCTGCTTATCGAGGTAGGCAACAACCGAGTTTGTCGTGCCAAGATCAATGCCGATGATGTAGCGGCTGGAGTCTAGCATCACTTATCTGTATCTCGCGTCCGGGCAAGCGCTGTCATGCTGAGCGAAGCGAAGCATCTCCGCAGTTGTCCTCTTTTGCTCCTCGGGCAATTAAGAACTGCAGAGCTTGTAGCGGGACGGCTTGCCGTCCCCTTTCGCCGGGCCGGTGGCGGGCGGGTAGGGCAAGCCCTACCCCTACATCACTTCAAAGCCGCGAAGCATGACGGCACTCAGGGCCGCTCGGTTTTTTCGCGGATGTTCAGCTCGAGCTTCCAGCGCTGCGCACCGTCGCGCGAAACGCACCACACTTCGAGTGTGCCTACTTCAGTGACGCGGGATTCCAGGCGCACGGGCAAAACCGTGCCCTCCTGGCCATCCAGTTTCAGTGTCACCTCGAGTGGGCTCAACTCCTCGATCTCATCGCCCCAATCTTCGAGCAGGCTGCCGATCTGATCTTGTTTGCGCACGCTCGAGCTCAGGAAACGAAACTCCACCGCTTCGCCCACCACCAAACCGAACTCCCGGTCGGGAATTTGCGCTTCCGTTCCCTCCTCCATCCCGAAGGGCACAACGCAGAGCGCCTTAAGCGGGGCTTCCAGCCCAGGCACCGCGGGCAAAGCGCTCTCGATGCCGATGTAATAGGTGCGCGAGGCGCCGCTGCGGATGCGCACGCCTTTTCCGCGCCGGGCCTTTCCGTAGTAGGCTGCGCCGCGGGCCACTGCGTGTTCGAGATCGGGAGCATCCAGGATCTCGCGTGTGCCGAGTGGGTCAAAACCTTCTTCGCGCAACCAATCGTTGAGCACCTCAATCAGCCGGTCCCGCAGTACTGCCGCCTTCATTACCCCGCCGTTAAAGAGCACGTGCGTCGGACACGCCAAGCCGCTCCGGCCGCGGCGAATCTTCTCGAGTTCGGGGCCGTCCTGAACTTGCCTCGAAAGGAATCGCGCCAGATGCCTGGTGATCGCAGCGTCGGCAGCGTAAGGCAAACCCAATTCCTGAATCCCAATGCGCCGTTGCCGCGCCGGCATCTCGCTGCTCGCCACTTTTGGAAAGAATCCGTCCACCAAGACCTGCTTCAAATCTTCGCGCGTCAAATCGGCTTTGATCGTCCCGCCCACAAGCTTGGAGCCTTTGCCGAGCAAGGCAACCGGGTGCTTGTGGCTTTTCGGTTCTTCGAAGAGCCGCTCTTTGCCCAACCGGCACTGATGCCACAAGCTGTGCAATTGCCAGATGTCAATGTGATGTCCATTGGCTTCCAACCGTTGTTGGAGCAGCCGGGCGAGCGCCAAATCCATGTTGTCACCGCCCAACAGGATGTGCTCTCCGACGGCGACTCGCTTGAGCACCAGATCCCCGCCTTCCTCCGAAACGCTGATCAGGCTGAAGTCTGTTGTCCCGCCGCCAATGTCGCACACCAGAACGAGGTCGCCAACCTTGACGCGTTTGCGCCATCCATCGCCTTTGCTCTCCAGCCACGCATAGAATGCCGCCTGGGGTTCTTCCAGCAGGGTGACGTTTTTCAATCCTGCCTGCTCGGCGGCGCGCCGCGTCAATTCCCGCGCCTCTTCATCGAACGAAGCGGGCACCGTGAGCAGGACGTCCTGCTCGCTGAGAGCCAGTTCCGGCTTCCCCTTCGCATGGTAGTGGTCCCACACCCGTCGCAAGTAATCAAGGAAGTGCGAAGACGCCTCCACGGGCGAAAGCTTGGGCACTTCTGGCGGAGCCTGCCACGGCAAAATGGGCGCAGTTCGGTTCACCGCCGCGTAGCAAAGCCACGATTTGGCCGAAGACACAAGCCGCGACGGACTTTCAGCGCCGCGCTTGCGCGCCAGTTCGCCCACTACGAACCGAGGTTCGCGCTCCCAGGGTAACGCCAGGCTGTCTTTGGGGAAGTCCAATTCGCCGGGGAGATAGAGAAACGATGGCAACAGGGTGCGGTCCGCAACTTCGTTGGGATTTACGAGCTGAGGTATTTCCTGGATAGCTATTAGTCCGGTTCCTTCTTCCAGGGTGGCGTCACACTGTGCCAGGGCGGAGTTGGTGGTTCCCAAGTCGATGCCAACGATGTACTTTGCGTCCAATAAGCCTCCACTTTCGACGGGTGCAGGGGCGGTTCACAAACCGCCCCTATGGAATCTCGACTTCGGCAGGCGCAACCACGCTGCGGCCCTCACCCTCGGGTAAAGAAGGCAGATTCACCTGCGTTGCGCGCCACCCGCGATGCCGCAGCAGGCCCCTGAGTGGGGGCTTTCCCGTGACGTTGCCGATTACTTTGATAGCTGCCGGATCAAACCCCGCTTGCACCGTGACTGGGCTATCCTCCTCCGAGGAGATGATGGGCTCGAGTTTCACATAGTGTTCAAGCGCCTGGCGGCAGCTTTGGTGGACACTTCGCACGGCGGCGCCCAATTGGGCATCCGGATACGGCGTCACATCCTCCGCAAAGAAGTCGATGAGCCGTCCCTCGCGTTGCAGCAAGGCGAGCATCTGGACCGCGCGGTCGTAACTCGGGGGCCCTGCTTCGGCTTCTTGCGGGCGCGGTTTGTCAGACGGCCTGACGGGACCCCCGGCAGCCGGCGTGACGCCCAATTCCAGGGCGATGTTCCCCGGAATCTCACCGTAAAGCAGAATAGAGAAGAAACAACGCAGAGAATAACTGATTCTTTTTCCGAGCCCCATCAACGTGACTCCCGTCGGCAGCGGCCGGGTTCAGAGGCGAGATACCTTTCGAGGAATCGAATGCTTTTCCCTCGACACCTCCGATCTGGCGCCTCCCCTAGTCGAGCATCATTATCAGTGTGTGAACCAGAATCTCATTATACCTTAGCTCTTCGTGAAAGCGAGTTATCGGGCGCCCGCGTGCTGTCCGGCAAATGCCAAGGGCCAGGGCTACGAGGCAGATCATGATTCGGGCCGACCTAGTCTGGGCAATGCTCAAAAAGTATTTCTCAGTATATTGATGATATTAGCAATATACACTGAGATACACAATCGCTTTGGTACTTGAATGTGAAAATATTCAGGAATAGAGTAACGCCGCGTTCGGCAGTTCGGATTGTGTGCTGGCTGGCATTTGGCGCCGCCCTTGAGCTAACAAAATGCCCATTAAGGTCGGGGCGCATCGCTCAATGAGTACACGACCGCCGTTGTCAAGAAATCGATCCCACCTGCCGATCCAATCAAAGGGAGGAAGCAATGATTTGGCTCGATTGGATGATTGTAGCTTCGGTTGCGGTCCTGGCAGCAGTCATCTTCAAACAGTGGAAAGAACGGTCACGTCTCGTAAACCATCTTGATACGTCCGCGCGAAGAGTGGATCCTATCGTCGCTGGGAAGAGTGAGTGGGAAGGTGATCGGCGGCGACCGAAAGCGCCAGAAGCAGTTCCGGCGAAGCGGAGGTTCCCCACCGGCACTCACGCCTTCGCCTGCTACAAGCACAAATTCGAAGAAATGGCGAGGGGGCGCGGAGACGAGGAGACCTCATTCTGGGAAACGATCACAGCCCTGACTTTCGAGGCTCAAGCCAAACCGCCGCGTGGTCTGGAGCATTTCCAGGGGGTATCCAGGCTCGCAAGCCAGATTGCCACGCAGTTGGGATTATCTGATGCGGAAGTCGAAGAGATTCGCGTGGCAGGCGTCGTTCACGATATTGGCAAGGCCCAGATCCCCGAACAAGTACGCTTGAAAGCCGACGCGCTGACGGAGGACGAGTTTGAGATCATGAAGGGCCACGCGGCTTGGGGAGCTCGGATGTTGGAGCCATTGAACGAGGAAGGCATTGAGGAAATCGTGCGTCACCACCACGAGCGTTTTGATGGCAATGGCTACCCCGACCACCTGAGAGGAGACGAAATTCCGCTGGGGGCCCGAATTATGTCGGTGGCGGAGTCTTTCGACGCCATGGTTTCCGACCAAGCTTACAAGGCCTCACGGAGTTTCGAAGATGCCGTTGCCGAGTTGCTCCGCTGCTCCGGAACGCAATTCGACCCCGACGTCGTATCGGCCTTTCTCGGCCAGATTCGAAGGGAAGACGATTTCCGACGGCAGAACTGACGGGTCGAATTTCTGGAAAAGTGTCAGGGCATTGCTTTCGACAATAATTACCACCCGCAGCGCCCAGATTGCGCGGATTTCGCTCTGCGCTAAATCGCAGAGCATCTTCGAGTCCCGGCAGGGGATTTCCCCATCGGAGCGGAATCCTTCTCCATCCAAGCTCACTGTCCGGCCGATTCGGCATCGGGACCTCGGGCCTGAACCCTAGCGGTTCGTGGCCTATCTCGCCGGTGCGGGCCAGCGGATTTGGCAAGTGCGCACCGCCCGCAGGCTACGGCGACACATTGTCCCTCGGCATTCGGGGGGATTGAGGGCGATTTATGACCGAAGTCCGGAGTGGCGAGCGGACGTATAACTAGAGGAATATCGAAACACTAGTAAATAGCTAGTCGCAATGAAGGAGATATATTGTGTCGATTTGGAAGATGTACCCTTATTGAGAGTGCGAAACGGTTTGTTAACGTGTATACTAATAAGCTGGGTACCAATCTCCGAAATCGCTGCGTGAGGGAGTGCTTTGTGCTCTCAACCGATCCAGCGCCCGATGGCGTCAAAGGCGACGCTTTATCTTTCTGGGCAGGCGCGCATGCCTGATGATGAGGGAAAACCTATGGACTCCCCAATGCCCAGTCTTCCGGCTCCTTTCCCCAATGAAGTGAAGACGCCTTTTAAACATGTGGTAGACAGCCTCCCTGACGGCGTCTATGTCACCGATGGGGAGCGGAGGATAACCTACTGGAACCACGCAGCGGAGGCACTTTCCGGGTACGCGGCTGAGGAAGTTCTGGGCAAGCGATGCTCTGAGAACTTCCTTATGCACATTGATGACGCCGGGTGTCTGCTCTGTATGGGGGATTGCCCTCTCAGCCGCACCCTCGAGGATGGCCTGCCGCACCGAGCGGACGTTTACCTTCACCATAAGGGCGGGTATCGGGTTCCGGTGGAGGTCCGGGTTCGTCCGATTTGGGGTGCCAACGGCGAGGTTGTGGGAGCGGTCGAGGTCTTTAGTGACAATTCCCGCCAAAGGGCAGTGAGGGAGCGAGCCAAGGATCTCGCGAAGTTCGCGTTTCTTGATCCGGCCTCCCAAGTCGGAAACCGGAGCTACCTGGAGCAACAACTCTCCCAACATCTCGAGCAATTCTCGTCCTTCGGCACTCCGTTCGGAATCATATTGACCGACTTGGACGAGTTTAAGAACATCAATGATACCTACGGGCATGCTGCTGGGGACGCTGTGCTGGTTACTATCGCGAAGACCATTTCGAATTGCCTTCGCGCGTCGGACGTAGTAGGCCGTTGGGGCGGCGACGAGTTTCTGGCGATTCTTCCCGGCATTACGCGGCAGTTCCTCTCGAACGTGTCCGAGAAAGTCAGGAAACTGGTCGCCCTTTCCACCGTCCCTGTGAGTGGAACAGAGATTCATGTGACGATCTCGGTGGGGGGGGCGATGGTTGCTCCCGGAGACTCACCGGAATCCCTCATGAAGCGGGCGGACAAACAGTTGTATACCAGCAAGCAGTCAGGCCGGAATCGCGTAAGCCTATGATGGTCCGTTAACACAGGCACTCTTGCCTGTGACGGCCGGACCTACGAAGAGTCAACCCCAGTCAGAAGTGCGAAGTGTCTCAGTTTGCCGTAGACGACGTTTTACGACGCCAAGTGGCGAGGTGAACTCGCCGCCACAATTTCAAACTGAGACCCTACCCAGAAGTGCTTGTGCTACCCCATAGCCAAGCTGATACTTGACATTCAACACAGTTAGACGGTAACGCGCGAGAGTTTTCGCACACCCGCGGCCCGAGCGTCTGTTGTCTATCTCAACACGCCCTTCATATCAACAGGAAGATACGGCGGTAAGCAGCCTGCTGTCTATTTGGCACAAAACGTGCCTACAAACGCGTGTTGGGGGTTGCAGGGGCAACGCCGAAAATGAGCTGGGGGCAGCCACAAGGCCGTGCCCGCTGAGGGTTTTATGAATGGTGACGGTCTACAATTCCGCGCTCTGGTGGTCGAAGACAATCCAGCAGATGCGTTCATGCTGAACAAGGTTCTGGGACGGATCCCGGAGGCGCAGTTTGAGACCACGCAAGTAGAAAGGTTGGAGGATGCGTTGGCCAGCCTCGCGGTGGCATCGCACGACGTAGTGCTCCTGGACCTGGGTTTGCCCGACTCTCAAGGTGCGGACACGGTGACTCGCTTGCGCCAGTCCCAACCCGGGGTGCCAGTCGTAGTCTTGACCGGATTGGACGACGAAGCTGTGGGCATAAGCGCCGTGCAGTCGGGCGCGCAAGACTACCTGGTGAAAGGCAGTTTGACGCCATCTGCGCTGGGGCGGTCTATTCGCTACGCCATCGAACGAAAGCGAGCTGAACAGGCAGTGATGGCGCAGCTTAAGGAAGCGGCGATCGTGGAAGAGCGCAACCGGATTGCGGGGGAGATCCACGATATCCTGGCGCAAGACTTTGTCGGCATCCTGCTCCAATTAGAAGCTGCCCGCGACCTTAACGGTTCGAACCCCGCTGAGGCAGCCAAGTGCATTCAACTGGCCGAGGCCGTGGCGCGCAGCGGTCTTGCGGAAGCCCGGCGGTCGGTTTGGGCATTATGCCCGCCGGAGTTGGATGCCGAGGGACTGGTTGGCGCGGTGCAGAGTTTCCTTAGCCGGGTAGCCGTCGGCAACCCCACCGCGGTCGGGTTCTCACTCCGCGGCGAACCCTACCCGTTGCCCAATGACACGGCGCTGGGACTTCTCCGTATTTGTCAAGAAGGGGTCGTGAATGCCCTTCGCCACGCGCAGGCGAGCAAAATTCGAGTCCAACTTAGCTACGGGCCATCCGGCGTGGACCTCTGTGTGCACGACAACGGCCGGGGTTTTGACCCAAAAGCCCATGCGGGCGGCAAGGGGTTCGGGCTCATCAGCATGCGCGAGCGCGCGGAGCGTATTGGAGCGCGGATTGAAATCTCCGGCGAGCCGGGACAGGGAACGCGGCTGACCGTTGCGGCTCGAGCCTCCATGGGAGGCGGGGAGGGCCGGACATCATGAATGTTCCCGAGACCCTCCGGATTCTGGTCGCAGAAGACCATCCCGTGGTGCGGGAGGGCTTAACCGCCATGATCAATCGGCAGCCGGACATGAAGGTTGTGGCCGAGGCGGGTGATGGCAGGGAGGCGGTTGAGCAATTCTCGCAATACCGCCCCGATGTGGCTTTGATTGACTTGCGAATGCGCGGAATGAATGGGCTGCACGCAATTCTCGCCATTTGCCGGCGCTTCCCCGGTGCACGGCTGGTAGTGCTGACAACATTCGACGACAATGAAGACATCTACAGGGCCTTGCAGGGGGGAGCAAAAGGGTACGTCCTTAAAGGGGCGCCCCGCGAGGAGCTGCTGGAGTGCATCCGAACCGTCTCTGCAGGTCAATCCCATATCGCTCCGGCTGTTGCGGCGAGATTAGCCGAACGTTTCAGCAAACCAGGGTTAACTGCCGGGAATTAGCAGTACTGCGCTTGGTGGCCGGCGGCAAAAGCAACCAGGAAATCGGCAGCCTTTTTCACATCTTCATAGTCTGGCATATACCCAAAAGATAGACGCGGCTTATATATTCTGGTAAAGTGACTTTGTAATAACCCCAAGCGACACAGTTGTCCCTCGAAGGTAGTCGGAGGTAATAGGAAATGGCCCCACACGACCCTACCCCCACACCCGAGCATGCCAAAAAACACCCCCTATGCGTGGTGCTTGCCGGAAACCACATCCAGAGCGAGGAATTTCTCATCAGCCTGCTGAGGCAGAAAGGCTTGGTGCCCATCCCGTCTTCCTCTCTGAAGGAGGCGCAGTATCTGCTCGCGCGCAGTGAGACTGCGCTGGCGATATGTCATGCGAGTTCCAACGATGGGACTTTTCGAGAGCTTCTCAAGTCCCTTCGAAGCGGTTCAAGGGTTCCCGTAATCGTATGCGCGGACTCCTACGACCCGGGTTTATATCTCGAGGCAATGGATCTCGGCGCCTTCGACTACTTTACTTATCCGTATTACAGGGATGGAGTCGAATGGGTAGTCGGCAACGCGCTGCGGCAGGCTTCGAAGCATGCAAGCAGGCCCCGTGATACCGAACAAGCCGCACAAGAGTAGTATGACCAGCCTATAGATTGCTCTATAGCTGTCAAGCAATATGAGGAAGGCATCGGCTCAGGAAATGAATGCCGATTTGAAGCGCCGCGCAGGAGTGCTGAAGGGCGCGCACCTCCTCGCTACCTGCTCACCGCCGCAGGAATATCTCGGAACCCGCCGGCGGTTTTTCCGCGTTGACTCCAGCGCCTGCCCGCATTACTCTGGGATTATGGAAGTTCAGCTTACGCCGGACTAGGAAGCTTTCATCCGCCAAGCTGTGGCGACCGGTCGTTATCCTAGCCTAGACGCCGCGGTGCGTGACGCCATGGCCCGCTGGGACGAACGCGAGCGGGCGCGGGTGGAGTTGCTGGCGACTCTCGACGCCTCGCAGGCCGATCTGGACGCCGGACGCTACACCGACTACACGGACGCCGCCTTGCCCCGACTGGCCGAGGAACTGAAGCACGAGGCGCGAGACCTGCGCCGGCGCCAGCAGCCATAATGGCCACCTATCGCCTCACCCGGCACGCTCGGCGTGACCTGCTCGAAATCTGGCAGCGCATCGCGGAAGATGACGAGCCGGCGGCGGACCGATTCATTGATCTGTTTATCCACCACTTTCAAATACTGGGAGAAAACCTTCGAGCGGGCCGCCGCCGCGACGAGTTGCGGCCGTCCTCCGCAGCTTTCCCGCCGGCGAATGCCTCATCTTTTATCGCATCGCGGAACCGGGGGTGTGCGTCATGCGCGTGGTGCACGGTCGCCGTGATCTCGGGGCGTTGTTCAACCCTTAGACCCTTCTTTGCGGAATTAATCGTGGTGACGCCCACTTAGCGGGGGGTACCGCGGGGGACAAAGAACGGACCTGACACGCTTCCCCCCGCCTTCTTTCCTTGCTTCACCCGCGGAGAAGATGTATAGGGGAGTCGCAGCGCGAAGGTGACTAGCCTAACGCTCGACAACTTGAAAGACCATGTTGGCTCGCGGCGATTATCCTTAGGAGACTTGGCTGTAAGGAGGTGTTCTTTACCCCTTTATCCCATGACCAAGGGGTCGACGCTTTCGGCTACCAAGACGTGGTGTCACCGACGCCGTACGGAACAACGCATAGACTGACTTGGATAGCGCAGGCAAAGCACTACATGGCGTCGCGTGCTGCAACTGGGGGCGTCCGCGAACTCGTTGGTTCGAAGGAATTGCCGGTTGCCAAGGCTTTTTCTACCGTAAGTAAACGGTATAAGGAACTCGACCTAAAACCTTATGCACCAATCGCCATAGCTTTGATAACGACCGAAGAAATCCCGTCGACAGTTCGAAGACTCGCGGAAGGCGCTGGAATTTTCGTGTACGCGGCATCTGACCGCTTCCATCTCCTGTCTCCACGGCTGAAAAGGAGCACAACAGCCGCGATTAGGGCGCTAGTGGCACAGGAAGGAAGGTCGATCTCCACACTAAGCTGAATTTGGTTTTCGCGTGCGGACTGGCGCAGGTCCCCCACGGCGGTGGCCTGCGCCAGCCCTCAATTTTCTTGCATTTTTCGCTTGACAACCGGAGGGACCTATCATAGCCTATGATGGTGGTCTTGTCATGGACACATTGTCACAGGCGAGCTCCGGGATTGCCGGATGGGAAAGGACAGCGGGATGGCGCGGGGGCACTCGCGAGAGAATGGTTTCAAGAAAACAAAGAATAGTACGAACGAAGCTAGTATGTTGTTGAAAGCACACAATGGTGGTGGAAACGAAGCTAAGAAGTATATGGAAACAAATGAGTTATGCGAGAATATCGTGAAGGAAGCTGAGAAGTTGCTGAAAACAGGGCACATCGCTATTTTGACTGGTGCGAAATATGTGCGTCTTTCGCCCAAGTCTGCGCAGATTTGAGCCTGAGACGAGCAAAAGCAGCACAATTTGCGCAAACGAACGCAAGGCCAGACAAGTGACATAAAGTCGGCTATGGGGCGCCGATGTCGAAGACTTGTGCACGAAGGCGAAGAGCGGCTGGCAGCCGAACCACCTCTCCGCTCAACACCAAAGACCGTTCGTCTGCGTCATGGAGGAATCTATGTGCCGTGTCCGGTTCTGCCTGCTTCTTGCCTCTACAGGTTTTATAGTGAGCACAGCTCTCTCACAGCAGGCCCGGATTGAATATCCGTCCACGCGCACCGTGGACACCGTTGATACCTATGGCAGCGTCAAAGTTCCGGATCCCTACCGCTGGCTCGAGGACCTCGACAGCAAGGAAGTGGCCGACTGGATAAAGGCGGAAAATGCCGTCACCATGCCCTATCTTGCTGCCCTGCCGGGTCGCGACGCATTTCGGGCGCGCATCACGGCGCTCTATAATTTTGCCCGCACCAGCGTGCCCTTCTGGGAAGGCGGGCGCTGGTGGTACATGAAGAATTCGGGCTTGCAGAAGCAGAGCGTCTGGTATTCACGGGTCACACTGACGGGCGCCGAAGAGATGATCATCGATCCGAATCAGTTGTCGCCCGACGGCTCGACGGCGCTCTCCGAGTTCACGCCCTCCCCGGATGGCAAACATTACGCCTACGGCCTGAGCGAAGGAGGGTCGGATTGGGTCACGCTCTACGTGCGCGATCTCGACACGGGGAAAAACACCTCGGACATTATCAAGTGGGTCAAGTTCAGCAGCGCGGAGTGGACGAAAGACGGGCAGGGTTTCTTCTACTCGCGATTTCCCGAGCCGGCGGAAGGCAAGAAGCTCGAGGCCAAACTTGAACACCAGACTTTTTGCTATCACAAGCTCGGAACCGAGCAGGCCGCCGACATAAAGATCTATGAGCGGCCCGACCAGCCGTCGTGGTTTGTCGGTGGCACCATCGACGAGACGAGGCGATATCTGTTCGTATATACATCCAGGGGCACGGACAAGGATGAATTGTACCTTGCTGACCTGGGCGATCCGATGCATCCGAATGTCCAGGCGCGGATTCGACCTGTGGTCACGGGGCAGGACGCGAATTACTCAGCGCTGGGCGTTGTGAGCGGCAAGCTCTTCATGACTGTCGACAGAGATGCGCCGAACCGCAAAATCATCGCAACGCCGGTGGCAACGCCGGAAGTCGAGCATTGGGCGACGGTGATCCCCGAAGGAACTATGCCCATCCAGAACGCGGCGCTGGTGGCGGGACACATCGGCCTGCTCACCTTGCAGGATGTTGCCTCCGTAGTGCGGCTTTATGCGGTCGACGGGAAACTGGTGCGTGAGGTCAAGATGCCCGGGCTGGGATCGGCCTCTGGCTTGAAGGGACGCTTCGACCGGCCGGAGATTTTCTATGAGTTTACTTCACCGCTTCAGCCGGCCACAGCCTATGTCTACGATGCCAAGGCGGACGCGAGCCAGCCGTTCAATCCGCCGAAGCTCACTTTTGATCCCGCGTTATTCGTGACCGAGCGGGTGTTCTATCGGAGCAAGGACGGCACGCGCGTGCCGATGTTCCTCACTCACCGTAAAGACCTGGTAAAGAGCGGACAGAATCCCACGATGCTCTTTGCATATGGCGGGTTTTCGATTTCGTCGCTGCCGGGTTTCCGTCCCTCCGTCATCGCCTGGGTTGAGCAGGGGGGCGTGTACGCCCTCGCGAATATTCGGGGCGGCGGCGAATACGGCGAGGCCTGGCACCGCGCGGGTCAATTCGAGAAGAAACAGAACGTGTTTGACGATTTCATCGCGGGCGCAGAATATCTCATCCGCGAGAAGTACACTTCGCAGGCGAATCTGGCCATCAACGGCGGTTCGAACGGCGGGCTACTGGTTGGCGCGGTGATGACTCAGCGTCCGGATTTGTTCGCTGCGGCAGTGCCTCAAGTGGGCGTGATGGACATGCTGCGCTACGACAAGTTCACCGGCGGGGCGGCCTGGGCGACCGAGTATGGAAAGTCCAGCGATCCCGAGGCCTTCGTCTATCTGCGCGCTTACTCGCCATTGCAGAACATCAAGCCCGGCGTCTGCTACCCTGCCACGCTGATCACCACGGCCGACCATGACGACCGTGTTGTTCCGAGCCACTCGTTCAAATTTGCCGCGACGTTGCAGAGCGCGCAGAGTGCGGTGGCGGGTTGCGACAAACCTGTTCTCATTCGAATCGAAGCTCAGGGAAGCCATGGCTATCGGCCGCTCGACCGCGCAATCGCTGAGGCTGCGGACATCTGGGCGTTCGCAGCCCAGCAGACCGGAATGACGGTGAAGGTGGACCCCTAAGCGAAACCCTCTGGCCCTCACGTGCCTTGTAGTCGGATGATGGTCGTGGGGGCCGATCTCTTCTGCATTGGACTCGACGTTTACCATCTCATGAGCTGGCGCAAGTTCCCCATAGACAACGGCAGACTCTCGCGGTAGTGTGATACGCGCCATGACTACCAAGAACAAGCGATGGTGTGCATTAATGAATACGAGTGCGCTGCTAGCAGTCTTGTTAGCGATGAGCGCCCTGATGAGCGATTTCCTCGGCCGGCCGGCATACGCGGGAACTATCCAGGCGGCGACCACGGCCAGTGTTGCAAGCCGATCGGTGCACGGCATGCCGGCAGCGCCCAATCCCGCGGACATGACGCGGAGCCGGGCCTGGACAAAGCAGGTCTTTTCCCGCTCCGCCGATCTTCCCCTCTCTTTTGTGCTGGACGGCAAACCCCTGCACGGCATACCGCCCGCGTGGCACCCGGAAGTGTCCCGACAGGCGATTGACAACACTCGCATCGAAACAGATTTCGAGGGCACCGATCCCAAGACGGGCTTGCACGTTCGAGTGGAGTGTACGGAGTACAAGGACTTTGCGGTGACGGAATGGGTGGCATGGTTCAGCAATGAAGGACGCGAGCCCACGCCGATCATCCGCGACGTTCTGGCCCTGGATGGGAAATTCCAAGGCTCCAAGCCGGTGCTCTACTCGAACAATGGCGATTTCTACAGCGAGACAGGGTACACGCCAACCGTGAAAGGCCTGGATAACGGAGCATCGGTCAGTTTCGCGCCCAACGGGGGCCGGCCCAGCGACGGCGCGTTCCCTTACTATCGCATCATGTTCGACAGGTGGGGACTGTCGCTCGCCATCGGCTGGCCGGCACAGTGGGCCATCCAATTCCATGGAATGCCGGACGGCGTTCATGTCCGAGCGGGTCAGCAGAAAACGAACCTGCGATTAAGACCCGGCGAGCGCATCCGCACACCACGCATGACCGTCTTGATGTGGTCAGGCGACGCATCCCGAGCGGTGAACCTGTGGCGCCGGTGGTACATTGCTCACGTTTTGCCCCGGCCCAGTGGTCAACCTCTCAAGCCATTGCTGGCTGTTGCTGCCACGGATGAGGGCGAGGAATTCACGCGCGCGACGGAAGAGAACCAGCTCCGGTATATGGATAAGTTCAAGCGGCTCGGCTTCGACTTTGACATTTGGTGGATCGATGCGGGGTGGTATCCGTGTGCCGGGCACTGGCCGAACACCGGCACCTGGGAACCCGATCCTGAGAGGTTCCCCCACGGCTTCAAGCCGATATCCGATTCAGCAACTCGGAACGGCGCCGGCCTGTTGGTTTGGTTCGAGCCGGAAAGAGTCCGGCAGGGCACCGAGCTCAGTCGCGACCACCCGGAATGGCTGCTGACGCTGAAGGGGAACGAGAACAGTCTTTTGATTCTCGGCAACCCGGAATGCCGCGCTTGGCTCACCGAACATGTGTGCCGATTGATCAGAGAGGACGGCATCAAAGTCTACCGGCAGGATTTCAATTTCGAACCGCTCGAATACTGGCGCAAGAATGAGGCTGAGGACCGGCAGGGAATCAACGAGAACCTGCATGTGCAGGGCTACCTCAAGTACTGGGATGACTTGCTCGCGAGGAACCCCGGCCTGTGGATCGATTCCTGCGCCAGCGGAGGCCGCCGCAACGATCTTGAAACCATGCGCCGGGCTGTGCCGCTGCACTATTCCGACTACGGTTACGGGTATCACGCCATCAAGCTCTCCTTCCACCAGACTCTCTTCGAGTGGCTGCCTTATTTCAAGGACGTCACACTCTCCTGGGACCTTGACAAGCCGGGCCGGTTCGACAAACAGGTCGACACCTACGCCTATCACTGCGCCATGGCTCCGATGTTGGCTTTAGGGCTGGACATCAAGCGCGACGATTACGATTTTGCGGAGTCTCGAAAGATGATCGCCGTCTGGCGCCGCGCTGCCGGCCTGATTCTGTATGGTGATTACTATCCTCATACGCCTTTCCGCCGAAGCCCAGACCAATGGGTCGCCTGGCAGTTCGACAGCCCAGAAAAAGGCCAAGGATTTGTCCAGGCGATCCGATTGCCGGCATCGCAGGAAGAGGCGCTCGTGATCCATCCGAAGGCAATCGATTCGAGCTCGACGTACGTTTTCGAAAACGGTGAGAGCGGCGAAACCAGGCAGATCACGGGAAAGGACTTGATGGCCAACGGCTTCAGCTTCAGCCTTCCGGCGCGTAGCGGAGTCATCTGGTTCTACCGGAGGGCGAGTAACTGACCCAGGCTGTTTGATTGAGTGATCCCGACAACGTACTCCAGTACCATTGCTCTCTCTACCTGCCCATGTCATAACTTACGCGAAAGAGTTTAGAGGAGGAAACCAGGCGAATGATTCTCTCGTGGCTCATTTTGGCGCTCTCGATGGCCATGTTCTTCTTCTACTTTCAGGCCACCTGCCAGAAGATTCTGCGCCGGCAGTTTGAGCAGGAGTATTTCCAATCCATCGCCAACGTGATCCGTTTGGAGTTTCCCTCGCTGCAGAAGGCGCTGGCGGATCCCGGCGCCACGCTCGACTATTCGCGGTTACCCCGGATGCTCAAATGCGATTTTCTCGCGCTGACCTATCTGCTGAAGAACACGGCAGGGGCACGCCAGCGCTATTCCCGGGAAGAACGCCTCCTGGTGGTGTATTTCCGCTGGCAGTTGATTTCGCTGGCAGCGCGACGGCTTCTGAAAGTGGGCGAGAAGAAGGCAACGCTCAGGCTGGCTTCAGTCCTTCATTACTTTGCTAACGTGGTTGGGCAACGCGTAAACACGGAAGGCTTTGGGAATTTGCAGGCCGACTACCTCGTGAACCTCTAACCTACTATGCCTCGGGGCGCACCCGGGTGGCGTCTCCCGCCCGGGTGTGCCCCCCTCTGTCCCGAGGATTTTCGCTGCATTTAATGCTAATGGCTCGATTGCGCGAGCCCTCGCACTAACTGACCCCGATTGTAATCAGGGCGCACATCAGCACGCAATATTACGAAGGTAATACGACCATGCCGGGCGGGTACCAGTACCCGGGCCCTCAGGCGCCCCACGGTGTTCTTCCGCAACGCGATCGGCGCCACGAACGCCACGTACGCCTGGATTTGATCGCCGTGCAAGCTTCGTTCGCGCTATGCTAGGAATTCGACACGGTCGCCGCGGCCTTATCCCTGGAGGAGTCGATTGAATCTCCCACGCTGCCTTTTGTGCCTCATCCTCCTTCCCTTGTACGCTGGGGCCGGCGAGGCGGCGGAGTCTCCGAATAGCCCACAATACTTGTCTTTCGCGGAAGCGCAGCCCCTGCTCCGCGCCGCGGCCGCGAATCTTCCTGCGGAACTGAAAGGTCCAGGTCTGCTCACCGCGGAGCGTTGGGCAAACTGTGTGCACAAGGAAGATACGGAGATCCGCGCGCGGCTCGACCGCGGCGAAGAGGACACGCTGGTAAACCTGCTTCGCTTCGGGGTCACTTTCACCAAAGAATACCGCATCGACGACCAGTACCTCTTCAAGTACGGCCAGAGCACTCTGGTCAACGCCTTCGCGGAGAATCGAGCCAACGACCTCGTGCGCGCCATGGCTTCCGGCAACGCCAACGAGGGCGTCGCGCACATGCGCGCCTTTCTCGAAAAGAAGGGTTACTCCTTCGCGACGCCGAAAGACCGGGCGCGGGTCAAGAGTTACCTGCTCGAGAACCTGGCGCGGATGCGCGACGAAATCCGGCGCTACATCAGCCAGACGCAGGCCGGCGAGCGCTTCCAGCTTTTCGAGGACCGCGGCATTTCCCTCGATACCAATCTCTGGCCTGACTTTCTGATTGACCAGCACCTGGCGAACATGGTCCGGAAGGGCTTGCTCGGCCCGGGTTCCGTGCATCGCGTGGCCGTGGTCGGGCCGGGACTGGATTTTGCCAACAAGGAAATGGGCAACGATTTCTACCCGCGGCAGACGATTCAGCCCTTCGCGGTTCTCGATTCTCTCGTCCGCCTGGGCCTCTCGAACCCGGTCTCCGTCGAACTCTACACCCTGGACATCAGTTCCGAGGTTAACTTTCACATCGCGCGAGCCAGGAAAAATGCGGCTGCCGGACGCGCCTACGTCGTCCAGCTTCCCTGGAACACCGCAGCGCGGATGACGGACGAATATCGCCAATCGTTCACCGCGTATTGGGAGAACCTCGGCTCGAGCATCGGCGAACCCGTTCCGCCCATCGCCGTTCCTGCCGCCGCCGCGGCTGCAACCGAGACTCGCGCCGTGAAGATCCGCCCCGCCGTTGTGCTTCGCATCACGCCATTGGATACAAACATCGTCATCGAGCGTCCCGCCCTGGCATCGCAAAGCGGTTTCGATCTCATCGTCGGCACGAATATCTTTGTCTACTTCGGGGAATTCGAACAGGCGCTGGCACGCCTGAATATGGCGCTGATGCTCGACCCCGGCGGCTTCGCGCTCTCGAACGATCGCCTGCCGGGCTCGATCGCCGACGGCCTGGCCGATTCGCTCGAAACCACCCAGATCTTCGCGCGCAACCCCGACCGGACCGAGTTTATGTTCACGTACCAACGCCGCAGGTAGCGCGCATCGACCTGCGGGCTGTCCCCTTCGCTGCCGCTCGCCTCCGCCCGTCAAACTCACTTTTGCGGTCGAATCCGGGGTTTGACACGCTATTTCGAGTTCGTTTCTGCACTTTGTAAATGTGAAATCCTTTGTTTTCATAGACATTCTCGCTTTGTTCCGCCAGTTTCCAAGTCCACGGATGGCGCAGGCCCCTGGTGTCTGGGGTCTGCGATGTCCCGAAGGGACAAGTCAAGACTAACGGCATAACCTGAAGTGCCTGCGCCACCGGCGCATCGCAGACATTCAACGGCAATGTCTGCGCCAGCCCTGACTGTTTGTCCTCTCCCTTTGTTTTCATAGACATTCTCGCTTTGTTCCCTCGATTTTGATGGCACGCTCGCGCTAACCCGCCCTCGGTGGACTTTGTGCCCCCATCGCACCCGAGCGGTTCCGGGACCCCTTTGCGGCACTTTGCGAAGTCTCGGAAATGGGCCGTGCGATTCATAACCTTGTGTCCGGCAAGCTGCGACAAGAATCAGTTGGCAGAAAATGCCAGACAGGGGAAAACCGTGAAGGGCTTTCGAGCGGAGTGTTTCCCGCAGAGCCTGACCTTCTGTGCAACCTCACCACGAAATTCTACTCCATATAGCACAGTTTGTCAAGTGCCAACTAAGTTAATCCCACCGACGGCACGGCCCCATACGCGCCAAGAGACACTTTGGCCCATGGCCCCAAAGGAGGGCCCGACCGTGAGTAGCCGCGGGTATTAACCTGAGGTAGGGGCACGCACCAGATGACGGGTCCCGCACAGTTCGTCGGCCAGGAAGTTCATACTTTAGGGTTGGTGCCCGACCGGAGCGCCCGAGAGCAGCCCCAATTCCTCGTGGGCCACGCTCGCTGCGCCGTAGGCGATTGTCGCCCGGATGTCCTCGGGCGCCAGGCGCGGATAATCTTCGAGTAGCTCGCCTTCGGTCGCTCCCTCGGCAAGCTTGTGCAGGATCAGTTCGACGGTGATTCGCGTCCCCTGAATCACCGGTTTGCCCATCATCACCGCCGGGTTGATCTGGATTCGGTTAGTCGTCATCGCCTTGGCCTCTCACCATCATCATACCTCGTCAGTGAATCGTTCCCCGGCCAGTGTAGGCAGGCCGGGGGCCGGGGAACTCTGGGCTACTTAGGTGTATCTGAAGGGACTTGACCAGCACGATCCGGGAGAAGAGCTTCGATGTATTCTGGGGGAAAAGGCGTACCTAGAACATGTGAAGAAATTGAATTTTGACCCGTTATGAACGGTGTAGAGTATTGAAACTGCGCAGTGCTGAAATCGGTAAAAGCATTTTCTCACATGTTCCTGACACCCTTTCGCCCTACCCCACTCCTGTGCCCCTCATTACTTTTGTCCTCTTGACGAGTGGGTATCCAACGAATATAGCGCCGCCAGCGACCGGCAATATCTGCCTGGAAGGAGCACACATGCGTAGATCGGAGTTGCTCTTTGCGTCCTCACCCTTCTTCCGTCCCACCCGGCATTTGCAAAGAAGCGGAAGGATGTGCCCTTGGCACCTCTTCCTGCAAAGATTGCGGCGGCCAAGAAGACATTCCTCTCGAACGGCGGTGGTAGCAACCTTGCCTACGACAGTTTCTATTCTGAAATGCAACCGTGGGGCAGGTTTGAAATCGTCGGCTCGCCTGACGAAGCAGAGCAAATTGTGGAGTTGGCATATCGCGTAGAGAACGGTGGGACTCGCGTCTGGAGTAGCACTAACACGTACAATAACACGACACAGGTCCACAGTGCGCAGATCGTTGACCCCCAAGTCGTGCTCACGGTCTTCGATGCGAAGACTGAGACTTCTCTGTGGGCTGAAACTGACCACCGCAGACTGGCACGATGCCAAGCGAACCGGGAAAAAGAAATCATCAATTCAGCCCAAAGATTAGTGGATGACCTTAAGACCAGGATTACCGCTGCGCAGTGACGAAGCAAGGTAGTGCAGACCTGAAGTTCAGGCCTGCGGCTTTTGGAGTGGTCCCAGGCAAAGAACCGCAGACCTAAAGGGCAGGTCTGCGCTACCTCGCTTGCAACCGTCAAACACGAACGCGTGAAGAAATTCAGAAGGTGTCATCCTGAGCGAAGCGAAGGATCTCTGTAGTTGTTCGTAAGCCATTGAACCATGGGAAACTGCGGAGATCCTTCGCGGAGTTTATCCTGAGCGAACTACGGAGATTCTTCGCTTCGCTCAGCATGACAAGCGAAGGACTCAGGATGACAGGTAGCTGGTTTTTTCACGGCTTCGAAGCCTTTCCACGAGGCAGGCGGCGATGCCGCTGACTAAGGCGCGCCACCCCCGCGCCCGTCAATTGATTTTTGGTCTCTTCCTCTCGACGGTCAGCTTATGCTCCTCGCCTTTTTCGTCGAGCAAATAGCACGTCTTTTTTTCAATGGCGAACTTCACCGGAGTGTCGACCGTCAGGCTGAGCGGTTTATCGTCTTTCTTAGTCATATGCCTGCTGACCACCCAGATAGTCTTCCCGTCGTCAATGGTGTAGAAGGTCACGTCATTGCGCAGCGTCTCGATCTTCGGCCCGGTTACGAGCGTGGGAGGGATGCCGATGGTTCTCGAGTCTCTTTCCGTGTCGGCATTCACCAGTGTTCCCGTCGTCCAAGCCCGGTCTTTTGCCAGAAGGGGCGTTGAGCAGACGACAAGGAAAAGCAGAGCAAACACGAGACGCCTCATAGTTCCTCCGTAACGTGCGGGTGTATGTCGCCAGACCTTGTCCGGCTCGCGAAGCCTCCGCGATCGTCCACGCGGCGGCAATTGCGACCTTTCCATGAAGAGCATTGTACTCCGATTCGCGAGTCGGCAAACGGGGTCCTCCGCCCGGTCTCACGCTAGCCGCGAACTAGTACTTAATGACGAAAGTCGGCGTGATCACGTGGCACTTTGGAAGGGCGGGGTTTCAGCCCCGCCGCCTCCGGGAGCCCAACGAGTCGGGCCTTTAGGCCCTGAAGCCACGTTCCTTCAGCGGTTAAAGCCCCCCATGACGAGCCGTTTTCTGTGGTGGGGCTGAAGCCCTGCGCTCCCCGCCGCTCAGCAGAATAAAGTTGCAATTCTTCCAACGCCGCGTGCTAATTGCGGTCGGGACATTTTTGCTGATGAACTCTGCCGGCTTCGCTTCGGCAGAAGGGGGGTGGAATTTCTTTGCCGTTCCGCTTGCTTTCGGAGGGAATAAACCATACAATGCCTCCGTCGTTACGGGTGGGGGCTGACCCACACCTGGTGTTTGCCTCGGCCGACACTTCGTAAGTTGGTTCTTATAGCGGCGTATTGTAATTCGTCGTGGGACCGAACCTGGCCGTAATCCCTTAGTCGTTCGATGAGTGGCCGTGGTTCGGGTTAACATTACTCTCTTGTCATCCGTGCGACTTTTTGAAGAGTCCACAGTCTTGTGATCTGGGAGCTGGCACCCACGAAAGTGCGCGCAATGTTAGGGCCGGCCGCGCCCCAGAATTCAACTTGGATGTTTTAAGCAAACGAGACAGGCGAATCCTCACGTCCCTGCCTCACAGTAAAAGGAGAGAGAAATTATATGACAAAGAGAAATTTGTTGTTAGCCAGTCTGCTTTTGGTGTTCGGGCTCGGCGTCATGGCGCCGTTTGCCTCGGCACAAGTGGAAGGCAATGGGACGGTATTCAACGTGTCACCCTCGTTGTACACGTTGCGGCCCAACAGCATTGGCGACGCGGGCGGCCAAGTATATATTACGATGGCGTCCGGTTTCGGCACCATTGCTGGTGGGGAAACTTTCACCATTACATTCAGTAAGCCGATCGTGGGGGCAGCCGGTATAAGTAAGGCTCCCGTATCCGAGTTTTGCAGCGATGGATCCACCACATTGACGGGCGGTTCTAACGGTCCGGGGTTTTGCGAGAATATGAGCTTCTCGGCTGCTGGGAACGTGTTGTCATTTACCAACGGATTTGCACCCATTACCGGGTGGGCGGCGACCCAGTACGTCGTGATCTGGGGCCTTCGCTTCGATACCGTTGGCGTGCCTCCCGGCACCTTCATTACTGCTACGGTGGGCGCAGTGTTGAACCAGAATTACCCCGTATCGTTCGGGTCGGCCGGTGTGACCCAGAGTCAAACTCCGGTTAACATCGGTCAGGTTGCTACGACTGCTGCCGGCGGCACAGTCTATGCAACAATCGGCTCTCCGTACTATTCCACCTCTATCCTCACCTGCTTCGGGACGACTGGAAGCGATTTCACAATCAACGTCGCCGAGCAGTGGTCCGGTGCCTGGACCTCCCTTACGGACGAACTGACGCTGGCTCCTTACGCACCAACCGCCAGCGGTCTCGCCACGAACGGGTCGGATATTTCGATTACGTTCTCGGGGATTCCGTTAGGGGTCACGGTGGCGCCGCTCAGCGGTCCGGTCACGACTGTGG
>Ga0181532_10000681_pt1 | contig 34091 bp, 33 predicted proteins | sample PEATcosm2014_Bin_33_FD_119768 | JGI IMG/M metagenome (GOLD analysis project Ga0181532, IMG submission 119768) | Peatland microbial communities from MTU Mesocosm Facility, Houghton, MI, USA - PEATcosm2014_Bin11_30_metaG | ecosystem: Environmental > Terrestrial > Soil > Wetlands > Peat | place...
CTGAGGTGCTCGACCTCCTCCGCGCTGAGTTTCAAGCGCGGCCGTTTTGAGATGCCCGCCACACGATCAGTGTAGCATTAAACATTTCTATGTGTATATATATTATTGAAACGATATACTAGAGCGGGCACGCGGCCGGGACGGCCCCGCGACAGCCGGCAAGATGTCGGCGCTACGGCGACCCGGGACGCCGCTACGGGCTAGATTCCTTCTTTACTTCACTTGCCTGCATTTACATCTACAAGAATGCCTCTCTGCATCTAAACTGTACTGGGTGTAAGGCGGGCCACGCTTGGGCCTTTGCCAGGAGTCGAGTATGAGAACCAATTCTCTGTTCATGTCTTCCCTTGTTCTGGCAATCGTTCTGGGGATGGGCGTGGGGTGCGCCCGGAAGCCCGACGACGCGAAGATTTCCAGTGACATTCAAGGCAAGTTCAGCCAGGATTCCGGACTGTCGAGCAAGCGGCTCTCGGTGAAGACGAACGACGGCGTGGTGACGCTGGGGGGCACGGTCGACAACGAGGCGCAGCGGGAGGCGGCTAGCCGGCAGGCGGCATCGGTCGCGGGAGTAAGAACGGTCGTCAACAATCTGCAGGTCGGCAATGCGTCGCCTGCGGTTGCGGCACCGGCAACACAGCTAGGGGCGGCAAAGCAGAATGCCAGCGCTCCGCCCGATAAACCAAAGTCCGGCGTGGGGAAGAAGAGCGGCAAGGCTCGCGCTTCTGACGATTCCAGCGCGAGCGGGAATTCCGCGGATGACTCGAACCCCAGCCAGATGAGCGCCAACAGCCAGCCTCCCTCGGATCCGGCATCGCAGGCGCCGCCGACTGCAACGGATAATGCATCGGCCGGGCAGACGCCTGCGCCGCCGCCGTCGCCGAAGAAGCTGATCATCGACCAGGGGACACAAGTAGCGGTGCGGCTCATCGATCCGATTGACAGCGAGAAGAACCAGTCGGGCGACACGTTTCATGCGACGCTGAACGCTGCTCTCACTTCCGATGGAGAAGAGGCGGTGCTGGCGGGCGTCGAACTTACGGGGCACCTCGTGGACGTAAAGAGCGCGGGCAAGTTTGCGGGGCAGTCGGTGGTGGTGCTGCAGCTCGACAGTCTTTCGTGCGGCGGCAAGACTTACAGCCTGCAGACCGACCAGTACCGGAAAGAAGGAAAATCGCGCGGCAAGAACACGGCAGAAAAAGTCGGCGGAGGCGCGATTCTGGGCGGCATTATTGGTGCGATTGCGGGCGGGGGCAAGGGTGCGGCGATCGGCACGGCGGCCGGAGCGGGTGTGGGAGGCGGCGCTCAGGCGGCTTCCAAGAGCCAGCAGATTAAGCTTCCTTCGGAAACCGTGCTGAATTTCACGCTGCAAGCGCCTATCGAAGTGGTGCAGGCTGCCCCGGCGGACGCGAACCGGCAGAAGCTGGGGAATTCGCAGTAGCGATCGCTAGACCTTGCCGGTGACGTCTCTCCTGTTGGCGCACGCAAGACGCAGCCAGCTGCGTCTCTACAATTTCGTTCTACTCCCAACACTCGCGCTTCGCGTACACTCTGTTGCGCAGGCGGACCCCGCATGACTTCGATCACGGCGTTGCTGCACACGCAAAACGATGCTCTGCGGTTGGGGCGCGCTCTGGAAACGCTCTATGCTTGCGATGACATTCTGGTGGTGGACCATGGATCACGCGATGCAACGGTGCGCGTCGCTCGCGAGTATGGCGCCAGAGTGGTGAACGCCAGGCCCGGGCCGTCGCCGACGGACTATGTTCGATCCGGCCCAGGATCCGTGAATGCGGGATGGATACTATGTCTCGATCCGCATGAATCGCTGACGGAGAAACTAGCCGCGAGCCTATTCGAGTGGAAGTCGGAATCGTTTCACGCCAAGGCTCCTGCTGCAGCCGCCTACTCTGTTTTTCTTCGCGAGGAGACGGCGGAGGGGTGGGTGGAAGTTCCGGCGGCGCAGACTCGGCTCGTTCCCCAAACGTGGAACCTGTGGAAGGGAATTCTTCCCGTGCATGAGCCTTCGGCGCTGACGCTGGAGGGAGAATTGTTGCGCTTCGCGTTCCCGTGAAGGCTGCCTCGTGAGATGCCCTAACATGTGTAATGGGCTTGCATCCCAGCGGCTTTGAACGTATGAAACACTTCGGCGAAATAAAAACTCTATCGCTTTCTCCCGATGGCTCGCTGTGCGTCACGGGCGCGATGAGTTACCAGTCCCAAAATGCTTTAGTCTGGGATGTCCCTTCATTATCCGTCGTGGGAGAACTCAAAGGTCATCGAGACCGGATTTACAGCAGTGCGTGGTCTCCTACCGGAGGAATTGTCGCGACAGGCGGCGGAGGAACTGACCACCTCGTGCGGCTGTGGGATGTCGCGGTCCCGCCGACAGATAGGTGAACTAGGGCGCGATTTGTTCCTTGTACATGCGTTCGCGTTCGCTCCCAATGGACGCTTTCTCTGGACGGGGAGCGCAAAACAGGTCGCTCGTTTGGGGGGGCCATGCGTCTTCCGTCAAATCGGTGGCGTTTTCTACGGATGGGCGAATCGCCGCCTGCGGAAACTCCGGCCAGTTCACATCAGTGGGCGCGGCTGCTTATTGTGGGAAGTTGCGTCCCCTCAAATGGTGCGGCAGTTCCGGGTTGACGAGTACGATTACGCCAATTGCCGAGATCTTTCTCCCGACGGGCAGTACGTTGCCATTGGCACCGGCGGTCGGGACGAACCGGGGGCACCGTACACAAACTGTTTTGTTCGTGTTTGGCACGCATCAACTGGCCGCGAGATTGCACGGTTCGCACACGAGTATCCTGTCACTGCTCTCGCCTTCTCTGTGAGAGACGGAATCCTCGTTGCTGGCGGTTTACCACGGCGAAATACGCACTTGGAAACTGCCTGATTCCGCCGGCGATTCCTCGATCCAGGCTGTAGGGTAGATTCCCGCCGTTTCTGCAGTCCTGCCAATCCGACTCAGCCGTCACAAATGCTTGTGATTTTGGTCACATTCCACTGGCGGAGGCTCGCCTAGACTTTCTTGTTATGGCAGTTTGGGCCACGTAAGCCCAGGAGGAAGAAATGCGTGTAAGGAAATTCATCAGTCTGGCCGTCATTCTGGTGGCAATCTCGACGTTTGCCGTGGCGCAGCAGGACGCGGCGCAGACTGCACCCACCATCAAGCATGTTCCCATCACCAACGCCCCGTCGAACTCGGGCAAAGAGATGTTCAACAGCTATTGCGCCGTTTGTCATGGAAAAGATGGCAAGGGCAACGGCCCGGCAGCCTCGGCCATGAAGACTCCGCCGACTGATCTGACGGTTCTAGCGCAGAAGAATGACGGAAAGTATCCGGCGACACACGTCGCAGCCGTGATCCGGGGACAGGCGACCACACCTTCCCATGGCAGCCAGGATATGCCCGTGTGGGGACCTCTGTTCTCCAGCATTAGCCAGGGTCACGAAGGCCAGGTACAGCAGAGAGTCACCAACCTGGTTTCGTATATCGAAAGCCTGCAAGCGAAGTAGGCACCAAGGCATTCCGTGATCGAAGTGATGGCTCCGGGGCGCGGAGGGCGCGCTCCGGAGTGCAATATTCTTGGAGGCAGCGTTTCGAAGTTCAGCGCGAACAAGTCCGGACAGCACCGGGCGCAACCCCATCCAGACGGAACTTGTTCTTGTCTCCAGCCTCCCGGTCATAACCGCCCAGCGGTCAATGTCTTACTGCCCCTTGGCCGTTCGGCCAGTGACTTCAGTACCTTAGTCCTCCCCGCATGATCGCCTTATAATCCAACCAAGAACAGGGAATTTTGGCGTTCTTCAGGAGAGGCTCGCGCGAAAGGCGCGGGTGGCTCCTTGGGAAATCATCCGAGACAACGTGGATCCTTTCTTCGCATCCTCGATTTTCTTCTTCGGGCTGGCCTTTGGCAGCTTTCTGAACGTGTGTATCTACCGGCTGCCGCGGGGACTGTCGGTGGTGACGCCGCGTTCGGCGTGCCCCGAGTGCAAGCAGCCGATCGCCTTCTATGACAATGTTCCGGTCTTGAGCTGGATGATTCTGGGCGGACGGTGCCGCCACTGCAAGACCAGGATTTCGCCGCGCTATTGGATGATTGAGCTGCTGACAGGTCTGCTGTTTCTGGCTTGCTACTGGTATTTCGGGCTGACGCTTTCGACGCTGAAATACTGCGTGTTCGCATTTCTTGTGCTGGGATTGATTTTCACCGACGCCGAAACCAAGCTGCTGCCGGACAAGATGACGCTGCCCGGATTGGCGTTGGGAGTGATCTTCAGCCTGCTGGTTCCAGTGAATGATCTGGCTTCGCAGTTCCTGCCCGGAGTTGTGAGTTTGCCGTTCAGCGGAGATGTTTCGATTCGCATTTTGTCTCTGCTGGATTCCCTGCTGGGCGCGGCCTTGGGGGCTTCGTTCATCTATGGAGCGGGGGCGATTTATCTGCGTTGGCGCGGCACGGAAGGCATGGGCTTCGGCGACATCAAGCTGATGGCGATGGTGGGCGCGTTCCTGGGAATGAAGCTGACGGTCTTTACGATTTTTACCGCGTCGCTGGCGGGATCGATGTTTGGGTTGACAACGGTTTTCGTGGTCTGGCTGAAGCGCACGCACCGCTTTATGAAACGTCTGGCGGATGCGCAAGCGGCCCGGCGGCGGGGATGGCAGTCGGCACAAGTGGTTTACCGCAATTACCAGATGCCGTTTGGCGTCTTTCTCGGAAGCATGGCTCTGATCGCATTCTTTTTTGGCAACGGATTCCTGCACTGGTACGGAGGGCTCTGGTGAGGATACTGGCCAACCCCTTGGTGCTGCGGGCGGCGGTCGTGCTGTTCTGCGCGACCTTCGCGTTCCTGCTGGGCTTGATCTGCATACGCGCGCTGCGGAAGAGCATTGCCGAGGAGGGTGACTTTTCGGCCGATCCTTCGCCATCCCTGGAGACACTGCCGCTGCATCTGTACAACACGGTGATCCAGCAGCTCAAGCAGCAGAAGCATGAATTGCAGGTGCAATCGCAGGCCGAGCAACATCGGGCGCGCACCAGCGAGAATTTCAGCCAGGCGGTGCTTTCCAATCTTTCTTGCGGGGTGCTGGTCTTCGGAACGAATGGACTGGTCAAGACGGCCAATCCGGCGGCGAAGGCGATCCTGGGTTTCGCATCGACCACAGGGATGGGCGCGGAAGACATTTTTCGCGGCGCGGTGGTGAGTTCGGCGAAACCGGCAGCGGCGGACATCCATGCGGATGAAGGCAGCAACGAGCCGGTCTCGCTGGCGGACGAGATCAGCACCGTGCTGCGCGAAGACAGCAAGCGGCGGGAAGCCGCAGCCGAATATGAGACTCCTGCGGGCGAGAAGCGCTTCATCGCAGTCACGATTTCGGCGGTGCCCACGGTGGATGGCGGTTTGCTTGGTGTCGCCTGCCTGATCAACGACCTCAGCGAATTGGAGCGAATCCGCCGCCAGCAGGAACTGCAAGGCGAGATCTCTTCCGAGATGGCGCTGCAGTTGCGCACCTCGTTGGCCACGATTTCCGGCTACGCGCAGCAGCTGGCCAACAGCCGGGATGCAGATTTGGCCGGGCAGCTGGCGAGCGACATTGCGCACGAGGCGGCGCAACTGGACCTGAGCATTGGAGGATTTCTGACCGCCAAGCGCGCGGCACGGGCGGCGGCGGCAGGCTCAGTGGGTTGATTTTGGATCGACGAACAGTTGGGCTGGCTCCGGCAGAGTGGGACGGTCCTGTGAAAGAGACTTTAACCGTAAGGGAGAAGGTGGGAATGATGAAACACATGGCATGCAGTGGAATTGGACTCGTGCTGCTTCTCGGCGTAGCCGGGCTTCCGGCCAGCGCTCAGAATCAGGCTTCGTCGACGTCGCAAAGCTCTCCTTCCGGGCCCTCGCTGGGCGACTATGCCCGGCAGGTGCGCAAGGATCCGGGAACCCCGTCAAAGCCGAAAGTGTTCGACAACGACAATCTGCCGACGGAAGACAAGCTCTCGGTCGTAGGTCAGAAGCCGTCCCCCGCCAGCGACAGTTCCGCTCAGTCGGACAGTGCGGCTCCGGCTGCAGGCAACGCCAAGGCTGGGACCGACGCCAAGGCTGCGGGCGATGCCAAGGTTCCGCCGTCCGGTACGGCCAAGGCTTCCGACGACGAAGCGGCCAAACAAGCAGCCTGGAAGCAATGGGGGGACAAGATCACGGCGCAAAAGGACCAGATCGATCTGACGGCGCGTGAGCTTGATGTGCTGCAGCGCGAATACCAGATTCGCGCGGCCGCGATGTACGCCGATGCGGGCAACCGCATGCGCAACTCCGCGGACTGGGACAAGCAGGACGCGCAGTACAAGCAGCAAATCGCCGACAAGCAGAAGGCCCTGGACGACGCCAAGCAAAAGCTCGAAGATCTGCAGGAAGAAGCGCGTAAGGCCGGCGTCCCGTCCTCAGTGAGCGAGCCGTAAGCAAAGATAGGCTGAAAACTACTCGAGCGCCGGAGTTATGCTTCGGCGCTCAACCTATTTCTGCCTGCCGCGGACGAGGCGCCCCTTCGGCTAGCTCAGGCATGCTCCCGGGATAGCCGGCAAGATGCCGGCGCTACACTGCGTAGCCGCGCTTACGCTGCTTGGGCGGCTACTTTGAGACGGCGAATTTGCTTCACATGATGGAGGCCGTGGACCAGGTGAAACTTCCGCCATTGTGCTGCGGTCAGGGGACCCAGGATGGGGTGGTCGAGCAGCTTATTGCGTTTTCCCAGCTTTTCTTCGCAGCGGGCGATCAGGTCATCCATCTCGGCGATTCTCAGCCCGATCTCAGCCAGCACCTTCTCACCCGGAGCTCCGCGAGGACGTGTAAACTGCGGCGCTTCCCTGCCCGACGGCAAGTAACTGAATCCAAGAACGACCAGCCTTCGCCCTCGCTGCGTCCACGTGGGGGTGGTCGACAGCGGCTTACCCGCCTCCAGTACGCGGCTAAAGCCCTTTGCGGTTCCAGTGTAGGTGAGATACAGGTGCTCCAGGATCTCGACGGCACACCACTTTTCGGGCGGGTGCGAGGTCAGTTGTTTGGGCGTGAGCCCGGCGACCGCCGACGCGATCTCGTTCTGCAATTTCTGAAGACGAGGGTCCACGAGGGTTACTTACCTTTTGCGTTCTTTCGGTTAGAATGTTGCGCGACCTTAAAAACTCATCCAAAGTTATCACAGGAAGGATGTCATGAAGACGGCCAGCCTCGCCCCCACGGAGCCACCCGCTCTAGCAGCGCAAACGACGGGAACGAATTTATTGAGCAGTCGGAACCGGCATAATCAAAATCTGAGGAACACCATGCGCGGAAATTGGTGCGCAGTCTTGTCGGCCGCGCTCGCCATTCTGCTGCTGGCGGTGCTCAGTGCATGCTCATCGGACTCGAAACCCGCGGAAGAGGTGAAGCCCGAGGTCAAAGGTCCCGAACTCATCACCGCGCGTTCCGCGTTCCAGAAGCTTTATGTGGCGGCGCGCGGCTGGAACCAGGACGCGAAGCCGTACCGCATTGAGTCCACGGCAACCAGCGACGGCAACGGGCAAGACGGCAAGTGGGCAGTTTGGCGATGTAGCTTTGCTTCGGCGACTCAGCGCTCGGAGAAGACTTACAACTGGTCAGGCAGCGCGGCGAGCGGCGCGCCCGAGCGAGGCGTCAATCCCGGGACAGAGGACAGTTACAGTCCCGCGAATGCGTCCACGCAAGTGTTTGACATGGCGTTCCTCAAGATCGATTCGGACCAGGCCTTCGCCACCGCGCAGAAACATGGTGGGGACAAAATTCTGGAGAAGGCGCCGGACACGCCGGTCATCTATATTTGCGACTGGAATCACAATACGAATGAGCTGACCTGGCACGTCATCTATGGCGCCAGTCGAGAAGGAGCCCGACTGACGGTTGCGGTCAATGCGTCGACGGGTGAGTTCATCCGGGTGGAGAAGTAGGTCTGTCTCCAAACGCGGCAACCGAGAGCGAATGGAAAACGTTGCGGTGGGAGCTTGCCTTAGCGGTTCGCGCCTTCCTCGTGGTTGATTTGGGCCTCGATTTGGGAAAAGAAGCTGTGCAGAGCCTGGGCTGAGGCGATGGCGCGATCGAGCACGCGCCGCTCGCCAAAAGCAACTATGTCCTGCGGAGAATACTGGAGACGAACGCGGTCGGCGGCGCAATGGGCGCTCAACAATTCCACGCCGGCAGCTGCCAGATCAGCTTTGAGGCGGGCACAATCAACTTGTTTCTTGGTTGCGGGCACCATCTACAACTCCTCATTTTCTTTGGGGGATAAACGCAGGCGGGTCCCCGGAACCGTATGGGACGACTGCCTTTCGCGGTTCCGGCGGAACCCAGCCTGCGAGGTCATTAGTTCTAGCTGTATGTATAGTATACAGCGTTAGTTATACGCAGTTCAAGTAATTATTTTGGAGTATTGGAGGCAAATTGCCCCGGCATCCCGACCCTGATCTGGAACAGCGAATTCTGGGCGCGGCCTCGCGGCTATGGGCGCGCGGCGGCGAAAAGGCCCTGACCATGCGCGCCGTGGCCAAGGCGGCCGGCACCACGACGCCCACGGTCTACGAGCGCTACCGTGACCGCGACGACATCCTCCGGGCGCTGCGCCTCGAAACTCGCCGCGAGCTATTTGCCGCGCTCAGCCGAACGCGCACGCTCCGCGAAGCATTTCAGGCCCAGCTCGATTTTGCCCTGACCCATAGTCACGCCTACGAGGTTCTTTTCGATGGAGTCGCCAAGCCTCCCTCCCTGCATGAGCCCTGGCCCTCGTTCAATCTCATGCGCGAGCGGGTGGCCAAACGACTTGGAGGAAGTCCCAGGCAGCACACGCGACTCATGTTGGCGGTGTGGTCGCTGATGCATGGCACGGCCATGCTCATCATCCGGGGCGGCTTTGAGGGAGTGCTGCGCGCCCAGACCGTCCACGCCTGCCTGGATGCCTTCGACGGTATCCTCGACTCGGCGGCACGATCGAAAAGCGTGGCTCATTCCGGACCGAAGTGGCCGTCCAATCTGATTCTGGGCGAGGGTAAGCAGAGTCGAGTGGGGAATGGCGACGGAGGCAACCAGAAACGAAAACCTAAAGCCAGGAAACACCGGTGAAGAATGCCAAGCCCGCGAGTTGGCGTGGGCGAGAGGGCAGCGACGATTGACGCCGACATCTCATCGCGCGGGCTTTGCGTTGGCCGCAGGGCCTTTCAGCCGCTGGATGGCTTTCTGTGCTTCTTCCGACTGCGGCCCGTGGGGCAGGATCTTCAGATAGCTTTCGTATTCCTTGCGCGCTTCGTCGGGCTGATCCAGTTTCTCCAGGCACACGGCCAGGCGGAACGTGGCAACCGCGTCATTGTTTTTGTAGAGTAACGCCTCACGGTAGCGGTCTGCGGCGGCGCGGTAGTTCTTGCGCTCTTTGAAGTAGTAGTCGCCCACTTCAATATCTTTGGCTGCCTTGTGAGGATTCCAGGGATGGAACTCGCTCACGTCCCCGTTGCCTGATGCGCCTTCCGCGTCCATCAAGATGTCGGGACTCTCGGGATGAGCCTTTTCGTCGCCCGGCGGAGGACTCAAGTCCATGGGCGCATCTTTGCTCGAACTTTCTCCCGGCTCGTCCCCCAGGTCGTTGGCATTGATGCGATCGGAGCGCGGGGGGGTGAGATTCGGATTGTGCGGGGTAGCCGGTTTGGAGGCGGGTGAGGAGGCGGAATCTGGCGTCTGCGGATTCGTCGGCGTGGAATTGGACGAACTGGGGCTTTGCGCCCAAAGACCGATGCTGCTTGCAAGCACTGCGCCAAGGAGCCAACTGCGCATAGATTTAATTTTACAACCCTCCGTGCTGGCTAACTGCGTTTACTGCAACTGCGTTTCCTTAAACTGTGGTTACCTAAACATGCGTGGCGCGGTATGCCTGCAGGCACTTGCGCGCCGTCTCCAGCTCAGAGAACCGGCTTCCCTCTTGTTCGATCAAGTAATACTCGACGCCTCCGACGCTCTCGGCGGCCTGGAAAATACCCTTCCAGTCCGCTTTCCCTTCGCCGAACAGGGTTTTGTATCCGATACCCGGGTCCGGAGACCAGTCTTTACAATGGATGGACCGAATGCGCCCCGGGTTGGCTTGGATCCAAGCGATCGGATCGGCACCCGCTTCCAGGCAAGTTCCTACATCTAACTGGAGCATCACCGAAGGCTTCGTGTTCTTGGCGATAATCTCCATGGGACGCTGCCCGCTCACCGGCGCCCACTCCGCCTGGTGGTTGTGGTATCCAGGTTTAAGGCCAGATGGCTCCAGAGTCTCGGCAGCGGAATTGAGTTTGTCCGCAACCGCCTTCCAGCCATCGGCGCCTGATTTTGGGTCGGTCCAGGCCAGGACGACATATTTACTGCCGAGAATCAGGTTCAGGTCGCGGACGCGGTTGATGTTCTTCGGGTCGAAATACTCCGCGTCGTTGTGGGTCGAGTAACAGCGCATGCCTAAGTCGTCCAGCAACTTGCGCCTCTGCTTGGCTTGCGAGTCCGTCCACTCGAAGTACGGAGCATAGAACTCGACGGCCTGATATCCCATTTGAGCGACCGCGCGCAAGGTGCCGTCGGGATCCTGTTTGAGAGCATCGCGGACGGAATAAAGTTCGAGGCCGACGGGAATCGTAGCGGACGCAACCGCGCCCGATGCAAGCCCACGAAAGGCCCAAGGCAACGTGGCTGACAATGCCAGAAACGAACGGCGGGACAAGGAGGTCATGGCTGCAATCCTACTCAGCCAGCGGCCAAAGGCCAAGAGCGAACCGCCCAGAAAAAAGGCAGGCCGCTCAGGGGGAGGTTTGAGCGGCCTGGTTGGCGAAGTCCTCCGGGGAGGAGGGTAAACCTTTACATGGATGACGGGTTGTTCTGTCCGGTGGTCGTCGGCGTCGAAGCCGGCGCGCTTCCATCCACAGAATTCGTCATCAGGCGCACATCAACGCGGCGGTTATCGGCGCGGCCGGCGGAAGTCTTGTTCGACTCCGCGGGCTTATCCTTGCCGAGACCGATCACATAAATCTTGTGCGCGGGCACGTTGTACTTGGTAGCCAGGTACTGAATCACCGAGTTAGCGCGGCGCTGGCTGAGATCGTAGTTATAGTCGGCCGGTCCCACGGAATCGGTTCCGCCTTCAAGAGCGATGATGTAGCCCTTGGTCGAGGCAATGCTGGCCGCGAGCTGATCGAGCGCTTGCAGGGCTTGAGGCGTCAGATTGTCTTTGTTGAAGCCGAATTTCACCGAAGTCTCGGCGATGGCGTGATAGTTGTCGAGGTTGGCGACGGTGTTGGTCAGCACGCCCACGCGGCTGTTTGCGGCATCGGCCATTTGCTGGGCGGAGGCTGCGGTCTGTCCGGCGGTCTGTGCCTTCTGCTCGACCTGCTCGGTCTTGGCGTTCACAGCCTGAATACCGGCCTGGGCGCGCGCGTCAACATCCTTGATGTCCTTGGTGTTCTTCGCGGTCAGGTCGTCGAGTTCGTTGGTCTTGTTGATCAGTGGCGTCGTCTGCTGTTTGACATAGTTCTTGCTGGCGCAGCCGACGGTGGCCACCATGCTGACTGCCAGGCAAATGACTAACGAAGTGCGGTTCATAGGGTGAGGCTCCTTGGTTTCGATCTTTTATGTAGCTTGTGGCGATTTCCGGGTTCCCCCGTTCGCCATACCTTCAATCTTGAGGCCCTGGGAATGACTCATTATCGCTTACAAGTTCCGCATGTGCTTTTGCACGGCAGATGCCAGTGTTCGGTACTGGGAATAGCCGACGTAAGTATATACGTTCTCAATGGCTTGCGGAAGGCTCCTGCATAGGTCGGACCGCCTTACCGGGCACCTGAGGACGCAAAGGGCACACATGGAGTGGAAATTTTATATGGTGGGACTCAGATCGGGTGCCCCGGCTCAATGCCCTCGCGGCGGACACAACAGGGGAATGGTCTCCCGTTTATTTCGCCGATACATGCGGAAATCACGCTCATCCACCGTAATGAGAGTGTGACGAGGATAAAGCTCACTCATGCGAATGAGACACAGATCGGCGAGATCCGGCTTACGATCGGCATAGCGCCGCGCAAGGTCCTGTAACTGGCAAATATGCCGGGAGCAATCAAACGCCACTCGCAACAACTCGTCTTCCACCAGAGACAGCACATAGGAACTCGATTCGAGATGAAAAGCCGCCTCCGCGAGAACAGCCTCGCACGTCAACAGAGGTTCGGTGCTTTCCTTCGCGACGTCGAGAGCCCACGAGTGATACTCGTCGTTGCGTCTGGCAAAGGCCACGATGAAACCCGTGTCCGCGATGGCTTTCATGAGCGCGAGAATCCCTTGCGGGAGGAAACATCCACAGGACCGCCGCTGATCGCGCCTGCGTGGCGCAGGAATCGCTGCTTCCCTCCGTTGGACCTGGCCGCTTCAAGTTGCTGGCGGATGAGGCGGCCCACGGGGACACCGGTCTGGCGTGATGTTTCTTTAAGCCAGGCCAGAAGCTCCTCTGTCAGACGTATTGTTAGTGTATTACTCATATGGCAATATTGTAACACGCCGTCGGTCGTCGACAGAGCAATCGACTAAGATTGATTTTTCGCGTCCATGGATCTTCTTCAGAAAATCCGCACTATTCCCACTGAGCCTGGCGTGTATCTCTACAAGAACGCAGAGGGCGAGGTCATCTACGTGGGCAAGGCGAAGAATCTGCGCAGCCGCGTGGCCAGCTATTTTCACGAAGGCCGCTGGGAAGACGCCAAGACCGGGACGCTGGTGCGGGAGGCGGTCGACGTCGATTACATCGTAGTCGCGAACAACAAGGAGGCGCTGGCGCTCGAAAATAATCTGATCAAACAGCGCAAGCCGCGCTTCAACATTCTGCTGCGCGACGACAAGACTTATCCTTACGTGAAAGTCACGCTGGGCGAGCGCTGGCCGCGCGTTTACGTCACGCGGCGGCTGCGCAAGGACGGCAGCGCATATTACGGGCCGTACTTTCCTGCCAACCTCGCATACCGGATTGTCGATCTGATCCACCGCAATTTTCTGATTCCTTCCTGCAAGGTCGACCTGACGCGATTCCATCCCAGGCCGTGCCTGCAGTACTACATCAAGCGCTGCCTGGGCCCGTGCGTGCAGGATTTGACCACGCCGGACGTTTATCAGGAGGCGGTGCGCGACGTGAAGCTATTTCTGGAAGGGCGGCCGACGGATTTGAGCCGGTCGCTGCACTCGCGCATGGAGCAGGCTGCGGCGCAGCAGGAATACGAGCGAGCCGCGAGGTATCGCGATCTGATTTCGACGGTGGAGCAGTTGCAGGAGCGCCAACGCATCGCCGCTGCCGAAGGCGATGATGCCGACGTGTTCGGCTATCACTACGAGAATGGCATGCTGGCGGTGAATTTATTTCACATGCGCGGCGGAAAGATGGTGGACCGGCGGGAGTTCTTCTGGGAGGACTTGCCGGAGTTCGGAGTGGCTGAAGCCAGCGCCACAGACCTCGTGGAAACGGGCGCCCACGCCCGTCGGGGCGAGCAAGGCTCGCCAGCGCATTTGGACGGCGACGAGAAAATTCATAGCGACGAGAGCAGCCGAGCTGCGCTCGGCACAGACGGCCGAAGGCGGCCGTCCCCGCACGATCAATTTAATCCCGGAGAGTTCTTCTCTGCCCTGCTGAAGCAGCTTTACATCGGGCAGCCTTATGTTCCGCGGAACCTCTATGTGCCTGTCGATTTTGAGGACCGCGAAGCGTTAGAAGACCTGCTCTCGGAGCAGGGCGCAAGCGAGAACTCCCACGGCGCACGGGTACACATTCTCGTGCCGCAGCGAGGCGACAAACGATCGCTCATCGACCTGGCGGGGAACAATGCGAAGCAGTCTTATGATCAGCGCTTTCGCGTGCTCAAACCAAACGCGCAGAAAATTCAGGAGGAATTGCAGGACGTCCTCAGCCTGCCGGAATTACCGAAGGGCATCGAGTGTTTCGACATTTCGCACATTCAGGGCGCGGAGACTGTCGCCTCAATGGTGGTGTGGGAAGGCGGCAAGATGAAGAAGTCGGACTACCGCAAGTTCATCATCCGCACAGTGGAGGGCGTGGACGACTTCGCGTCCATGCGCGAAGTGGTCACTCGACGCTACAAGCGCTTGCAGGACGAAAAGAAACCGATGCCCAGCCTAGTGCTGATCGACGGCGGCCTCGGACAGTTGCATGCGGCTGCGGAAGCGCTGGACGCGCTGGAAATCATTAACCAGCCGCTGGCCGCTATCGCCAAGCGCGAAGAGATTTTGTATGTCTACGGGCAGGAGAAAGACCCGATCACGCTCGATCATCACTCGCCGGTGCTGCACCTAATACAGCTCATTCGCGATGAGGCCCACCGTTTTGCCGTGACGTTTCACCGCAAGCGCCGGCAGATGCGCGACCGGTCCACCGAACTGCTGGAAATCCCCGGCGTGGGCGCGAGCACGACGCGGCGACTGCTCGAACACTTTGGCAGCGTGCAGGCGGTCAAGCAGGCGGACCCGGCGGCATTGTCGGCGGTCGTGACCCGCACACAGGCCGAGGCGATCAAGAATCATTTTCGGAAATAGCTGAGCCCGCTGCGCAGCCCTTACTTCGGTTCCGGGCTGGCGTTGCCCATGTCAAGGACGACCTTCCAGCTTCCATCCTTCTGCAGCTTCCAGATGCTGGTGTACTTTCCGTATTGCACGATCGGCTTGCCTTCTTTGTTTTTCGCGTGAAACTCGTAAGTGCCGTAGGTATAGCCGAGATCGCCAGAAGATGAGATGTCGGCGCCGACCGGCGTCCAGAGGAGGCGATTGTTTTTGTCGTCGAGAAAGCTCATGCCCTTGGCGATCTCCGCCTTGCCTTGGATTAAGGGCCCGCCGTTCGGGACTTCGACGGAGTCGTCGGCGTAATACGACATGTATCCCTGGGAGCCCTTCTCGGCGGCGGCTTTCATGAATTCGCCTTCGAGTTGCTTCAACATTTCGGCCGTGGCTTTGGGTGAGGCCGAGACCGTTGAGCGGGCGATGGGCAGCGCGATCGTAGCGACCAGAAAGGCAACGACAAGAATCGGAAGGAATGATTTCATGGAGCCTCCGTGGAATGACCGGTCATTCTACGCCGCAAGGACCCAATAACCACAGAGGATACTGATACTGAGGACACAGAGAAGCAAAGCGCGCCAAGTCAAAGTGGGTCTGTCCGTTCTTCCGGGTTCCACTCTGTGTTCTCTGTGTCCTCCGTGGTTCGGATTCGAAGGCCTTTGCTACACTAGCGGCCATCGTGATCAAACCGATTCTCTTGTCTCTTCTGATTTTCTCTACGCTTGCAGGCACAGCTTTGCAGGCAGTTTTTGCACAAACCTCGGACCCGCCCGACAGGGCCACGCCGCAGGAAAGGCACCTGCGCAACGTGCATCAGTTGACGTTCGGAGGCCAAAATGCCGAAGCCTATTTCTCCGCCGACGGCAAGAAGCTGATTTTCCAGTCCTCGCACGGCGACGTCAAATGCGACCAGATTTTCGTCATGAATATTGACGGCAGTGACCAGCACATGGTGTCGACCGGCAAGGGCCGCACCACGTGCGGTTTTTTCTATCCCGATGGAAAAAAGATTCTCTATGCATCGACGCACCTGGCGAGCCCGGAGTGCCCGCCGCGTCCAGATTTTTCGAAGGGCTATGTGTGGGCGGTGTATTCGGGATACGACATCTTCACGGCCAATCCGGATGGATCAAATCTGAAACAACTCACCAACACGCCGGGATACGACGCCGAAGCCACGATCTCGCTTGACAGCAAGAAGATTGTGTTCACCTCGATGCGCAACGGAGATCTCGATATCTACTCGATGGACGCAGACGGGACGCACGTCAAACAACTCACACACGAACTGGGCTACGACGGCGGGCCGACCTTCTCGCCCGATCGGAAGTCGATTGTGTTCCGGGCCTACCATCCCAAGACTGAGAAAGAGATTTCCGACTACAAAGAGTTGCTCGCGCAGAATTTGATTCGTCCGACGTCGCTCGAAATCTGGACCATGAAAGCGGACGGCAGCGACAAGCGGCAGATCACGAAACTGGGCGCGGCGAGTTTTGGTCCGGCGTACACGGCCGATGGGAAGAGGATTATTTTCTCGTCAAATTACGATCCGGAAACGCATGCCACGGGCGGCATGGGGAATTTTGAGCTGTGGCTGCTCAATCCCGACGGCAGCGGCCTGGAGCGCGTCACCTACAGCGACGGCTTCGACGGCTTTCCCATGTTCTCGCCGGATGGAAAGAAATTAGTGTGGGCGTCGAACCGCAACGCTAAGGCTCCGCACGAGACCAACATTTTTATTGGGGATTGGGTGCCGTAACGTTGGGTTCGGCATCCCTTCGACTTCGCTCAGTGCAGGCTCTGAGCTACTGTTTCGCGGCTCTGCTTCTGCTGGCCAGCCAGGCCACGGTCGCAATCATTCCGCACCAACCTAGCACTCGCACCAGGGTAGCGATCTGCGTGTCGTGGTCGAGCACGCCGAGGCTCGTAAAGATGGCGTAAAAGTCGTGCTCCACGAAATCCGGATCGCCGGTCGTGACCAGCGGCAGCACCTGGGCTCGCGCGTCGGCCATGTAGGTCGCGGTGTAGAGCCAGTTCTCAAAGAAGAAAAAGAGGCAGAAGACAAAGCCGGCGGTCTGGCGCTCGGTGAAGAAATACGCGGCCAGCAGGAATGGGACGAGCCACTGCAGCAGCGTGCCTCCCCAAAGGCCGAGCGTCGGGCCGAACCAGAAGAAAAGATTGTGTCCGCCTTCATGCACGACGAGGTTGGCGCTGTCGATGAATAGGAATCCGCCGTGCGCGGAGAACGCGTAGACCAGGAACGCGACGTAGAAACTCAGCCACGCCACCAACGCCGGGCGGGACACGGGCTTCCATGGTTCGTCGAACCATGGTTCGTCGAGAATCGATTGGAGTCGTTCGAGCATGCGCGTCTCATGTCGATTCTACGGGGAGGAATTTGCGCGGTGCAGATTACGAACGTGCGCGCATCGGGCGGGCTCAGCCCTGGTCTGTCTAGCCAGCAGAGTGATTAAGACCTTCGGCGTCGCGGGAAGGGGACGTTGCTTGCTACATTAGATCTGGCACCATGGTTCCTTTTGGCGGAGCGCTCGTGGCTAGAAAGACGTGCGAGCTAGGTCTCTACCAGATAATTTGGATTCTTTATGAAAGTACGGCAGTGGATTACCGCGATTGGGCTGCTTCTGCTGGTGGCGGCGGCCATCGTGGGAATGTTGTGGACGCGGGAGTTGCCGGCCGCGAACGAGGAAGCGTCGGCAACTCCGGCGCAAAAATTGGTTGGACAAAAACCGCCGGTTGCGCCGCGTCCGCTGGTGGACCAACGTCCTCTGCAGACCGCGCGGCGCATGGCGGCGCTCGCGGGTACGCCGGAAGAACAGGTGCTGGCGCATCAGGCGGAAAAAGTCGGTGACCACGAAGTGGATCTCGCCTTTTTCGATTCCTTGCGCACCGCGGAAGAAAATCCTCCACCGCTCTCTCCGGAAGCCCGGCAGATTTTGGACCGCAAGAAGAAAGCGGAACTCGCGCTGAAGGAAGATCAGGAAGGCATAACACTGCTCACGCGGAAACTGGCGGCTGCATCCGAAGCGCAGAAGGACAACCTGCAGGACCAGATCGACGTCGCCAAAGCGCAAATGGATCTGGATCAGGACGAGGTGGACGATGCCACCGAAGATCTGGAGCAAGCGGGAGGGGATCCGCAATCGAAGATCAAGCGATTGCAGGCGGAGCATGAGGCCAGCGACCACGTTGCAGAGACAGCCCTCGGCTCAGCTGTAAACCCTCACGAACAGAACTACCAAAAACACACTTTGCTGAACGTGTTTTGGGCCTGGCAGGCGCTGCGCGACAAGAAAACTCAGTTGCTGGAGGCGCAGAAAGAGAGCAAGGCCAAGCAACTCCGTCTGAGCCAGCGTCACGAAACGCTGAGCGCACAGGTGGAGAAGGACAAAGAGAATCGCGAGGCTGCCAAGCAGCAGGCGAAGGGATTTTCGAAAAGCAGCCAGGCGGGTAGCCGTGAAGACTCGAAGGCTGCGGCGAAGACGGCGCTCGATTCCCTAAAACAATACACGCGCGATCAGAAGAATCTGGCCGACCTGGGCAAGCGACTGCAGGACGAGCAGGAATTGACCGACACGTATGCCAGTTGGATCGCGCTGATCGAGAGCCGCGAGCGGACCGCGCTGCACAATCTGATCGAGTCCCTGTTATGGATTTTGTTGGTTGTGTTCGCTGTGTACCTGGCGGACCGGCTGATTGAGCACCTATTCACCGGCATGACCGCGGAGAACAAGCGCATTGACACGCTGCGGGAGGTGGTGAAGTTTGCGGCGCAGGCGGTAGGGGCCATCGGCATCCTCTTCATCGTCTTCGGCATGCCCACGCAGACCACCACAGTGTTGGGGTTGGCGGGCGCGGGGCTGACGGTGGCCATGAAAGACTTCATCGTCGCCTTCTTTGGATGGTTCGTACTGATGGGGCGCAACGGCATCCGCGTCGGCGACTGGGTGGAAATCAACGGAGTGGGCGGAGAAGTGGTCGAGGTGGGATTGCTGAAGACGGTGGTTCTCGAAACCGGCAGTTGGGCCGACTCAGGGCACCCCACCGGACGGCGCGTTTCCTTTGTAAACAGCTTCGCCATCGAAGGTCATTTCTTTAACTTCACCACCTCGGGCCAATGGATGTGGGATGAGTTGCAGGTGCTCATTCCGCCCGGGCAGGATCCGTATCCGATCATTGACGGCATTCAGAAACTGGTGGAACAGGAAACGGCGGCCAACGCCAGCAGCGCCGAAGCCGAGTGGCAGCAGGCCTCGACCCGCTACCGCGTGAAGTCATTGTCCGCAGTGCCGGGGATCAACGTACGTCCCACGGCGGCGGGCATTGAAGTGCACGTCCGCTACATCACGCGGGCGTATGAACGGCACGACGCGCGCAAGCGGCTGTATGAGGCTGTGGTGGAAATGATGCACGGGAAGCGGGACCCGGTGAAGGCTTAGGGCTTCTAGCTTCTAGCTCTTAGGTTTTGGCGGCTGTTTAGGAATCAGGCGATGGATTCGCACTTTGAGGGCTTGTTTGCCGCAGCTGGTGCGGTGGCTGATGCTGCTCTTGAGGATCTGCGAGAAGTTTGGAAGCTATACCAGAGCCTGCCGAGCGACACGGGCGCAGTAGGCATGGAGCTCGTCAAGGAGATATGCAATCCGCGTGGGGATTCTCCTGCTGCTTGCTACCGCATCATGATGCTGCAGATGCTCAACCGCGTAACGGGATCGCTCACGCGTTGGCTGCGGGAAGGAAAGTTCGACGATGCCGTATACAGAGTAGCCGCAATATTTCCGGTGAAGTGGATGGAGCCGGGGCATATTTATAACGAGTTTCCGTTCGATGCCGAGGAGTTCCGCAAGCAAGTCGACGATGTGAGCGGCCGGTAGACGGGCCGAGCTTGCTCTGCGTAGTTGTTTTCCCGCATCTATAATCCAACAGTCTATGACCGGCAAAGGGGAATTAGAGACAATCATCGTGACCGGGGCCAGTCGCGGAATTGGCGCGGCGGTCGCCACACTCGCAGGAAAGCGAGGGTACGGGGTTGCGGTCAACTTCGTCACGGGCAAAGACGAAGCGACGAAAGTTGTCGACGAGATTGTACGTCGCGGCGGGCGCGCCATCGCGATTCAGGCCGATGTGTCGCGCGAGGCCGACATCATGCGGATGTTCGAAATCGCGGAACGGGAGTTGGGACCAATCCAGGCACTCGTAAACAACGCCGGCGTGACGGGTGGTTTCGCACGCGTGGACGAAGTGTCGAGTGCGGCCATCACTGACGTTTTGGCGGTGAATGTCGGTGGGACCATCCTTTGTTCGCGTGAGGCGGTGCGGCGGATGTCGACGCGACGCGGAGGGAGTGGCGGCGCGATCGTGAATATTTCTTCGCGCGCAGCGCACACCGGGGCGGCGGGAGAATGGGTCCACTACGCGGCATCGAAAGGCGCGATCGATAGCTTCACCATCGGACTGGCAAGGGAAGTGGCTACGGAAGGGATTCGCGTAAACGCGGTGGCGCCGGGATTGGTCGACACCGGGTTGCACGCCGCAAACGGCGAACCGGGACGACTGCAACGACTGATGGGGACCATCCCGATGGGAAGGGCGGGCACGCCGCGCGAGGTGGCCGAAGGAGTAGTTTGGCTGCTGTCGTCTGCAGCGTCGTACACCACGGGAGCGATTCTGGAAATTGGCGGCGGGCGGTGAGGAAGCCAGTTCTCAGTTCTCAGTTCTCAGTTCTCAGCTCTCAGTCTTCTGTCGTTTGTCTTTCGTCCGCTGACCTCGGGCCCAATGCTAACTGCCAAGTACTAGCTGCTCGTTTTTCGTAAGTTCCCGTTGCTTGTCAAATCTTGCCTCAGATATGCCTTGGTCTGCTCCGGCAAGCGTGAAGCGTGCAGAAGGTCGCGCAGTTGCGCGGGTGGGAGCCGACGGGCAAATTCGAGCGCGCGGGCCAAGGGCGTATATTCGTTCCGCAACAGCGCGCAACGAATTTCCGGACGCAGCGACCATTTGGCGTGATGGCAGACTGCTTTGACGAAAGCTGGCGTCGCAGCCGGGCGCAGCAGCGCCTTGACGATCGCAGGTTCCGACAGGCGCGGATTCTCCAGCGCGGTCTGCCAGACGCGCGGTTCCTTGTCGAGCAGCAGGGCGGCGGCGACCATGGTCGATGACCGGCGCGCCAGCGAAATGCGCTCCCCCAGAGTCACGGAGGCGAGGCGCGCCAGCAGCAGTTCGTCGGCAACCCGCTTCAGATCGGCCGCGACCGCGGGGATCAGCGAGAACTGCATGAGATCGAACGTATAGAGTTCGCGGATCAGGCGCAGCGCGATGCGGCGCGGCGCGCGAGGATGGGCCGCCAGGGCCACGCGAACTTTGCGCCATTTCATCACCGCGGCGTTCCGGCTGATCTCTTCGATGACCTCGGAAGACAGGTCGCGATCCTTTACGGCAGCAAGCGCGAGATCGGCGGTCGGGGCGGGATCGGCGGCTTCGAAGCTGGGAGATGCGTGGCCGGGAGCCGATTCCGGCGGGGTCGAAGACTCGATCGGATTCTCGCTTTCCGAATTCATGCGGTGACCTTGCCAGCTGCACTCAAGACCGAGATCAAGTTCAACGTCTAAAGTCAAAAGCGCCGGACAGGAGTGTCCGTCCCACGGGTTGCGGCTCTGCGCGCCATGCGCAGCGCTCCTTCGACGGGGTCCACAACCTGCGGAGCCACCTCGGCCCGGGCCTGGAACGCGCGGAGTTCATTGTAAAAAACCTGCCGCACCAGTGGAGCGTGACGAAAGACGCCTCCGGTCATGGCCACCGGGACGGACGCATCGTGTTCCGGCGGAAAGAGGCGGCAGATTACCACAGCGGCAAGAGAGGCCAGTTCCCTGCCTGCGTGGGTGAGCACCTGCGCCCCAAGACCGTCTTGACTGGCGGCGACAGCTGGAAAGAGAGCGGCGAAATCGGGAGGGGGAATCGAGTTGGCGGCGCGTGCGAGATCGGTAAGCGAGGCAACTCCCCAAGACTTGAGAAGAGCAGCGGATAAGGAAAGGCCCTGCGGCGGGCTGTCGGGAGTTCCATCGCGCGGATCGGCGGCGCGCAGAACGGCGCTGACGGCGGCGCGTCCAATCCAATGAGCGGAGCCTTCGTCCCCGATGGCGAATCCCCAGCCTCCGGCGCGAACCGTAATTCCGTGCGGGTCGCGGCCATAAGCAATGGAACCTGTGCCGGCTATGACGACGACGCCGGGACCAGTATCGAAGGCGGCCTCCAGGGCAATCTGCATGTCACCGACCACGTCGATGGGCGCGGGGAGAATCTCGGCCAGAGAGCGACGGACGAGCTCGGCCAGTTCTGGGCGGGCGGCGCCGGAACCGCCGACGCAGGTGCGCGAAACTTGCGCCGGAGTGATGCCAGCGGCCGCGCAGGCCTGGCGCACCGACTGCTGCAGCGATTCGCGGGCTTGCGCCTCTCCGACGCGGACGATGTTGCTGGCTCCCGCGGTCGCGGTGGCGAGCAATTGCGCTTCATCGCCCACCGCGCACGTGGTCTTCGTGCCGCCGCCGTCGATGCCGAGATAGTAGGACACGGTTTATTTCTAACATAGAGCAGTTACCAGTTGCCGGTTACCGGTTACCGGTTGCCTTCTTGGTCTCTGGCGGGGCCGGGACTACAGAGTCTCACTCGCGGAAAGCTGGGATTGCTTCCATAATTAGAGGCGACTTCCGCAGGACACTTTTGCGCGCGATCGGAGTGACAAGTTTTTCTGGCGTTGGCAAGTTTAGACTCATGGGCCTGAACAAAGTTGATTTCGCGATCATCGCGCTGTACCTGGCGGGAATCACGCTGTTTGGGCTGCGCTTCCGCAAGAGGCAGCGGTCGCTGCGCGACTACTTTCTTGCCGGGCGGGATATTCCATGGTGGGCTATTGCGCTCTCGATAGTCGCGGCGGAGACGAGCACTCTCACCATCATCAGCATTCCCGGCTTAGCCTATGACACCAATCTGACCTTTCTGCAGGTCGTCATGGGATACGTCGTAGGGCGCGTGGTCATCAGCTTAGTGCTGCTGCCCCACTACTTCCGCGGCGATCTCTATACGGCATACGAACTGATCGAACGACGTTTCGGTCGTGGGCTGCGTTCGCTGACTGCAGGTTTGTTTCTGCTCACGCGGGCGGCGGCGGAAGGCGTGCGCGTGTATGCGGTGTCGATCGTGGTGTCGATTGCGCTGGGGACAGGCGAGGTGGCGTCGATTGCCATCATCACGGCATTGACCGTCATCTATACGTTTGAGGGCGGGCTTGCCGCCGTGATCTGGACCGATGTGGTGCAGACCGCAATTTACGTGGGCGGAACGCTGGTGGGGCTGGTGACGATTCTGCATCTCGTTCCCGGAGGGTGGCCGGCGATTCATGCGGCCGCGGCCAACGCGGGAAAGCTGCGGGTGTTCGATTTCAGCCCGAGCATTTGGATTCCGTACACGTTCTGGGCAGGAGTGATTGGTGGGACGTTCTTTACGGTAGCGAGTCACGGCACCGATCAGCTCATTGTGCAGCGGTTGCTTGCGGCACGCGGGCAGAAACAATCGGCAACAGCGCTGGTTTCCAGCGGCGTCGCCGTTCTGTTTCAGTTTGCTTTGTTTCTGACAGTGGGCATCATGCTTTGGGCTTACTACCGTGTGCCGTCGGCAATGTTCGGGAGGCCGGACCGGATTTATCCAACCTTTATCGTCACGCGCATGCCCCATGGAATCTCGGGGCTGCTGATTGCAGCGATTCTGGCGGCGGCGATGTCGAACCTGAGCGCGGCGCTCAATTCGCTGTCGTCGACCTCCATCATGGATTTCTATGTGAGGCTGCGGCCGCTGGCCGATGAAAAAACGAAGATGCGCCTCTCGCGGCTGGCCACGCTAGGCTGGGCGCTTGTGCTGTTCGGTCTGGCATTAATCGCGCTGCACAAAGTGGGACGGGTGGTAGAGGTCGGGCTGCAAATAGCGTCCGTGGCGTACGGAGCACTGCTCGGCGTATTTCTGCTCGGAGTGCTGACGCGCCGGGCGAATCAGCGCGGCGCCATGGCGGGGATGGCTTGCGGCTTTGCCGTGGAGTTGTACGTATGGCTAGTCACGCACCTGCCGTGGACGTGGTGGGTGATGATCGGCACGGCAGTAACCTTCGGGGTGGGATGGATCGTGAGCGCAATTCCTGGCGCGTCCACGGAGCCAGAAGAAAGACTCCCCAGTTGATCCGAGGGACGGACTTCGAAATAATTGCACTCAAGGGCGAGACATGGGGCCCGAGATTGGGTTGGATAAAGAGGGCGTGAGAGTAACCGACGGAGCGAAATGACTATGTTTCCTGCTCTATGGCGATGGACCCTGGCGTTTCTGGCTTTGTCCTTTTTCTCGGTGGCGCCAATGAGGGCGCAATCGGACGCGCGGCAATCCCAGGCGCAAGACACATCCCCGGCTCAGAACCCGAGCCCCGCAACGACTAAGCTGGAAGCACACCCAGCACCCGCACTGCCGGACAACCAGGAAGCACAGACTCCGACTCTGACCATTCACGAGACCGTACGGCGGGTCATCGTCGATGTGATGGTGCGGGACGCCAATGGCAAGCCAGTGCACGGGCTCACGGCTGACGATTTTTCCATCACGGAAGATAAGGAGCCGCAGCGCGTGCTTTCGTTTGATGTCTACGACTTCGACAAACCGTCGATTTCTCGACGGCCGAATGCGCCTCCGCTGCCGCCGAATGTCTTCGAGAACATCCCCAAAGTTCCCGAGCGCGGACCGCTTTATGTGATGCTGCTCGACCTCGTGAATACTGAGGTCGCAGACCAGATGACTGGCCGGCAGGAAGTCCTCAAGTTCATCCGCAGCAAACCCGCGGGCACCAGGTTTGCGGTCTTTGTCACTTCCGACAAACTGTATCTGGTGCAGGGATTCACCGAAGACAAAGACCTCTTGTATGCCGCCGTGAATTCCAAGAAGCCCAAATCCCACGTCCCACGCGTCTTCCTGCTGGCCCGCAACTACGGCTACGGCGACCCCTACACCGCTGTCGATATGCTGACCCATATCGGCCAATACATGGACGGCATTCCCGGCCGCAAGAACCTGATCTGGGTCGCAGGAACCTTCCCCTTGTCGATGTCGCCTCAGGAGGGAAACTCCCCATTGGCGGACGACATCAAAGCTGAGATCAATGCTCTAGCCCAGGCCCAGGTGGCGGTCTTTCCTGTGGATGTGACCGGGGTGGACCCAAATCCCGCGGTAAGTACATTGAACGCGAGTCATGCGTCTGAGGACATCATCGCTTCCGATACCGGAGGCCGGGCATTCTACGGCGACAACGGCGTGGCGGATGTGTTGAGTACGGTCACAGAAGATGGCGGGAACTACTACACGCTCACTTATTCCCCTCCGGCTTACACGGATGACGGGAAATGTCACAACATTTCGGTGAAACTCGACAAGGAGAAAGATCAGCTCTCTTACCGGCGCAATTACTGCCGCGTTCCGCTGGTCTCCGAGGTAGCGGAAGAAGACAACGGCAATGCTGGCACTTCGACGGTGGGGGTTCCGCTTCAGGCGGGCGATGTGCTGCAAGGAAACATGAAGCCGGGCGCGCCGATGCTGCACGATCTGGTGTTCTCAGCGCATTTGCGCGCCGAAGGTGGTGTTGTGCTAGCGACTCCGGCGCAGATGGTGCAACTGGAGGAACAATCGGCCTTCTACCGCACGAATCGCAGAAACAAGCCGCTAAAGCCGTTGCCTCCAGTAAAGATTCAAACCTACAGCGTCGACTATCGCGTGCTCGACCCGCGGTTCAAGGCGCAGGCTTTACGCAGCGGACAACAACCCACGCTCGAGTTTGCCGTGGCGGCATTCGATGACGACGGCAAAGTGTTGAACGGCGTGGTGAATGACGGCGTGCCCGAGGCCTCGACGCAGCCGGCAGAAAACAAGGCGGGGTTGTACCGGCTGCACCAATCGTTGATCGTCCCGGTCAATGCAAAGTCAATCCGAGTCGGAGTGCGCGATCGCATGAACGATCGCATGGGCACCCTGGAGGTCCCGCTCCCGTTGTCGTCTGAACCGGTGCGCCAGGCATCGGCAGCACACTAAAGCGGGTTCGCCAGCCTGATCTTCGCTAAGGCTGATCTTAGTTGATGGGCGACGTTGATGGGCGAAGTGACGCCCGAACTCCTCGCGAAGATTGCGCTCCAACCCTCACGCTCCTCGCGTATACTCCAACTCCAACATGGCTGATGTCGCGCATCCTGCCGCTTCGCGTCCCGAACTCTCCCGCGACTTGGGGATGAGCCACGCCTCCGCGGTGGTGGTCGGAACGATCATCGGCAGCGGAATTTTTCTTGTGCCAGCGGAAATGATGCAGGCGGTGGGCTCGGCCAAGCTCGTATATCTGGCGTGGGTGGTGGGCGGACTACTGTCATTTGCCGGAGCGCTCACCTACGCCGAACTGGGAGCAATGAAGCCGCAGGCCGGAGGCGAGTATGTTTATGTGCGCGACGCGTACGGTCCACTGGGCGGCTTCCTCTACGCCTGGACGTGGTTCGTGATCGCTAAACCGGCCTCGATCGCGACCGTGGTCACGGGCCTGGTGCGAATTCTTGGAACGTTTCGCGTGTTCTCTTTCTTCTCAGTTAACGCCATCAACGCGCCGTTCGCCGTAACTTGGGGGCAGATGTTTGCCATCGCCGCCGCCATCCTCATCTCGTTACTGAATTACCTCGGCGTGAAAAAGGCGGGCGAATTCCAGCTCGTGTTCACGCTGCTGAAGGTGGCCATCATCATGGGAATCGTGGTGGTGTGCTTCAGCGGAATGGGCAACGCCACAGGCCGGGGATGGAGTAACTTCGCCAGCACGTTCGCAGGCGCGAAGGGCGGGGTCGCCGGCTTCATGGCAGCCTTGGTGGCGGCACTCTGGGCCTACGACGGATGGAATGATCTAAACATGGTAGCGGGCGAAGTGAAGCATCCCGAGCGGAACATTCCGATTGCCCTGATTGCCGGTGTGGCTACCGTGGGCGTGCTCTACGTGCTGGTCAACGCGGGAGTGCAATATGTGCTTCCGGCCAGCGCGATCGCAGCGTCCCCGCGTCCGGCCTCGGATGCCGTGGCGCTGGTGATGGGGCGAATGGGCGCGAGCATCGTTTCGGCAGGCATGGCGCTGTCAATGTTAGTTACGCTCAATGGCACCATCATGAGTGGAGCGCGGGTGCCGTTTGCGGTAGCGCGGGATGGATATTTCTTTCGGGCGCTGGCCGAGGTACATCCGCGGTTTCACACGCCTTCCGTCGCGATTTTCGTGCAAGCCATCTTGTCGATTCTGCTGCTGCTGCTGGGAGCAAACTTCCGGCAACTGTTCTCGCTGGCGATTTTTGCGGAGTGGCTGTTTTACCTGATCGCGGGCAGCACGATCTTTATCTTCCGCGGGCGCGATCCGCAGGCGGCGCGTCCATATCGCATGTGGGGCTATCCTTTCGTGCCGTGCCTGTTCGTCGCAGTTGCGGCGGCGCTCTTGTGCTACACCTTCAAGAACGACTGGCCGAACTCGGGATATGGCGTGCTTGTGATTCTGGCGGGGGTTCCTGTGTTTTCCTATTTCTCCCGGCGGCGGAAATCCCGCTCTACCGTTCCAGAAAGCCTTTAAATCTCTAACATCCCAACCGCGAATCTGCTGCTGAGAAGAGTCTCATCTTTCGTACCGGTTTTCCTCCCTGTTTCGTCCCGATTTCTTCGGATCGATGCCATTTGGCCGGGCCAGAAGCCGCGTCCCACGCCCGTTTTGGCGCAGTTATCCCAAAGGACACTCCCAGGTTACCTAAGGTCAAGAGCCGTTGACACGTTTACCCCCTGTCCTATCTCCCGTATTTTTAAAGCTCCAAGTCCCGGTAGTTCTCCCCAAACCGGGGACCCTATGGAGTGAAATTGCATGGCGACAGCTTACCGCGGCTTTCAACTCGGATTACTGCCCGAACGCAAGGTCAACAAACGGGCTATCGCGACCGCCTACGGGCTGGTGGCGCTGGTCCTGCTCATCGTAATCAACCTCGGGCTGATCCTCCCGGAAAAGCTGCAACTCGTGCAGTATCACGTGACCGAACTCATTCCCATGCCGTCCTTGCGGCCGGAACCGGAACCCATCAAGGTGGTGAAACCGGAAGTGCACCCCAAGCTGCTGCCTGCGGTGAAGCTGCCGGTGTTTGAGCAGCCGAAACTGGTGGTGCCGCGCGAGGTTCGCCGGGAAGCTCCGCAACCGGTAGAGGCGCCCAAAGTTGTGGTGAACCAGTTCGCGGCTCCGCAGATCAAGATCGCGCCGGGCGGGGCTCGTCCGCAACTGGTACACACTGGAGATTTCGGGGGCAGTTCGCAGAAGCCGACGGTTAACGCTGCCGTGGAGAAAGTGCAGACGGGCGGATTCGGCGATCCCAATGGCTTGCAGGGCACGGGCAAGCAGGGCGCGAAGCTGTACGCAGCCGCGGCCGGTGGTTTTGACATGCCCGCGGGTCCGGGACAAGGCAACGGATCGGGTGGAGCCAAGGGAATCAAGGGCACGGTGGCCAGCGCGGATTTCGGCAACGGCATCGCGACCGGCGGCAAGGGAGACGGGCGCAGCAACGGCCAGGGAGTTGCCACAGGCGGATTTGGATCGGAACAGGTGGTGCACGGCGGACCGAAGATCGCGCCAGTGGATGCCGGCCCGGCCAGTACTCCGGTGGAAATCACATTCAAGCCGAATCCGGTCTATACCGATGAAGCGCGCAGTCTGAAGCTGGAAGGCGAAGTGCTTCTCGAAGTCAGTTTTTCGGCGAACGGCACGCTGCATGTGAATCGGGTGGTGCGCGGTCTGGGCCACGGGCTGGACGAAGCCGCGGTCGCCGCCGCCAACAAGATCCGGTTTAAGCCGGCGTTGCGCAACGGGCAACCGGTGGATTCGACGGCGGTGGTCCACGTGACGTTCCAGATGGCGTACTGAAAAGTTTTGGCGAAGTAAGTCTGGCAATTGACCAGTAACCAGAAATGAATCGGGTACTGAAACTCGGTCAAAGAAACTTGGAGAAAAGAGTCATGCGTACTTGGAAAGCGATACTCACCGCGGCTTTGCTGGCATCCATGAGCGCAGCCGCACAGCAAGCGGCGGAGTCACAGCCGTCCGCACAGCCGCCTGCGCCCGACGCGACGCAGACAGCGCAACCGTCTCAGCAGGCTGCCCCGGCAACGGACCAGCCCGCAGCGGCGCAGGCTTCGCAAACGACACCCGCGGCAGCACCAGCCACCGCGATGCCACTGCCGGCTGCTGCGCCCGCTCCCTCTACCATGGACCAGGTCGTGAATCTTTTCATCGAGCGGGAACACGGTCTGATCAAGGCGCTCTCGAATCGCACGCCGGTAGTGGAAACGTATTTGCAGAATCTGACTGCCGATCCGCAATTAGGGCCGGTGCCGAGCGAAGACCATTATTTTCTTGGCCGGCTGGATATGGGCGAAACCATCGACCGCAAGGACTACCTGAAGGAAGAGGACAAGGGCATGCAGGCCCGTCTGCTGGGCGGTTTTCAGAAGCTCTACAAGGTCCAATATCAGCCCATGGGCTTCTCGTGGATGGTCTATGCCGACCGCACGGACTTCGACCGCGAGCACTATGACTTTCGCTATGCCCGCCGCGAGTTCCTGGGCGACGTGCGCTGCCTGGTGTTTGACGTGACGCCGAAGCCGAAATCCGGCCGCGGCCGCTTCCTGGGCCGCATCTGGGTCGAAGATCAGGGATTCAACATTGTGCGCCTGAACGGGACCTACGTTCCCGCGCCGCGCAACACATACTTCTTCCACATGGACAGCTGGCGCTTGAACCTGATTCCCGGCTACTGGGTTCCGTCCTTCATCTACAGCGAAGAAGGCGACTTCAGCGCGGGCGTGAAGAACAAGCTGGCCTTCAAGGCGCAGACCCGCATCTGGGGTTATGACCTGAAGAAAGGCGGCAAGGACGACGAACTGACGCAGATTCGCGTCGACAGCGTGACCGACGAGAGTCCGACCGCGCAGGATGCCTCTCCGTTGCAGGCTGAGCGGGTATGGCAGCAGCAAGCGGAAGACAACGTCGTGGAGCGCCTCACCAGCGCGGGCTTGCTCGCGCCCGAAGGCGATCTCGACCGCATTCTCCAGACCGTCGTCAACAACCTGGAAGTCACCAACAACATTGATCTGCCCCGCCCCGTGCGCACCCGCGTGCTGCTCACTTCCCCGCTGGAAACTTTCAGCGTGGGCAATACCATCGTGATCAGCCGTGGCTTGATTGACGTGCTCCCGGATGAGGCCAGCCTGGCTGCGGTCCTCTCGCATGAACTGGCGCACATCGTGCTCGGCCACAATCTCGGCAGCAAGTATGCCTTCAACGACCGCATGCTGTTCTCCGACGAGGGCACGTATCAGAACCTGGGCTTCAAGCACATTCCGGAAGAAGAACAGGCCGCGGACAAGAAGGCGATCGACCTTCTGAAGAACTCACCTTACGCGCAGAAGCTGGACAACGTCGGCTTGTTCCTGAAGGCGTTGCAACTGCGGGCTCCGCAACTGAGCGCGCTGCTGACCACGCACCTGGGCAATCCTCTGGCGGAAAACGGAACAGTCAATCGTCTGTCGGCTCTGGAAACGCAAGGCCCCGCGCTGGACAACAACAAACTCGATCAGATCGCTGCTCTGCCGTTGGGCGGCCGCGTGAAGATCAACCCCTGGGACGACAAAGCGGAAATGGTGAAGGCGGCACCGGTCGCGATCACCTCGGCGCGTGACAAGATGCCGTTTGAAGTCACGCCCTTCTATCCGCGGTTGGCCCGGTACGGTGCAGGCGCCGCTCCCGCTGCGGCTCCGACCACCGCTGCCGCCAACTCGGGCTCGGGCAACTAACAGGCAAGGCTTCTACTCCAAGTTGAAGTAAGACGTGGGCCGGGATCCGGAAAATCCTTCCGGGATACCCGGCCCTCGTCTGTTTGGACCTCGTGGTCCTCGATCGCGAAACCTGTGCGTGGTTTGCGAGTTGCCGGTCAGGCTTTGAGGCAAATGGGACCGCATCATTTGAAGCGAATGTTGAAGCCCGCCTGCAGTCCGTTCATATGCACGTCGTACAGGAATCCGCCATTCTTGTAGTCGACGTGCAGATAGCGGTAGCCCAGCAGCACGGCATACTTCGTCTTGAATTCTCTTCTCACCCCGGCGTAAATCTGGTAAGTCAGCTGCGAGCCGACTCCAAATCCGCCGGCGTCGCCCTTTACGTTGAAGAAGATGCCTTTGTTTGCGTTGAGGCGGAAGCGGGCGCCCAGCACGGGATCCACCCGGCCCTTGGTTTGTCCGACCGTAACCGTGGCGGCGTTGTTCGGCGGATAGAGGTCGAGACAGTTGTTCAAGTGCCAAAAGCGGCCGCCACCGATCGCATCGATCGATCCCCGGTCCGAATCAACCAGGCGTACATACAGTTCCGGATCCACAATCAGTTCCTTCGCGTTAGCTTTAAAGCCCACGTATGTGGGCTGGGGCCCGATCGGTCGTATTCTGCTGGTCGGACGAGAGGCTCATGAAGATCAGATCGGCAAACAAACCAACCCGCTTCCGACGCACATCCAGGTCGGTCATATATCCGATGTTGAGTTGTTGGAAGACTTGGGAGAAGCTCACGCTGACGGGAGCGACGACCCCACCTGCTCCGACATTCCCATTGAGGCCGCTGAACCACAGGTAAAACGGAATCCAATCGACGTGCCAGTCGCTCGGTGGGGGATTGGGATTCTTCACTTTCTTGGGCGGAGTGTCACCCCACGAAAACTCGATTCCCGCCGTCGGACCTTTGTGCGTCAATTGCACGGCGATCTGGTCGGCGGTCCCGTGAATACTCAGACGGCTTCCCATCTCATATCCGCCGCGAACGTTCAAGTGCTGCGTCAGACCCCACACCAACACGTCGGCACGGGCCGTCATGTAGTTTCCGTAGCCGAAGAAGGGCATGCCCCGGAACGAACCTCCGAAGGAAAGGCGGTTGGAGTCATGCAGAGGATACCAGCGAAAGACGGGTCCAAAGTCGGGTAGCGGCGCCCAGAACGTCTTCGAACCGGATACAGCTCCCCGGTTCCATTCACACTGCCCGCGAGGGCGAGTTTGGCCGTCGTTTTGATTAAATTGAAGTCAATTTCCAGCCCGAGAAACCCATGATCCCGCCGCAATGATGTCGTACTGGTAACCCGGGGCAATGTTAATCGAATCCAACTTGGCGGTGACAGAGGCACCAACGTCGAAGGTTTGTCCGCCGAACATGATTGTCCGGCTGAGGGTATCCGTTTTTGAGTTGTAGTTGGGAGTGCCGGTCAGCAGAAAGTGGTGTTTATGGGCAAAATACCAGTCGAGCTTGCCGGTAAAAGTGGAATAACTTCCAAAACCGAAATCGTGGTTGATATCGAAATAGTTGTTGGTGTTGTTCAAGCCAAAATAGCCGGAGGGATGAGAAAACCACCAGTTCCCGTCCACTCGCCATTTGTAGTTATCGAGATCATTCGCATCCTGCGCTCGAACCAAAGGAAGTACAGCTAGACAAACAAATAACGGCGATGAGGATTTTTCTTGAGGTACTCGCAAATATCATTTTGGTTGAACTCCGCACGCGTAGTACTAACGAAGGAAAGGTGCCGCCGGCCGTGCATACTGACAGAACTTACAGGCTTGAAAACAAACTCCAGACATGCGTATGCCGCTCCGTGGGATATTCGCGAAGCGGCATACCAGTGGATCTGCGACTTTATTCGGTAAAACCGGCTGCCTACATTCCGCCCGCGATTCCCTTATTCACGACCACCTTAACGTCCACGCGGCGGTTTTCCGCACGGCCATCCGGGCTCTCGTTGGGTGCAGCGGGATCCGCTATGCCCATCGCCCCCGGTGCCACGATGTGGCGCAGAGGAATGTGGCAGTTCTGCAGCAGGAACGCGATCACAGCATTGGCTCGTTCCATGCTCAGCGCCTGGTTCATCTTGGCATTGCCCGATGAATCAGCGTAACCTTTCACCTGGATGATGTAGCCGGTCAGGCTCGTTGCACCTTGGGCGAGCAGCGTCAAAGCGGCTTGATCGCTATCTGAAATCTTCGTGCTTCCCGAGGCGAAGTACACCGTCGCTTTGGCCTTTTCGTCATACTCCGAAAGTTCGGAAAACCGCTTGTTCTGGGCCTCAATATCCTGCTGACTTGCCTGAATATCCTGCTGATTGGCAGCGATGCCTGCCGCGTTTTCGGCGCCTTGTTGCTGGTTGGCGGCAACCCCTGCTTTATTGGTCGCAACGCCCTGCGCGTTGGTAGCGATGTTGGCTTTATTAATCGCCTGCTGTTGCTCGGTCGGATTCAAGCCAGCCTGGATGATCTCGGCCAATTGCAGATCGGAGCTATTGAAGCGAACGGTCTTGGCGACTACATGGCTCTCGTCTCCAGTTCCTTCGACTTCAACTTTGAGGCCAGGGAGCAGGGCGGTCACTGCCTGTTCCGTGTGCCGAAATAGGCCTTTCGGTGTCTGAACCTTGGTTTCATCAGTCAAGGCCACAACGACGTTTGTTTGGCCTTTGGTGGTTCGTAAGGTCAAATTTTCTCCGTCTCGGCCGGTAATCATTCCGTTGATTTTGACCTTCTTGCCTTCCGACGCGCCAAACGCCAGTCCGGCACACAGAATGCACAGCAGTGCGGTGCAAGCCATCCATTTACGATTTTGCTTCATAAGATTTGTCCTTTCGGGAGCTGTCCTTCTTAAGCTTGTGCGAGCTGGTGTGGCTCGACGGGAAACGGTGAAGTGACGAGAGAATATTAGGCAACCTTCCGAGAGGTGCATACTGGCAAAACTGACAGCCGCTTCAAGGCCGCCGCAAGACGCGGTAAAGGGTGCGGCCGCGAGATGCAGCTGCCAAAGTCGGGACGGACTGATGGGGCGAGGGACCTGGTTCGGTCCGATCTCGATTTTTCCCCAAACCCGAAATCCCGGGCGGAGTACAGCCGACGTGCCATTGACATTCCCCTTGAAAGAATGAAGATGGACAAGAAAGCAGGCTTCGGGCCCTGGACACCGAAACTGCAAGTCTTTGGTAAGGCGGGAAGCCGGGATAGGGATGGCGACAATTCGCGTAATGGTGGTAGAGGATTTTGTTCCATTTTCGACGATTTATCCGCTCGACCCTGGAGAGAAACCGGCACTTGCAAATTATTTATGAAGCATCTGATGGAGAGGAAGCGGTTCAAAAGGCAGACGAACTGAAACCGGATTTGATCCTCCTTGATATTGGCCTCCCTACACTCAACGGAATCCTAGCCCGAATGTCTCACAGCTGGGGAGGGTAGCGGCGAAAAGTAGCTCGATCCGGCGACGGAGGCAGGTCAAGACCCGGAAATCATCGTACGGACCTTCATCGGCGGTCTTGCTCGCCGTC
>Ga0181532_10000684_pt1 | contig 34022 bp, 29 predicted proteins | sample PEATcosm2014_Bin_33_FD_119768 | JGI IMG/M metagenome (GOLD analysis project Ga0181532, IMG submission 119768) | Peatland microbial communities from MTU Mesocosm Facility, Houghton, MI, USA - PEATcosm2014_Bin11_30_metaG | ecosystem: Environmental > Terrestrial > Soil > Wetlands > Peat | place...
GAAAATCGTAGTGCTGCCGGTCGAAATCGTTGCGATCGACGAAAATCATCCAGGAAAAACCCAGCGGCTGGTACTGGAACTTGAACTTCTTCGTGAGACCGCCGAGAAGGCGCTTCTCCATGCCTTCGTCTTTGCCTTTGTCTTTATCCTGAAGGAAGTCGCTGCGGTCGATCGATTCACTCAAATCCATCCGTCCCAGAAAGTAATGATCGTCCTGCGGAATCGGCCCCAGTTGCTTGTCCTGCGTCAGGTTCTGCAGATAGGTCTCGACAATTGGCGTGCGCGGCGACAGGAACTTGATCAGGTCTTTCTCGCGCAGGATCACACGGTCGACCACTTGATCCATGGTGGTCGGCGGCGCCAGATTGACCGGAGCCTGAACGGGCGGAGTCTGGCTTGATGGAGCTGAGCTCGGCTGAGCCGGAGTCGGATCCGGCCGCGCCGCCGATGCCGGCTGCGGGTTCTGCGGCGCGGACGCCGGTTGCTGGGCTACTGCCGTCATCGTCAACGCTAGCAGAGCCAAAATTATAAAGTTCATAGTGGGCATTACGTTGCGCATAGCTTTCCGCATAAATCTCATCTCCAAGATTTCAATACGCCAGTTGAAATACCACGTGCACAATCGCTGTCGAATCCATTGCCTGCCCGTTCTTCATGGCCGGCTTGAAACGCATTTTGTTGGCGGCAGCGATGGCGGCCTCATCAAGCCCGTGACCCAGACCCCGGACCACGCGGTTCACATGCAACTGCCCATTCGCCGCAAATTCCACTTCCAGCAAGACTTCGCCTTCCAATTTCAGACTTCGTGCATCATCCGTATAAACCGGGTTCGGTTTGTACGTGATCTCGACCGAGGTCGCCGGCGGGCCGCTGTCCACACGCTGGATATGCGGTGTGTTCTGCGCCACCTCCTGCGAGCCAAAGCCTGAGGTCTGCACGCCGCGGCCACTTCTGCGCCCGTCACCTTGGCCTCCAGTTGCAACCCCATTACCAAAATCGGCGCTGGCTACGGTTCCCTTAATACCTTTGGCGCCGCCCGAACCGTTCCCTTGGCCCGGCCCTACCGGCATGTCGAACCCACCCGCAGCCGACGCGATCAGTTTGCCGTTGGGCTTCCCTTTGTCACTCGGCTTTAAGCCATTCGGATCGCCGAACCCGCCCGTCTGCACCTTTTCAATGGGAGCATTAACGGTTGGCACAACCGAACTTCCCGCCGCGAATTCCCCGGTATGAATCAGGACCGGACGCGCTCCGCTCGTTTGCTTCAACACCGCCGGAGCAAAGTTATTCATCGCTACCTTGGGCGGCTCAATCTCCTGGGGCTGCGGCTTGGGCGCGCGGACCTCTTTCGGCACGATCAATTTCGGCGCCTGGAACACCGGCTCCGGCGGCGGCAGCAGCTTCGCATGCGCTGGCAGCGGCTTCGGCTTGGGCAGCGGCTCCGGGTTAAGCTCCGGCCGTGGCACCAGTTCCGTGACGTGATAATTCACGATCGGAATGATGGTGTCGGTCGCCATGATCCCGATGACGATAAGAAGCAGAATCATGGCGACGAGTATTCCGTAGCTCGCCGCGAAGGTCCGCCAGTTCCGCTTCGGTTCGGGCAATAGGCCGAGTTTAAAACCGCGTTGGTACGTAGGCATCCAATGACTCCAAAAAGGGGGCCCGAAGCTGGGGAGAGCGCTCGGGGTTGGAGTCTTCACCTTATGGGAGTTTGGGCAGGGGGTAAACGTGTCGCTTGCGCGTGTCCTTTGGTAACACCCCGACGGATTCGGCCCAATAAATCTGATCGATTACTTTGGGTCCCTTACCTCGGTGTCGGCGCCCGGCGCCGCGCAAAGAAGTAGAACACCGGAACCCCTGCCAGAATCGCCAGGCATCCGCCGGCCGAACTTTTCAGATTGGCGGTGAACGTGTAGTAGAGAAGAGCGGTTGAAGCTAGCACAAACAACGCTGGAACCACCGGATATCCCCACACGCGATACGGTCGGTCAGCGTTTGGCTCCCGGCGGCGAAAAACGAATACTGTGCTGGCGGCGATCATGTAGAACATCCACTCCGCGAAAATCGTCAGAGAAAAGAATTGCCGGAAGCTGCCGCCCAGCATTAGCAGGATGATGGCCAGCCCGCATTGCACAATAATCGCCACCGAAGGCGTGTGGAAACGGGGATGAACCTCCGCCATCGCCTGGAAAAAATATCCATCGCGCGCCATCGCGAAGGGCACGCGCGCTCCGCTCATGATGGTGCCGTTCAAAGTTACAAGCATCGAAACCGCCATGCCCGCCGACACCAGACTGGCACCCGCGCTCCCGAGCACCATCGCCACCGCATCCGACGCTGGGCGCTGAGAGCCTGCGATCGCCGCTGCCGGCAGCACATATTGCACTGCCGCGTTCACCAGAATATAGAGCGCGCCCACCGTGGCCACGCCCCAAATCAGCGACAGCGGAATGTTGCGCTGCGGATTCCGTATCTCGCCCGCAACCATGTTCAGATCGTTCCAGCCGTCGTACGCCCACAGGGCCGCCACCAACGCCGCGAAAAATCCAGCCATGCCGCCTTTCGCCCCCGTAAACTCAGTTGCGAAATTTGCCCAAGTGCCCCCGCTATAGGAGAAGCCAACCACCACAATTCCGAGGATGATCGCGACTTTGAGCAGGGTGAACACAAACTGAAAATCGCCTGCGCGGCGCACGCCAATGTAGTTGAGCCACGAAATCAGCAGGGTGGCTGCGATGGCTACCAGTTGCCCGTAGCTGATAGTGAAGGGATGCGAAATACACGCAAGGGAGAAAAAAGAGAAGACCGGAAAAGTTCCCAGGATGCGCACCAGGCCAGTCGTGACGGTCGCAATCGAACCTGGCTTGGCGATCAGAAACCAGGTCCAGGAATAGAGGAATCCCGCCAGCGGCCCATAGGCGTCGCGAACGTAGACATACTCTCCGCCGGCTTGCGGTTTCATGGCTCCCAATTCGGCATAAGTGAGCGCGCCAAAAAAGGAAAGCAGCCCCCCGACCATCCAGGCGAGATAGACAAGTCGAGCCGATCCCACCGCTTGCATCATCTCCGTCGGAACCAGAAAAATTCCACTTCCGATGATGGTCCCAACCACGACCGCGCCCGCATGCGACAAACCGAGGTCGCGTGCCAGTTCGGGACGGGAACGGATGTCCTTTGCGAGCATGTCCATAATTTCTACAGCCTGAACGGAAGAAATTTTAACCGCAACTTCTCCGCGTCCTCCGCGATCTCGGCAGTTCAAGACTTTGGTTGAACCCTCCACATTGCGCTAGCCCCATAGCCCACCGCGAACGTTATGGCGGTCCCAATCGGGACCCACCAGGTGAAAGCCACATGCGACCAGATCCACAAATACAGTTCCATCGTCAATCCGCAAATCATGCCAACCATAGCCCCACGCTGATGCGCGCGCTTGGTCCACACTCCCAGCAGAAACACGCCGAGCAAAGCTCCATAGGCAACGGACGCGATTTGCAAGCCAACTTCCACTACGCGTCCCACGCGATGCAGCGCCAGCCATGCGAGCGCGAACAGTAGCAGCGCCCATCCGACAGTCGCCAGTCGCGCCAGGCGCAACCGTCCCGTTTCGCTCAACTCCGGATGTGAGTCCGATCCAGAGCCCGAACGGAGGCGAAGGTAGAAATCCATAATCGAACTCGATGACAGTGAGTTCAGCGCCGCGCTCAGGTTCGACATCGCCGCGGCCAGAATCGCCGCGATCAATAGCCCGGCAATCCCGTGCGGCATATGGCTCACGATGAACGTCGGATAGATCCTGTCCGCCTTCCCAAACACGGACGACGGAACCCGGTAGTAGGCAAACAGCATCACGCCTACAAGCAGAAACAACCCGAACTGAAAAAAGACCGCCAATCCACTCGACACCAACGCCAGCGCTGACTGCCGTTGATTCCGCGCCGCCAACAATCGCTGCACGATGAGTTGGTCGGTGCCATGACTGGCGGTGGTGAAGATCGCACCGCCGATGATTCCCGCCCACAGCGTGTAAGGGTTCGCAAAATTAAGATGCGGCCAGCGTGACGAGGCCGCCGGATTGAAAATAGAAAGATCGAACACCTGGAACTTGTGCAACCCGCTCGCAATCGCCTCGACCGATCCCCATCCTCCCGGCACGAGGTGGAGAATGGTCACGAGGCCGACCAGCGTCCCGCCCACGTAAATGAAGGTCTGCACGACATCGGTCCAAATCACCGCCGCCAGTCCGCCCTCGAAGGTATAGATCAAAGTCAGCAGCGTGATGATCGCGATCGAAGCGACCTCGCCCGTATCCAGCGCAATCGACACCACAATCGACACCGCGTACACACGCACTCCCTCGGCCGCCGCCCTCGTCAACAGAAACAGGCCCGCCGTCACCGTGCGCAGCTCCGGACCAAACCGCCGCTCAATCAGCTGGTAAGCGGTATACAGTTCACCGCGAAAATATTGCGGCAGCAGCACAAAGCTAATGATGACGCGCCCGATCACATAGCCCATCACCACTTGCAGAAAAGTAAAATTCGAATCGTAGGCGAGGCCAGGAATACTAATGATGGTCAGCGTGCTGGTCTCCGCCGCCACAATCGACAGCGAAATCGCCCACCAGGGAATATTGCGGTCGGCGAGAAAGTAGTCTCGCATGGTGCGCTGCCGCTTGCGAAAGCGCAGGCCGAACAGCGTGATCCCCGCCAGGTACAACGCAATAATCAGCAGGTCGATCCGATTCAATCCCAAATCGATTCCTTCCAGCTTCGTGTGCGGCCTGGACAGCCGGGGGCGGCTGTCCCTACGTGCCGCAAAAGGGTTCGCTGCATTGTACAAGCATGTTCGCGACCCGCATCGGCGTTGAGCTGACTGTGTTAGAACTAGCCCGATGGCCTACTATCTGGGAATCGACGGGGGCGGCACCAAGACTCGCTGCGTTCTCGGCGACGAAACGACCGTGCTCGCCACGGCAATGACCGGCGGCTGCAGCGTGATCCGCCATGGCGAGCAGCACGCAAGGGAAGCGCTGCATACTGCAATCCGCCAGGTTTGCGCCACCGCCGGGATTTCTCCCGATCGGATCGGCGCCATCTGCATCGGCGTTACCGGCGCTGCCCGGCCCGAAATCGCCGCGAAGATTCGCGGCATTCTCACTGAACTGATTCCCGAAATAGCTTCGACGAGAATCGAAGTCGTCGGCGACAACGTAATTGCCCTCGAATCCGCCTTTGGCGCGGGTCCTGGAGTGATTGCGATTGCCGGCACCGGCTCCATTGTTTACGGCCGCGACGCTGCCGGTTACACCGCACGCGCCGGGGGATGGGGCTTCGCCATCTCCGACGAAGGCTCCGGCCATTGGATCGGCCGCCGCGCTATCTCCGCCATCTTAAATGCTCAGGATCAAGGCCTCGAAACCGTGCTCACCGGGATGGTTTTCCAGACCTGGAAACTGAACACCATCGACGAACTTGTACAGCAAGCGAACTCAACCCCACCACCCGACTTCCCGCGCCTGTTTCCGATCGTCCTGCGCGCCGCCGACGAGGCGGATGCTATCGCCTGCGAACTCCTCTCGGACGCTGGCGCCAAGTTGGCTGAACTCACCGCCATCGTCATCCGTCGTCTCGCTCGCCGCGCTCCCGTAGCCAAGCTCCCCATAGCAATCACGGGCAGCGTCTTTCGTCAGTCGCCGGTTGTGCGCCAGGTTTTCCACAATACGCTTCAGACAGCCTTTCCCGGCATCGATGTAGGTCAAGATATAGTCGATCCGGTCGAGGGCGCGCTGGCCAGAGCGCGCGCAACAAGAGGGTAGAGACGGGGCTCGCCCGTCTGACGCAGGCTAGACACGCGATGGCCAACCACGAAATGTCGGAAGACGATAGTCTCGAAAGCGAAGCCGTGCCGTCCTCAACGGAGAAGGCTGCTCCGGCGACGCCTGCACCCGTCGATCTCCTTAGCACCGCCGCCGATCCCGACCTCACCGAGGACTTGGCCCTGGCCCTGCTCAAGCGCGCCGACTTGCACCCCGAGGTTCTCGAGCAGCTCGCCAAGAACGCAAACGCACTCAAGAGCCGAAAGGTAAAGATCGCGCTTGCCGGTCATCCGCATACACCGCGTCATGTGTCCGTGCCCCTGGCGCGCCAGTTCTACACTTTCGATCTGATGAAAGTGGCGCTCTCGCCCGGCGTCCCCGCCGACGTGAAAGTTTCCGTCGACGACGTCCTAATTTCTCGCCTCAAGACTGTTACCACCGGAGAACGTCTTACGCTGGCCCGCCGCGCCTCGGGCAGAGTTGCGGCTGCCCTTCTGCTGGAAGTGGAAATTGTCGGCGCGAAGATGAGCGACGCCAAAACCGTGGCCCGCGAAACCCGCGTCATGCAGACCGCGCTCGAAAATCCACGGCTCACCGAAGCCCTCGTCATCAACTCCGTGCTGCGTCCCGGCGCCAGCGCAGCCTTGGTGCACGCGGTCGCACAACACCCGAAGTGGTCCTGCCGCAGAGAAATTCGCGCCGCTCTGCTGCGAACCGAGCATCTTTCTCTGGCCCGCGCCCTGGAATTCAGCCAGGAAATCCCCGCCCCGCTGCTGCACGAACTGCTCGCCAGTTCGCGTCTGCCCGACCAAGTCAAGGACCAACTCCTCCGCGAAAATCCCGCGAAATCGTAGGCCTTGTGTGATGCCGGCATCATCAGGCGGCAGCAGCCTTCACGCGAATCGCCGCCATCAGCTCCGCCGTAGTCGACACATCGATCCCATATCGTTCCCCACCGCGCACAATGGGACCGCCAATGTCATCCATCTCAAGCCGCCGCCCCGCCGCAAGGTCTTTCTGCATCGAGCTGCGCATACTCGGAGGCGCGCTGTCAAAACCCGCCCGGACCCGCGCCGCGTCAAGCTCCGCGCCGCTGGCGTTCGCCACGGCACATGTTTCGGCAATCGCGGAATGTAATTTCGGTTTCCAAACAGCGCTCGCCAGAATCTCGCCAATATTCATTCCCGATGCCGACGTGACCAGCGCAAACGGAGCCAGAAAGCTAAGCTTCCCCCACAGCAAAGTCTGCTCGTTCGGAATGAACTGGCAGGTGAATCCAAGGCTGCGCAACTGTTCAATGATGGATCCGAGGAGTGGTTCCCCGCTCGAGGCGAGATTGAGGAGAACGAACGGGGAGCGCTGGATGAATCGTCCCGGGGAAATCCTCTCCGCTTCCACCGCAATGGTTCCCGGAACCACGCGCTCCCGTCCAAATCGGGCTCGGAGCACCGCGACGTGGTCCACTCCGTTGAGCAAGGGAACCACGCACCGGGGCGATGCCTGCACCGCTTCGAGCGCAGCTTGCAGTTGATAAGTCTTGGTTGCGATCCAAAGCACGTCAACCACTTGCGTGAGCGAGGCAACGGCCTTGGCGGGCGCCGTAAGTGACCCCGACGGACGCTCCAGCGTCAAGTTCGCGGGATAGCTCGCCAACTTCTCCGGTCCGACCATCACCGTGACGTCCTCGCCAAGCGATGACAGAACAGTGCCGACCAATCCTCCGATGGCTCCCGCTCCTAAGATTGCATGCTTCATGTGACTGGCTCCCGGGAAAACTATACGATACGGGAGTTTTCGATGCAGCAACTGCCAGCTCCGACCCGCCTTTACGCTGCGCCTAAGATTCTGTCACACTGACCACTGGCCACTTACCACTGACCACTGATTTTATGGGCAAAATTCACGTCCTTCCCGAGAGAGTTGCCAACCAGATCGCCGCCGGCGAGGTGGTCGAGCGTCCCGCGTCGGTGGTGAAGGAGTTGCTGGAGAACGCGCTGGACGCCGGTTCCACGCGCATCCGCATACAGGTTGAGGCGGGCGGGAAGAAGCTGATCCAGATCACCGACAATGGTTGCGGCATGGTGCGTGACGACGCCATGCTGGCTTTCGAGCGCCACGCTACTTCCAAAATCAAGGACACAGACGACCTGCTGAGCATTTCCACCCTCGGATTTCGTGGCGAGGCGCTGCCATCTATTGCTTCCGTTGCCCGGCTGCACCTGGAAACCCGCGCCCAGGAAGAAGCCGCCGGAACGGTTCTTGAGATTAATGGTGGCAAGATCATCCGCGTGGAAGAGGCGGGTCTGCCGCTCGGAACCTCCATCACGATTCGCAATCTCTTCTTTAATACGCCGGCGCGTAAGAAATTTCTAAGGTCGGAATCGACCGAACTCTCCCACATTGCATCGCTCGTAACCCATTATGCGCTGGCGCATCCGGAGAAGCATTTCGAGTTGCATTCGGCGACCAACGCATTGCTGGTCGCGCCGCCCGTGGCCGGTCATCGCGAGCGCGTCTACCAGGTGTTTGGACGCGAGACGCTCGATCAGTTGATTCCGCTGGCGGCCGTGCAGCCTTTAGAGCGTGTCGGCCTGCCGCAGCCTCCGCCGTGGCGGCGTGCTGCGGAGAGTGCCGTTGACGAATCTGCCGACCTCGCGGATGACGCTTCGCGGGCGGGGGCGCCCGCGCTTCACGATTTTGGGGAGGTGCGATTGCACGGTTTTGTCTCGAAGCCGGAAATTCAGAAGCTCAATCGCAATTCGATTTTTATTTTTGTGAACGGACGTCTCATTCGCGACCGGCTCATTCAGCACGCTATTATCGAGGCGTATCGCAACATTTTGCCGCCGACGGTCTTTCCGGTCGTTCTGCTTTTTATCGAGATGCCAACCGCCGAGGTGGATGTGAATGTACATCCGTCGAAGACCGAGGTGCGCTTTCGCCAGCAAACCGTAATCCACGATTTTGTGCGCGAGTCGGTGCGGGCGGCGCTGATGAAGGCTCGGCCAGTGCCGCAGTTTTTGAGGGAAATTGGCGCACAGCCGACCGCGGGTCTTGGCCTCACCAGTCCAGTGCTTAACCACGGCGAAGGCGACGGTTTGCAGCGGGCACCGTGGCGCGACTTGTACGAACCGGCAGCGGCGGGCGGATTCGCATTGCAAGCTCCGTCGGTTCCCGCGGTGACGGCGCGGCTGGAGTTTGAAGGCGGAATCGCGGTCGAAGCCAACGCGGCAGTCTCGCTCGAACACGATCGGGAGGCGATCCTCTATCCCGCGATCGATCATCGGACGATTGATCATCGGACGATCGATCATCAGCCCATTCCCGATCATGGGTGCGCGCCGCCAATCCTGCAAGAGCCGCAAGCCGCGCCGACTCTGGAGTCGTTGCGAACCCTGCGACCGCTGGGCCAGATTCGAAATTCGTTCATACTCGCGGTCAACGAAGACGGACTCTGGATCATCGATCAACATGTGGCCCACGAGCGCGTGCTGTTCGAGCGCGTACTGCGGCAACGTTCGGCGCAGCAGGTGGAGAGCCAGCGTTTGCTGATGCCCATGGTCATCGAACTGACTCCGGCGCAACAAGCCATCTTCAGCGACATTGCCGAAGAACTGGCGCACAATGGCTTCGAGGCGGAGCCCTTCGGCGCGCGCAGCGTGGCGGTTAAGATCGCGCCCGCGGGCGTGGACGCAGCCCAGATCGAGCACATGCTGAACGAAATCTTCGAGCAGCTCACGCGGGAAGACCAGGCCATCAATCTGGAAGCGGTGCGGACGCGCATTGCCGCCTCAATCGCGTGCCACGCCGCCATCAAGGTCAATATGCCGCTGGAGCAGAACAAAATGGAGTGGCTGCTAGCGGAGCTGGCGAAAACCGAGCATCCGATGTCTTGCCCGCACGGTCGGCCGGTGGTGCTGCGCTATTCCATGCAGGATATTCAGAAGGCGTTCAAGAGGATTTAGCACTGCTTGCTGTTCGCTATTCGCGGTTCGCCAAGAGCGGGAAGCGATCAGCGAAAAGCTGTGTTCTAATCGAAATCATGACCGACCCGGAACTCTTGCAGGCTCGCATGCAAAAGTGGCGCCTTGACGGCCAGCCCGTGCGCACTCTCGAGGACGCGCGCGCCTTTCTTGAGTCGGTTGGATTTTGCGTGATGTATCCGACTCGGCCCGCGATTCTGGTGCCCACTTTCATTGGGGCCTGGGTCGGAGCCGATGACAGGCTGCCGGCGCGCCAGCACGCATATAACGATCCACGAGCGAAAGAGGCGACTGAACTGATGGTGCGCGCGCTGCGCGACCAGGCAGCCTACGAGGCTCCGCTGATTGATGAGAACAACGCATTCCTGCTGGCGGCCTCCGTGTTTCCGTATTTTTATTCGCTGGTTGGCGAGCGCAACCCCAAGCTGCCTCCGTCCTCTGGGCCGCGGTCTCCTTACTCTCCGTTGGCCTGTGATGCTTTCGAAATCATCCGGCGGCGTGGGCCGATTTCGAAAACAAAACTGGGCGAGACGCTGGGCGGTGCGGTTTCGAACGCCGGCCTTGATAGTGCGTTGAGCGAACTCTGGGCCAAGCTGCGCATCACTCGCGTCGACTACACCGTGGAAGAAGGCTCGGTGTGGGACGAGTTGTCGCGCTGGGCTCCTGACGTGGTGCGCGAAGGCGTCGGAATCTCGGTGCCCGAAGCGCTCTCCGCGCTGGTCTCTAAATATCTCGACTGCGTGGTGGCAGTCGATGAGGGAGAGGTCGAGAACTTCATGGCGAACTTCGTTCCGCGGACGCGGGTGAAAGAAGCCATCCATGCCTTGCTGTCGGCGCGCGAATTGAGTTTTGTGCACATAGGAAGCAAGTCGCTGCTGCAGGTGACTCCGCCCAAACAAGCCTACGTTCCCAAACCGCGGCCGAGCGCGTGAGCTGAGCAGTCTGCAGAACTGTCGTGAAGCTGTCGTGAAGTCTCATTCTCATGCGCTCCGTGTACAATTCTCACTTCGTTCAAGATGACCGATCCTTCTCCACACAAACTGATCATCGCCATTGACGGTCCAGCCGGAGCGGGCAAGAGCACTATCGCGTCTCGCCTGGCGCGCAAACTCGGGTACGTGAACCTGGAGAGCGGAGCGATGTACCGCGCGCTGGCGCTCAGGGCGATCGAGTGGGACGCGTCATTCGGTGACGAGGCCGCTCTGCTGAAGATGGCGCAGGATTCTCGCATTACTCTCGATCGCTCGATCGGCGGCCATCGCGTGCTGCTCAACGGAAAAGATGTCTCCGCGCGCATCCGGGAGCGCGATGTGACGGAAGCGGCTTCGCGCATCTCGGTGCATCCCAAGGTGCGCGCGTGGATGGTCGAGCGGCAGCGTGAGATGGGCATTGGCGGCGGCGTGGTGATGGAGGGGCGCGACATTGGGACCAAAGTTTTTCCTGATGCCGATTTAAAAATCTTTCTTGACGCCGACCCGGTGATTCGCGAGCAACGGCGACTGGATCAGCAGCAAGTGAAAGGCGCTCCGGCGCAAGCCATGGCTGCGGAACTTCGTGAGCGCGACCTCCGCGACCGAACCCGTGCGGTTTCTCCTTTGGTGGCGGCCGATGATGCCGTTGTAATCGACTCGACAAACTTGAGCGAGGATGATGTCGTCAATCGAATCGAGAAACTGGTGGAGCAGCGGTTGACGGCGAAGCGATAAGGGCGCGCGCGGCGGAAAATTTCTCCCAACCAGTTCGCAAACCCTCTCGGTGTGTGGAGAGGTTTTTTTATTTTGCTTCTGGCTTGACTCGTTTTATGTATTTACTCCTAATGTAATGTATAATATGTGACGTCCCCCCCCCCGATTTCATGTAAAATATTGACTTTAAAGGAGTTACTTGTAAAATATTGCGGAATATGGACTTAAGCTCGATTTTCGGGCTAAATTCCCGTTTTGGGGCGGTTTTGGGGGAGATGGGCCGCTGCTCCGCCGCGGGCTCGCTCTCACCTGCTGGACGCCTCTGTTTATCAAAGAGTACTGGATTCCCGGCTTTGCCGTGTCAAGTTATTGTCGCATCGGGCGGGTGGGGAGTCTGTGATGGCGATTACAGGTGTTTTGTGATGAAAAAAGGTCAGAGGTTAGAGGTCAGATTGCAGAATTGGGAGTGCTGCGTCCCCCGATTAGAGGCGCGTCTTCCAGTATCCGGGCTTGCGCTTGCTATGGGCCACGGCTACGATGCTCAGCACGTCGGGGTCATCGAGATAAATGATGGAAAACGGAAAGCGGCGAAGCACGAGCCGCCGGGTTCCGTGCAAGTACTTTGGCCAGCGCCGGGGCGTCCGTACAATCTGGCGGATCACATCGGATACGGTTGCACGAAATTCCACCGCTACGACTGGGCTCCGGCTGCGGTACCATCCGATTGCCTCCCTGAAATCCTGACTCGCTTCAGGGTGAAACCGGAACCGCTTACTCTTCATCAGGGAACTCTTTAGCTAGCGCCCGGAGAACCTGCTCGCCTGGGATCATCTTTACCTTGCCCGATCGAATCTCATCGACGCGGCGCTTGATCTCTTCGTCCCAGGCCTGTTCAACTCCTTCTTCCGCGGGCGCTTCATCGAGGCTCTCGATCAAGTGATCGATTAACAGGCCGCGCTCTTGGGTGGAAAGCGCCAGCGCTTTTTCCAGGACTTCCGAGGCTTGCGGCGTCATCTCTGCCATGGCGACCTCACGTGGCTATTCTAGCGCAGGTCGCAGAGAACACCGACGAGTCAGGGTTGGCGACGAAACCGAACGAAGATGCGGTGATTGCTGTCACGGCTGCGACGGGGCGGTTACCCGCACACTGGCGACAGCGGATCGAGAGAGCCCGGAGGGCGAGCCAGCTTAGCCCAGCGCTTCCAGCGCTGGGTAGGCAATGCTCTTTGAGATCAAATCGAGATCAAGTTCCGGAGGGATGACCCATGTCACACACCTACGCCAGCAATCGCGTACACGTAGTCTTTTCGACGAAAGACCGGAAGAAGAGTCTTGCGGACGATCTTCAACCAAAGCTCTGGGGCTACATGAAAGGTATTGCAAAAAATCATGGATTCGAAGCCGTCAAGATGGGCCCGCATCCGATCACGTTCACGCTCTCCTCGTCGTGCCTCCGGCGATGCCGCTCGCGAAGGCGGTGCAGTCGATCAAGGGGTGTTCGTCGAAATGGCTTAACGACACAGGAGCGGCGGGAGCAAATTTCGCCTGGCAGGAAGGTTACGGCGCGTTCAGTGTGAGCGCATCGCAGACGGATGACGTGGTGGCGTACATCGAGAATCAGCCCGCGCATCATGCCAGGCGGAATTATGAGGAAGAGTTTGTTGAGTTGTTGCGGAGATACGGCATTTCCTACGATCCAGCGCGCGCGTTGGGTTAGGGCGGGCCGTCCCTCCGGGACTTGATCTCTATCTTGGCGGGCCTACCCAGCGCTGGAAGCGCTGGGCTACGGTGGCTCGTCCCTATGGGACTCTGGTCAGGGCCAGCGGGGTGTGTGGCTTCGGCGGAGAGGGAACCCAGAGTTCGCAAAGACCGCGTGAACCCACACATCGCAGAGAGGGCGATGTGTGGGGCACCCGGCGCATCCATCTGGCGGCCAAGATCGCAGCGGTAAACCGCAGCGCCACCCAAAGGCAAGTACAACCCCGGTGAACCGTGTCGCCACCCGAAAACTTCCAGGGCCTTACTTCTTTACCACTCCAATCCCCAACTCGCGCAACTGCGCGTCCGCCACCGGGGTCGGCGCTTCCATCATCAGGTCTTTGGCGGCGGCGGTTTTGGGGAAGGGAATTACTTCGCGCAGACTGTCGGCTCCGGCCAGAATCATCACGATGCGATCCAGGCCTAGGGCGATTCCGCCGTGGGGGGGCGTTCCGTATTCGAGGGCTTCGAGAAAGAAGCCGAAACGCGCGCGCGCTTCTTCCTCCGTCATGCCTAGCGCGTGAAAGATTCTGCTTTGGATATCCTGGCGGTGAATACGGATCGAGCCTGATCCTAGCTCCGTGCCATTCAGCACCACGTCGTAGGCCAGGGCGCGCACCATGGCGGGATCGGTTTCGAGTTTATCCATGTCTTCGTCGTGCGGCGAGGTGAAGGGATGGTGCGCGGCGTTCCAACGCTTTTCGCCTTCGTCCCACTCGAACATGGGAAAGTTCGTCACCCAGAGGAAACGATAATCGCCTTTCTGAAAAAGTTTGTGGCGATCGGAATATTTCTGCGCCAGGGCTACGCGCAACAGTCCGGCCGAGGCGTAGATGGCCATTTCGGCGGGGGTTACTTTGCGCTTGCTGGCGGGATGCGCTTCGGCGGTTGCGTTTGATGCTGAGCCCACAACGAGCACGATGAGATCGTCCTGCTCGCCGGCGGTTTTCTGGTGAATCTTCGCGGCTGCCTCGGGAAATTTGTTCTCGATGCGCTTGAAGTCTTCGAAGACGCGGGCTCCGCCCTTGGACACAAACAGGGGCTTGATGTCATCGCGCTCCTTGCGCGAAAGTTCGCCTACGTGCGGGATGCGGATGGCTATCACGGGTAGATCTTTATTTATAGCTAACCCTTGAAGCTCATCCGCGGTAAAACAATCGCGCACGTCGGTGAATGCGGGCAGGCGCATGTCGGGCTTGTCGATGCCGTACTGGCGCATGGCATCGTCGAAGTCCATGCGCGGGAAGGGCGTCTTGATCTGGTGGCCGGCGGCTTTGAAGGCGGCGGTCAGGAAACCTTCGACCACTTCCCAGACACGCTCCGGTTGCGGATAGCTCATTTCGAGGTCGATCTGGGTGAATTCGGGCTGGCGGTCGGCACGCAAGTCTTCGTCGCGGAAGCAGCGCACGATCTGGAAATATTTGTCGAAGCCCGAGATCATTAGTATCTGCTTGAACAGTTGCGGCGATTGCGGCAGCGCGTAGAACGAGCCGGGCTGCACGCGGCTGGGGACGAGATAATCGCGCGCGCCCTCGGGCGTGGAGCGGGTCATGAATGGAGTTTCAATTTCGAAGAAGCCCTGCGAAGCCAGATTGTCGCGGATGGCGAGCGCCACCTTGTGCCGCAGTTCGATGTTGAACTGCATGGCGTCGCGACGCAGATCGATGTAGCGATATTTCAAGCGCATCTCTTCGTTCGCGAGCACCGTGTCGGAGGGCAGAAAGGGCAGCGGCTTCGACACGTTTAGAATGCGCAGCTCTTCGACCACCAGTTCGACTTCGCCGGTGGGGATGGCGGGATTGATGGTGTCGGCATCGCGGCGCTTGACGGTTCCGATGGCGGCGATCACGAACTCGTTGCGCAGCGCTTCCGCTTTCTTGTGCACGGCGGCGTTGCGTTCGTGGCTGAACACGACCTGGGTCACGCCGGTGCGGTCGCGCAGATCGACGAAGATGATCTGGCCGAGGTCGCGGCGGCGGTTGACCCATCCCATGAGCACAACTTTGTTGCCGGAGTCGGAGAGCCGGAGCGCTCCGCACATATGAGTTCGTCTGAGGTCGCCTAGGAAATCGAGCACGTGTTCGCCTTGTGTAGCCGAATTTGTCTGGCCGAGATTCGTTCTGCTGAATTGCGCTGGTGAGCCGAACTTCAGATTATAAATGGGCGGCGGTGCCGACGACGCTGCTGGATACGCACCTAGTGGGTTAGTTTGGAAGACACCTTCCCCCAGCGGCTAAAGCCGCTATTGATTTTGCGGCAATTGCGGCACGGCTGAGGCCGTGTCCTCAAAACGTGTCCGAACCAGAGTTCTCGGGTGATCGCAGACGGGGCAAGCCCCGTCTCTACAGGATAATTCAACGTGATTACGGGTCACTTTCGAAGCGAGAAGTCACGCGGTGTCCATTACCTTTGACACTTTTCACTGGCAGCGCGGGCCGGTACAGTAGATGAGAAAGGATGATTCTCCCAATGCGTCTAGCAGGAAGTTTGCTGGTTGCGGCGATTGTGACCGCGGGTTTGATTACATGGACCGGCCGGGTTCAGGCGGAAGGCACGGGACGAAAAGCGGTGGAGAAAGTTCCCGCTGTTTATCCTCTGATTGCGAAGGCGAATCGCATTCGGGGTGTGGTGAAACTGGAAGTGGTGGTTCGGGGAAATGGGAGCGTTAAGTCCGCCAAGGTGCTGGGCGGAAGCCCGTTGCTGATCGACTCGGCCACAGAAGCGGTGTCCAAGTGGAAGTTTGAACCTGCGCCGCAAGAAACCACTGAGGTTGTTCAAGTCCAATTCGGGGACTAACGGCAGATCGTACGGCGGCAGCGGAAGGTCCCGGTCATCTCATCCATGCCCGACTCACCCCTCCAAGCGGGCGGGACGGTGTGTTTTTCCCAGGCGGGCTGTACACCTCACCCTTGAAAATCTATGAGGACGCAACTCATGCGTTCTCGGGTCACGGCGTATCCGAAACCAATGTGACTGCTGGTCCGAGCCTGCGGCTTGTGAGAAACTAGATGCATCAGCGGTTGTGCAATCCGCATTTTTGGAATTGAAAGACATGAAGAAGAGGTCGAGGGAAAAGCCAACTCAACTGTTGCGGGTTGAGCACACGGTTGTGACCCGGGCCGACCGGGAATTGGCCTGGAAGGTCTTTTCCAATGTGGAGTTGTGGCCGCGTTTTTCCGATCTCTACGGCGATATCCGTTGGCTGGGCGAGCCCTGGAAGCCGGGGAGCCACATGAACATCGAGTTGAAGAGCCCGGTGGGAGCGGTGGTGGACCACGTTATCACCGTCTGCACTCCTCCCGGTTTAGTGGCCTGGATCGACCATGCGCGGGGCGACACGATGGAGCAGTGGGTGCACTTTAAGTCTGTTCCGACCGGCGGCACAGAGATCCATACCTGGGCTGACCTGGTGGGCACAACTACGACCGTTGAAGGCCGCGACGTGCGCGAGGTAGCTACTGAGTTCATTCGTACCTGGTACAACCGATTCTCCGCGGAGTGCGACCAAATTGCTTCCGGGGATGCCCGCTTGATTGGCGACAAATTACAAGGGCGGCAAACTACCAGGTAGATCGTCCCACGATTCCGGGCTGGTGACTCTCGTCACCGTGACGGCAATTTACATTACCCGCCCTGGGTGAGGGTCTGCGAGACTTGAGCGAGCGTTGTTCAGCGAGCATTGTTCAGCGAGCATTGTTTCGGGTTTACCCGAAGCACAATGAACCGCATAATCGAGTTTCCTGGTACAGACGGAGCCACCTTTGAGCACTGAGACGATCCCGACCACGGTGAAAGTACTTACCCCGAAGCCCCGGGTGGAACGACCGATGGAAACATCGCTAGCGACCAGCGACCGGGGCTGGTATTTCGCCTTCTTCTTTACTTCGGGGTTTTGCAGCATTCTCTATGAACTGGTCTGGCTGCGTCTCGCCATGGCGCAATTTGGCGTTACCACGGCCATGATTTCGATTGTGCTCTCGACGTTCATGGCAGGATTGGGCGTCGGTTCCTGGGTCTCTGGGCACTTGCTGCGCAAGTACGGACAGCGGCTCACCTCCCGCCCGTTGCGACTTTACGCCATTGCCGAGTTATTGATAGGGGCTTCCGCGGCAATCTTGCCTTGGGAGTTGCGGACCGGGCGCTTCGTGCTGGAGCACATGGGGGGTAGCCTGTCGCTGTCGTCATCCGGCTACTACGTTGCGGCTGGTGTATGGCTGGCCTGCAGTCTGATTCCGTGGTGCGCATGCATGGGCGCCACCATTCCGCTGGGCATGTTTGCCATCCGCAGCGACAAACGAATCGAATCGCGGCGCTCGTTCAGTTTCTTTTATCTCGCGAATGTCTTTGGGGCCGTGGTGGGGGCGCTGATTCCGCTGCTGCTGGTCGAGGTTTTGGGTTTCAAGGGCACGCTGCAGTGTGGGATGGTGCTCAATCTTGCGATCTGCGCCGCCGCCATCGTCCTCTCGGGCAAGCAAAAGCCGCAAACGGGCGGCAATGACGCTAACACTAACACTGGCGGGGAGGAACGGGATGCCGCTGCCCAAGCCTCCCCCGCGCTGCGCCAGATGTTTGGCAACAGGACGCTCTGGCTGTTATTTGCTACCGGGCTCACCAGTATGGGTATGGAGGTAGTGTGGACGAGGCAGTACACGCCCTATGTCGGCACATTCGTGTATTCCTTCGCCTCCATCCTGGCCGTTTACCTGGCCGCGACTTTCATCGGATCCACCGTCTACCGGCTCTGGAGCCAATGGCAGGGTAACCGGCAAAGCAGCGAAGGGTCCCTGATCTGGCTGTTCGTCTGGCTGGCGGCCTTAATTCCGCTGCTCTCCGCCGACGTGCGAATGGGAATTCTCGCAGGGCTGCGCGTGCCGCTGGGGATCGCGGCGTTCAGCGGTCTTCTGGGATTTCTGACTCCGAAACTGGTCGACCGTTTCTCTGAAGGCGATCCTGACCGAGCCGGAGTCGGCTACGCAGTGAACATTGCCGGCTGTATTCTGGGCCCGTTGTTTGCCGGGTTTGCCTTGTTGCCCTACCTCGATGAGCGCTACGCCCTGACGATACTCGCTCTTCCCTGGTTGCTGGTCGGTGTGTGGTCGATGGTGATGGGGCAGTCCCGGCCCGCGGCACGTTTCACGGCTTGGATCGCAACGGCGTCGGCCGCGATTTTACTTGCATCGTTCGCTTTGATCTTGCTGACCAAGTCTTACGAGCAGCGCTTCCCCGGGGCGCAGGTACGCCGGGATAGCACGGCTACCGTGGTCGCGTCTGGTCGGGGAATGCAAAAGCATCTTCTTGTTAACGGCGTGGGCATGACCGCCCTGACGCCAATCACTAAACTGATGGCTGCCATGCCCTTGGCGTTCCTTGATCATCCTCCCCAGAAGGCCCTGGTCATTTGTTTTGGCATGGGCACAACCCATCGCTCGATGCTGTCGTGGGGAATCGATTCCACGGCGGTGGACCTTGTCCCCAGCGTTCCCGCACTATTCTGGTACTACCACGCGGACGCCCCGGAATTGCTGAAGTCGCCTCGCTCCCACGTGATAGTTGACGATGGCCGTCGTTTTCTGGAGCGCACCACTGAGCAGTACGATGTGATCGTCATCGATCCGCCGCCGCCGATTGAGGCAGCCGGCTCCAGCATGCTGTATTCGCGCGAGTTCTATGCCGCCGCCCAAAAACGCCTGCGGCCGGACGGCATCCTGCAACAATGGTATCCCGGTGGAGATGCAGTGACGACGGTGGCCATTACGCGCGCTTTGCAGGAGTCGTTCCCTTACGTTCGTGCCTTTGGTTCGGTCGAGGGCTGGGGAACCCATTACCTTGCCAGCCGTCAGCCCATCCCTGCTCGGACCGCTGCTGAGCTGGTAAAACGCATGCCAGCGAGCGCGGCCGCTGACCTGGTGGAATGGGGACCGTTTCACACCGCCGAAGGGCAGCTTGGGGCCGTCTTAAAGAAAGAGGTCCCCCTTGACCGGCTGATCGCTCTCGACAGGGATGTCCCCGCCATGCAGGACGATCGCCCCTTAAACGAATATTACCTACTGCGCGACAGCGGGTGGGCCATGTTTGGGGGCAGATAGCGGCATACGTCGCTCGTGCACTCCGAGGTCAGGTCTCGCGCGGCCGGTTAGTCGAGATCGTTTGCGCTCCAAATGTTGGGTGTGATCTGGCGGAATTTCAGTTTCCAGCGGCCATCGATTTTCGCCCAGGTGTCGGCCATGTGGCGATAGCGCGGACGTTCTCCGGGGACGATCAGGTTGTAAGCCACGACAGCGGAGTCATCGGTGAGCTTAACCACGCGGAAATCATAGGCCCGCGTGTCCTTGGGCATCCCTTCTTGTGCGGAGTCGATTACGTCACCTTTGTCGTAGAAATCGCCATTGGTTTCGATGCCTTGGAAATCGTCCGCTACGACGCGCTCGACCACGGCTGGGTTCTTGTTCTGCGTCGCCTGCAGGAGCTTTTTTTGCTGATCGATGAGTTGCTGGTCGAAGGTGGAGAGTGGCTTGGAAGAGGGAGATTGGGAAAGAGCCAGGGTCGCACTCACGAGAACCGTACCTAGTAGCGGGAAAATGCCTTGCATGGTTGCCTCCTTGAGAAATAGTTATGGCGTGTTCTTCTGTGAACTTTGTGGTTACAGAAAAGCTTAACCACAGGGGACACAGAGGTCCACGGGGGACGTCAAGAGCCTTGAACTACTTTTGCAATATACGCTGCGCCAACTCCGCGCGGGGAACTGTGACTTGTTCGCCGGAGGCCAGATGTTTGAGCGCGAAGGCATCGACGACCACTTCGTTTTCGCCGACAATGAGGATGTAGCGCGCGCCCATTTTGTCGGCGGTCTCGAACGATTTTTTCAGGCGAAAGGTTTCGTCGCCCAGTTCGACGACGAGATCGGCCGCTCGATCGCGGCGCAATTCGCGCGCCAGGCGGGCGGCTTCGCGGTTCATTCCGGCACCGAGTGGAGCGATGTAGACATCGGGCTTGCGCAGAACCGATTCCGCCGTCGCGGTTTCCATCAGTGAAAGTACGAGCCGGTCTTCTCCGATGGCAAAGCCAATTCCTGGAGCCGGCGGTCCGCCGAGAGCTTCCGATAAACCGTCGTAACGGCCGCCGCCGAGGATTGCATTTTGCGCTCCCAGGGCGCCGTGGGTGAATTCAAAGGCAGTTCGGGTGTAGTAATCCAGACCTCGCACCAGGCGCTGGTTTTCGACGTAGGGGATGTTTACGGCGTTGAGGATATTTTTTACTTCTTCGTAGTGGGTGCGGCAGGCTTCGTCCAGGAACTGGCTGATCGTCGGGAGCGTGGCGATGACGGGCTGGTCTTCAAGAACTTTGCAGTCGAAGACGCGCAGCGGATTGGTGACCACGCGGCGCTGGCAGTCGGCGCACATTTTGTCGACCACGGGAGCGAGCGCCTGGCGGAGAGCTTCGTTGAATTTTGCGCGGTCGGCGGGGCAGCCTACGGAATTCAGTTCGAGCGTCCAGTTGGCGATGCCTACGCGGTCGAGCAGCGTGGCCAGGAGTTCGAGGATTTCGGCATCTCTGGCAGGAGACTGGCTGCCGGAAGACGCGGGGCCGATGACCTCGGCGTCGATCTGGTAGAACTGGCGATAGCGTCCTTTTTGCGGGCGCTCACGGCGAAACATGGGGCCGATGGAGAAGAATTTGTTCAGGCCACGCTCCCAGAGTTTGTGCTCGATGTAGGCGCGGACGATGCCGGCGGTGTTCTCGGGACGCAGGGTTAGGGATTGACCTTTATCGCTTTCGGCGCGGCCGCGATCTTCCCAGGTAAACATTTCTTTGCTGACAATATCGGTCTCTTCGCCTACGCCTCGGGCGAACAGTTCGGTGGACTCGAAGATGGGGGTGCGGATTTCGTGGAAATTGTAGGCACGGAAGACGTCGCGGACGGCGGCTTCGACGAAGTTCCAGAGCGCGGTGTCGGGCGGGAGAAGGTCGCGGGTTCCTCGGGGAGATTTGATCATTGCGTCGTTGGTCGTTCGCTATTCGCTGGTCGCCGTACAGAGTGAGACGGGGCAAGCCCCGTCTCTACGGATGGTTCTACTTGACTAGTTTAACGTCGAACTGACGGATTCGGGCAAATGGACGAGAATGTCCACACCGTTGATACTACTTACCAGGTCCTTTTTCCATGCGTCGCGTACAGTTTATCGAACTCCATGATCAAGCGTGGTGCCCGTCGTCTCTTCGAGATTACGTTACGGATGCGCTGCAGTTCGGGTTCAACATCTTAAAATCGTACGCGCCCATCGCCCCGCTGCTGCAAAGCGCACTGGACTCTACGGGGAGCATTTCGATTGTCGATATGTGTTCTGGCGGCGGCGGACCGTGGTTCGACCTCTCTCGCAGGCTGCAATGCGGGACGCCTGGTAGCGGAGCTTTGTCCGGCCGGGACGGGGCGGAGCCCCGTCACCACACTGGCGGCTCGGCGGGTCTCCAGGTTTGGCTCACGGATAAATACCCGAATCTCAAGGCATTCCAAAATGCGCGAGCGGCTTCCGGGAATCGGATCGCTTTCTTTCCGGAGTCGGTTGATGCGACGAAAGTTCCTCGTGAACTGAAGGGGCTGCGCACGATGTTCACGTCGTTTCATCATTTTTCGCCGGAGGATGCTCGCGCCATACTCCAGGATGCCGTCGATGCCGGCGAGAGCATCGCCATATTTGAAGTGCCGAGGCGCGCCTGGTCAACGATCAGCCTTACGTTCGCGTTCGTCTTCCTGCTGTTTCTCGGCACACCGTGGGTCCGTCCGTTCCGCTGGTCGCGGCTGCTCTGGACGTTTCCGGTTCCGATCCTCCCGCTGGTACTGCTATTCGATGGAGTGGTGTCTTGCCTGCGGACTTATCGGCCACGGGAACTGCGCGAGATACTCGAAAAACTGACGGCTAACCAATACCGGTGGGAGATGGGAGAGTATGCAAGCGGGAAGGTGCCAATTACCTATCTGATTGGTTATCCCGGCGCATCGTCGCGGGAGTTCGTTCGATAATATTTTCTAGTTGGACGCGAGGACATCGTCGTTGTAGTTCACGAGCGCCCGTTTGGGAACATCTTTCCATCCCTTCAGCGGGACTTTCTGATCGATCGAGCTATTCCCGGTCAGGCGGGCGCGTCCCAGGTTCACGGTGCGGCCGTCCGCCAGCTCCAGGTAGATGGGAACGATCATGCGGAACTTGTCATCGACTCCGGACTGCGTGACCTTGAAGCTGAACATTATGTCGCCGTTGGCGTCTTTGTCGAACTTGGAGTCGATCTTGTAGGTGGGCAGCGCCGTGCCGTAAACATATTCGTTGAAGAACCAGTCGAGGCGATGATTGCCCTCGAAATCCATCTCCGGGGTCATGTGTTTTTCTACCGTCGCCTTGAAATCTTCGGTGGTGGCGGCTTTGCCGGAATAGGTCTTCACAAAATCCTGCATGGTGGCCTTGAAGTTGTCGTCGCCGGTTTTGTGGTCCCACATCATCATGCGGATCATGTGCAGAATGTATGCGCCCTTGGGATAGATGAGGCGGCGGGTCACGCCGAATCCGGTGCGCGAGTTATCGGCCCGGTATCCCATGGTTACGGGGCCGACGTCAATGGCGCGAAAGCCCTGGGCATCGCGTTCGAGCAGCATCTCGCGCTCGTCGTTCCAGAACTCGATAAACTTTTTCGGATTCTTCTCGATCATGCTGATGTAGAGGGACGCGGAAAGTTCGGCGAAGCCTTCGCTCATCCACTGGTCGCGGCCGGAGGCGAAGCCGACCGTGTGTCCCCACCATTGGTGCGCGACTTCGTGGGCCGTAACTACCTTCCAGTATCCGCGATCGGCGTGGTCGAGACCTAACTGATGACGCACCGTTGTGTCAAAGTAGTAGCAGATCGGGATCCATACAAGTTCTGGCCAGGATTGTCCGAAGGTGCACGCCGTTTGCTGTGTGAGTTGCATGTGCTTGAATAGCGAAGGGCCGAAATAATCGGTGTACAGCTGCACCGCCATTTCGCCTTCGGCGAGCGCTTTCTTGTTGAGCAAGGTGGTGTTCATCGAACCCAGCGGAGCGCCCGAGCGTTTCAGCATTTCAATCGAGTCCGGAGGATCTTCGTTGGCATAAGACTGGATAAGATATTCGGGCTTGGTGAGCCTGGCTTCCTCTACCTTGAAGCGGCCAAAGCTGAAACCGGCCACGGTCTGAGGGTTTTCGCTTTTCCACACGGTAACATTCTGACCGCCGTCATTACTCTCGGAGACTAACACTCCGGTGGCGGCCATCTTCATTCCTTTGGGAATACGAAGCGTCATGTCATAGAGTGCATACTCTCCAAACATGCCACCCGGATCATTCGGATACCAGTTTTCACGGGCGATCGGAAAATAGTTTCCACCGCCCTCGTTGCTTACGGCCTCTTTTCCGGCATACGTCGTGGTGATCGTCAATTTCTCGCCTGGGCTGAGAGCTTTGGGCAAAATGACGGCGAAGTTGCCATCATCGTTCTTGTCCTCCTGAATGAAGGAAAGCGGCTGCGCATTCATGGTTACGCTTTGCACGCGCAGCGGTCGGAACAGATCGAAGGGTACGACTCGCACGGCGTTGCGCCGGGCGATCATGTCGGTCGTGGCCTTCCCTGAGAGAGCGCCACTCTTATCGAAGGTCACATCCAGTTGTTGGTGCTCAATCCGCATCAACCTTCCAACGCTGCCACGGGTGTGTTTTCCGCTAACACCGAACGACGCCCATTCGCCCCGTTTGTTCTCATCGTAGGTTCGGAAACTCACCGATCCCCGTTCCGGCTCAATCTCATAGATTTCCTTGTCGTTGTAGCGTTTGCCGTGGATGAAGGCGACGAACAACCCTCCTGGCTCATCGCTTAGCACATCCTGCAGGATGCGCGCTTCCATATTGTTCTTGAATTTGTGGCGGGTCGTGTTCTGGGTGTCTTTCAGCAGGCCCGCGTCGCAGCCACCGGACGATGGGCTGCCACCTTTCTTGATGTCGTCATAGGTGGAATCCGTGAAGCGTAGCACCGCCTGCGTGAACTTCTCGCTGAACTCGTCCTCTTTGGTGAGCAGCTTCAAACTCTGGCGCTCAGATTCCGATGGCGCGTCAAGCACAAAGCTACCTTCACCCACGAAGACCGCTCCTGTGACCTTGCCCTGCACCGGGGCCACAAAGCACACCATTCCTGAATGGAGATGGAAAGTGCCGGCTTCGCGCTTCAATTCAAAGTTGGTGACGCTTACCGCTTCGCCTCCGAGGGTCAGGTTGCGAAGCTGCTGGTAAGTAGGGTCGGAGTTAGGGCCAGAGGGCGGATTGTCGGCAGAGCAGACAGGAAGAAACGAGACAAGCAGGATGGTTGCAGTAAAGAGGATGCGAGACGGCATGGCCGGGAAAGCCCCCTGTCTGTAAGAGCGAGGCAAGTATGCACGAATTGTCGGTTCGCGCAAAGGAGTTAGATCGCAATAGACTTTGAGGGGAGAGATCGCTTCCGGCGACGATCGGGTCCTCAGCGGCTAAGGCCGGCTGGAGAAAAGCCACTTATCGCAGCGGTAAACCGCTGCGCCACCCAAAGGCAAGTGCAACAGCAAAGGCCCCGCCCAAGCGGAGCTCGGACGGGGCACCCATAGAGCGTCGCAATATAGGCCATCTCGACCGGGTTGGCTATGCGAAAAATGCGGCGTTCTTTTCCACGAACTCTTTCTTGTCTTCCGGAATCTCGTCGGCCACGAAGATCGAATCCGAGGTGCAGGCCGGAACGCAGGCGCCGCAATCGATGCAACCGGCGGGGTCGATATAAAGTTGCGTTGCCGCCTCAAACTGGGGCTCGTCTTTCTTGGGATGGATGCAGTCGGTCGGACAGACATCGACGCAGAGCTCGTCCTTGATGCAGGTGTCAGTAATTACGTAGGCCATGAGTGCTTCTCCTGAGTAGTTTTTGTGGATCAGTTTCGCTCTTAACCTTAGCTGGCGATGTCCGTCTTGGCGGTGACTTCCATCACAGCGCAGCGTGGCCTGATCACGCAGAATAGTGATCGCCGTCACAGGTAAGAAATGGGCTGATGCGGTATAAAGTGAGCAATTGCAATCCTGAGTAGTAACACGGAATTGCCCGGCCTCACCCCACGACCCCACACAGCCGCCACCCAGCGGCGGGCCGGGCAATCATTACTAAGCTAAAAGTTCTTCCTCTCCAGCAGGTACGACTTCTTGTAACCCAGGTAATTTTCGGCATAGCGGAGGATCGTCTCCTGGTCCTTCTCGTCCAGGCTGCGGCGGAATTTTCCGGGAGAGCCCATCCACAGAGAATTCGGCTCTACGATGGTTTTCTCGGGGATGAGAGTGCCGGCGGCGATGATGGAACCGGAGCCGATGACGGCGCCGTTGAGGATGATGGAGCCCATGCCGATGAGGCAGCGGGCTTCGACGGTGCAGCCGTGGAGGATGGCGTTGTGGCCCACGGTGACATAGTCGCCAACGGAAACGCCGTATTGTTCTTTCATGCCGTGGAGAACGGAGTTGTCCTGAATATTGGAATAGTGGCCGACCCGGATTTCGCGAACATCACCGCGGAGGACGGCGTTCATCCAGACGCTGGAGTGCTCGCCGACGATCACGTCACCGATGAGCTGGGCGGAGTCGTCAATGTAGGCCGTGTCGGGGAATTGGGGGGTGACGCCTTTGTAGGAGCGGATCATGGGAATCGCATTAGCTGCGAACAGAAAACATATCATGGAGCGATTGACGACGTCAGGCGGCAGAGTAAACGCCTAGGCCGAAAGGAAATCTCAGGCATGAGCATCGCGTTCCTTGATTAGAATGCTCGTCCCTTCGTTGGTTCCGGCTTGTACACAATCTCAACCGGCTTGCCGTCCCACATTCCCAGATAGAATGCCTCGGCCCCCGGGAGGCCGGCATTCTGATGGAAAGTAGACGCCAGGGCGAGAAATTGGTCGCTCCACGCCTGTTCGACCTCTAGCGCTACGGCATATGGCAGATATTTTTCATAGAGTCCCGCTTTGTCGCTCGGCGCGTCCGACCGTTGCATCGGCAAACGTTCCACGGATTTCAGGAAAAGTCGAAAGCCTTCGATTTCAGTAAGGAGTTTTCCTCCATCCTGCGTGGGTGCCTTCATCCGCTGCAACTGAAGGGCATTCAGGATTGTCAGGAAGACCGCGACGAGAATAAGAGGCCATCCGAAGTCGCCTCCAAGAACCACGCAGCCTAATACGATGCCTGCTATGCAGGAAGCGATAAAACCGAACAGGCCCACGCCGCGCCAAAGGAGAGTGGCATCGAATTTCTCACGCAGCGACCGACACAGATCGCGCGCCCGCATGGCGAGGAAAAACAAATAGAAGGCGGAGGGTGCCATCATGGCTAATGCCAGGACCAATACACCCCATTGTTCCAGGCGACGAGGCTGCGCTACCGCAAATAGAAAAGCTATCGACAGACAGGCCCCGCCAGTCACATATGCCCTGTTTTCCTGAAACCATCGCCCAACGGCGGCCTGATGAAGTGAAGCAGCCATGTCACTGGCAGCCAGGGCGGTGCGGGAGTCGAGCATTGAGATCACTATGCCCTTGCGCGGGCGGCCACGCAGCAGGCGATCTAGCAAGATTTGCTCTTCGTTGGGGAGGGGTTGCTTCCCATTGGCTGCCTCTGTAGGCCGCAAGTGAGTGGTGCCATCCTCCGCGTGCATGGTTGCAAGACCTTTGGCTACGAGGCTCAACACACCCGCCCAGAATGTTCGCTCGTCAAACCGCTCTTTCCACACGTAACGAAGCATTGCCGGCGAGAGGTTTCGCGGAGCTTCGTATGAAGCCATCAGAACGCCGGCCTTCGGATTACGTCCAAACAACAGCCATGCGAAGACATAGTAAGCACAGACTGCTACGACTGCGGTTATCGCGAGCGCGACGTTGCCGGGCATGTTAGGCCCTACACTAGCTTGGTTTACGGATAGTGGCAAATGATTCCACGCTTGGAACTTCGACCTGAAGCTGTGATTAAATGCATGACGGTGGTTGGCAATGAAAGCAGCCGATTTTCGCAGGATTGCTTTGAGTCTTGAAGGTGCGGAGGAGGGCTCGCACATGGGAGCGGCCGACTTCCGTGTGGGAGGCAGGATCTTTGCCACGCTTGCCTCGGAAAAACAGGGCTACGGCAACTTGATGCTCACGCCGGAGCAGCAGGCGGAATTTGTGCGGGAATTGCCTGAGGTTTTCCTGCCGGTTCATGGGGGATGGGGAAGGATGGGAGCGACCCATATTCGGCTGGCGCAAGCGAACGAGGATGTGCTGGCGGGCGCGCTTCGCGCGGCATGGATGCTTCGGGTGGAAAGCAATACGAAGACGAAGAAGAAGCGCGCTCCGAAGCGGTAGCCAGCTCTCCTGTACAATTTCTCCGAATGAAAAAGATGGCCAGAGTTGGGGCGATCCTCTGGATCGTGCTGGGGGTGGCGGTGTGGGCTTCTGCCGAGCCCATTGCGTCACTGCGCCCGAGCAACTATGTCAACGATTTTGCCGGAGTGCTGGACGCGGGCACGCAGGCGCGGTTGAATGATCTGTGTCATCAGGTCGAGCAGAAGGCGAACGCGCAGATCGCTGTGGTTACTGTGAAGTCGGTGGATGGGCAGGACGTGGTGAGTTACGCGGTGGCGCTGTATCAGAAATGGGGGATTGGGGCGAAAGGGAAAGATCGGGGAGTGCTGATTCTGCTGGCCACGCAGGATCGCAAGTATTGGACCGCGGTGGGATACGGGCTGGAGCCGATTCTTCCGGACGGCAAGGTGGGCGGGTTCGGGCGGGAAATGGTGCCCTTGCTGCGCAGCGGAGATTATGCGGGCGCGGTCACTTTGCTAACTGCGCGCGTGGCTTCAGTAATTGCGCAGGATGCGGGTGTGACGCTCGAGAACCAGCCTCGTCTGGCGGCGCCGGTCCGGCAGCAACCTGCGCCTGATGTCGGGGTCGGCACGGTCGTGGTTCTGCTCCTCGTTCTCTTCTTTATAGTGATTCCTATTTTGCGAGCGATCTTTCGTAGCGGCGGTGGCCGGGGCGGCGGCGGGGGCGGTTTGGGATTTTTGCTTGGGATGTTGCTCGGATCTGGCGGCGGAGGGTATCGCGGCGGCGGCTTTGGTGGCGGCGGCTTTGGTGGTGGAGGCGGATTCGGCGGGGGTGGCTTTGGTGGTTTTGGCGGCGGGAGTACTGGCGGCGGCGGTGCGGGCGGCAGTTGGTAGAGAGGAAGTTTGTGGAGTGAGAGGCGCGTGATGGGTCCGGAAAAACAGATTGACGAGTTTGTCGAACGGATGCGGTCGGCGGCGGGAACGAATCTGCTGGCTACGATCCTCTATGGGTCGGCGGCGGCGGGCGATTATGTTGCCGACCACTCGGACGTGAATCTGCTGTGTGTGCTGCGGGAGACTTCTTTTGCTGCGATTGAGGCTCTGGCTCCGGTGGTCACGTGGTGGGGGAAACAGAAGCATCGGGTGCCGCTGCTGTTGAGCGCGGAGGAGATACGGCGGTCGGCGGACGTTTTCTCCATCGAGTTCCTAGATATGCGGCGGCACTATCGCGTGCTGTGGGGAGACGATGTTCTGAAGACGTTGGAGATTCCGATGCGCCTGCATCGGGCACAGGTGAGGTATGAACTGCGGGAGAAGACCATCCTGCTGCGGCAGCACTTGCTGGCGGTCTCGGGGAAAGACGACGCGGAGTGGGAATTGCTGTTGCGGTCGTTGCCGGCGTTTGGGACTTTATTCCGTCATGCGCTGATTGCGATGGGCGAAACCGGCGCGGAATCGAAGCGGGAAGCGGCAGTTGCGTTGGCGGGCAAGCTGGGGATTGATACTGGCGTGTTTGGGGAGTTGCTGGATATTCGGGAGCGGAAGAAAGATCGGAAAGCGGCCAGAGTCGATGAGGTGTTTGCGCGCTATCTGAAGTTGGTGGGAGAGGTGACGGCGGCGGTCGATAAGATGCTGGATCCGACGGCGTAGTGGCGAGAGGTCCGCATCTTGCGGCAGACTGCAGATCCCTCGCTTCGCTCGGGATGACAATCCGTAAAAAGCTCGGGATGACAATCCGTAAAAAGCTCGGGATGACAATCCGTAAAAAGCTCGGGATGACAATCCGTAAAAGGTATTTGTGCAGATTTAATTTTGTATACAGGAGAGCGATATGGGCAAGGGCTTGATCGTACTGGTGGTGCTGGTGGTGATCGTGCTGGCGGTTTTTGGGCAGTATGTGGGAGTGAAAAATAACCTGGTGGCGAAAGATCAGGCGGTGAAGGCGGCGTGGTCGCAGGTGGACATCGTGCTGCAGCGGCGTGCTGATCTAATTCCGAATCTGGTGGAGACGGTGAAGGGATATGCGCAGCAGGAAGTGACTGTGTTTGGGGATATCGCCAAGGCACGGTCGGCGCTGCTTTCGGCGCAGACTCCCTCCGATAAGATTGCCGCGAACGGACAGCTGGATGGGGCGATTGGCCGGCTGCTACTGGTGGTGGAGAATTATCCGCAGCTGAAGTCGAATGAAAATTTCCTGCGCTTGCAGGATGAGCTGGCGGGGACGGAGAACCGGATCGCCGTCGAGCGCAAACGCTATAACGACACGCTGCAGGACTACAACACTTACGTGCTGCAGTTTCCGAACAGTTTGTATGCGGGCTACGCAGGCTTCAAGCAGAACCCCGCATACTTCCAGGCTACAGAAGCTTCGCGGGTGCCGCCGAAGGTCGACTTTGGCGCCAAGCCGGCAGCTCCAGCGACGGCACCGGCGACCGCACCGGCACATTAAAGATGTGCTTGGGAGTGGGCGAAAAAGTAAGGATGTGGTGGCTGCGGAAACTTTGCCACCACATCCGATATCGGAACTCGAAAACTGGTTCTTACTGGAGCGGCTGCAGGGCGACACAGGTTGGTTCGTCGGGGATGGCGGAGCCCGTCGGATCGACGTGGATGGTGGCGTCTTCGGTGGAGCAGAAGCTGCGGTTGCCGCTGCCGGGGATGGGCATTCCAACGGCCAAGTATCCACCGGTGGGTGCGGAACCAACCCCGGTGACGGTGAAGCTGTATCCGCTCTTGGTGCCGGCGGCGAGCACGGTGTCGATGAGGCAGGCGCCGGTCGAATCGGGCGGAGCACAATTGGTGCCGCCGAGGGCGGCCAGCGTGGAGGAGAAGCCAACGTCAGAATAGTTGCTGTAGTAGCTGATCTGGGCGGTGTTGATAGTACGCAGCGAGCCGACGGCGGAGGCTTCGTTGGCGGCGACACGCGCTTGCAGCAGGTTGGGGATCGCGATGGCGGCGATGATCAGGATGATCGCGACTACGATCAACAACTCGATAAGCGAAAAGCCTTTCTGATTCCTGTTGAATTTCTTCATGGTGCGAGCTCCTCTGATTACTGAAGTAACTATCTGCTTTCCTTTGTTCGGTTCACTTTTCGGTGAGGGGATCGCCCGATGCATTCCTAAAATGCAACCTCATGACCAGAATGGTTGCACATAAGTATCAATCGTTTGCAGTGGTGCGGACGTTCCCGATGTGAAAAGAGTTGCACATGGGATGGGAACGGAGAGGAAATGCCGTGGCGGCGTGGCTGCGGCGTTCTTTGAACTGGTGGTTACTTCTGGTGCCCGGAGGGTCGTTGGTCGATGGTGATTAGTCGTTCGCGAGCGGATTGCCAACGACTGACGACCAACGACTTAGGCGCCCGAGAAAACTGAACATATTGCAAGTGCGTGCATCACATTTTGTCGAGATGCACGGTGGTACATAGATGACAGGGTTTCTGGAATCCCCTCCGGTTCCGAAGTCTCGGACGCGAAGGGATGAGCATGGGCCGCCGCAGTGAGCCGTTTCTGGCTACGATTCGCAATGTTTTTCATGTGGCGATCTTCCGCCTATTTCTCTTTCAATTCATTCTTGGTGCTTCCGTGGCTTGGGCGCAGGACGCGTCCACGGGCGCGTTGCGGGGTGTTGTGGTCGACGCCCAGGGAGCGGTGATTACGGACGCGGACATCGTGGCCATCCGGGTAGACACCGGGATCCGCTACTACTCAGCCACCGATTCGGCGGGACGGTTTGTGGTGGATCTGCTGCCGCCGGGACAGTATTCGGCGCGGGCGGAGGCGGAAGGGATGTCGCCGGAGATTTCGCCGGTGATTCGGGTGGAGATAGGAGCAGCGGCGCTGTTGACCTTCAAGCTGAAGGTGGCGGGGCCGAAGGAGACGATCACGGTTTCGGATGCGCCGCGGATGGTGGAGATGGATCCGAGTGCGTTATCGGCGCTGGTGGATGATCGGGCGATCAAGGATCTGCCGCTGAACGGGCGGAGGTTCACCGATCTGTTGTTGCTGATGCCGGGGGTGACGCAGGATCCGCGAGGATTGACTTCGGGATCGAACGGAGATCTTTCTTATGGCGGAATTCGGGGATACAACACCAGCTTCCTCATCGATGGAGGCGACGACAATAACGGCTTTTATGCGCAGGCGTCGGGACGGTATCGTTCGCCTTACGAGTTCTCGAACGAGGTGGTGCAGGAGTTCCGGGTCACGTCGAGCGGGTATGGGTCGGAGTCGGGACGGGCCGGGGGAGCGGTGGTGAATGTGGTGACCAAGTCGGGCACGAATCAGTGGCACGGCAGCACTTTCTATTTCTTGCGCGATAGTTCGCTGGGGGGAGCGGCGCCGGCATTCGTGGGTTTTAATCCGAGTGATGTGCAGCACCAGTTTGGAGGGACGATCGGGGGTCCGATCCAGCGCAGCAAGACATTTTTATTTGCGGGATACGATCAGCACGTTTTTTTTATTCCGGCGGTGGTGCAGTTCGATAACGGATCGAGCGTGGTGGTGCCGCAGCTGGGAGTGTATCCGACTCCAGGGGACTACGAGATTTGCAATCCGGCTATTGGTGGGCAGGCGTGCGACCAGGCGTTGGTATTCGCGTCGTCGGCGGCGCTGTCGACGATGGGGGGGACGTTTCCTGCGCAGTCGCTGGGGAATACGGGGTTCGTGAAGGTGGATCGGGTGTTGACGGCGCGTGAATATCTGACGGCGCGGCTGAGCACATCCCAGTATTACGGGACGAATAACGTCTTCACCGATCCGGGGAGTCCGATTACAAATTATTCGATCAGCGCCAATGGGGAAGAGAAAGTGGCGACGGAAAGCGGGTCGCTGAGTCTGGTGAGTGGCATCACTCCGCAGCTGACGAGCCACCTGCGGGTGCAGTTCTCGCGCGACCTGGAACAGTCGTTCCCCAACACGACCGGGGTGCAGACCAGCATTTACAGTTGGATGCAGGATTTTGGGCAGTCGTCGATTTTGCCGCGGCAGACGCGGGAACACCGGCTGCATGCGTCGGAGACTGTGAGTCTGAATCACGGTCGAAACGAATGGAAATTCGGGGGCGACGGAATGATGACCTGGGATTACAACTACTTTCCGTCGCTGTATGGGGGCGAGTATTTCTACGACGACATAGACGTGAATCCATTTACTTTTGTAGCGGAGCATGGGGGGCTGAGGTTAACGCCGCTGCGGGCGTGGGCGCACAATGTACCGCGATATTACGAGCAGAACTTCGGGAATCCGGTGTCGCATCCGGACAGCAACGACTACTCGGCGTTCGTGCAGGACACGGCTCGGTTGACGCCGCACTTCACGTTGAGCCTGGGAGCGCGCTACGACTTGCAGACGTTTTCGAAGCAGGGGATGGAGAGTAATCCGCTGTGGACGCCGGCGGGAAAGATGCCGTTGAAAGGGACGAATTTTGCGCCACGGGTGGGAATTGGTTATGGGTTTGGCAACGAGCGGCCGGTAATGGTGCGGGCGGGATTTGGAATTTTCTATACTCGCATTCCGCAGATTTATCAGTCGGCGGTAACCAATAACAATGGATTGAGCGACACCTTTCTTTCGCTGGACAACACAAATTTCTACCAGGCGCAGGTGTTTCCTTCTTATCCGAATGCGGCGGTGAACTGTCCGCGAGGTCCAACCGCATGCGCGCTGCCCGCCGCGTGGCAGCAGTATGCGACCAGCGAGATTTCGGCATTCGCGCCGGACTTCAAGACGCCCCGGGTGCAGCAGGCAAGTCTCAGTCTGGAGCGGGAACTGCCGGGCGGGTTCACGGGAACCCTGTCTTATCTGCTGGTGCATGGGGTCGACATGATTCGGGCGCGAGATGTGAATTTGCCGCCGCCGACTTATTACAGTTATCCGATCTACAACTCGGCCGGCAATAGCGTTCCGAATCAGTTTTATAACGTGGAGTCGTTTGCGACGTGGCAGACCAGTTACAGCATAACTGTAGTTGTCATTGAAAACAAAGCAACTTGTTGATTCTACAATGTCGCAGAAGTCGAGGAAGTCGTGGAAGTACAGATCGGTAGCACAAATTAGCACAATTTTTTGGATATCAATCCTTGACTGCGCGGTAACGGCACGTGGACGTTGTCGACACCTATCGCTAAGAAGCGAGCGACGAGGGAAGGATTTTTCCCGTTACAGCAGCTTCGCGTACTCGGTTTTCGCTTCCTTCAGGATGGGGATGTCGGGGTCGGCGTCTTTCCAGAGGGTGAGGAAATCTTTGTAGGCGGCTTTGGCCTTAACGGTGTCCCCCTGCATGGCGTAGGCGCGGGCGATACCGAGGTGTGCGAGTGCCCTCAGCGGACATGCCAGCATGAAACCTGGATGATCGACAATCTTCTGGTATTCCGCGGCGGCATCATTTCCCCGGCGGAGCTGCAGGTAAGCCTCGCCGCGGAGA
>Ga0181532_10000685_pt1 | contig 34019 bp, 30 predicted proteins | sample PEATcosm2014_Bin_33_FD_119768 | JGI IMG/M metagenome (GOLD analysis project Ga0181532, IMG submission 119768) | Peatland microbial communities from MTU Mesocosm Facility, Houghton, MI, USA - PEATcosm2014_Bin11_30_metaG | ecosystem: Environmental > Terrestrial > Soil > Wetlands > Peat | place...
AGTATTCTTCGACGCTGAGCTTCCTTCGGGGTCGCTTTTGGCGAAGTTGCTGCATGGTCCTTTTTAGGTGTGCCCCGTGGGCAGGATCCGCCTGTGCATGGCCGGAAATCTAACGCCCATTTTCAAGAAACGATGCTCCGGCAAGAAAATCCGCGCAGATCATCTCTAGGCAATAACCCCTCGATTTATCCGTTCCGAGCATCAGGCCGACAGTCTCGAGGGCCTTCTCGACCACCGGCAACTGACTCTTGTAGAGCTTGAAGTAGAGAATCTCCCACGCCTCCGTTTCCTTTCCCGTCAGGTGTCGCTCGACCTCACGCTTGAACTCTTCCTTGGGGAGCATCCGAGCCTTGTGCACCCAGGTTGCACTTTCGAACCGCTCCCCTTCCTTCCGCGCCACCTTCGCAAGTTCTGTGGCCTTCGTCCAACCAATCTCCCGCAACTGCTGCTTCGGAACGCGTGTCAGATTTTCGTGAATGGCCATTAGGTAATAGGCCTTTCGCCGGGAATCTGGAAAACGCTTCTCCAGGAAGTCGTCAAATGATTTCATCTTGTCCAAGCGCCAGTATTGCCCAGCCCTGACTTCGCAGAGATACCTGCCAAGATCCACAAAGCGCAGGTCCTGTTCGCGCCCACGTTCCTTTTCCCAGGCGAGAATCTCGTCGATCTTGCCCAGGACAAAGACCGCGCGTTTCAGGTTGAGTTCCGGAGGCATCGTTGCCCCTCCGTTAATCCATAAGCTCGTCAAGCCATGCAAGGTCGTTCATTCCTGCTGTGCGGATGAGACTGGAATCGATTAGCTTCTGGTCGTCGAGACAAAGGCCAAGGTGCGCGCAGCTTACGCAGCCGTTTTGGGGAAAGCGGATGCCGCTGTGAGAAGGGAACTGGGCGGACTCAATCTGGACGATTGTGGTCTGCAGCAGCCGGCCAAATTCCATACGTTGTTCCTCAGAGATCGAGGTTTTGAGGTACTGGATTTCAGGCTGATGCTTTCGTACGAAGACGACGAAGGCCACCTCAGAGATCCCGGTCATCCAGGAATAGGAGATCAGTTGTGGGTCGAGCGACAGCAACCCTGCCGGTTCTTCGGGATAACGGCTGGTCGTGGTCTTCCAGTCTATGAGGCAACGCTGGCCATCGAGCTCACCGACGGCGTCAATGTAGGCAACAAATTGATCAGCGTCGGAAAGTTCCCGGACCATCTTTATTTGAAGATTCTCCTTCGGATGAGGAATGCAGACTCGATTGTCCTGGGCAAAGAGCTCGAGCAGATGCACTCCCTGATGGACCAATCGATCCCAGGTCTCACTCTTTTTGTACTCGAACGGAGTATCGCGGAAAGCGCCCCACTCGCGATAGAGGGTTGCGCCGCAATCGCCGCCGCAGAAATAGGACTCAAGCGCTTTCTCAAAGCAACGGCCAAAGACCATGGCTGCCCGGGTCTCCTTTTCGCGCCAACCATCCAGATAGCGATGGCGATAGCTGCGCGGGCACCGGAGGTAATGGGCGATCTGGGTGTAGCTAAAGATCATCGCGGCCACTCTCTCTTTCGGCCTGATGAGTCAAGGTGCAGGAGAGTGTCTCCCACTCCGACACCGGGGCAAACGAATCCAAGTTCTGGTAGGAGTGCCCATTGAGGCTGGTGAAGCTGGTCCGAATGACTCCCCGTAGGTTCAGGAGTGCTTTTTCATCGACCTGATCCCGAACGAGCAGTTCGGTGTCGTAGCCAAAATCGCGCAGGAACCAAGAGAGCTTCCAAAGAGCGCGGTCCGTACAGTAGAGGCGCCCGGAGAAGGAAAGTGCTTCATGGGAGGTTGGCTCCAGGATGCCGAAGCGCAGCGCCAGAAAGGGCTTCTGCGGATGCCAGCGATAGGAGGCCCGTTCGACCCGGACGAGGAACAGCCCATCGAGATTACTGACCAAATCCTGTTGGCCGGAATGTAGACCGGGAATATGTCGTCTCATGATCTTGCCTCCACAGGTTGGGAATAGGAATTGAGCTTGCAGACCAGGGCATCCCGGTTCTCTTTGGCGGCCGAGGAGAGATGGGAGATAAAGGACTCGACGAGTTCCCGGCTGGCGCCGCTCAAGGTCTGCATGCCGCAGAAGTCTGCCGCGTAAGCCTTCACGAGATTGGCATCGAGGTTGTACTGGCGGATCAGGAGGCAGAGCTGATCGCGGAGCCTTGGTTGGCCGTTGCCCGAACCGTTGGAAGGATGAGACCCGTTCGACGGCGAAGGAGTTGTGGAAGGACGAGGTTGACTCGAAAAAGCACCCAACTCTTCGACCGAGCAGAACCCGATCCCGTAGGCCCCACGGATGGCACGATCGATGGCGCGAGTTTCAGCAACGCGCATCTCGGCCCCTCGCACAAGGGAAGAGACGTTGAAGGGGTCGGCGTCACCATGGCCGACGAACCCTTTACCATTTTTGGATTTGTAAACCGTGGCTTTGAATGACCAGCGTGCAGCAATGGGATCACAGAACTCGGAAACTGCTTCAACGTCAATGCCGGCACAATGACGCCTTTTGGCTAACCTTACCAGCCCCGCATGTGTGACATACCACCCACCCTGAAGCAGAAGTATCTCGCGCATGGCAATTGAGAAGCCGAAGTAGCGGGTTATCTCGCTCAGTAAACGCACCTTTTGCAGATCAAGGACGTCGCCCCATACTTGTTTGGCCAACTTGCGATTGCTTGCGACCAAATGTTGGTAATTAGAGTTTTTGCTCATGGCACCTCCAGTAGTGTAAGACTACCATAATGGTACCATTATGTCAAACGCACTATGTGGCCCGCCGGTGGCATGCGGAAGTCAAAGTATGGAAGCGGACGTGTGGGATTACGAGAACGTGGAGCTACTTCTTGATGCCATTTTTTCTGACTGTTGCTTCGGCCGCGGTCAGCGCCGCATTAGCGACAAAACTGCTCACACTTCGACGTTCGATTTCGGCGGCTTGATCGACCAGTTTGCGTTCATCGTTGGTGAAGTAAACGAAAGTTTTTTTCCCAAGGCCTGGTTTGGATCTCCGACGCGATGCGGTGGACTGTTTCTTCGTCACAACCAGATGGTATCACCAAATTCAAGGCCGTCGTCCTACTCAACTGGCCCCATGTCGTAGAGCCCAACCGAGCGTGCGTAGGCGACACGACCGGCGGGTGACCGAGTTGCCCTCTTGTTCGCAGGGAAACGAGGCCGCGCTCGTCCCGACGACGGCGATCTGATGAGTCAGTAGAACTCCCGAACAACGAAGCTGATAGCTAGCAGGGCTGAAAAGGCTAGATGGTCGGAACGGCGGTCAGGCGATGAGCGGCCAGCCCTTAATGCTCAAATTTGCAAAACGAACTGACCTAAGTTCTGCCAATGGAGCGGCTTACGTTAAAGAGTGAGCGAAGTTGGGCCGCTACTGCATTCGGCTCTCCCTCTAAAATTACTGGAAAACACGGGGCGCACCTTACGGGTGGGTCGGGTACCCCCGCTCGCGATTCCAATAAATCCTCTTCCATGTGGTGCTTTTATCTGCTTTTCTTTTCGTAGAGTGACGAGTGTTTTGCGGAGACACCCAGCTCGAGAAGGAGGCTGTCGATGCGCAAGAACATTGACAACTCAAAGTACGCCATTGGATTTGCCATGCCACCAGAGCACAGCCAGTTCCGCAAAGGTTGTTCCGGCAATCCGAATGGAAGGCCCAAAGGCAGACTGAATTTGGCCACCGTCTTGGAGCGAGTGTTACAAGCGAAAGTTACGATCGATGAAAACGGGGTGTGCAGAACCGTTTCAAAACTCGAGTTGGCGTTAGAAAAGCTCGTCGATCTGGCAGTGAAGGGCGATCTGGCTGCCCTGCGGCTGTTAACAACTCTCGTTGCTTCCGCCGTTGAGAAAGACGTCGGCGCGTTAACAAATCAGCTAGCCGCTGCCGATCTAGAAGTCTTGCAGGGCGCGTTGAACGAAACGGCTGGCCGAAGGCTCGCTGAGACCTATCTTAGCCGCCATGGAGGAGACCTCAATGAAAACGGAAACTGAAAATAGGATCCTAGCTTTGGCTCGGGCAGATCTGGCCTGTTACGCGATAGCGCAATATCCATCTTTCGAGCTTGCGGCTCATCACCGAGTCATTGTCGACAAACTGGAAGCGGTCGAGCGCGGCGAGATCCATCGGCTGATGATCTTCATGCCGCCGCGGCACGGCAAGAGCCTGCTGGCCACTCAGATGTTCCCAGCTTGGTATTTGGGGCGCCATCCCGACCGGTCTGTGATTTCTGCATCCTACCAGCAAGACCTCGCGGACGACTTTGGCCGCAGGGTGCTAAATCTAGTCAGTCGTCCGCTACACCGGACTGTGTTCCCGAACTGTCGCTTGGCGGACGATGCCGCCTCGATGCGAAGATTCAATACTCTGGCCGGCGGTTCTTATTACGCTGTGGGTCGTGGCGGCCCGATCACCGGCCGTGGCGCCGACCTGCTGATTCTCGATGACTTGTTAAAGGACCGCGAGGAAGCACAATCAGAAGCGATCCGCCGAAGTTTGCGCGAGTGGTACGCGCACGTAGCCTATCCACGTCTGCAACCCGGAGCCGCTATCATTCTCATCGCGACTCGTTGGCACGAAGACGACTTGGCAGGTTGGCTCCTCAATGAGCACGCAAATGAGAATTGGGTCGTGGTATCCCTTCCGGCCATCGCCGAGGTGGATGAGTCCTTCCGCCGTGCGGGAGAAGCGTTGTGGCCGGAGAGATTCCCCTTGCTGGATCTGCAGCGCATCCGCCGGAGCGTAGGATCGGCGGCGTGGGCTGCTCTGTATCAACAACGCCCAGCGGCAGCAGAAGGCGCGATCTTCAGGCGCGACTGGATACGCACGTACCATGACCTGCCTAGCTCATTTCAAAAAATCGTTCAATCGTGTGACACCGCGTTTAAAACTGGCGCGGAAAACGACTACTCAGTAATAACCACCTGGGGAGTTACCGAATACGGTTACTCCTTGCTTTCGCTTTGGCGAGGGCGAGTGGATTTTCCCGAACTCAAACGCCAAGTGGCCATTCAGGCCGAACAATGGAAGCCGCACGTCATCCTAATTGAAGACAAAGCCAGCGGGCAATCTCTCATACAAGAGCTGAAGCTGGCGACCAGGTTCCCCATTCTGCCGGTCAAGATCGATAGCGACAAGCGTGCACGCGCGGAGGCGGTCACACCTTTGTTTGAGGCCGGCAGGATTTTCGTCCCAGAATCCGCGCCGTGGCTCGACACTTGCCTAGATGAGCTCTTCGCATTCCCAGTCGGTACGCATGACGATATCGTGGATTCGATAACACAGGCGTTGAATTATTTCCGTGAGGACAGCGACACCTACGCTGTTCTCGATTTGTGGAAGAAGGGTTGGGACGGTTTCGTTGATACATGGAGAACTTTCGAGAAGGACCAGGCCAAGAGGCTCGGTCAACCGATCGAAGTACCCAGATTGGTTCACGTAACCGTAGAAGCCTTGAAGAAGTGGGTGAAGGAACGCAAGGCACCGCCCTGTCCACGCCCCGAGTGCGGCTCAACGAACACTATCCTCCTCGGCGGCCGCACAGGCCCGGTCGTTCACTGCAATAGCTGTTCCGCAGACGATGGAGTTCTTCCGATTCCGGACGAAAAGCCGGGCCATGTACACAAGTGGCGAATAATTCCGGGTGGCTGGGAAAAGTGCGACGATTGCGCACAGCAGCGTCTGGTCGGGAATGGACCGCGGCCAGCAACCAACGGCATGTCCCGGGCACAATATGATGCTTGCACGTCGAGTTTCGGCAGAGGTTATGGACGATTCGGAGGACGGCGATGAGCACAACATCCTCCCGGCGTCAGGCGGCCCCCAATAAAATCTACTCAAGTTGAGTTTTTCGACAGACTCATGTGGTTTGTGGACAATTTGCTCCCGTCAAGCCGTGGCTAAGTAATTGCGTATCGGCCCGGATACTGGATCGAATGAAGGCTGAGTTTCAGAAAGACAACGCACACCCGCGAAGCTTTCTTCAAGGCCAAAAATGGAATACCCAAGGGACTTCAAATAGTGACGTGGCGCTGGGATGGCCACTGCGCTACTCACATTCGCCGGCTGAAGTGATCGACACGAAGGATCTGGACGCGCTGGGAAAGATTGTCGAGGTCCTCGCGCGGACGTGGTGAACTGTAAGGCTGCGTAAATTGACTGTGCTCTTGTGGCGGAGATTTGCCGCGCAGTATAGCGGTGAAGAGATCAGCGACAGCCCTGCTCCGGCGGTGGCCAGGAAAAGAGAAAAAAGAAAGATTGTAGCGGCGGAGCGGCCGGGGCTTTTCCCACCGCAACTAGCAGCGATGGTGGCAAAAGAACTCCATTACTTGAAGAGGAACGGATTATTTTCATTTCTAACGCTGGTCCTGCCGATCGTGCTGGTGTCTTTCTTCACCCTACAAATTGGACCGGGGTCGGCGCATCCTCTTACTCCACGGGCAAGGGGCAACGGGAACAGCTCTGGGTGACAGTCGACTGAGGAGGTCAAGTGCGAGGGAGTGTTGAATCGCCGCACGAATTTTGCGCCTCTGAATAATCGTGCATTGAGGAGCGAACTTCCGCGCTTCGCATCGGCGACAGGCTATTGGTAAAGAAAATTGACGATTATTGGCCCCTGTTTTACTTCCATTTCCATAGGAAGATAAGGGAGATCCCTGTCATTAGGGCCAAGGCCAATAAAATCAACAAGCCAAGAAACTTGCTTGGCTCCATTGTCTTGATGTCAAATTTCATGTATTGGAAATACTATTCCAACGCGCAGACGATAGTCAATCGGCGGCAGACGGTTGGTTTGTGGGTTAGATGAGAGGAAAAAAATCAAGGAATCGTCTCATTCTGCGTGGGTTAAGTTCAGTAGAACCCTTAATTGACGGAGCCTTTTCGCAAAGTGAGTCTCTGGGTGGTAGGGCAGATCAGACTATTAACAGGGAAATCCTGCTTGCAAAGTTAGCTCTTCTTCCCTTCTTCTCTGGGTCCGCGGATACCAATTAGAATCACCCCTGGTGTGGTCAGGAGCGGATTAAACCAACTCCGCGAATGCGTTGGATCGCAGGGTAGAACCAGAATCCGATCCGCCCATGACGCCACGAGATGGTATGAATCATAAACACTATACGAATAGAAGAGGCCATCTCCTTCGGAAATTTGATAGCGTTTCCCGCGCGTTCGCGCGAAGTTAAAGGCAGGCCATAGGCCGATCTTGTACAAGAACAATTTGAATAGCTTCGCGGGGAGTGACCCCTGCCCGAAACGATTGCTGTCTGCGATCACGACAACTTTCCGGGCCACGCGCAACATCTCTCGCACAACTGCGGAGGGGTCAGGGACGTGATGAAGAATGCTGAATTCACTCACAACATCAAAACTGGCGTCGGCGAAGGGGAGCGCTTCTCCGGAAGCCTGGAGCAGTACAATCTTCTGCGTGTTGCCCGCGGCTACCCCCTGTTGCAGGAGCGCCGCGACCGGCTCCACCCCGCAGACCAACGCTCCCGGAAGCGCAGCCGCAAAATCCTGTAGCCCGCGCCCGGTGGCTGAACCCACATCCAAGATACTCTGCGCACCGACCATGCTGAGAATAGAAAGAATGAGCTTCCGGACCGCAGGATCATCCACACTTTCATGAGCGTGCATGTGGTCGTAGGCGCCCGCAGTTTCTGTATAGTAGCGGCGCTGGATTTGAGTGGCAAGGTGAACTTCAGAACTCATAGTTGTTTGGGTTTGCTGGTAGATACAATTTTTGTCTAGTGAAGTGTATGGTGTCAAGTTAGCGGGCTTGCGGCAAATTCTCACCCCGCTCCGCCCTGCGTAGTAACTCGCCAATGATTCATTGTTGAGCCAATCGGCGATAAACTGTCGCGTGTTCATCAACCATCCGGCTACTCTGAAATAGGTCGAGAGCTCGAGCACGAGCGATCTTCCCGAGTGTCTCGATGAGACCAGGCTCTTGAATAACCTGTTTCATACACTCTGCTAGAGCCTCGGCATCTCCAGCGGGTGAGAGAAACCCTGCATTCCCAACCACCTCTGCTAATCCGCCGATGTCCGAAGCAATCACGAGTCGTCCTCTCATCATCTGTTCGATCGCCGCCAATCCAGCCGTCTCCTCGCAGACCGAAGGCATAACCACTGCCGAGACGTCCTCCATCACTTGCGACAGAGCGTCTCCTCTCTGGAATCCGGTCATCGCTACGCGGTCAGCAATCGCTTCCGAATGAAGAATTTTCTCGATCTCGGCCCTCTGAGTCCCGTCGCCGACGAGTTTTACCTTGAAATCAAAACCTTCATTCTTCAACAGGCTGATGGCCTTCAAAAAGACTGGAATTCCCTTTTCCGGTGAGAACCGCCCGACGTAAGCAAAGCACATTGTCCCTGAATTCTCCTTCTGTTCTCTCCCAGTAAGAAAAGGGCGATCTTCAATTCCATAGTAAATTGTTTTCGAGTTCGGCAGATTTTGTCTTCTGAGAACGTGGTTTGAGATAGCAATATTCGTCGTCGATGCCCGTGCCAGTAGATACCGTGGAATCATAAGGAACATGTTAACTAGAGATTTTGAGAGCGCTAATTCTGCCATTTGACACTTCAGGCACTCCAAAGGTCGCCCTTCAAGAAAGTGCCCTGGACAGATCGACCGTTCTGGCTCGTGAAGCAGGTGACCGTTTGGGCATGTGGCTTGATAACCGTGATGCTCAAGGACAATCGGTTTGTGAGCGAGAAAGCCGAGAAAGTGTGGAAGGAGAGACGGTCCAGCCAAATGCATAACATCGCACGCCAACACCAATCGAATCAATGAGAGCGAATTCGGTTGGCGAATTACGGGAAAGTTTAGATCACGATCATCGAACAGACCCGCAGGCGTCTGGGTCACGACGGTGACCTCAAATGAGGCAACCTTGGTAGGACCAGAGAGTCCTGCTAGACCCTTTGCTAGACTAAGAACGCTGGTCTCCACACCTCCAACGCTTGGGGCAAAGAAGTGAGCATAGATGAGCAGCTTTATCGGTCGCTCTGCGATTTTAGGCTCCATGGAGAGTTGATCCTGTCAGCACCCGCAACTCATTGCATTAAAATTACTTATTGAAGGAGTGCGAAGCGTTGAATGATCTTTGCATATCAAATTGCATAGAGATAAAGTCGTAAAGACCACAATTATCTCTTGAAGAGACCTTTCCCCGATTGCGATCCTACCACTAGTTGAATGATCAATCCTGACCTCTCCGAGCCAACGCAGTTCCGAAAATCCCTTTTGAAGGAAGGCCTTGTTTCTCCAACCCCGTCGTAATCCTCTTCTCCCTAACTCAGCAACGCAGCATTACTGCAATACCTCCAAGATGATAGTCGGACCATCGGCAATTGGGAATTGGTGGTTGACAGCAATCGGCCGTTTGCCCTATGTTCATCTCGGATCGTGGGATTGAAACTAGAAAATCTTAGGAAATTGAATTCGCTGCTGATTCAGTGTGCGATCTGCACCTGGGCTGCGGCTGTGTTCTTTTGGTACTTCTACCAGTTCTCTCCGCTCATCTCTCCCCTTCTCAAGAGATTTCTTCAAAAGATATGGCATTAATGCACGCTGCAATCCTATTTATTTCACTCTGTTTATTCTCGCTAGCGGCTGCATCGATAGGCAATTTCATCCTGCGATTCATGCATCTGGAGATGGATTCCGATGCAGAACACCTGTTGGTCTGCACCGGGCTAGGCGTGATTTCCGTCGAGATGCTATTGACCGGAGTTGAGGTCACCCAGCACATCCGCAAAGGATGTTTCGTTGTTCTAGTCTTGCTCCTCAGTTCCCTCCTTGTGGAATTCAAGTCCATCGCACAACGATGTTCCCAAATCCTAAAGATGGCATTTTCCAATTCACGGGTTGCTCTTTTCCTGCTCTTAGCCATTGGGGTCGTTCTCAGTCTCGAGTTCCTGACATCTCTCGCGCCACTCACTGGTTCCGATGCTCTGCATTACCACTTCACTACACAAAAATTGATTTTGAGGTATGGTTTTCACCCAGATTTTTCAATTACAAATAGCTTCCTCTGCGGGCAACATCATTTGTTGATTCTCTTTGGCTTGGCATTAAGTAGTGACAAATTGTCGATGGGATTCATTTTTCTCGGAGGCGTACTGACTGCTTTTTCTTTGTTCATCTTGGCATCCCGTTGGTCTTCTCGAATCACAGCGTTGACAATCGCCCTACTTTTTCTTCTCACTCCTGTTGCCTTCTGGCAAATCTCGTCGTCAGGCGCCCCGGACATTTGGATGGCCTTTCTCGCCAGTACTGCGGTCATTGTCCTGTGCCAGAGCAAGATATCTGGGACTTTGCATCAGGCTGTCTTGGCTGGTCTGTTAACTGGTGGCGTCGCAGGCGCAAAATACACCGGATGCTTCGTTGCTGCCGGACTGGCAGCAGCCATTGCGATCGAGTACCGATCAATAGGCAATACTGCAATACTCTGTTTTGGCTCTTTGCTTACGGGGAGCTGGCCCTATTTGCGCAATTTTATTTGGACTGGAGATCCTGTGTTCCCCTTCCTGGCTAAAGCCCTGATCCCAGACCGAGTAAATCAATTCGCCTTGAGCGCCCTCCTGGCTGACACAGGCGCATCTCTATCGGGCCATTTGAGGCAGCTCATCCCATTCGTTTTTTTTGCTGGAATGCGCCAAGGCTCTCTCGGTTTCTGGGACTTTTTCGGTCCGTTGGTGTTCGCGATGGCGCCCATGTTGATTCTTGCTTCAGGAAACTTTCGGCAGTGGCGAGTGCCTGCAGTTGTGTGGTGTCTCGATGCTCTGTTCGTATTCTATTCTTCAGGCTTGTCTCGCTTTCTTCTCCCGGTCTTTCCTCTTGCGCTCGCCTGTATTGCCGCGGGGGTCGATTCCTCGCAACATAGGGGTTGGAATATTACCAACCGTTTGGCCCTGATCTTAACAGCCCTTTTCTGTTTTATAGGCGGGGTGGGGTTAGTGACATACAGTTGGAAACCCGTCGCCACGGCCCTCGGCTTCGTTCGAGAAGTTAGCTACTTAGAACAGAGGTCTCCAGAATACCAAGAAGTCGAAGCCATCAATCAGGTGCTGAGTGGTCAAACCAAAGGTAGCAAAACGCTTTTATTCGTTCGGCACCTATATTATTTGGACGTGCCCTATTTGAACGGTGATCCTGCCTCGAGTTGGTTGATCAATCCGGACCATCTCCGAACACCGCAGGATTGGAATACTTTTTTTCAGCAGGAAGGCATTGTCTTTGTTGCCCGTTCATCTAGCTACCCAGCGGCAATCGCGGCTCCGCTCAAGGAAATGGAAGCCACTGGAGAACTCGTTCCCGTAACACACTTGGTTGTACAAGACTTTCTGGGGATGCGCTTTCAAGAGAACCGCATAGAAATGCCAGTTGTTATTCTAAGGGTGAAAAGCTTCGCTGGAACCAATATTCGAGATCATCATTGAGTGCACCCTGATCTCAGAGATTTCCATGCTGACAAATTTATCCAGTGTTGGAATGGCCGATAATTTCGTGGGGCGGAGGGTAACCAAGAACTCCGCCAGTGGCCTTGAACTTGTCAGATGGAGAGGCGAGGCAAAAGCGGCCCATGAGGGCAGGAGGGGAGATCCTGGACAAAACGCGCACGGTATGCCGCATGGTACAAGACTCTTCCACGGACAATTGAGCGCATCCATAGGCTGCATGAGAACAATTGTGGTTTTTCACTACTCCCAGGAGTTCCCAGTGGGAAGTGCAGAGCAAATCACTCTTCAAGTCCATCAAATGGGTTCTGATTCCGCGGTCCTCCGCCAATCGGTCCTGGGAGAGAAATGAGTTTCTATTTGCGAAAACTTGCTCTTGGGATTCACTACATCAATCTCCAGGGAATATCATCATTTTCTTGCCATAAGCCATGCTCTCGTTCCATTTAGTTGCGGCTCCGGCGCCCCCTCAAAGATTATTTCGAATGATTCTGTCAAGAATCGAAGTATTCCTCTCGCTGGAAATTCAGGCTCGACGTCCCCTGTTGGATATGGTCGCCTCCAGGAATTTCTTTGTCGCGTCGGCATTTTGATCCCAGCTGCAGTTTGCCATAGCATATTGGGAAGCTGCTTCTCCCAGTTTCTGACAAAGCCTACGATCCGAGTAAGCCCTTCGGATAAGTTGGGATAGTTTCACATGGTCCTGAGGGTCTCGGAGGACAAATCCGGTTTCTCCGTCGTGAATCATTTCGCTGGCCCCGGCGTGGGCGCTGGCAATGACCGGAAGGCCGCATGCCATAGCCTCCAGAATAGGAAGCCCGAAGGAGTCTTCCAAAGAGGGGCTAACATAGAGATCGGCGGCTGCATAGAAGAGTAAAACGTCGCTCGAAGGCATCTCAAATCGGAGTCGATCTCGCAGGCCGAGCTCAGCGATGAAATCCCGGAACAAAATAGGATCATCGCTTCCGACAACCAGAATTCGCAAGGGAAGATCTATGAGCATGGCGGATGCCCTAAGAAGAGCTGCAAGGCCTTTGCTCTTCCAATCATTCCCGATTAGCAAAAGGACGAATTCATTCTCTTCAAAATTAAGGAACAGCCTTGACTCAGATCTTCGCGCAATGCGAGTCGCTTGCGCAAATCTGAATGTATCCACAGCGTTGGGAATAACAATCACGTCCGTACGCTGGAAGTGCGATGCCAACTCTCTTGCGAGAAGATGCGATACAGCAACGAGGTGCACCTCAGGGTCACGGTAGATCTTTTGTTCAAGATACATACTGACCTTGTAGTAGAGCTTGCGGTGGATGGCGAGTGGCCATCTTCTCAGAGGTATGTTACGAAGGGCGAGTTCAGATCTTACTTTACAATAAAATTCATGAAAGACGATGTGAACTACAATGACGTCGGCATCCAAGCAGTTGATTCCCGGAGAATAGACTAGATCGGGACAAACTTTGCCGAAAGTCCGATCCCACCACCTTTGCAACTGATTAGCAAAGAACCACCAAATATATTTGAGCAGGTGGGGTCCAGGAATATCGGAGACTTTGTGCCACACGATGGAATCGGTTGAGTTCTGGGAAGCGCCGGATGCAGGGCGAACTCCATTGACCCGTGACACCCTTTGAGAATACAGCTCAATGCTCCAGTGATCTTGCGTGGCGAAGCGCTCGATCTGTTCGACGATGCAAAGTTCCGTACCGTGCTGTCGGTCCAGGAAGGGAGAAACGATCGCGAGACGCAAATCAGTTTTTCCCTTGAACCGCTTGAATCTGATGGAATTGGGCGGCTTTATGGAAAATCGGTAGGCGGTAGAGAATGCCAAGTAGCATCCAAAGATAGGAATTGATCACAAAGTCTTGATAGAAACTGAAACTACCAAACGTGATCGGAAAGAAGATAAGTGAGGAATAAAGGAATACGACAAAAGCTAGGGGAAACCATGGTGTCCCCCGGAGCTCCTTCGTGACTTTCCAGGCAGAAAAAGAGATAGAAAAGCCGAGAGCAATCCAAATGATTAGACCGGCAATACCAAGTTCCACTATCAAATTGCCATAGCCACTTTCGACGCCGATACGCATTGGAGTAGCGTGCAATATTCGAGCGACATATTGGGTGCCGAGGGTGCACGTACCAATCCCATAACCATATGGCCAGCGGGGAAAGTCGAAGGCCTTGCTAAGTTCCTGCAAGGGATAAGTCTTAGTACGAGCAACAAGCTCGCTTGCGGGACTGTTCGGCATCAGCGTTTCGTAATAGATTGCCAGCCTCGAACCAAGCTCCTCCGGAAACAGGGTCAGGAGGAGAATGATCCCAATGCCAGCAAAGAGTACGGTTCTCTGCAATGCGCGTACCACTCGTAGTGCCTCGCCCTGACGCCAAGGAGCGCCCCATAGAAATCCAGCTGCGACGATAAGGGCAATTCCACTGTTCCACATGAAAACTCCGCGTGAGGCGCTCATCAATGAGGCAGCAGCGACTACACCCAGAGTGGTAAAAGCGAGTGTCCGACCCTGCCTGCTGCGCAAGAGAAGATAACCGCCATTGCCCAAAGAGATCACCCACGCGATTACTAGAAAATCCATGAAACGACCCGCACTGACGAACACCGATGTAGGTCGATAAGCCATTAGGCCCGAGATAGGGGCCGCTCGGTACGTCATACTGAGTTCGCGAATGTCCTCTTGCATGCGGGATGGATTCAGAAAGGCCGGTCCAATGATGGATTGTGCAATCCCCAAACTTGCCACAATCAGAATGAGAACACAGGTAAAGGAAAGGAAGCGACGCAAATCTTCATCGGATTCACTGAAAGCGTACCCAACAAAAATGAGTGGCACATACAGGAAATAGACCTTCATTCCCAAAATCCCGTAGTAAATACTAGTGGAGGCAGGGTTAAACGCCTGCAGCAAACCCAACCAAAAGAACAGCAAGAGGGGAATCCGGAACGGAATACGAAACCTCTCAAATCGTGTCGCGAGTCGGGCCCGGAAAAAAGACAAATAGAGAAGAAGGACAAGCATATCCTTACCGAAATAGATGCCCATGTTATTTCCGAGATATTTCCGAACAAAATCCTCCAGGAATATCCAGGTAACGAAGACATAAACGCCTCTGCGCCAATCATTGAGGATTGCGACAACGATCGCTGCCCCGACACCCAGCATTGCAGCATAAACCAGACTGGAGAGATCACCTACAAGAATAGCTTCGGCAGCCTTGTAGGCCACGAGAATCACTATCGCGAACAAGCCGAACGCTACCAGTGGATTTCGCGAGACCCTAATTGACGAGACCGTTCCGAGCATCCTCATGATGGATAACCACGCTGCTTGTAACCAGTTCCGGTCATCGAAGCAATGCTCCGACGACGTCTAAGAATACTTGCTTTATGCAGAATGGTGAAATGAAGTCTCCAGCCATTGAGATTTAGTCAATTTTCTCAGTGGGCGGAACGCCCCGAGAGTTCCCAATCATATCCCACCGAAAATGAAATTGCAGCGGTTCCGACCTTGCTTCTCCGTCAGGCGCAGCTAAAGAGGTTAGAAAACGTCAAATTTCAAGACGAATTCTTTTGAAGAAAGCCGACACCTCGTAGGATACAGGCGCGAGCGGCACCCACCTCAGTCCGAAATTCTAGAAATGCTGGATTCCAAGCAGCGTCATCGGAGAGCAACAGGCCACCGGGGCGCAAATGGGGGAAGGCAACCCGGTATTCCCAGAGCATGTGCTCATAGGTATGAAGACTGTCGTGAACAAAAACGTCGATCGAACCCAACTCACCTAGGATCCGAGGAAGCAGCGTGCGCGAATCGCCAATTCGCAAATCCCAGTGCGCTTTAAGCCAGTCGGGAACGATCCAACCGGCCATTTTCCCTGGGGGAAGGTAGCGGGGATCTCCAAGTTCGATGGAATGCAACTTGCCTCTGCCGTTTTTCTGCAGTGCCAGCAGAAAATAAGATGTTGAAACACCACTGGCTACCCCCGTTTCAACAATGATCTCGGGAGCGAAAGCGCGGATGGCAGCATACTGCGCAAGAATCTTCTTTGCGTAGAGATTAGCCCCCTCAATTTCTGATTGGTGGAAAAAGGTCTGGGCACTACTGAGGCACTCTGCGAATTCTGGTGTGTCGATGGGTTCATCCAGAAAAGAACGAATGCGCGTTACAGGGATGCCGGTGATACTGGAGAGGAACCGCTCGTCGGCGAGAGTGATCTCCCGAAAAAGAGAACTTGCGGCGTACGTGGGATTTCGCAGAGCGAAACGCCAACGCGGACCGAAGTTCTGTAGTAGCCAATTCATGTTTTGGCCGACTCCTGAAGATGGCGATTACGCTGGCGATGTAGAATTGCCCGGGAACCCGCTTCCACGGTGGCGGCAATATTTTCAAGAGGCGACCAACTCTCCATTCGTGCGCGCGCATTCTTGGCAAGAGCTGCAAGCTCTGTGCGATCAAGGAGAAGACCGTGAAGAACCTCGGCAAGGGCCTTTACGTTTCCGCAGGGGAAGATGCCTCCGGTAACACCGGGGCGGACGAGATCGAAACGTCCACGAATTTCGTCACTCAGGATAACTGGCAAGCCACAAAGCATCGCTTCGCAGATCACCGCAGGGCAAGGATCGTAATCGGAAGGCAAGACAAATAGATCGGAGGCAGAGTAGACAGCGGGCAACTCCGATTGATTAATGAAGCCGAGAAAACGGACGCGAGAAGAAATCCCCAGAGAACGAGCTTCCGCTTCTAGCTGAGCGCGCAAGGGGCCCTCGCCGGCGAAAATGAGATGAGTGTCCGGGACGTCAGCTTGCGCGAAGGCATGGAGCAAATCGAGGGGACGCTTCCAAGGTTGCAATTTGGCGCAGAACAGCACAACGAGTTGGTGCGGAGCAACACCCCAGGATTTCCGTACTAGGGAACGGTTAGCAATCTGCGCTTGCGCCGTCCACCAATCATTGTCGACCACGAACGGAGTCAGAGTTAGGCGGTCATCGGGTATCCCTAGAGAGCGCATCATTTCTCTGCCCGCCGAAGAGGGCACAATCACCTGATCCGCGAGGCCAAACAGGTGTGGCCAGAGTAGCTTCTTAAATGCGATTTTCCAGGAACGAGCATCGCGGGGTGCTAGGTTGCTGGCGTCCGTTCCGAACAAGAAGGCAGAACGAGCCAAGCGTGCGGCCATGTATGCAATCCAGAACGAAGCCCGAATATATCCCAGGTAACAGAGGATGAAATCAAAACGGCCTTTTCGAATGAGTGTCCAAAGCCCCGGATTACAGAGTCCCCAAAAGCCTTCGTTGCCTGATCCACGGTTGGGGATTTCAGTCCATGCATATCCATCGAGTAGGGGTACATCCCATTGAATCATGGCACAGAAATCGGGATCTAGCGCCACTTCAGCACCCTGAAGGGAGCAGTATGCCACTTGCAGATCGAGTTGTGGATGTTGTGCCATCCGACTCAGAAGTGGGGACATATACTGGGCAGGGTGAGAACACAGAGCGAGAGCACGATAACGAGGTTCAGCCATAGGACACCTCTGCAAGGAAACAAGTGAGTCGGCGGGGAAAAAGACTGAACGAACCCAGTGCAGACATTCCTTCGAAAGTATACACGGATATGAAGTGGAGTTAAGCATATGGTTTTTTTGTTCGGTGGGGTGTCTCCACATAACCAGGAGGGTTTCGTCAGCTACGAGATGTGTCCATTTGATCGTGGAAATCTCACCGCCCGACCAGAGCGTCTCGCAGCATCAGTTAGTTTGGACCAATTCGTTTTTCCTCCAGCGCCAAACAATGGTTGTCTCAGTGTGAGAAAGCACATTAGATGGTGTTTTGATTCGCACTCATACTTTTCATTTGTCCGAGCGCGTGAGGCCAGGTGCACACTCCCGAAATTTTGAAGCCACAGCTCCCCCGAGTACACAGCTGTGCTACGAACCGGCGGCGACTCAGGAAGAAATTCTCCAATGGAGAACACTTTTGAGATCCGCGCACTAGGCGATAGAATCAGTCTGTGCGATATCTAGGCCACTAATACGATGTACTCCCCTAAAGAATATTGGTCGAGTTTAGCCAGCGGCGGTGATTCTGTTGATGCCTCAGGATTTGCCCCCATCTTGCATCCACTGGCTCCTGTTTGGTTCAACCTGCGCATCGACAACTTGCAGTTTCGAGCCGTGCGGCGTGCCTTGGCACTGGCAGCGGTCCCGTCTGGGGCGCGATTTTTGGATGTAGGTTGCGGGACGGGCCGTTGGGTCCGACGCTATGGAGAACTCGGGTTCTCTGCGGTGGGTGTGGATGCGACCATCGGCATGCTTCGAATGGCACGCGCCTATGCTACTAAGGCTCCCCTCACAGCCGGCTTAGCCCAGAGTCTGCCGTTTTCTGATGCAGCTTTTGACTGCTTATCGGACATCACCGTGGTTCAGCACATTCCTTACGAACTCCAGTCAAAAGCTCTTCGAGAAATGGTTCGAGTTCTCAAGCCAGGTGGCCGAATGATGTTGATGGAGGTAATCTGTGGAAAAGATCCGCGGATTCGAAAAGATTCACACGTTTTTCCCCGAGAACCACGGGATTGGATTAGCGAAGTTGAGCATTGCGGCGCCTCTTTAATCGGGTGGTTTGGTCAGGAGTTTCTCCTTGCTGATCGATTCCTTGTTCACCTAGCACAGACCTTTTTTGGGGGAAGAGAAAATCTCGTCAACCAATTCCAATCCGCCTATGAGCATCCCTCTTTCCGCAAGGCTTCTGTTGCAAATCGCATCTATTGGCAACTGCGTCACATTACCGTTCCTCTTTCGGCTTGGGCGGAGCCAGCTGTGGAAAGAATTTGTCCACCGTCTTTAGCTACACATGGCGTATTCGTGTTTCGCAAGAATCTATAGCCTGAGCTATTTATACATGGAGAGGCTCGCTGCGTTCACCTGGGCAAAGATGCCATCCTAATATTGTTGCGGCAGATACAATGGGCGGCAGCAGAATTTCAGCACAAGCCTGAGTACCCTGCGACCTCAGGAGGGCAGCAATTGGCGTAGCAAATACTCATTTAGACCAGCTTGTAGTCATTTATCTCTCGAGATGAGCTTAGAATCAATTTCGGCTACGCACGAACGGGTGAAGATTGCACTGAAATTCTATCGTGGCGTCTGCTTCGGAGAGGCATCCTCTTCATTTTGATTTTTGGTTAATTTACGTGATGACTCGGATGGCTGCCCGGACAGAAGACCGATTGATCAGGCAAAGATAGGTTTGGTAAATTGCCATCTCCGGAGCGGTCTACGGCGAGTCAGGGGGAAGTGATGTTTAGAGGTTTTTCGTTCGCGCGCATGATCATTCTTTCATTAACTGGAACAATCGTAGTTCAATACGCGTGGGGTGCGTCTGGAATTGCTATGACTTTGAAATCCTTACTCTCGATCAGTACTCGGTGTAATTCTACCCATTCTGATGGAGCTCAGGAGACAATAAAGAGCGTGTTAACCATGTCCGAATCAGGTAGCGCAACGATAGATATGCGACAGAGGCCTAAGTTGATGTCCAGTCTTCTCCTCTCGGAACTGCGCAGCCAAAATGAAAATACCGGAACTAACCCAATTGTTGACTCGAAAGATCCTGTAGGGCGAACAATCGTTTCTCCTAAAATGCCGGGAACGATCGCAATCCGATATGTTTCTGGCCCTGGGAGTGATAAGAATGACGGCCTTTCTTGGGATAGTGCAAAGGCCACAGTCCACAACGCATTGTGCTCGCTTCCAGGGGGGAATTGCAGCACGAAGAGAGCGGGCAGCGGCACGGTCTATGTTGGCCCAGACTCGAAGTCGAGCCCAACTGCTAATGCGGGTATATGGCTTATGGGGCCAAGTGACCCGAACTATGCCAATCCTCCAGCTGGATGGCTCAAGTGTAATCCGTGTGCAGTCAACATTGTTGGCATACCGAATACGATAGGCGCTGCTAACTCACAAATGAGCAAAGTTACACTATCTCAAGGCGGTTCTGCCGTTGACCGGAACCACCCGGCTGTGTGGATTAGCTCCGTCAATGTTATCCATATCGCTAATTTATCGTTTGGCGGCAATGTCGGTTCGAATGGGAGAAGCATTGTTATTGGCGAGTGTTCAAACAACGTCCGCACTGGATGCGGGTCAACGAGCTTGATATTCGATAATGTATCGGCGGGTGTGCTTCAGACCGTCAAGAATGGCCCTGCAGTCGATATTACGGGAGGCACTTTTTGGGTTTGGTTCTACAACAGCGTATTCAATGGGAATGCCTACGCTGCTAAAGGTGGCTATTCTGCCGACAGTGCGGCTGCGGTCCTCCTGGATGGTAATGGTGGCGCTAATAACGGTATCATTCGATTTGATAATATACAAACAGTAAATGGAGCTATAAAGTGCGTGGTAGCTACTTCGAACGGTTGCGATTTTGAAGTTCACGACTTAACCAGTGAAAGCAATCCAGGGCCTGCTGTCTGGATAACGGGTTGGACTTCTGTTTCCGATGTGAAACTCATTAACATCAATGACGCCGACAGCACCGGCACTACGGCCGTGATTGTGAATGATGGCGGTGGCCCGGGGCCCGTGGTGATGGGAGTTACTGGCCTTGCGACGAACCCAATGGTGAATGGTCCAGCCACCGTCCTTGACCAATACAATGCCTCAATCAACAACCAAACTGTTAGCTCTCTTCGCCAAGGTCAGACGGGCTTTGTAAATGGCTATGTGGTGGGTGAAACAGACGTGGCCCGTCGCATCGCTGGGTTTGTACCCACCCGCTTCCTCAACCGATCGACGACTGGTTCGACCGGTTGGATGATCACAAACTATGCCGGAAAGAACACACTCGTGCATGGAGTAACGGATCCGTTCGGAGGGACCGCCGCTGCATCAGCTAGCTCTACGAATGCAACGAACGAAAATATTATATTCGGTCCTTGCTACTCCTACAACGTGCAAACCACTGGTGATTGGTTCGTGGGAGGCGCATGGGTGCGCGGGGCTACCCATACAAATTCAAGCGCGCTATCTATCAGTAATTGCGGCCTGGGTACTCCAAAGTGGGCGACAAGTCCAGGCGCGCAGAGAGTCCAGGGTGGCATCGGTTCTGGCGATGGTCAGTGGCAATGGCTTTGGTTTGCTTATAAAGTCGGCGCAAACGGAACGGCCGCCGATTCCGTGGGCATTGCGGCACAGTTCAACCTGTCAAGCCCGATCACTGCATACGGGCCTGTGCTTTACCACATTCCCAAAGGCGCGCTTTCTGACAACGAGGTATTGGAGTTCGCTTCTAGCATGAACTCCGTTGACGCCAATTGCGAAGTAGGACAGATTTGTAGTGTTGCTGGTCATTCAGTTGTCGTTTCGTCTTACCGGACTTTCTCGAACTGCAGTTCAGTCGCCTCACCCGCGAAGTGTGATTCTGCCCCAGCCGGTAGTTTTGTGTTGGCTGCAGGCTCTACGACCGCAAGAGTGAATACTAGTGCCGTAACGGCGAATAGCCAGATCCTGGTCATCGAAGATTCTTCTCTCGGAGCCAAACTTGGTGTGATTTGTAACAAGACAGTTGGTAGAACATACATGATCACGGACCGTACCCCAAGTCTAAGTTTTACAGTGACCTCGAGTTTTGCGCCAACAGACCATCCGGCATGTCTCTCATTTCAGTTGCTTAACTGAGTTCAGGCTATAATTGCTCGCTGCCTCTCACTGACCAGCATTTATGAATATTCAGTTCCGCAACAAGGTGAACCTCACGTCCCAGTCTAAGAAGGATTAAATGCGCAGCTGCCCGGGAAACAAGCTCCTAAGGGATGCGACGACCCAAGTAGCTGTAATCTGAGCCATTGTGAATGCAGAAGCAATCTGTTGAGATTCTAAGTTCAACACCAGCTTTGTCATACGGGAGACCGTAGACTTTCGGTTATGACCAATTTGTAAATTGAAGCACAATCGCGATGATAATCTTATTCTCCCTGAGCCTGCATCAGTGAACTATTCTAGAGCTTGTCTCGGCCCCAACTTTCCTCCGAATAAATGTGGGCCTAGGATAGCCCATTAGGATTCGGGCGGAATTGCCATAGGACTATAGTATGGGCAGATTAAACGAGCCACTTTTGCGACCAGTGATGCCCGAATTAGATACAATCCGAGGAATAGCCATCCTCGCCGTTTTGTTTTATCACGGCTTGTACTGGAATACAGATCTTGCAACCCTTCCGCATTTTCAAAGACTGATAATCACTGCATTTTGGGCCGGGCGGCTTGGAGTTAACTTGTTTTTTGTTCTTTCTGGCTTCTTGATTACGGGGCTTCTTCTGAACTCTAGACACAGAAAAGACTATTACCGTCACTTCTATATTCGACGCGCTCTGCGAATATTACCTGCCTATCTCGCCTTACTTGCGATCCTCGCTGCCTTTCGCTACACAACCAACTCTTTCATTCTCCTGAGCCTGGCGTACTTGTCCAATCTCACCCCGTTGTTCGGCGTAGCTATTGGCTATCCCGTCTTATGGTCACTCGCTGTTGAAGAACATTTTTACATCGTGTGGCCGGCAGTTACTCGATGGCTGAAGGGGTCCGCCCTACTTTATTGTTCCCTGTTCATCATTACTGTTTCTCCCCTCTGCCGACTTCTCAGTTTCTACTTGGCAAGTAGGCACGGGGATGTCTCCTTCCAAGTGAATGACTACACATGGAATTCCGCGGATGGCTTGTCATGCGGGGCTGTTTTGGCTATCTTCTTGAGGGATTACCGTCCTGATCGGCGAAGACTGCTACGACTTTGCCTATTTGGTATTCTGTTATCAATAGGTATATGGATCATTGGTATACCATACGGGATCCTATCCAGAAAAACTTCGGTGGGAATGGCCCTCCAAATTGTTCCTTGGCAAGTGTTCTTTGTCGCTCTCTTGGGCATTTTTCTCCTTATCGGCTCAAGTGAACGACGAAGTATTGTCCAAGTCTCGGTGCTTAGGTTCTTCGGAGAAATAAGCTATGGTCTCTATCTTATTCATCTCTTGATTTTTGAAGGTTTTGATTGGATCGCGAAGCGTTATAACATTCCGGGGATCGGATGGGGCAAATTGTCAGATTTGATCTTCAGGTTTGGGTACGTTTGCTGTACTGCCATATTGCTGGCGTATCTGTCGCGCAAACAATTCGAAGATCGGTTCTTACGACTAAAGAACCGTCTTTCTTAATCTCTTCCACCACGAAGGTCGAGTCCAGCGACTCATACGCTACCTACGCTTTTCCTCCGTATTGAAGAAGAGAAGGTCTGATGGCTACAAGAGAAGACCTAGGAGAAGCAGCAATAGTGCTGATTCACCAGGAAGCACTACGATGGGGAGTGGTGAAGTTGAGTCAAGCGACTTAGATCGATAAAGGATGCCTCTAGGAAAACTCTGGAGAGGTAGTCTGCACCGTGTGAAAAGACGTTGAACGCCGTACAGAATGAAGAACAGACAGTTTCCAGCGTGGCGAGCGGAACGATTAGACCGTCACGTGGAACAACATGCAGATAGGTGCCTACTGGGAGTCTAAAGGGACAAAACGGCGGAATTGCGTTTGAGATGCCAGAGCGCAGCGGCGCGTGTCAACGAGTTTGAGACCAGTGTTCATGGAATTTAGTGAGTAATTTCATTTGAGTTGAGCGGTTTGTTGATCCAGACCTCGGTTGGAACCGCTGCTGGTTTGGGAGCCTGGCGGACGAAGCGTTCGGGATGGACGCGATAGGCGGCATCGAGAACGGTTTGGCGCTGCTCGAGAATGAGTGCAGTTTGGTTGTAGTGGACCATAGCGGGAGTAAGTAGACCCAACCCGGCGTGGCGGTGTTCCTCGTTGTACCAGTGGAAAAATCCTTGCGAAAAAGCGCGACTGTCTTGAATGCAACCGAAACGGGCCGGGAACTCCGGCCGATATTTCATGGTGCGGAACTGGCTTTCCGAATAGGGATTGTCGTCGGAGACATGCGGGCGGCTGTGCGTTTTGGTGACACCCAAGTCGGCCAGCAAGAAGGCCACTGGTTTTGAACTCATGGAAGTGCCGCGATCGGCATGCAGGGTGAGTTGTCATAAACAGCGGCTGGCGAGCGATCCTGGAAGCGTTCTCCGTGCAGATGCGCCAGAACCGTTTCGCGTTCCGCTGGAGCAAGAGCGCGTGGCGGTGAAGGTCGCGGATTCGTCTTCGCAGAGCAGATCGCTGCACGCCTTCGGCGATAGTGGGAAGCTCGCGGCGCAAACAGCGCACGGCAAGCAGCGCGCGTACCCACGGCGGTGGCCAGTTCGGTGACCGCGGCCATCAGGAGTTCTCCTCGGGGTCCGGTTCCGGAATCGGACGGCCCAACAGCGCCGCCACTTTTTTTTGGACGTCGATGATGATGTGGGCCTTACGCAGATCTTCGGTGAGGCGTGCATTCTGGCGTTGCAGCTTCAGATTTTCTTCTAGCAGTGGATTGCGCTTGGATTTCGGCCCGCGCCTCCGTGGAGTCAGCGCTTCGAGAATGCCGTTGGCCCGCTCACGTCGCCAATAGGCCAGCAGCGACGAGTACAGTCCTTCGCGGCGGAGCAGAGCGCCAACGCCGCCGGGTGTGGCGGCAACCGCTTCGGCTTCTTGCAAGATACGTTGTTTGTATTCCGCAGTGAAGCTACGCCGCTTAGGTCTGGCAACTACTTCGCAATCAAGCGGCGCGACCGACCGGGAGCCTGTCGCCGCTTTGGCTGCCGCTGTACTCCGCTGCGGCTCGCTTCGCTCGCCTTCGCTCCGTTCCGCGCCAGCCAAAGCCCCTGAGGAAAGAACAACACCAAGGGAATTCCCGTTCATCTCTTCCTTTTTCTTTCTCGCCCTGCTCATTAATTAAGAGTACTAAAACGGTCTCAGGAATGTTGGCACGGAGGGCGGCTCAGATTTGGTGATTATGTATGATTTCATGTTGCGGGTGTTGGCCTGGTCGAGGCAATGGGAGAGTCAACTTGTCTCCCAATAAACAAAACTGCTTTCAAAGCTTGGATGGTCTGAAGGGCTTACTAATTTTGAGATGGTCAATGTAACTAAACTAAACTAGCGAACCTTAAGGTGAGCACTTAAACGAGCAGCGATAGCAGTCCATGCAAAGTGTGTTTTGTAAGTGGCACGACTGTGGGCGGCAAGATCCATACGATAAGAAGCATCAGAGAGGACTCGAACCAGAGCGATATTAAGATCATCAGGCCGGTCAGGTGAAACGAGGACCACACCAGCATCAGTAATGGGTGCGGCGGTTTCGGGGCCTGCATAGGCAATAATGGGGAGGCCACATGCAATGCCAGCAATAGCGCTGCTGCGGCGCGAAGAGATGGAACCACGGACAAAGAGGAGAACATCGCAGGCGGAAAGTCTCTGGACTACTTCAGGAGGGTCTACAACGCCCTCTACCATAAGTTCTATGGGTAGATCACCAAGTCCTTCTCTCAGCTCGGATTGACGACATTCGGCGTTGCGACCGAAAACGGAAAGACGCAGCTTTCCGAGTTTCTGCGCGGCGTAACGAGCTGCAGCGAGGATGATTTGGATTTCGCGAACTCCGGCAGCTCCGCCTGTGATGCTGAATACTCCCATCGTCGGATCAGCATGTTGATGAGAAAACTCCGGCGACAAAGGTGGAATCGGCAAGTTGGGACCTACAGGGATGAAAACTGTATTCGGCGATGGGGTGGTCATCCACAGGAGTCTTTCCGGCGGAACCGTGAAGACGCTGAGCTCAGCAAGGGCGAGCGCGCGGCGCATCGTGTGAATTTGGTCGAAACGACGGACAGAATCGATCAGCCGGGTACCAGCGTACGGCTGGACATCGTGGAAAACGATGCCCACTCGGGCGCCAGCTGATTTCAAGATCTTCAGCACTCGGAGAACTCTATGAGGAAACCCTCTTGCGGACCAGGTAAGGGCAGTGTATTGGACTAGTACCCAAGTGTCCCGCCATTTGGTGGACTGGTAGTGTAAGACCTGAAGGGCGCCCTGCCATCCTTGAATATCCCAAGATACGCGAACGATATCTAGTTGAATATCTTGAGCCCGTAGGGCGGCAGCAAGATAGCGGCAATATTCCTCAACCGCATCGGTGGGTTCGTCTTTGCGGCCAAGCAGTGCGAGGCAAGTAATGGTCAAGGGTATAAGCTTTTCTGCGCAGAATTCGCCGCGAGATTCGCGCTGTCAGGGCCGAGCAGGTCGCTAAAGAACTGTCTGAGTTGCTCGGCGGGTTGAAAGACAATGCGGAGCGGATAATCAAAAAGCGAATTGTCTCGCATCCCGTTGTTCGCGTACATGTTGATTACTTCACAAGGCGCCAGTATATTGCGACTTGCGAATAAGTATTCCCTCCACCACATCGTCCCGCAAAAGAGGTTGTTAGGTGCAGAGCGCATCGTCATTTGCACGTCGCCAGTCGTCAGTTCCTCGGCAAGATAATTCCTTTGGGGCCTATCCCACGCTGATTATAGAATGGCATAAGGTCAAAAGACATTTCTTAAATTCATTGTCACCAAAGAGTCGCAAGCAGGGCAGAAGATGATGTGATTATTCTATTTGATAAACCAATGTGGAATGCGCTATGACCATCCTGATATAAGGAGGCGCTAACTATATCGGGAGCGCCGCGGCGGATACCTGCTTTCTAGGGGTGTGCAGGTGGTTGTGCTAGATAACTTGGTGCGTGGCCACCTCCAAACGAAAGGCAACCTGAGCAGGACATCACGCGCAGATCGATCCCCGGCAGAGAAAGGGCAGATCGTGCAGGAAGAAATGAAGAACGAGACAATCTTGGCAACATGGCAGCATCATGCCTTCGCTTTTGAAGTTGTCCTGGAGAAAGGGGCCCTCACTGTCTAGATTTGGGGGCACTCCAGCTCTTGGATTGGGTGGCGTTTCGAATGGTTGAAGTACATTCGAATATTGGACCTTTGATTTCGATCCAAATTCACCAGTGTCGGATAACCTTACTTCCTTCTCAGAGGAAGGAAGGACGCTGAGAGTTTCTCGCCTATAAAGGTGTAAATTAGGCCGGTATTCTCTTCGGGGTTGAGATCGTAAAAATGAGACCGACGACTTCATTTTTGCTGGGGAATATTTCCACTATCTGTCCGATTGGGCACAGCTCACCTTCAATTCATGACCTATATCGCCCGTTATTACACTTTTGAGAATTTCAAGGTTTCATTCCGGATTGGCTATCAAGTGCTTCGGGTAAGCATTCTCTCCAAGGATCCAACGAAACCGGTAGTTTCGCCCTTCAAACCAATTGATAACGAACTTTTCATTTTGCGGGTCATGTATTTCGCAAATTACGACTGGTCGGCAACGATCAAAAAGTACTTTCGCACCTGAGAACACATCTGATTCGGAGCCTTCTACATCAATCTTGATAAGCTGCGGCAGCGGGTTTCTTTCTGCAAAATAGTCCAGCGTTGTGCAATGTATGCTCTTCGCTCCTTCAACAGGGTCATTACCTTTGAGGACATGGGCATTCCCATGTCCTCGTTCCTGACTAGCTGGTTCTAACTGCCCATTGCCGTCCCACGACGTAACAGCGGATCGGATGAGCTCCATTTTGGATTGAAGAGAATTCAATGTAGCATGATATTCAAACGATTCTGCGTTCTGCGAGTCAGGCTCAAAGGCAAAGACGCGTGCTCCCGCACGCGCGGCAAGAAGGCTGTAGAATCCAAAGGCCGCCCCCACGTCGTAAAATACCTTGTTTGGTCCCAGATTTTCCACAATCGTCCTTTCGATCACAATTTCGTATCGCCCTTCCCAAAGAGGTATTTCCCATCGTGGATTCAAAATTAGAGTTAGGCCTTCGCCCGGACCACTTTGAACCTTCAGTTTGCGTTTTTCATTCGTGGGCAGGAGTATATAGCTAAGTACTTTCATCGGTCGCGTTGCAATAGGAAAAGCATAAAGCTTCCGTAAGATCTTTAGATTCCTCAATTGCCGCCACAAAGTTTCTCTCATATGGTCGTCAGCTCGCAGAATCGTTCTAACCATATTTCGGTGGACATGACGGTCTCGATCTCAGGACGAATTAACTCTATGACAGATTTTCGATAGTATTCCGAATCGCGCAAAATTTCTCGCGCCGCGGCCAGGAACTGCTCAGTGTCGTTTGGTCGCGAGATCAAAAGAGAGTGAAACGGTTCCTTATTCATGAATCGGCAACTGGCCCCCCCGTAGGAAGCAACTGTAGGTGTGCCGCAAGAGAGCGCCTCAGCGACCACATACCCGAATGGTTCGTACAGCGAGGGGCAGACCGTCAAATCCGCCGCATTATAGAGCGAGGGAAGAACTTCAGGTGAAGCGTTCTCGAACAGATTTATTTCATGATTTCTTTTGATATCATCTGGTACTTGTCCTCGTAACACAAGTATCCATTTTACGTCCGGCATTGATTCCATGAGTGACCTTACAACAGGAAACCCTTTTGAAGGATGCGTACTCCCAACAAACATTCCGATTTTCGCTGTAGGTGGCAGAGAAAATTTTCGTCTAGATTCTAGTTTATCCAAGGGACGGAAACGATGAGTATCCATCGGAAGCCAAGCCGTCAATCCTTCGAGCCCGAAATACTTTAGGACTTCTTCGCGCGTCTGGTCAGAATTGCAGATGATTTGTTTTCCTCTGCCGCTGAGTCTCTCCAAGATCATCGAATCCCACCATTTCAGTTTAAATGCACCCGCGGCCGAGATGTACGGCCGCACGGCAATTGAGACACCCCGATAAGTTCCATGGTAAATGTGGATCTTTCGTACCGCCTTGGGCAGGCCAGGAAGATACCATCCGAAGATACCGTTTGACACTACTGCGACCAGCTTCGCTCCCGGACTCTCTTTAACTCTCCGTCCGAGATACCATCCAAGTGCCACGTCAGCAGCGTAACTTTGCCATTTATTCTTAGGTCGTGCGACCCAGTGGTGCGACAAGTTATGTCGGTGCAAGACCTCGACCTCGTAACCGCGGCCCTCCAAACCCCTGATCATTTCTCGAATCACATGCTCCACGCCGCCCGGAGTTTCAGGGGATTCTCCAGTTAGAACAACTATCCGGCCCATCATGAGGCTCTGGCCAGGATCCACCCGTGCATATCGGGCAATTCGTCGTATTGCTCCCGCTCCACTGAGTATCCAATTTCTTTGAGCATACTTCCAAGATGTTCTCTGGTCTTATGAACCTCAATAAACAGGATGGGTCGTAACGTGTTCAACGTCTTATGAGCCCCTTCGATCGCCTCGATCTCCGCTCCCTCTATATCTAGCTTGACCCAATCTAGTTGGGTCAAACCAAGAGTCTGAACAAGATCGTCGATAGACACAGCTTCGCGAAAATCACCTGTCTGCGCCTGTCCGACTTGGTGCCACACAGGTTCAGTCCCATGACTCCAGTTGACAGTTCCAGAGAAAGACCAAACTGCTTTTGACAGGACTTGGACGTTTCTAATGTCGTTCAACCCAAGGTTTCTTTCTAGCTGAAGGCGATTGATTTCATCCGGCTCGAGGACAATGACCTTACCTGCAGGACCCACGGCTTTCGCTGCTTGTATGCTGTACCAACCGACATAACCGCCCACATCCAGAAATATGTCACCTTTCTTCGGTGCCACCCATGCGACAGGTTCGTAATTCTCCATGTGCAGCATGCACTCGGTCGCCGATTCGTCTTCAGGGCTGAACCAAGCCTGAAGAGGAGAACTCCAGAGTATTTCCTTCCTGAGCGAAAAAGGATACCGATACCAATGCCAGCGAGCGCGGAGTCGTCCTACAGGTAAATCTCTTCCTACAAATCGATTCGATGCGTAGACGAGCTTGTTGCAAAGCACTTTTGCCGTCGTCCTCGTCGACTTGCCATAGGTTTCCAAGAAAAAGCGAGAAAACTTATTCATCGTCTTACGTCCATGATCATAATTCTCAACTTAATTTTAGCAGACCTCGATTCACTGCCGTCATGATAAAAGTGACGTCTTCTCTGTCCGCCGCGCGAATCCACCAAATTCCTGCGACGTAAAGGGTCAGCCCTAGTGCTATTCGCAATGCGGTTGGGAGAGGGAGCGCTAGTGCACCCATTGAGATAGCCAACGAGATCAATATTATCGGGATCGCGCGACGCAGGCCTTGCCAAATAACATCGCGAGTCCGCCCAAAAATCAAAAGGAAAAACATCCAAGCAAGTCCATAGCTGAGAACACTCGCCCAAGCCGAACCAGTTGCGGCAAAGCGGGGGATCAGCAAGATATTCAACAAAACATTTAGCCCAGCACCAATCGCGGTCGGAAAGATAAGAAACCGCTGAAGATTTCGGGCGAGGAGAACGTGAATTACCACGGATCCAAAGAACATTGCGAACTCTGACCAAATTAGGATACTCAGAAGCTTAGCAGATTGACTAAACTCTGCTCCATAGAGCAAGTAAATAACTAACTTGGAACCAATGCACATTACCACGCACAACAATCCGGCTGTAATCATCATGTAACGGAAAAGACGGTCCGTAAAAGCTTGTGTGCGAGTTTCGTCATTAACGTAGGTTGCCAAGACAGGAAATAATGAGGAAAGTAGAGCCGCAGGAAGCATTTCGAACAATTCACTTATTTTCACGGCGACTGCATAGTCGCCCAACACGCGGTCCGATGCGAGGTTGTGAAGCATCACCTGATCAATACGAAGATATATGCTGGCCAGAAGCGAGCTAAATGCAATGGGGACACAAGCTTTAAGGTAGAAGATCAGCCTAGCAAGATCTAGGCGGTAGGGAGGCGTGATGAACTTCGCGCTACACCAAAGGATTAGAATTGTTTCCAGGACCCCACCGGCAAGCCTCATCAACACAAACGCTGGCAGAGAAGCTCCTGCCTTGGCCAACGCGACAATTGCTCCGAACCAAAATAATTGCCTTGCAAGGTTTATAGAAACCGGGTACCACTGCTTCATGTCAGCTTGAAAAATAATGGCAGGCAACCGCAGAGGAAAGAGAAGCAGCATATCCACTGCCGCAAATACAACTAGGCGTTGCATGCTTCCCGAGTAACCGGAATGAGGAGCTAGAAGAATAGCCAGCCCGCTCGTCAAAACCGCGAACAAACTGCACAGAACCATACCAGTTACGACAATTATCCCGGCATCCCCTCTACGGCGAGCCGCTTCGCGAGTAAGTATAGGCTCCATTCCCAAGCTAGCTAACCAGGTAAAAAGTGAGAGGTAAGCATAGAGCGAACTGAATTGTCCGAACCCTACGTTCCCAAGGTAACGAGCAAATATGACCGAAGTTCCCGCACCCAGGAGCACTCCTACCATCCGACCAGAAATCAATATGAATGTGTTCTGAACTATCTTTGTTCGGACGCTCTTCTCAGAAGTCTCTACCATTTGTTTAGAGTGCTTTCTGTCCTCTGCCACAGACTTCCAATTCGCATGTAATTAGGTGATCCGTATTCGCACTCCGCAAATCCATACAAAGTGGTTTCTGAGACGTTAGACTAGCAAGACGGGGATGCCTATTGTCGATTGCAACGTAAACCTGGCCCTGAGCCAGTCAACGTCCGCGAAACTGTCGCTCCCTAGAATACTGGATATTGCTGAAATGTTTATGTCTGCAAATTTTCCTCTGACAAGGTTGTCTGTATTCGATTTTCCGGCTAAATCTGCGCCTCTTGTTTTGTAACCGCATTTAGGCGACTCAATATGTGACCGTTTCTATGCTCGTCGATTTAATCCGCGCGCATTGTGACCCAATTGCGCGACACTCTCGCCATTCGGCTTAAATATTTAACTAGTAACAGTCAATAATATCATAATTGCGTATTTCTGCTTTATTTCGGTTAGCTGTCAAGCGGCATTCGGGTCAAATCATTCTGACGAACAGATTGTTCTTGATGAATTCCAGGGAGTATATTTACGTCGCAATGACCTTAAGAGGCGGAGAATTAATGCCATTGTCTGCGACTAGTTCGGTCTAATCAAAGGTCCGCGTGTTACATTATGATCGGAAGGCAAAAGGTGGGGTCGTTCAATAATCTCCAAACAGAAGGGATAGTCGCCACCTATTTTCTTGGCGTGAAATCGATCCTTCAACGTTTCACATATGTGGAGAGTTGGAATTGGCCCTGGTTAGATACTTGCGCGACAGCGCCTCGCGCTACCTGGCGTGAATCAACTCTGACCATATATTCACGAAGCTGTAGACCATGAGAAACAAACGACTTGACGTCCTACGATGCATGGCCGTTTTACTTGTAATGTTTAATCATGGCGGTGGCGACATTTGGCCCGGATTAGCTCGAAAAGGGTGGGTTGGCGTTGACTTGTTTTTTGTGCTGAGTGGGTTTCTCATTTCTGGTCTTCTGTTTGGTGAATATAAATCGCACGGTTCGATCAATTTTGGACGTTTTTTCATTCGCCGCGGCCTAAAAATATATCCTGCTTTCTATGCCTTTCTTTTTCTTTCACAGGCAGTGGCCTATATTGCTTTCCGTTCGACTGCTCCGCTGGCTCACTATCTACCGGAACTTTTCTTTGTTCAAAATTATTGGCACGGAATCTGGGATCACACTTGGTCGCTTGGCGTAGAGGAACATTTCTACATATTCCTGCCACTTTTACTCCTCTGTTTGCTCAGGTTCTCTTCGGAACAGCGAGACCCATTCCGAATACTTCCCCGCTTGTTTGTTACCGTCGCAATATTATGCGTTTTCTTTCGCGCCATTTCTGTCTGTTTCGCGCCGCCTAACTATCACATGGCGTACACTGCATCACATAATAGGATGGATGCATTATTTTTTGGCGTGCTCCTCGGCTATTACTACCATTTCCGCCCCGAAATCCTTAAACATCTAATGCACGGCTGGAGGAATTGCTCAATCATCGGTTTGGGTTCGTTCAGTTTGTTGTTTGTAACCTACTTATTGCCTCGGGACAGTTCGTTGTTCTCCACCTTCGGTTTCACATGTGTTTATCTGGGATTCGGAGGGATCCTGCTGCTAAGTCTTTATCTGCAAGGAATTCTGAGAGGCAATGCCGCTCGGTATCTTGGACTCATGGGATCAGCAGCGGCTTCTGTGGGCATGTACTCCTACTCAATCTATCTATGGCATGGTCCGGTGGCCGCTTGGTTTCCGGGATTAGTACGGCGTGTGCTTCACGTTTCCTTTGGTGCAAACGAAAGGTTTGCGGTCTTTGTGATCGGAAGTCTCATAGTTGGAATCGCAATGTCAAAGATGATCGAATACCCCATTCTCCGGTTGCGAGACCGAATCTTCCCGGCACAGGAAAGTGCCACAATACGTGCTTCGGACGTAGCCCATAAGGAGGCGACAACTGCCCCTAATATCCCGGCCAAACCTTCTTCAGCATGATCCTTTTGTGCCGGGCAAGAGCAGGAGATGAGTGATCTTAGCCGACCATGGCGACTATTGGGACTGATAATGTCTCAAATTTATATCTGTGGCCCCTATGAGAATATCAGTTCACCGCAAAATAATTCCTCGAACAACAGTTGGAACGACATGACCGTTGCCTCGGATTCTGGACAATTACTAACAGGTTCAAGCACGGCTTGATTCAGCTATGCGCTCCTCGACACACGAATTCTCTTGGCAAATTGGTGTGAAGGGCGTTCGATGAGTAAGTAAAATATATAGGAATATAAGCAAACAAAACCCATCGTGACAAGCCAATTCACGAGTGGCCCGAAGGACGGTAGATGGAGACATCGGAGAGTCTCGAGAGCTGGTCCATGCATTAAATAGAGAGAGTAACTCCAGGCCCCCGCCCAGACCATCCACGCTGGTGGAGATGCGACCTTACCATATGCAATTTCGTTTTTCACCCAGAAATAGGCTAGTACTCCGAACAACATACATGTCTGCATGTAACGAACTATAGTGTGAAAATGCAACAGGCAAACGGCCCAACAACCAAACCATGCGAGAAGTCGCCAGCCTATAATTCTTCTTCTGGAATGAAGAGTTGGGAGCCGTTCAACTTCTTCAGCAAGTACACATCCCAGCAACCACACGGGGTAAAGAACCATAGCGGTGATGAGTGGTCCCAAATCGTGAAAGCTTTGAGCATTTCTGTGCGTCAAATTGAGTAAGACGCTTAGGAGCATCGCTGGGGTGATAATCAGAACCCAACCAAGCTTTTTTCGCAGGTAAAGGAGGAAAGGATAAATAAGATAATAGATCTCTTCGCACAGCAAGCTCCACAGTACAGACTCCCACAAAATGGAGTGTTGACCCCAAAACTGCATGTTTTGTCCCATTAGCCAATAGACTAGGAGCGCCCCAGCAACTGGAACTAAAATGCGTGTATATCGACGCGCGTAATATTTGCTGATCGACATGGTCTCAAAGTGGCAGAAGGGTAGGTGGATGCAGAACCCCGAGATTACAAAGAAGACGATGACTGCCGGCACCCCAAAAAACAACGTACTCCATCCATGCGACAGCAACCAACCAAACTTCTTGGTGGTGTCAACCCCCGCAAGCAGCGGAA
>Ga0181532_10000687_pt1 | contig 33988 bp, 26 predicted proteins | sample PEATcosm2014_Bin_33_FD_119768 | JGI IMG/M metagenome (GOLD analysis project Ga0181532, IMG submission 119768) | Peatland microbial communities from MTU Mesocosm Facility, Houghton, MI, USA - PEATcosm2014_Bin11_30_metaG | ecosystem: Environmental > Terrestrial > Soil > Wetlands > Peat | place...
CCTTCCGCCAGCGGCATCAAGTACGACCCGTTACGGTACGGGCTGAAGCCAGGCAAATATCGAGTCAAGCATTTTGGGCACTCAACGCAATGGCGAACACGGGAAGCCATGGCATGTGTCGGTGAGCTCCTTCGAGGGAAACTGGCGGCATGCGCTCACCCCTCCGGCGACAACACCGGCCTCCGCGAGCAGGCGCTCATAATCCATCGGGCGGCCTGATCCCTTAATCCTCGCTCCTAAACTTCGCAAGGCATCCAGCGCTCTTGCCGTAAACATTCTGGGTCACGTCGATATTCGCGTGACCCATGTTGTCCCGCACAACCTCCGGTCTTGCGCCTTCGCGCAGCATATGGCTTGAATGCCATGGTGCGGAAGCTGCGAAAATACCCTTTATCGCTCGAATCGGCCGAGTCCGAATCTCCGCAAAAGCTGTTTGCCAACATTCGCGGGCAAAGTGATTTTCGGATGCGTACGTGCGACGTCTGCAATTGACGTGCCTACGCTTGCGTTTACAGGGGTTGCCAGAAAGGCGTGGATGTCGGCCGCATGCGGCCCGGTGAGTACGATGGCCATGCCCGAGATTTGTCCACGCTCGTTAATCTCGTTAGCCATGGTTGCGTAGAGGTTGGAACTTGCGGGAAACAGAGTGTTAAGGTCGGTCATCACGCCGTTCTGGTAGATGAAGGCATGGGACCAGTCGCCGCTGGAGTCCTGAGTGCTTCCCACCGCTTGGCCCTGGTTGTTGATGCCTTCGCCTAAGGAGCTAACATCTCCCGGCAGAGTGTAGAGGTTTGTGATTGCCTGGTTCTGCCAAAGAGCGGCATAGACGGTTGCGCCGTCAGCGCTAACGACCTGCCCGATAATTTGGCCCTGGTCGTTAATGCCGTTGCCCAGGGCGCCCGGAACTCCCAGGTCAGGAAGCTGGGTGGCGGTGCCGTTTTCCCACAATACGGAGTTCGGTAGGGTGCAGGTTCCCGAGTAGCCTGTAGCTTGGCCTTGATTGTTGATGCCGAACGCGACCCCGTCTGGATCGCTACCCACCGTAGGAAGAGCTTTGGCTTTGCCCTTTTCCCACAACACCGGCAGTACAATCCGATTATTAGTTGTGTTAGGCGGGCATGTGGAGTCCGCGATACCGTTTTCCGCATATCCTGCGATTTGTCCGTGGTTATTGATAGCGCTGGCCCGCCCGTTATTTCCGCCCAGTGTCGGGAGAGCGCGCATGTGGCCGTTATGCCAAAAAAACGGCCGACACGTAAGGTGTGTGCCGAAGCCGCAAATGTCTTCGCCGTTCGGGTCCGGGACAGATGTTTCGGAGAAACCGGCCGCTTGCCCGCGATCGTTGAGCCCGTCATAGTTGGTCCAACTGTTCTTTCCTCCGAGCGTGCCGAGGTCGATCTTGAGTCCGTCGATGTCTACCACTACGCGTCCGGTTAGAAGTTGCCCTGTCGAGCTATCCTGCTGCCCCGGTGGCAGGTTCCCCTCCATGATCTCCGCCCATCCCTGATTATTGAGGCCCATGGCACAACCCAGATTCCAATTGTGGAGATGGCCCAAATCGGTAACTGTGTAGCTCGCTTGAGCGACCGCATCGCTGAAGCAAGCCAGAACAATCGTCGTAACCCACGGTATCCAGAAATTCCGCAACCGTCTAAGCGTGTTCATATCTCTCTTTTCCTCTGGTAAAGTCGTGGTGCCGGGATGACTGGCGATTTACGTCAGGTACCACTCGGCGCTCTGACAGTTAGTGTGCAATTGAGAGCAGAATTGGCTCACCACCTCACAAATTCCTGCTGCGTGAGAACTGAGGGAGCATGTGGTGTTCCACGTTCACAACGATTACGTGAAACAACAGGCCAAACATTTCAGATATCGAAGCAGAGTGACGGACTAACAAAACCCTGGGACGATCCCAAAACGGCTAGAGCGACTATTTCTCCAACTTTTCATACACACACGGGCGGGAAGTTACGAAATTCGGTAGCGCCGAGCAGCCAAGAGTCCGTCCGATCAATTTCGATTGACTTTCAAATAGTTAACATACAGAATAGTCGGTATGTTAGGCGGTCACGAGAAGAAGCGAAGGTTCCGTGACCCAGAGCGTACACGGAAATGGTTGCTGCAAGCGGCTTTTCGGGAGGTCTACAGATCAGGCTTCCAGAGTGCCGGCATCGATACAATTCTCGCCGCCACCAATGTCAGCAAGGGAGCCCTTTACTACCATTTCGACAGCAAGGAAGCACTAGGATATGCCATCGTCGACGAGATCATCGCAAAAACTGTCCGCGACCGGTGGTTGTGTCCTATGCTCAGCAACGGGCAACCCATCGACATTTTGATTGGCATTGTCCGGCGGACACCAGTTCGGCCCGAAGAAGTTCGGAGCGGTTGTCCCCTGCTCAACCTGGCGCAGGAGATGTCTCCGCTGGACGAACAGTTCCGTAAGCGACTGGAGAGGATCTTCCAAGCATGGCAGAAAGGAGTTGCTACGCTTTTGCGGAAGGGGCAGTCCCAAGGGACAGTTCGCCGCGACCTGAATCCAGACGAGGCTGCCAGCTTTCTGATTGCGATGGTCGAGGGCTACGCCTCGTTAGCAAAGAATGCCCAGGATGCGAAGGTGTGGAATGTGGGAATCAGAAATATCGTGGGCTGGCTGAATTCTCTTCGCGCGCTGGGCAACCGCAAGCGGGGCTGATCGCGTCGATCCCAACGGGGTGGTTTGACGCTGTTACACACCAGCCGGTTCGTATGCTCGGACAGTCAGCATCGCGATCGGGCGAAGCGCTTCAAACTTCATGGTGAAAGGAGAACGAACAATGGCAAGGATCGCAGTGTCGCGCAGGAATCTGCTCGCAACGGGAGCCTGCGCGCTGGTTGGTGCCGTGAGCCTGCCGGGACCGGCAAGTGCCAGCGCATGGGGAGGGCAGAACTTAACGAACGAGGAGGTAGCCCGGAAGTGGTACGCAGCCTGGGAGAAGAAAGACTGGGGCCCAGTGGATAGCCTGCTCGCCGATAACTTCACCTTTACAAGCGCGGCCGGCGACGACCACATCAGCAAGAGCATTTTCAAAGCGCGATGCTGGGAAACACAGATCGATTTCATTGGACATTTTGACCTGGAGCGAATCACCACTGGCGCGGAGGATGCTTTTGTGAAGTATCTTTGCCACACCAAGGACGGTAAATCGTTCCGGAACGTGGAGTATCTCCGAATCAAGAACGGAAAGTTGCAATCCATTGAATGTTATTTCGGCGCGCAATCCAGCTTTCCGTCAGCAGTGAGCACTGGGCAGAAGTAACCTACGGGCCTGGAAGGTAAGGCTTGGGGTGCCGATCTGCCGAAATCACCGGTGATGCTGAATCCACAATTCAAAGGCGCTCAACCAATCGACGTGTTTGTCGTTCCCGTGGGCAGGTGGTCAGACGGATCCGCTGCTCCGGTTATGTAGGACCTTTTCACTTAGTTAGAAGCAGTGCACTCGTCAGTCTCGCTTCGGGTAGCAGGAAGTTCGAAACGAGAGAGCAATGCGAGGGGTTCCATCATGAGCGCCCGCGAGATTCAGGATCAGAAGGCCATTGCACGTGAGATGTTTGTTCAACAAGCTGCTCACGCTAATGCGGACGTTTCGGCTAGCCCACTGCGGGGGGATACGATTTGCTCCGTCAAGAGTAGACGGGATTACACTCTTGAATCGACGACAGAAGACGGGTTCTACGAACCTGCAGATACATCATTGCTTCCGGTAACCCGAGTTGATGCTGCAAACCTCATCCGAGTCTTGCGCCAGTTGGAGGTTATAGCAAAACGACAGGCGTCACGAATCGCGTTCAAGGCAAAGGGTAGAATCCTATTCTTGGATTTAGCCGAGATCGTGGCAGTGCAAGCGGAAGGTAATTACGTTTCGTTGCGACACCGACCCAATCCCTATTTGCTGCGCGAGTCCCTCTCGTCCATGGCGGAGAAGCTCAAGCCCTACGGTTTCATTCGCATCCACCGCTCGGTCGTCGTGAATATTTCGGCGGTGGAGGAGATCCGACCTTTACCGACGGGAGAGTACAGGCTGCGTGTAAGAGGCGGGAAGGAATACTTGGTAACGCGTAAATACAAAGACAACCTCAGAGATCTGGCTCAACTGTGGGTAGGCTCAGAGCGGCTTTGCGGCTAACAGGCAGCCAGAGGTATTACCTCGTTATTCCATCGTAGCCCTCCCGATCGTCCGTCAGATTCCGACTTTCCCTTAAATGATGCGCTTCTGCAACTTAGCGTTTGGCAAGGAATGTGCTCGCCAGATTCTTGTGAAAAGGGCTGGCGCCCCCTTTCCACCCGCCCAGATGCAAGGTCTAAGGAGGAGGCCCTGAGGAGGCCCTATGGAAAAGCAAAAGTCGATAATTCTGTGCATCGACGACGACGGCGCCGGGCTTGAAGCCCGCAAAGAGTTGCTGGAGATCAGTGGCAACCGCTCAGAGCGGAGAGCAAGGCCTGGGATTGTTTGTTTCCCATCCGATTGATGCGGTGGTCTTAGACTACAAAATGCCGGGGATGAACGGAGATCGGGTGGCGAGGCAGATGAGGCGTGTCAAACCAGACGTCCCCATCTTGCTGCTTTCCGGCTACAGTGAATTGCCACTGGACGAACTTAATTGTGTCGATGCCTTCCTGAGCAAGGGGGAATCGTGGCCAACAGTCGTTTCGACCCTGGATCGGTTGCTGAACCTGCGCTTTCTATTTTTTGATCGCTGGTTGGAAGACTGGAAGCACCAGCTGACCGGATGAACCCGGTTCTGCGTTCGTACGGTTTGCTCCTCCCGAGTCCCCCGGTGCACCTCAGATCGCCGATTCAGGCCGACGCGCTTTGCAGCAGAAGTGAGACTCCGCACTTTGGGCAACGCACTTGATTCATATTGATTCGGTCCAGTTCTGCCGGCGGAATCTGGTATCCGCATTGTAGGCAGGACCTCCGTTGAATTTTGAGTGTTTCCTTTACCTGGCCGGAAAATTTGTCAACCTCTGGCTGTGAACAACGATGTTGAGCGAATTTATCGCGCAGATAATTCTCCGCGCTCGGACCATCACCGCGAAAATCATTTCGCGGCGTAAAGAACTTGCATTGACATTGCTCGCAGCACGCCATGGATGGAACTTTGCCAACATAAGCGAGAATTTTGAAGTTGCGCTCTGCCATGACGAAACAGTGTGGCATACAACCGTATGGGTCATCGCAGTGCAGGTCATATTTTAACCAATGGTTCACTCGGCTTTAACAATCTACCGGCTTTGGAAACTCTGAAAGTCTCTTTGGTCGCCTCATTGACCTGAGTGCGCAGCCCAGTTCAAATTTCTAAACTTTTCGTCCGGCTAGATGAGACCCATAAATCGAACGCCACCCCCCGAGCCATAAGCCTAAAGTCGAGCGAACGAGTTTGAGTGAGGGTTCCGGGCGCGAGCGTGCGAACCCCGTTCAGGCGAGGAGCTGAAAAGCAGACTGTTGCTGATTCACCTTCCCGCCTGGCCGACCTAAGATTCTCGCCAATGGCAGCCTCGTCCCAACTCATCGGCCAAACCATCTCGCACTATCGCATCGTCGAGAAGCTAGGCGGCGGTGGAATGGGTGTGGTCTACAAGGCTGAGGATGTAAAACTCGGTCGGTTTGTGGCCCTCAAGTTCCTTCCCGATGATGTCGCCAAAGACCCGCAAGCACTGAGCCGCTTTCAGCGCGAAGCCAAAGCCGCTTCCCCTCTGAACCACGCGAACATCTGCACGATCTACGAAATCGACGACCAGCGCGGCGAAGCGTTCATCGCCATGGAGTTTCTGGACGGGCTAACCCTGAAGCATCGCATTGCTGGCCGACCGATGGATACCGAGTTAATTCTGTCGTTGGCGATCGAGATTGCAGACGCACTCGACGCGGCACACGCAGCAGGCATAGTCCACCGTGACATCAAGCCCGCGAACATCTTCTTCACCAAGCGCGGCCACGCCAAGATAATTATTGGACAATGATATAGCCGCGCCAACTCCATGAGTCTGCGTACAAGGCTTCAAGTTGCACGGGACGGCTGCGATCCTTTGAAGCCGTAGTATACGATGTAGAGATAGCAAATCAGCGGCAGGATGAAGGAGTGGTGGATCCCGATCCGGTCTGCCAGAACTCCAACCAAAACTGGCACTACCGCGCCACCCACGATCGCCATGATCATGATTCCGGATCCTTCGCCCGTAAGCGGTCCCAGTTCGGCGATGCCCAGAGTGAAAATGCTTGGGAACATGATGGAGTTAAAAAGTCCAACCAGGATAATGCTCCACATCGCAACTGGCCCCGTGCTCAGCATGGAAACGCCGACCAGAAGGCAGGTTGCCATGGCCGCCGTGCCCAGGACTACGCCCGTGCGAACCTTTTGGAGAATCGCGGAACCAATAAATCTGCCTACCATCGCGCCACCCCAGTAAAAAGACAAATAACTGGCCGCGAGTTTTTCCGTGAGATTGCCGATGTTGGGTTGACTTAGATAATTCACCATAAAGCTGCCGATCGAAACTTCGGCACCGACGTAAACAAAGATTCCAATCGCGCCAAATATCAGTTGGCGGTATTTCCAGAGATGCATGTGTCCGGAACGGTCACCCGTATGGCGCTCGGCCGCCGGAACCGGAGGAAGTTTGAAGGTGGCAATCGCAATTCCTAGTGCGATGGCAATGAGTCCCAGCGCGAGGTAGGGAAGCTTGATAGAGGACGCTTGTTGTAAACGGTAGGCCTGGAGCACTTCAGACGACATCTGACGAATCTCGTCCATGCCTTTCGGCGCCGCGCTCAATATGAACAAACCACCAACATAAGGAGCAATCGTGGTTCCCAGGGAATTGAAAGCTTGCGCCAGGTTCAAGCGGCTGGACGCGGTTTTTGCCGGGCCCAACACCGCAACATAAGGGTTCGCCGCAACCTGCAAGGCTGTAATCCCGCCCGCCAAGATCATCAATGCGAATAAGAAAAGCGGATAAGAAGGTGCGGCCGCTGCCGGGATGAATAACAGGGCTCCCACTCCCATAGTGAAAAGCCCACCCACCATGGTCCACTTATAACCAATCCATTCAACGATCTTTCCCATGGGGACTGAGAACAGAAAGTAGGCCGAGAAAAACGCGAACTGAATGAACATGATCTTCGCATAACTCAAGTCGAAGATCGGCTTCAGGTGGGGAACCAGAATATCGTTGAGGCAAGTTAGAAACCCCCACATGAAGAATAGCGTGGTAACCACGACGAGGGCGCTCTTATAACTGGCAGAAGGTGCTGTTGTCGTGACTGGAGTGCCTGAGTTAATAGTAGTCATAGGATCGAGTTATTCCCCAATTTGCCAGGCGATTTTGTGTGCTATGTGGTAGATAGTTCTTTCTGCATTTCTTCCAAAGTGAAGCCCTTGGTCTCCGGATACACGAACAGAACCACGAAGAATTGCAGAACCATCATGGCTGAAAAGAAAACGAACGGGTAAGCGCCGGACGACGCAGCCATAAGAGGAAAGATGGCGGAGATCAGCGCATTCATAAACCAATGCGAGAAAGTGCCCAGGCTTTGCCCTTTCGCCCGAACCGCATTGGGGAAGACTTCGGAGATATAAACCCAGATTACGGCTCCTTGTGAAAATCCGAAGAAGGCTATGTACCCGACCAGCAGCCATACCAGAAGACTCTCATGGCTGTGGGTAAAGAAGATGGCGGAAACTCCAGCCAGGCATGCCGCCGTGCCAACCGACCCCACCAGCAACAGCGTCTTGCGGCCGAGCTTATCGATCACCGACATCGCGATCATGGTGAAAAGAAGATTCGTCGCTCCGATGGCGACCGCTTGCAGGTTGCCGGAGATTCGACTGAATCCAGCATGAGCAAAGATGTCGTTGAGATAATAAAGTATGGCGTTGATACCCGACAATTGATTGAAGAGTCCAATGCTCACCGCCAGAAAAATTGGGAAAGCATATTTCCTGGAAAGCAACTTCTCGGACGCCTGCTTCTGTTCCACGTCAATGGATTCGACGATTTCCTGCAGATCGTGTTCGTAGTTATCGTCCCCGGTTAACTGCAGTACCGATCTTGCCTCCGCCACTCGTCCTTTCTTGACTAGCCATCGGGGACTGCGCGGAATGGTAAATAACATCACGAAAAATAGTGCCGCCGGGAATGCGGCAACTCCCAGGTCCCACCGCCATTCCGTGGCGCCCACATGCGTTAGTGCAATAAGATAATTTGAAAAATATGCGAGAAGAATACCGAACACCACATTGAACTGAAACAACCCTACTAGTCTCCCGCGCCATTTCGCCGGGGCGATCTCGGCGATGTACATCGGGGCCAGCACCGACGATCCGCCAATACCCAGTCCTCCGATAAAACGAAACACGACCAAAGACCACCAACTCCAGGCAAAGGCGCAGCCTAGCGCCGAGACTAGGTAGAAAACCGCCAGTCCTCGCAAGCTATCGCGCCGGCCATAACGTTCGCCGGGGAACCCGGCCAGCATTGCCCCTACCACCGTGCCCCAAATGGCAATCGAAACCGTGATTCCCAGGCTCTTCGACGAGAGGTGGAAGACCTGCGACAGAAAGCCGGTGGTGCCGGAAATGACGGCGGTATCAAAACCGAATAACAGGCCGCCCAACGCGGCCACACCCGTGGCTTTCAACAAAACCGAGTTCAACGTCATGCCGTCTCCAAGCGTCCGGTGTTGGTTGCGGTTTTCGTTCCAAGTTTTGTTCCGAGTCCTGATTGCAGAGCCTTCGCTTCAGCAATCGTCCAATCGGGGATGGCCCCTCGGCGGCTGGCGACCAGCGCTCCCACACGATTCGCGAAGTCGGCAATTTCCCGTGGTGACCATCCGCTGCCCAATCCGTGCAGGAAAGCAGCCGCGAAAGCATCGCCCGCGCCAACCGTATCGACAACTTGAATGGGATAGCCGGGCGCTTCAATGTATTGCCCGTCCAACAAAACTGTGCAGCCGAGCGAGCCCCGGGTTACACACACGCCTTCCCATTTGTACTGGTCGGCATAACTTCGACAGAACTCCTCCAGCGACCGACATTGCGAGTTGTGTTGAGAGCCGAACATGCGCGCAAGTGCGTCGACCTCTTCATGATTGAGTTTCACGACCGTTGCCCGTGCCATGAGTTCTTGGATCAGCGCGGGCGTGTAGGCATCGGCTCGCAGGTTCACATCGTAGAAACGGCGCGCTCCCGATGCCCGATCGAGAAGCTCTGTGGTCAATCGCCGCGCCTGAAGACCGATTTGGTGCAGCGTTCCGAAATAAATCCAATCCACTGGACGCGAAAACAAGCGGTCAAACTGTGCCGCCGTGAGCTGGGGAAAATCGTACGCCGCCGGCCGGTGAAGAATAAATTTCGGTTGTCCGTCGCTCGCCAGCGCAACCGAAACGATGCCCGTGGCATGACTTTTGTCCAGATGCAGATACTCCGTCGTCAGGCCAAGCCGAGACATGCTGTCGATGACCCTCTGGCCTCGCGGGTCCGCGCCCACTGCACTGATGAATGAGACGGTGTGTCCCAGTCGGCTAAGGTGGGCGGCAAAATTAAGCGAGGCGCCACCTAAGTATTCGTCCTGCCCGACGATGTCCCAAAGCACCTCACCGATGCTGATGACGTTCACGCGTCAATCCCCGGAGTACACGTCCGACGTGCTCACCGCAGCTTGAAATTCTGGCACAGTATACACTCCCGCGTTGCAGACGCAGGCGCGAGTCAATTGGCCGCGAAAGCATCCGTCAGGGAAACGATTTTCAGCGCACCCCTAAGCTGATCGATAGTGGCAGCGGACTTTAGAGTGAGCGTAATGGTGGCGGGCTCCCCCGGAAGCAGGTCGAAATAATTGTCCGAGCTTTCGACGTCGAGATCTCCGAAAGAAAGATAGACGCTGCGCGCGAGCTTCGGTGACTGCAAAGTAATGGTATAGGCCTTGTCCTTACCCGGGCTGAGAGTAGCTTCGATCTTGGGCATAACCGGCAGTTCTAGGTTGTGCGTTACGTCAAAAAAAACGAGGTTACGGGAAACTGATTTCCCGGCCGCTTCCAGGTCGACGACCAGAAAGCTGCCGCGAGGATCGCCCTTCGCCGCCAGATCGGCTTTGTCGAGGGTGAGGTAGATCGCGCTCGACTGAGCCGGGGCTTGAATGTCTTTCATTTGCTCGAGCAGAACCTTCCCGGAGAAATCGAGAAGACGGGTGTGGATGGTTCCGGCGAACGGCTTCAGGTTGTCCGACACGACGTATACATCCACCTTATCGCCGTGCACAAAGGGCGAGACCAGCACGTCGTCGTAGAAACGCCGGGCATAGTAATGCAGGGCTTTCCAGCGTCCGTAGTAATCGATGCTCGCCCATGAAGCCACCGGCCAGCAGTCATTCAACTGCCAGTACAACGAACCCATGGTGCGAGGCCGCTGTCGACGCAAATGCTCGGCGCCGATCTTGATGATCTCCGCCTGTTGCACCTGGCTTAGATAGACGAACGAAGCAAAATCCTTGGGCTCGCGGTACTCGCGCAACATATAAGTCAAGATCCGTTCATTGCCGCCTTTATTTTTCTGGTGGGCCTGCATAACGGTGGAATGAATGTCAAAGTCGTCAGGCTTGTTGGCAAACGTCCGGATCGTCCGCATCTCGGGAAAAGATTGAAAGCCATATTCCGTCATGAAGCGGGGAAATTGCTTGGTGTAGTCTTGCGCCGGTGCTTGCTGGTGCCACACCGCCCAATAGTGCATATCGCCGTTGTGCTGATTATCGGGAATCTCCTCGAAGTTGGCGCTGGGAGAGCTGGGCCAGTAAGGCACGGGATCGCCATACTGACTCACCGCGCTCTTGAGGACGTCGGCAAACATCACCATGTAATCCTGCCAGACGCGATCGCGGATGGTCGGAGAGATCGCTTCCTTGAACTCCTCGCGATCGCCCCAGTGACTCCAGCCCGTTTCCACCTCGTTATTTCCGCACCAGATCACGATGCTGGGATGATCGCGCAGCCGCTTGATCTGCTGGATCGCTTCCTCGCGGACATTCTCTTGAAAGGGGACGTCCCCGGGAATCATGTCGCCGCCGAATGCGAATTCCTGCCAGACCATGATGCCGAGTTCGTCGCAGATGTCGTAGAAATCATCGGACTCGTAGTATCCGCCACCCCATTCACGAACCATATTCATGTGCGCATCGCGGGCGGCCTGCAGAATTTTGCGATGAATCTCAGGAGTGACACGGTTCGGAAAGCTGTCGAACGGAATGACATCGGCGCCCTTGGAAAACACCACTATGCCGTTCACTACGAACTCGAAACTCTTTCCCCATTGATCGGCTACGCGGCGTAGCTCCAGCGAACGCAATCCGGTTTTCACTTCGGCATGCGCCGCCGCCGCAACTTTTTTGCCGAGGCTAATCGAGGCGGAGAAGCGGTAGCGGCTCTGCGCGCCGTATCCGACTGGATACCAGAGCTTAGGTGCGGCAATGCGAATTGGAAATGAGACGTGATTCATGCCGGCATCGAGTTGCAGGGTCTGGGTTCCATCGGGCGACGTCGGTGCAGACGGCTGTGTTGCAGACAGTTCATCGTGCGCCAGAGCGAGGGTCGCCGTAGTGGGATGGCTGGCTTCGATGTCAAGCTCCGCTGTGACCAGCGCGGTTTCGGCAGTGATTTTCTGTTGGTGGATGTGAAAGTTGTCGATGCGCATCGCATCCCACGACTCGAGCCGAACCGGCTGCCAAATGCCTTCGGTCATGAAACGCGGTCCCCAATCCCAGCCGTAGTTATAGGGAGCCTTGCGGGTATAAGGAGCGGTCGCGATGTCCTCTTCGTTTCCGAAGTTATGAGTTGAGATCGAGGGCAATACATAGGGCAGCGACTTGACGTAGGGAAGCATCGTCTCGACGGCGGAATGGAACACGATGCGGAGCGTATTCGGACCGGGCTTCAGCAGCGCTTTTGCGGGGATTCGCCAGTGACGGAACATGTTGTCGGCATGAAGAATTGCTTGATCGTTGAGGTAGACATCGGCCAGCGTGTCGAGACCATCGAACACCAAGTCGACGTGGTCACGCGCGAGGGAGGCAGCGTCGGCTTGGAAGACTGTTTGATACTCCCAGTTGGTCAGGCCGATCCACTGCAAGCGAAATTCGTTGTCGCGATCGAATGGGTCGGGGATGAGACCGTTACGTAGAAGGTCGGTGTGCACGACGCCCGGAACCTGCGCCGGATGCCACTGTTGGACATCGGGTTGGTCGGTGCTTGCGATTCCGACGCGGTCTCCGATGGCGCGAAACTGCCAACCCTGGTCCAGGGTTCGGGACGACGGTTCAGCGGCCGCGAGCGGCAATACGGCTAGCACAGGAAAGATAAACATAAAGGTGAAGAGCAGGGATACGGCAGTGGCGAGACGGTGAAGAAATCGGGGCTGAATCAGCTTCATATGAGCTCTCCTGTTTGGCCTGTTAAGAAAACGAAATGCTCCGGCATCGGCGGTCGCGCTTCGCCGAATCGATCCGGCCGATTCAATCCAGCGGAATCAATTCGGCTCTGGCCGTCATGCATGGGCGAAGTATTCCGAGCAAAGAGCGGCCCCGCCGGCAATACCAGCATCCGCACCGTAGTGTGCTTTGAGCAAGGGAATCTCCTGGCAGCGTGAATTGACGCAGTATTCCACAAGCCACTCGGAGATGTCGCCGAAAAATGGATTCAGCATCGCGGCTACGCCGCCGCCGATAATAATGACGTCCGGTTCCGCCAAGTCGACAATATTACTTAACCACAGTGACAGCAGTTTAACGGTTTCCTGCAAAGTCTGTTTGGCCAGGAGGTCGCCAGCGGCATAGGCTTGTCCGACTATCTCACTGGTTACGGCGTCAACGTTCCCGTGGGCGAGGTCAAGCATGCTGGAGCGAGGATTCTGGCCAGTCGCCAATTTAGCGCGCGCTCTTCGCGCGATCGCCGGCCCGGCGGCCAGGATCTCGATGCAGCCCGGCTTGCCACATCCGCAGCGCGGGCCGTCGTAATCGATACTCATATGTCCGCCTTCGAGCGCGGCTCCGGTCCGGCCGTTGTAGATGCGTCCGTCGATTACGGCGCCAGTTCCGATTCCAGTGCCGATGCAGGTATAGAAGATGTGGCGATAGCCGCGCCCGGCTCCCCAGTAGGTTTCAGCCAGCGCCGCCGCGTTGGCATCATTCTCAACCTTTACCGGCGCGCGATAGATTTTCTCGACCTCAGCCGCCAGCGGAAAATTTCGCCAGCACGGAAGATTGGGAGGATTGACCACAACTCCGGTCGCCGAATCCAGGGGACCGGGCGAGCAAATACCGATTCCACGAATCAGCGGTCGTGCTTTCGCATCGTGCGAGAAAAGAAGATCGATGGCGGATACCACCGCCGTCAGTCCGTCGGCTGCAGTTCCGTCTGCCACCATCGGAGTGCGGATCTGAGTCTTGATTTCACCATTGCGGTTGACCAGCCCGGCGGCAACTTTGGTGCCGCCAATATCCACGCCTACTACGAGACCATCGGAAGTTTCTGTCATCGCCGGCTTCACGGCCCTAGTCTGTACTGCAGTGCCGGGTGCAATTCCATACTAAGGAACGGCACAGTATACGCTGCCTTTCGGAATGTTGCGGAAAGCTTCCGGCCGCGGACAACCTGGCGAGTGGCAAGAACGGCAATAATCCTTCGCACAACTCCGATGAACAGCAGCTTAGTGTGGCGAGAGACGTGTACAGTATTGAGCAGGGGAGGAGTTCCAGTGTCCACAGAGCGGTATGACGGTTCGTCTAGTATCAAGGCGGTAATTCTCGATTATGGTCAGGTGTTGGTCCGCTGCCCCACGCAGGAAGAATTCGGGCGCATGGCGGAAATGTTCAATGTGAGCTTTGAGTCGTTTTATGAGCTGTGGGAAGCCAGCCGAGGTCCGTATGACCGCGGCGATCTTACGGCGAAAGAGTATTGGCTGAAATTAGCAGCAGAGACCAACAGTTCGATTAATCGCGAACAAATCGAGATCCTCCGCCAAGTGGAAATTGAAATCTGGTCGCATGCCAATCGCGACATGCTCGAGTGGCTGAGGCAGTTGCACGCGGCAGGATTCAAGACCGGATTGCTGTCGAACATGCCCGTGGACTTGATGACATATGTGCTGGCGAATTTCGAGTGGATGGAGAACTTTGACTTCAAGACATTTTCCTGCGAAGTCAGATTGCTAAAGCCGGACCCAGCTATCTATGAGCACTCGCTTCGCGGCCTTGGCGTGGCAGCGGCAGAGGCGCTGTTTGTGGATGATCTCGAGAACAATATCCAGGCTGCGCGAACGCTGGGCATGCGTGCGATTCAATTTCGATCCGCCGCGCAGCTCAAGGATGAGCTGGAAGCGCCGGGCTTTTCCATAGTGCCGGCCGTGGCAGAATCACCTTCGACGGCCGCGGGCGCGGGGCAAGAAATCAAGTTTCAGCTATAAAGACGAGGTCGCGCTACACCTGGCTACACGCTGCACGTGGCTAATGCGGCGATTCTTCTTTGGCGGGTGCTGGTGGCGGATTCGAGCCGGTCTGCAATCTTTGGAACTCCTCGATTTCATGTTTTGCGGCAGCCGTCTTTCCCTGTTTCCTGTAGAGACCTGCGAGCCCGAAATGCGCCTGCGCTGCGAGTGAACTTTCTTTTTCGATGGTGAGGAGCTTGGTCCATTCTTTCTCGGCAGTGGCGGCGTCGCCTTCCAGTGAGGCGGCTTTCCCCAGCGAATAAAGCGTTTCGGGCATGTCTGGCATCAACTTGTCGGCGCGCAATAGTTCCGTGCGCGCCTCGTGCACTTTGCCCTGTTCCAGCAAGGCTGCTCCGAGCCGGTAAGCTGCCTCGGCGTTTCCGGGCTGCAGTTTAGTTTGCGCGCGAAACTCTTCTTCCGCTTTGGTCCATTGGAAAGCGCCGGCATAGACTTCGCCCAGTTCCAGGTGGACTTCGGGTATATCGGGACGCAAGCGCAACGCGTCGCGATACTCCTTCTCGGCATCTGGCATATTGCGGAGCACAAAGTAGTTTTCTCCCATCGCCTGGTGCGCGCGGGGAGAGTCTGGATAGGCAGCCAGCAAAGTCTCGATCGATTGTTTCGACATCAAACCGCTGGCGCGGCCAAAGTAATACAAAAGATCGGGGTCGTTGGGACGCGCGGCCAACGCCGCCTGCAGATTCGCAACCGCCTCCGGCAGTTGCCCAGTCTGGATCTGCGCAATTCCCAGCGCAGTCTTATCTTGCGCTCGTTCGAGGTGTGGAATCGCCTGGGCGGCGTAGCCTTGTACGAGCAGGGCATAGCCCAGCAACTGGTGAGCAGGCGCCGAGTCGGGATCCACCTCCAGCGCGTGCTTCAGCGGAGCAATGGCGGACGCGAAATCGCGCTTCTCCATATAAGCCTGGCCGAGGCTGATGAAGCCATCCGCGTAGGTTGGCTCGAGCTCGGTGACTTTTCGAAACTCCGTGACCGCCACATCGAATTGTCGTTGCGTGTCAGCTGCAATTCCGGCCTGCATGTGCTGGACAGCCTCCGGTGACAGAGTCTGCGAGGCGAACCATAAGAGTAATAGTGCTCGGATCATCGATTCTGTTTCTCCGGCTCGCGGACTTCGGGCTCCTTGACTTCGGGCTCCTTGACTTCGACGAACTGATCGGCGTGAACATCATTCAAGGTCTGATGAATGCCCGATGGCCACACGACTTCCACCTTAGCTTTCTCCGCTGTCCCGAGTCCAAAATGAAGGCGCTTGTCGCTCGCCGAAAGATACCCAACAGTTGAGGTCGCGAACCGTGTCTGCCCGTTTACCTGCACGCGGGCGCCATATCCATCGCGATTACTGCGCGTGCCACGCAATGAGATCACCAGCCAGTGCGCCTTGCTGCCCGACTTGCCGCCATTGTTCATGAGCACTTGAGGATGGCCGCCGAGACAAGTCATCACCACGTCTACCCATCCGTCGTTATTCAAGTCGCCGAAGGCAGCTCCGCGCGCGGCCACGGGTGTCGTGACCCCGGAATCGACGCGCTCGAACCTATTATTGTGATTCATCGCCAGGAGCGGCACGTCAAGATAGTGCAGGGAAGGATCGATGCTCTCCACATTGTCCAGCACATGGCTCTGGGCGACAAATAAGTCTTTCCAACCGTCATTGTCGAAGTCTTCCAAGCCGAGGCTCCAGCCGGAGCTGCCACTCGAAAGTACGCCGAGGCCGGTCTCGAGACTGCGATAACTGAACGAACCGCCACCGTCGTTGTGATAGACACCGTAAATTTCCCGGGGCAACAGTGTGACCATAATGTCCGGCCGCCCATCGTTGTCATAGTCTTGAAAAACCACGCCCATGCCCGACATCCGCCTACCGTCCTCAGAGAGCGCCGCGCCGGCTTCCAGAGCGACTTCTGTGAAGGTTCCATTCCCGTTGTTGTGATAAAGGTACTGCTGCATGCCGTCGTTGGATACGAATATGTCGGTAAAGCCGTCTCCATCGTAGTCGGCAAAACCTACACCCAAAGCGCGCCCTTTTTTTGCTGCGATACCGGAGCGTTGGCTCACATCGGTGAAGGTTCCATCGCCATTGTTGTGATAAAGGATGTTGGTAGTGGCGGGAAATTCCTCCGGCGGACAATACGTATGGTAATTGCCGCCGCAGTCTTTGCTGTGCTTGGTATCCCAGTCCATATATCGGGTAACAAACAGATCCAATTTGCCGTCATTGTCGTAGTCGAAAAATCCGGCGGAGACGGACCAGCCGCCGCCAGCCACTCCGGCCTTCGCCGTCACGTCGGTGAAGGTGCCGTCGCCGTTGTTGTGATACAGAATATTTTTTCCGTAACTGGTGACGTACAGATCGGGGTAGCCGTCGTTATCATAATCTCCCACGGCCACTCCCATGCCGTAATTCCCATCTCCAGCATTCGCCAGACCGGCTTGCTCGGTGACATCGGTGAAGCTGCCATCCTTGTTCTGACGGAAGAGCCGGTTCCAGTAGCGGGGGTCATGACGGTCGAAATTATCCGGTGTGGGCAAGGGCGTGGTCAGGCGTCCCCCGTTCACGAAAAAGATGTCCAACAGTCCATCGTTGTTGTAGTCGAGCAGAGCTACACCTCCGGGCATGGTTTCGATCAGGTGTTTTTGCGGAGTTGGGGAATTCTCCAGTGTGAAATCCAGTCCGCGCGGCAGACGGACCTCGAACACCGGCGCGGCAAGGGCCGCACCAAACAGCACCAGGGCCAGGACGCACGATAGGCGCAGCAGAACGTTGAGCAACTCGGGATTCCTCCCGCCACCTAGCATACCGTGCTCGCAGCGCTACTTGCACAGAAGCTCGCGAAAGCATCGCTTCCATCTGCTAAGTTCTAGGGTATCCGCCGAGTCGATTCGCGCTCCACTAGCTTCGGCGGAATCAGGATCTTCTTGGGTCGCACCGGACGCTTCATGCCAATGCGCTCAAGCAGTAATTCGGCGGCACGCGCTCCGATCTGGTACGTGCTTTGATCGACGGTGGTGAGTGGAACCGCTAATACGTCGGAGTAGTGAACATTACCGGCTCCTACCACGCAAATATCGTGAGGTACTCTAAGGCCGGCATCCTGGATCGCCTTCATGGCGCCAATCGCGACTGGGTCGTTGAAACAGAAGACTCCGTCGACTATCGGACTAACGCGCAGAAGCTGCCGCATGCTTTGATAGCCAGAATCATCCCCGTGACCGCCAGTTATTACGTAGTGTACGTGCGTATGCAAACCGTGTTTCACCAGCGCGCTGCGATAGCCTTCGAAGCGCTCCGCGCCGATTCCAATTGCCGGACCGCGCAGGTGGCCAATGCGGCAGCATCCACGCGCGATGAGATGCTCGGTTGCCAACTTGCCGATGGCGCGGTTATCGACGCCTACAAAGGATGCCCGCAGCCCAACCATGGGACGGTCGATCAAAACATAAGGTACGTCCCGCAGTTGAATTCGCTGGAACAAACCCAGGCAGCGGGCGGGTTGGGCGGTAGCGATAATGAGTCCATCGACTTGCCGGGCCAGGAAGGAATCCGCTTCGCTCGCTTCCAGTTCCGGATCCTCCTCGAAATACGAAATGATGACGTGATACCCGTGTGGTCGCAACGTCTGTGCCACCGCGCGGGCAATTTCCGCAAAGAAGGAATGGGTGAACTCCGGCAGGAGCAGGCCGATGGTGTAGGTGCGTCGCGTGACCAGGCTGCGAGCCACCCAATTCATTTGATAATTCAATTGCTTTGCGCGCCGCAGCACGCGCTGGCGTGTGGCCGCGCTAATCCTGCCCTGATTTCGTAGAACTTTGGAAACCGTCACCACCGACACGTTCAAGCCCCGTGCGATGTCCATCATGGTTACAGCCATGGCGAGCCAAGCATATCACCGAAGAATTGCCTGGGGCCTACAATTACCCATAGTTAACGTTTACCCAAGCGCGAAAGTCTACAATTACCCATATATTTAACGTTTACCCTAATTCATCCAGGTTATTTTCTTCTTGACAGTTAATGCGAATGTATTAAAGACTGCGAGGTTGAAAAAAACATTAATTTGCGGAGGGTTCGAATGCTGTCTTCCAAGTTGCAGACACTGCTTCTCTCCATCGTTCTAGTTTTCACCACTGCTCTTTCTCTTCACGGACAAAGCACCTATGGCACGGTCGATGGCACCGTGACGGATCCTTCCGGGGCGACGGTAGCTGGCGCTGAAGTCATGCTCACCAACACCGGAACGCAGGAAAAGCACACGCAGGCGACTGGCAGCACGGGCGCATACCAGTTTGTGAACGTGATACCTGGGAATTATCGCCTGGACATTACGAAGCAGGGCTTCAAGCATTTTGCCCGCACCAATGTCGTGGTCCAAGTGCAGCAGGATACTCACATTGACGCCACCATGCCGATTGGCCAGGTCAGTGAGTCGGTGGAAGTGACGGCTGAGACTCCGCTGCTCCAGGCAGAGACCTCATCTCTCGGCCAAGTGGTGGAAGAGCGCAAGGCCGACGAACTGCCATTGAACGGACGCAACATTTTTAACTTGATCACGGTTTCTCCCGCGGCGATTTCACAGGGCGGGTCCGGCCAATCGCCGGTCACGCAGAACCCGTTCAGTTGGGGCAATTACCAAATCGGAGGTTCATTCGCCAACCAGGGCGCGCAGTATCTCGATGGCCAGCCGCTGAATATCGGCTACATCAACCTGCCGATCGTCATTCCAACCCAGGATTCCATTGGAGAGTACAAAGTCCAGACTAACAATCAGGGCGCCGAATGGGGCAAGTTCTCCGGCGGCATCGTGAACCTGAGCACGAAGTCCGGTACAAACAATTGGCACGGTTCCGCCTATGAATATTTCCGCAACAAGGTGCTGAACGCCAACGAATACTTCAATAAGAATTTCGAACTCGCAAATGGCGAGAAGAACGTGGCCCCACCGTGGTCGCAGAACCAGTACGGGTTCCAACTCGGCGGCCCCGTGCTCAAGAACAAGACCTTCTTTTACACCAGCTGGGAGCAGTACCGGCAGCGCACCGGGGCGCCTTTCACCACCACCGTTCCCGGCGCCAACATGTTGAATGGAGATTTCTCCTCGTTGTGCACGGCGGCGGGAGGCAGCTTCAATGCAGCCGGCATATGCAGCGCCGCGGGAGGCACTATTTATGACCCCTACACGCAGGTCGGGGGAGTGCGCCAGCCTTACGGGCTGGACCCAGGAGACCCGTCTTGCCCTGGGAACTGTATTCCAACGACTGGCGGTGCCAGTGGTATGGGTGAGGCCAGCAAAGCGACAACCGTGATGTGGAAGAAGTACTTCCCGGCGGCTAACGCGGCCGGCATCGTAAACAATTACGTGAGTGCCGCACCCTCCGGCGGCAACACCAATGAGTTCGTCGTGCGCGGCGACCAGAACTTTGGGAGCAATACACGCTTGTTCGGCAGATATACCTATTTCGGATTGACTGATCTGCCCACGAATCCGCTAGGAACCGGCCTGTGCTTCGATCGTTGCGCGGAACTCTACCACAGCAAGTTGCTCGCGATCGACTTGAACCACACATTTACGCCCACCACCATTGTCGACATCAACATTGCAGGAAGCCGGTTCGTGTACGCTAGGACACCGATTCTTTCGGGGTATGATCTGACCGACCTGGGCTGGACCGCTGCCTACAACACTCCGCCAAGCTCGATGCGTACTCCGCCCACTCCGGCCTTCCCGTTCCCTAATGACGTCGGAAAGTCGCAGGGCAACAGCGCCATCGGAGACCACAACACGCAGTACAACATTTCGCCCGCGATCACCATGATCCGGGGCAAGCATACGATACAGGCGGGCACCCAATGGGAGCTAGGGCTAGACAACTACTTCCAGACCAATATCGCCAGCGGAGCGTTCGCCTTCGCCGGAAACTGGACCTCGTCGACCCCGACGGCAACCGATGGATCCGGATACGCGTTCGCCGACTTCCTGCTGGGTCTATCGCAGAACCAGGGAACCTTCGTAAACCAGACCGAAGGAAGTGCTCAGGTTCCAGCTCAGACCGCAGGCAGGCAAACCTACCGTGCCTTGTACGTTGACGACACTTTCCGCGTGACCAATAAGCTGACCCTGAACCTGGGGCTTCGCTATGAGTTGCAAGGGACATGGTCGGAGCGCTTCAACCGGCTCACCTACTGGGACCCCACTGTAACCAACTCGACCGTCACGGGTTGCCCAAATGGCTGCATGGGCGACGCGGCCTATGTATCACCAAAGGGCGGCCAGAATATTCCGATGGATAAGACGGCGTTCTCGCCACGGCTTGGGTTCGCCTACTCCTACGACACGAAAACCGTGATCCGCGGCGGTTACGGCATCTTCTACATTCCAAACTATGTCTCGTTCGGACTTAACCCCGACAACGACATTGTGAACCTCGCGACCACCCCGTTCGTCGCTACGCAGAATTCCTACGTGACTCCGTTCGCTACGATGAACGGATACAACTGCTCGCAATCGGCACCCGGCTTTGCGAACTTCACCTGCGCTGATACCAGCGGCCCGTTCGGCGCAGGGGGAATCCTGTTACCGCCCGGACGCGGTGCTCAGCCTAACCTCTCGGCTTTCGTAGCGACCAACGGTAACCCGACGCTGGCACCTTATTCCAATCCCAAGTACGGATATGTCGAGCAGTACAACATCGACATCCAGCGCCAGTTGCCGGCAGGCTTCTTTGCGGATGTAGCCTATGCCGGTTCGCACGGCGTGCATCTCGAACAGTACTCAACCAACATCAATCAGATCGGGGATTCTTACGTCGCCACGGCTGCGGGTCAGTTCGCCGCAGCCCTCCCTGGTTGCGCTTCCGCTCCGGATCCTATTGCGTGCGCGAACCTGGCTGTCCCCATTGACCAACCAACTGCCAACCCGCTGCATGGAAGTCCCAATCCCCAGCTGAACGGGGCCACCCTTCCCCACGCCGGACAGCTTGTTCGACCCTACCCGCAATACAACGGCTTATCGCTAGCGGGGTACGGTTGCTGCAGCAGCAACTACAACTCGTTGCAAGCTTCAGTGACGCGGCGGTTCGCCGGCGGCGGCACCATGCTGGTGGCTTATACCAACGCAAAACTGATGAGTAACACCGACACGTTGACGAGCTGGCTGGAAAGCTCGACTGGAGGTGTCGGACAAATCCAGGACTGGAACAACCTAAACGGAGAGAGATCGCTCTCTTCGCAGGATGTTTCGCAACGGCTGGTGATCAGTTACGTCCTCGACCTCCCCTTTGGCAAGGGCAAGATGTTTGCCAACGGCTTTAGTGGGCCGATGAATAAGGTGGTTTCCGGTTGGGGAGTCGACGGCGAGACCGCCTTCCAACGCGGCTTCCCGCTGAAGATTAACTGGGCCGGCGGCGCGACTTCCCTTGAGGGCGCCGGCTTGGGCGTGGCCAACATACGCCCCGACGTTGTGGCCAACTGCGACAAGAAAGCAGGGGGGAGCAACGTTACTAACTGGTTTAATCAGAGCTGCTTTGCCGCCCCGCCGCAGTGGGGGTATGGCACGGAGTCGCGCGTGGATGGCCAGCTCCGGGGTCCCGGAATCAACAACTGGGATTTCGCCATATTCAAGCGGACGACGGTTACGGAAAGAGTCGGTGTGGAATTCCGGACCGAGTTCTTCAATCTGTTTAACCATCCGTACTTTGGAATGCCGGCAACCGGCTTCAACGGTGTGACCTGCGCCAATGGCCCCACGTGCCTGGGGAATAACGGATTCGGTCAAATAACGTCGACGGTACCGTCCGGCGCTGCTGCAGCAGAACGCTTGATTCAGTTTGCTTTGAAGGTCGTTTTCTGAGTTGTATTACACAGACCGGACTGGGCACATTGCCCAGTCCGGTTTTTTAATGCTTTCTCAAGTGTTGTTCCATCGGGCGACAGGTGTGGCTACATTTGCTGTTCTCCGTGGTTTGTCTGGAAGTCTTCCGAACCCGCATGATGAACATCCCCGTCATCGACTACTCCGACGCCAAGAAGATTGTTGACCTGATTGTCGATAGAGCTAGGCTGCTGGGAAAGTCGGTGGTTGTTGCCGTTGCCGATCCCCATGGCGAACTCGTTGCTTTTGCGCGTATGGATGGTGCTCCCATTTCCTCGATTCGAATTGCTGCGAATAAAGCTTGGACTGCTGCCCGCGAACGAAAAACGACAAAAGAAATTGGAGAAAAGGTGCGGCACCCTGAAAAGGGACATGACATTGCCTACTACGGAGATGACAGGTTTGTGGGATGGGGCGGCGGCCTTCCCATCTGGAAGGACGGCGTCGTCGCCGGGGCGGTCGCAGTCAGCGGCCTGTCGTCGCGTGAAGACATCGAGTTAGCTACGCTTGCGCTGGAAGCGATCGGCGCGCAGAAGATTCCCTGAGTACGCGATCACGTAAGGCCAACTAAGTTAAAAGTCAGCTTCGAAGATGGAGGTTCCAATGGTTCGTCGGCCTCAGCGTCTTTTTCTTTTCGTCATTCTTCTACTGGTTCTGCCTCTTTTCCTGGGGTGGTCCCCGGCGGAGACATCCTCGGCCGAGGTTGAGGCGCGGGTTGATTCCCTGCTCAGGAAGTTAACTCTCGAGGAGAAAATTGACTTGATCGGCGGTGTGGACAGTTTCTACGTTCGCGCCAATGAGAAGATCGAGCTACCACCGTTGAAGATGGCGGACGGGCCGATCGGCGTGCGGAACTATGGTCCCTCGACTGTGTTTGGCGGCATTGGTCTGGCCGCGACTTGGGATCCGGAACTGGCGGCCCGGGTTGGAGCGACCATTGGCAGCGACGCCCGCGCCCGCGGAGTGCATTTCATGCTTGGTCCGGGCGTGAACATCTATCGCGCGCCACTAAACGGCCGCAACTTCGAATATTTTGGCGAAGATCCGTTCCTGGCTGCGCGCATTGCGGTTGGTTATATCAACGGCATGCAGAGCCAGGGGGTTAGTGCGACCATCAAGCACTTCATGGGGAACAATTCGGAATTCGACCGTCACAACACCGATTCCATCATCGATGAACGGACCATGCGCGAAATTTATCTTCCGGTGTTCGAAGCGGCGGTTAAGGAGGCGCATGTTGGCGCCATTATGGATTCCTACAACCTGACCAATGGCGTGCACATGACCCAGAACGGCTATCTGAACACGGACGTCGTAAAAAAAGAGTGGGGATTCACGGGAATCATGATGTCGGACTGGGATTCAACCTATGACGGCGTCGGCGCCGCGAATGGCGGTCTTGACCTGGAGATGCCTTCGGGAAAGTTCATGAACCGTGAGGTCCTGTTGCCGGCGATCAAGGCGGGAAAGGTCAGCGAAGCAACCATCGACGATAAGGTGCGGCGCATTCTGCGGACCGCGATTCAGCTTGGATGGCTTGACCGCGAGCAAACTGACCTGACAATTCCGCTCCTGAACGTTGCGGGAAATCAGACTGCACTGGATGCGGCTCGCGCTGGCATGGTTCTGCTCAAGAACGATGGCGATGTTCTGCCGCTGGGGAAGGGAAGCATCAAGTCGATCGCCGTCATTGGTCCCGACGCTTATCCGGCCCAACCTGGCGGAGGAGGGAGTGCGGACGCCAAGCCTTTTACGCCGGTGAGCTATCTGGAAGGCATTGTGAACTATGTGGGCGATAGCGTGAAGGTCTACTATGCGCGCGGGATCCCGACGCTTGATGAGATTGCAAAGAACACGGAGTTCACCACGCAGGCGACGGGCGGCAAGAAGGGTCTGAAGATGGAAATCTTCAATAATGTGGATCTCGAGGGCCCGCCTGCGATGGTGCGGGAAGAAGAGCACCTCCACTACGAACCCGCCCGCGAAGGGGAGTCTACAGATAACAACATGTCAGTTCGTTGGACGGGCTTCTTCACACCGAGTACTCCCGGCGAATATCTTGCGATCGTGCAGGGCCCTGGTGAGACCGGCGGTTACCGACTCTATATCGACAAGAAGATCGTGCTCAACGACTGGGATCAATGGTACGCGTTCGTTGGGGATGCTCCGGTTACTCTCGCCGCAGGTCCGCACCAGGTTGAACTGGACTACCGCGCCAAAACGGTCTGGGGTAAAGCCACGGTGAACCTGGGTATTGTGCGTCCAGAAACGCTGGTTTCAGCGGAGGCGAAGGCGCTGGCAGCTCGCTCCGATGCCGTAATCGTCGCCACGGGTTTTGACACCGTGAGCGAAGGCGAAAGCGGCGACCGGATGTTTGGTCTGCCTCCCGGGCAGGACGAACTCATCAACCAGATAGCAGCGGTAAACAAGAAGACGATCGTGGTCAATACTTCCGGCGGCGGGGTTGATATGACGGCGTGGATTGATCGTGTGCCCGCGCTTCTCCAAGCGTGGTACCCCGGTCAGGAAGGCGGCACTGCTCTGGCGCAGATACTGTTTGGGGACTTCAATCCCTCCGGACGCTTGCCGATTTCGATCGAACGGAGTTGGCAAGACAATGCGGTGTATGACAGTTACTATCCGAAACCTGGCAGTAAGAAGGTTGAATACAGCGAAGGCGTCTTTGTCGGCTATCGCCACTTCGACAAGTCCACAACCAAGCCGCTGTTTCCGTTCGGGTACGGACTCTCCTATACGTCATTCGCATACAAGAATCTGGCGATTTCTTCCCCATCACCGGGACAGGGCCAGCAAGTCAGCGTCACGTTCGACGTCACCAACACAGGGGCTCGCCCCGGTGCGGATGTTGCCGAGGTGTTCATTGGCGACCGTCATGCTCCAGTCCCCCGGCCGGTGAAGGAACTGAAGGGCTTTACGAAAGTAAATCTGAGCCCCGGAGAAACGAAGTCCGTTACCGTACAACTCGATAGGAGAGCCTTCTCCTATTATGACGTGGGGAAGCACGCATGGACAGTGACGCCGGGAGATTTCGATGTCTTCGTTGCTCGTTCAACGGCCGACATCGAGCTGACGGGGAAGGTGACTGTGCACTAACGCCAATGAGCCATACGATCGAGAGACTGGCGGGACGCTCGGCGCTCCACCCGTGCTTACGCCGCGCTCCCGTCCGCGCTTACCCAAGAGCGCGCGGCGGAGGATCGTTCCACCGCGTGAAGTATTCGTTGCACTGCCAGGGCATCTTCAAAGTTTGCGTGGAAAGGTTCTTGCCGGGCTATCGAGTTGAGAAAGTCTCCGAGCGTGGCAATAAATGGATGTTCGTATCCCAGAACATGGCCCGGCTTCCAGAAGTTCTTGCCATAGGGGTGGTCCAGTGCGGTGACGGAGACGCGCCGCCCACCTTGTAAATGCGCTGGTTCCGTAGCATCGACGAAATCCAATTGGTTCATGTCGTCGAGAGTGAAACCTAGCATCCCCTTCGACCCGTTGATTTCAAATGTATTGCGATTCTGGCAGCCGACCCCATAACGGCTTGCCTCGAACGTGCCAATGCTGCCGTTGGCAAAGCGCGCCAGAAGAAAGGTGGCGTCGTCGACGTCCCGGCCGGGAGCAAAGGTGTGCATCATCGCAGACAATTCCGCGATGGCTCCATTCAGATAAAGCGCGAGGTCAAGGGAGTGAGAGAGCAGATCTCCCGCAGCGCCCATTCCCGCTTCGCTCCGCTTGTACCGCCATGTGTTTCCCTTGCTCGGATCATTCCCCGATTGATTCAGATACAAGGCGCGATAGTGAAACACTTCGCCAATGCGTCCTTCGGTGATGAGCTGTTTCGCCAGAACCACGGCAGGTATGCGCCGATAGTTGAACCAAACCGCATTCGGCACGCCCTGTACGGCCTTCGCCATTCTTTCGGCTTCTTCGACGGACGCGGCCAGCGGTTTTTCGCAGAGCACGATTTTTCCGGCTTCGGCGGCCGCGATCGCGATTGCGGAATGCAGCGCATTCGGGACGGCGATATCGACAGCGTCAATATCATCTCTGGCGACGACTTTCTGCCAGTCTGTCTGTAGCTCGTTCCAACCCCAACGGGAAGCTGTCTTCTCCAGCTTTGCTCGATTGCGGCCACAGATGACTTGGCAGTGAACATCGTAAGGAGTATCGAAGAAATGTCCAACTTGGCGAAAGGCGTTCGAATGCACGTTGGCGATGAAGCCAGACCCGATCATGGCCACGTTCAATTTCCCTTTGGACATCGGCAATCCCTTGTACTTAAGATTTACTGACCGAGACTAACATTTTCCCGCGGCTCCGGGATTGGTTCGATTCGACCCAGCAGGAAAACATAGCCCACGATCCCGAGCAGCAGGATTATGCTTGCGGTCACGAAAGCGGCGGCGAAGGAGTGCGTTCCGGAGATGATGTAGCCGGTAACGATGGGGGCAGAAATCGCCGCGATCTGGCCGCAACAATTCGCGACGCTGGCGAGCGTGCCGACGCTTTCCCGCGGCGCAATCAGTGATGGCACGGTCCACGCAACCGGCGCAGCTGCAGCCAGTCCTCCCAGGGCGAGGCTGATCCAGACCAACGCGGTCAGGGGACTGTGAGCACTAGCCGCGCCAAAGATTGCGAGACCAAAGGCCATACCCGCCACCATGACGGTTTGGCGAACCCGGTTGGCATTGCAGCCATGCTGGATTAGAAAGTCCACCAGCCATCCGCCAACCATGAGATCGGTGAAGGTGGCGAACAGCCAGGGCACGCTGGTGTAGAAAACAGAGTGGAACAGGTCCATATGAAGCGAAACAGAAAGATAGCTGGGCAGCCACGTCAGCAGAAGAAAGAAAGTGTAGTTGTAGGCGCCCCATCCAAGCGCGAGGCCGTAGACCTTGCGCTGCGTCAAGAGATAGCCGAGCGAACTGCCACTTTGTGCTTTGACCTGGTCTTCCAGTTGAGCCCCACCGCCGAGAATGAACTGAAGCTCGTCAGCCGACAGTCCTCTGTCTTGGCTGGGATTGCGGTAGACCAGGTAAAACAGCACAAAATAAAGAAAGCTGATAAAACCGGTGGCAGCAAAACTCCAGCGCCACCCGAAATACAAGAGCAGCAGGCCGATCAACGGGACTCCGATGGCGCTGGAGAATTTTGCCGCCGCGTCGGTGATGGCCGTTGCCAGGCTCCTTTCCTCTCGCGTAAACCAGTAACCCAAAGCTTTGGCGTTTGCCGGAAACGTGGGAGATTCGCTCACGCCCAAAAGCAAGCGCGCTCCGAAGAACCAAATGAGACCGGGAGAAAGGGCAGCTGCGAAAGAGGCAACGCTCCAGAGGAGTGCGCTGATTCGCCCCACCCGGCGCACTCCCAGCCGGTCCAGCAACATGCCGGCAGGCATCTGCATGGCGGCATAAGTCCAGCTGAAGGCGCTGGAGAGATAGCCGAAAGCAACCAACGACAGGCCGAACGACGCATGAAGCGCGTCCCGAGAGACGGACAAGTTGATGCGGTCGAAGAAGTTGACCAGAACGCCCAAAGCAAGCAGGAAAGCGATTCGCCAACGCCTGCGAGGCACGCTTGAACTGGTCGAGATGGTTTGCGGCAAGAGCGCTCCGTGAATTATTGGACGCCAGGTTACTGGACACCGATGCCGGCAAGCAGTCCACCATCCACCAGGTAATCGCCTCCGGTGCAGAAGCCTGCCTTGTCTGACGCTAAAAACGCCGCCAACTCAGCGACCTCTTCGGGTGTGCCGATACGCCGGAGCGGATGGGCCGCGCCAAAACGCGCGAACACATCTTCCGTCGGCAGATCGGGCGCAAAATGGGCCGCGGAGCGCGCCAGCATCGGGGTGCGGATCGAACCTGGGCTGATCGAATTGACGCGGATATTGTCGGCGGCATGGTCGAGGGCCAAGGCGCGCGTCAGGCTGTGGATCGCCCCCTTGGACGCGGCATAGGCGGCGACGCCCCGCTGGCATGCGTATCCCTGCACGGATGCCAGATTGATGATGGATCCGCCTCCCCGTTTTTTCATCTCCGGGATGCCCAAGTGCGCGAGAAGATAGACGCTGCCTACGTTCACCATCATGCAGCGGTCCCACGTCGCAAGATCCGTTTCCACGACGGTGCCAAAAGGATGAATCGCGGCCGCGTTAACGATGATGTCCAGGCCTCCAAACCGGCTGACGGCCTTTGTAATGACGGACCGCACTTCGTCGAGGCTGGTCACGTCGCAGCGTTCGACCTGCAGGTTCAAACCAGATTTCGAGGCATCGCGAGCCAGTTCTTCATTTGCAGGTGTTTCAATACCGCAGGCGATAACTTGGGCGCCTCCCGCGGCAAAGCGCATGGCAACCGCGCGGCCAATTCCCGTGGTACCCGTAACCAGAGCTACTTTCCCGGCAAACTCTTTCATAGGAGTTCGATCCTCGGTTCAGACTCGTGAACTCGCACATCATTATTATTACTGGTTAATTGCCGCTCAATATTAATTGCTGCAACAAGGACTGTCAGCACGACCGGCCTTTTACCCGGCCAATTCTGGAAGGGCATGTTTCATGCCCTGCATGACGCCGCGTAGTTCGGCGAGCCCTTTCAGTCTGCCCACCAATGAGTAGCCGGGATTCACCTTTTTGCCGATGTCGTCGGCCAGCAGCTGTCCGTGATCCGGACGCATGGGAATCTCATGGTCCGGCCGGCCCGAGTTTCGCCGCTGCGCCTCTTCCTCCAGCATAGCCCGGACCACTCCCACCATATCGGAACTGCCCGCCAGGTGCTCCGCTTCATAAAATGATCCATCCGCCTCCCTCGTTACCTGCCGAAGGTGCACAAAGTGAATGCGCGCACCAAATTCGCGAGCCATGGCCAGCAAATCGTTATCGGCCCTCGCTCCGTACGACCCGACACAAAACGTGAGCCCGTTTGCCAGCGTATCGCAAGCAGCGAGAATCGCCCTCACATCGTCGGCGGTCGAGACGACTCGCGGGATGCCAAACAGCGGCCAGGGTGGATCGTCCGGGTGTATGGCGAGGCGAACCCCGGTCTCCTGGGCTACTGGGACAACTTCCCGCAGAAACGCGACGAGGTTGGTTCGCAATTCGGCCGCAGTCACGCCCTGGTATTCCGCGATCAACCTGCGAATCGTCTCGCGGTTGTACGAAGCCTCGGCGCCAGGGAGTCCGGCGATGATCGTTTGTTCCAGGTCATCCCTGCGGGCGGTTGACATCGAATCGAAGCGTGCGCGCGCCGCCCGAACGCGGTCTTCGGCATGGTTAGCGGCATAGTCATCCTCCGCTCCTGTGCGCTCGAGGATGAAGAGGTCGTAGGCAGCGAAATCTACCGCATCAAAACGCAAGGCGTAGCCCGTAGTGGGCAGACGGTATTTCAAATCTGTCCTCGTCCAGTCCACCACCGGCATGAAGTTATAGCAAATGACCTTGACGCCCGCCTTCGCGACGGCTGACAGAGTATCCTTCCACGCACTTACGAAACGCTCATAGGGACCGGATCGAAGTTTGATGGAATTATGGATGGGAATACTCTCCACCACCGACCAGGCGAAGCCCGCCGCGAGAATCTCATCTCTTCGCTTGAACACCTCGTCCAATGGCCATGATTCGCCGCGGTAGATATGGTGCAAGGCGGAGACGATCCCCGTGGCGCCCGCCTGCTTGATGTGATCGAGAGGAACCGGATCAGCCGGCCCAAACCACCGCCAAGTCTCCTTCATACTTTGATCTCACCCTCGGTCTCGGATCTTGCGGTCATATCCTGATCGTGCCTCATCGTTGCTTAATACACCTCAACGTGCTTCAACGCGAAATACGTGCCGACCCGCCTCGCATCACCGCCTCGACTTCCGGGAGAGTGGCCATGCTTGTGTCTCCGGGTGTTGTCATGGCCAATGCGCCATGCGCCACGCCGCACTGGACGGCCCATTCGGCGTCTCTGGCGGCGAGCAATCCGTAGATCAGGCCCGAGGCGAACGAGTCGCCCCCACCGACCCGGTCCAGGATCTCCAGCGGACGTTGCGGGACGTGTATGGTCTTGCCCTCATATAGCGCAATCGCGCCCCAGTCATTTCTTGTAGCGGTGTGCGCCATACGCAGCGTGGTGGCAATGAGCTTGAGGTTCGGGTAAAGCCCGGCGACTTGATGCAACATCGATTCATAGTTTGAAACCGGCAGATGGCTGAAGTCGTTGCTCACGCCCTCGATCGCGATACCGAGCGTTGCCGAAAAATCTTCCTCATTGCCGAAAAGAACGTCCACGGCCGACACCAGTTCGCGGTTCACATCCTGCGCCTTCTGTTTGCCGCCAATGCCTTTCCAAAGAGATTCCCGATAGTTGAGGTCGTAAGAGACCACAGTGCCCGAGGATCGGGCCGCCTGAATAGCGGCCCTTGCCACCGATGCCGACGAGGAAGAGAGCGCGGCAAAAATACCACCCGTGTGCAGCCAGCGCGAGCCGCTGGCCGCGAAGATGTTTTGCCAATCGAAGTCACCGGGCTGGCTGTTCGCGATCGCCGTGTTCCCGCGGTCGGAGCACCCGACTGCAGACCGCAGGCCGAACCCGCGCTCGGTAAAGTTGAGGCCGTTGCGTACGGTTCTGCCAATCCCGTCATACGGTACCCAGCGGATGAGCGATGTGTCGACGCCTCCTTGCAGGATAAGGTCTTCCAGCAGTTGTCCAATGGGATTTCTTGCGAACGCGGTTATGACCGCGGTGCGCACGCCGAAGCATCGCCTGAGTCCGCGGGCAACGTTATATTCTCCGCCACCCTCCCAAGCACGAAAATTGCGAGCCGTATGGATGCGTTCTTCGCCGGGATCGAGCCGCAGCATGACTTCGCCAAGGCTGACGCAATCCCACCTGCAGCTTTCGGCGGCTTTCAGAATGATCGGGTCCATGGCAGCATTCTAGCTGGTTCAACTGCGCGTCAGGCAGAGAAACCGCGCAGGTTTCATCCGTCCCGCGTCGAGCGCGGGAGAACCGCCACAGCGTATAATCGCCCGTTGCATCGTGCCCATAATAAAGTGAAAATCCTCACGCTAAAGACCGCGGTGGTAGAGGGAAATTTCGATTGGACCTTTGTCCGCATTGAGACGGATGAAGGAATTCGCGGCTTGGGCGAGTGCTTCTTTGCTCCCGGCCTCACTTCCATTCTGCGCTCGCTCGAGCCGCTGCTCGTGGGCGAGGACCCGCGTGACATTCGTCGTTTGTTCCGCAAACTGCAGCTTGCCACTTCTGGCGCGGGTTCGATTGCCGGCATCGTCTACAACGCGATCAGCGGCATCGAAGCCGCGCTCTGGGATGTGCTTGGGCAATGGCTCGATGTGCCCATTTATCGCCTGCTGGGAGGAAAGTTTCGAGACAAAGTCCGCATCTATGCCGATTGCCACAGGGGCGAAGCGTTGGAGAGCCTCGACGAGGTGTTGCGTTCCCGCCCCGCGTCCTGGGAGTCGAAAGCTAAGAGCCACGCAGCCAGAGACTATTACGGCGAGGGTGGTAACGAGCCTCCTGCTTCGCCCGACGATTATCGCCGCCAGGCGGTCAAGAAGAGGGCGGAAGGATTCACGGCTCTGAAGTTTGATCTGGATGTTCCTGGCACCGAAGGCCCCGATCCTCACAATCGAGCGCTCAGCAATCGCGCCATCGATCGCATGGTGACTTTAATCGGTGCGGTTTACGAGGCGGTGGGTGCCGATACGGATATCGCGGTAGATTGCCATTGGCGCTATAACGCCAGCGACGTGGTGAAAGTGGCGCACGAACTCGAACCATTCCGGCTGTTGTGGCTAGAAGATCCGGTTCCGCCCAACAATACTGCCGCGTTGAAGGAAGTAAATTCCAGAGTGCGAGTGCCGATCGCAACCGGGGAGAATCTTTTCCTCTTCGAAGGCTTTCAGGAGATCATCGCGCAACACGCGCTCAGCGTGGTTACTCCTGACCTTCAGAAGGTTGGAGGCTTGTCGGTCGCGCAAAGCATTGCACAGTTTGCCGACGTGCACTCCATGCCGGTAGCTCCGCACAACATCAGCAGTCCAGTCGGGACTTTGGCGGCGGTTCACTTCTGCGCGGCGATTTCCAACTTTCTTGCGCTTGAGTTTCACGCCTCCGAAGTTCCTTTCTGGAATGACCTGGTGGTTGGGTCGCCGAAACACGAGTTACCGAAACCGCTGATTGAAGGCGGCTTTATCAAGGTGCCCGAAAGTCCCGGACTGGGAGTGAAGTTGAACGAAGAAGTGGCGCGCCGCTATGCGCGCCCGGGAGAGCCATTTTTTGAGTGAAGAGATGGGCTGGGTCTACTGAGTTGGTGCACTGAATCGATGTATTGAAGTCTATGTCAATCGCGAAATTGGAAATCCTGGGGAAAATTGCCGCCTCCGGCTTGGTTGCGGTAATCCGGGCCGACAGTTCTGAGCAAGCCGAGCGGATCGCCGAAGCCTGCGCTCTCGGAGGCGTCGCGGCGCTCGAAATCACCTACACCGTTCCGGGCGCAACCAGCGTAATCGAGCATCTCACCAGGAACGTTTCCGGTCAGATTCTGCTCGGCGCTGGCACGGTTCTCGATCCCGAAACCGCGCGCGTCGCCATTCTCGCCGGGGCGCAATTTGTGGTCAGTCCCTCGCTCAACCCCGAGACCGCTCGGCTGTGCAATCGCTATCAGGTACCCTACATGCCGGGGGCTGGAACAATCGGCGAAGTGATCGGGGCAATGGAGTGTGGCGCCGACATCGTAAAAGTATTTCCCGGCGAGATCTTGGGCCCCGCATTTGTGAAGGCGGTTAAGGGACCGCTTCCGCAAGCGCAACTCATGCCGACCGGTGGAGTCAGCATTGAGAATGTCGCAGAGTGGATAAAAGCCGGCGCGGTTGCCGTAGGCGCGGGAGGCAATCTCACCGCCGGCGCCAAAACCGGCGACTTCGCGTCCATTACGCATCTCGCCCGGCAGTTCGTCGAAAAAATAAAAGAGGCGCGCGGCCGAGCGCAAAGAAGATGAGCGCAAAGAAGACGACCGCAAAGAAGATGAGCGCAAAGAAGATGACCGCAAAGAAGATGAACGCAAAGAAGTTGTGGACATCCGACGACGAACTCTTCGCCATCGTGCAGCATGAGCTCTTCACCTGCGTCGTAGGCGATGTGATGGACAAGCTGTGCCTGCAGCACCAGTTCCTGCCGCCCCAAATTCAGCCTCTACGGCAGGATATGGTCGTAATCGGGCGCGCCATGCCCGTTCTCGCGGTGGATGTGTTCGACGAGAAAATTGCGGGTAGCGCAAATAAGTTGATGGACAAGCCGTTTGGCTTGATGCTGGAAGCGCTCGACGATCTCCACCATAACGAGGTCTATGTGAACACCGGATCCTCGCCCCGTAACGCGCTGTGGGGAGAACTGATGAGCACGCGAGCCCGCAAACTGGGCAGCCGGGGTGCGGTATTGAATGGTTACGTCAGGGACACGAAGGCCATCCTTAATATGAGCTTCCCCACATTCGGCTTCGGATCCTACGGACAAGACTCGGCGCCGCGCTACAAGGTAGTCGACTTCCGCATTCCGGTTGAGATCGGAGCGGTGCGCGTC
>Ga0181532_10000688_pt1 | contig 33947 bp, 27 predicted proteins | sample PEATcosm2014_Bin_33_FD_119768 | JGI IMG/M metagenome (GOLD analysis project Ga0181532, IMG submission 119768) | Peatland microbial communities from MTU Mesocosm Facility, Houghton, MI, USA - PEATcosm2014_Bin11_30_metaG | ecosystem: Environmental > Terrestrial > Soil > Wetlands > Peat | place...
GGTTTGGAACTGCGAAAGCGGTGATCGCATCAAGGGCTGTGACGGTACATGCGTCCACGCTGGGGACTCTCTCGCGGGAGTTGTCGGCTAGAGCATAACCAAAGTCACAGCCTTTTCCTTTTGCTCATCACGAACCAATAACGCGTCCATCGGTATGCCGTCAGGCCGGGTAATTACCAACTACGACATTTGGGAGGAATCTCGTCTCAGCCTTAGGTCCGTTTAGCGCGAGAAGACAACTCCGTGTGGGAGACCCGATCCCTTCCACCCGTGCGGCCACTCACGATCGGCAAAGTTAAACCCAGGCTTCCCGTCCGCGTCATGAAAGGCAGTATCCATGGTGAGAGCGCCGCTTGCCAGGTCCAGTTTCACCAGATACAGGCGCGACTGGTCTCCCGTGACCACCAGCCGTTGCATCTTGGCATCCCATCCCGTCCAGTGTGAAAAATAGTTATCGTTGAGCTTCAGCCGTGACACTTCCACGGGCTTGTTCCCATTGGCAATGTCCACCACAATCAAGCCGTGTATTACCGGCACGCTCTGGACCAGATAGTGCCCGACGATCGTCGGTACGCCGCACACGGAACCAGGAAAGGTGTAGACCAGCTTTGCTGTCGGCTCGTCCTTGTCCACATCGGTGATGCGCTCAATGCCACAGCCCAGCGTCTGCACGTAAACCGCTCCATCCGGCCCAAGGCGTGGCTCTTCCGGACTAACGTGGGCATAACGGTTCTGGCCCACATCGAGATAGGCAGTCTTTAGCAGCTTAAGGTCCGACATACGCCATACCTGATAGGTTACGCCGCTGAACATTTTGTCAAAGTCCATGGACGAGTTTGTGGACACGACCCGGTCAAGTTCCGGGAGCACGACCAGACTGTACGGGGTCAACAGCGCACCGGGAAACGCAGGGTCCGCTGAACTGCTGGAGCGGATTACCTTCCCGCTGTCGTCAATCTCCACCAATCCGCCGCTGCCGCCCATTTGGCCTTCACTCTCACCATGGTGCACGTGCTGGAAGGTGGCAAGCACGTGCCCGTTGGGCAGTCGCAGGTAGGAGTGGGGATGCATATAACCGGCCATGCCGGTAAACGAGGTCACGATCCTGGGATGCAGCGGGTCGCGCACATCAAAGATGAACGTCCGACCAGCATCATGATCGTTGGCAAACAGCATGCCACTGGCGGGCATGACGTATTCGGTGTGATGTATCCGAACCGTCCGCTGGTCGGTTGCGATGGTTGTCATCAACTGGCCATAAGATATCGAAGCGGGGTCTGCATCGATCACAGCGAGAAAGTCGTTGCCCTTGTGGGCGGCATCGCCGGTCCAGGCAAAGAGGTAGTGGCCCGGCGCTTTCGTCTGTTGCTCTTGCGACTGCAGCGGGAAGTTAATGGCGCAAGCAACCAGGCACATGGCGAGTAGAAGACGCCGCATCGAGAGCTCTCCGATCTGGACGTAATTGCAAATACCAGAGCGTACCAGATTTGCCTTGGGTGACAAGGCCCGAGGCAAAGGCCAAGTTACCCGTGTCACAGCCTTCGCAATGCGCTCTTCATGAAGTGGGACAATTCAGCCGAGGGAAGGCTTGATTTCAGCCACTTGAAGCACATCCGGGGGACGCCGTGGCGCTGCTATACTTACCACCTTTCGGAGACCATCATGAAATGCTGTATCGGTGCACTTCTTCTCCTCGCTGCGACTCTAAGTTTCGCCCAGTCTCAAGCGCCGTCCGCCTCGGTGCCCAAGGTCACGTATCTCCGTTGCGGTGCGCTTTACGACGGCAAGAGCGATACCGCTCGCAAGAACGTTACGCTGCGCATTATGGGTGACAAGATTGATCAGATCGCCGAAGGCCTGCAGCCCGAGGCTGGCGCCACCACCATTGACCTGAGCCACGAGGTCTGCCTGCCCGGGCTGATTGACGCTCATACTCACGTGCTGCTGCAGGGTGATGTCACCGCCGAAGACTACAACGTGCAGATCCTGCAGTACTCCACGCCCTACCGGACGATTCTTGGCACCGTCGCCGCGCAGCGTGCGCTGGGTTATGGCTTCACCACGATTCGCGATCTGGAAACCGAGGGCGCCGGCTACGCGGATGTGGACATCAAGAAGGCCATCAACGCTGGTGTCATACCAGGCCCGCGCATGCAGGTCTCGGGCCGTGCGATGGACGTGACCGGAGCGTATCCAGTGCTTGGTTATTCGTGGGAGCTGAAGTGGCCCAAGGGCGTGCAGGAGGTGGACGGCCCTGAGGGCGGCCGTAAGGCCGTACGAGAACAGATCTCCAATGGCGTGGACTGGATCAAGGTCTATTCCGACCGCAGCTACCGTGTGCAGCCTGGCGGCGTGCTCGACGACATCCCGACCTTCACCATGGATGAGTTGCGCGCGATCGTGGACGAGACCCATCGGGAGCGCCACAAAATCGCCTCCCACGCCAGCGCTCTCAACGGCGTGCACAATTCGGTCGAGGCGGGCGTGGACTCCATCGAGCACGGTTTCTACATCGCCGATGCTGACCTGAAAACCATGGTCACCAAAGGTATCTACTATGTGCCCACGCTGCTGGTCGGCGAGTATGTTGCCGAAGGACGCGCTGCCGAGGGAGCCCACGTCTGGATTGACATGGTCAGCATCCATGCCGCTACCTTCAAGCGCGCGCTGAATTCCGGAGTGAAGATTGCCTTTGGGACGGATGCGGGCGGCTTCCCCTGGACGGTGAATCCGGCGAAGGAGTTCGCGTTGGAGGTGAAGTACGGGATGACGCCGCTGCAGGCGCTGCGCTCCGCGACCACTACCGCCGCCGAACTGCTGGGCATGCAGGAAAAGATCGGTTCGCTCGAGCCGGGCAAGTTTGCCGACGTGGTCGCGATACCATCCGATCCGATGGCAGACATCACGCAAATGGAGAAGGTGACCTTCGTCATGAAGAGCGGCCTAGTGTATAAGCGGCCGGAATAGTGGCCAGCAGGAATGCGAATAAACTGGTAGCGCTAGTATGCTGCGCCCTCCAGGTCCTAAGCCGCACTTTCTCATCGGCAACATTCCCCTTGCGGGCCGAGCCCCGCTGGAGACGTTCAGTAGGTGGGCCGCCGAGTATGGCGACATCTTTTACTACCGCGCCCTATGGCTCCACGTTTATTTCCTGAATCGGCCCGATCTGATCGAGTACGTGCTGGTGCGCAATCCGCAGAACTTCCTAAAGGACCACGTCGTGCGGAACAGCCGCTGGTTGCTGGGCACCGGTTTGCTCACGGCTGAAGGAGACGCCTGGAAACAGCAGCGTCGGCTCATTCAACCGGCTTTCTCACGCGATCGCATCGCCTCCTACGGTCGCTACATGTGCGAATCCGCCGAACAGATGCTCACCACCTGGGGACCAGGCACGGTTGTGGACGTTCATCAGGAAATGATGAACCTGACTCTGCGCGTGGTCGTGCGAGCGCTCTTCGAGTTGGAGACGATGGAAACCGCGGAGATTTCGCGCTCCTTGAACATAGTCATGCTCAACAGCATCGGCGGGAGACTGCTCCTGCCTCGCTTCTTCCGGTACCTGCCCCTTCCCGGAATGCGAGCGGTGCGCCGGGCCGTGGACGACATGAATGCCGCCGTATACGAGATCATCCGGCAGCGTCGAAGCAGCGCCAAGCAGGCATCTGGCGACCTGCTCTCCATCCTCATGCATGCTCGTGATGAGGATGGCAGCATGATGACGGACGAGCAACTGCGGGACGAGGTGATGACCTTCCTGCTAGCGGGTCACGAGACGACCGCGCTAGCGCTTTCCTGGGCGTTGTACTTGCTATCCCAGAACGCCGGAGCAGAGGAAAAACTTCACGACGAAGTAGATCGCGTGCTGGCAGGCCGGTTGCCGGGCGTTCCCGACCTCCCGTCGCTGACCTTTGTCGAGAGCATCATCAGGGAAACGATGCGGTTGTATCCCCCGGCCTGGAGCGTGGCTCGTACTGCTATCGCCGACCTCGAACTGGAGGGGTACCGGATACCTGCAGGGGCCAACATCGTGATGAGCCAATGGATAATGCATCGGGACCCCAGGTTTTTCTCCGAGCCGGAGAAGTTTGATCCGGATCGTTGGAGTAGCAGCGCATGTCAGAATCTGCCCCGGTTCGCCTACTTTCCTTTTGGTGGCGGTCCCAGGCAGTGCATCGGGGCATCGTTCGCGACCACCGAGGCCGTCCTGATACTCGCGACCATTGCTCGCCGATATCAGCTCGTGTCGGTGGAGAAGACGCCGGTGCTACCCGTCCCGAGCCTCACGCTTCGACCGAAAGACCCCATCCGCATGCGCATAGAGGCGAGGTTCTAGCAATCCGCAAGCTGCCCTCGCTGTGAGTCCGGCTCATTCGCGAGCGCTGAACCATGACACGCGAAGGAGGATTGCAGGAATCGGATTCGATATCCCGCTTTCACCTGCCACCTGGTTTTGGTTTTAGCAGAGCTACAATGGCGTGTGAAGAAACTTATTCTTGTCGTCATCGCGCTTGTTGTGTTGCTGCTTGTGTTCTTCGTGGCACGGTCAGCAACGCCTGTTGTTGACCTCCCGTCTGCACTCACCACCCTGGGCCAAGCCACTCCCATCACGGTTCACGTACGCGATCCGCGTGGCATTCGCAGGCTGCAAGCGTTCGTCGAGCAGAATGGTGCCCGGTACCAAGTCTTCGAGATGGCGCAGCCGTCGAAGTCGGCCGACAGTGCCTGGAGCTTCACGGCTGGCGTTAAGACCACTCCCCAGTTGCAGGCGGGCAATGCGAAGTTGATCGTTGAAGCGACTTCGAACGATCTGCTGAGAAAGACAGGCCGCGCCGAGCGCGACCTGACCGTTGTTACGCAACCGCCGATTGTCAGCGTTGATTCAGAGCAGCACTACCTGTATCTGGGGATGGCAGACCTGGCCACGTTCAACGTCTCGGGTAGCTGGACAGAAGCGGGAGTGCGCGTCGGCGATGAGAAATTTCGCGCCTGGCCCATGCCTGGCGGCAAGCCGGGCCTGTTTTCCATGTTTGCCTTCGCCTGGAACATGCCGACCGATACCGTGCCGCTGGTCTTTGCTGCGAACGGTGCCGGAAACGACGTGACCAGCCCCCTCGTGGTCGTGTTTCCGAAGAAGGAGCAGCCGAAATACAGGGTTCATGATCTACAGGTGAGCGACGCCTTCCTGCAGAAGGTGATTAACGAACTCGACCCGAACGGAACGGGTGAAGCGGTCACGCGCTTCGTGAAGATCAACAGCGAGATGCGCCGGGCCAATAACAAAACGCTTTCCGATCTGCAGTTCAAGACCGCCGACAGGTTTCTATGGTCCCGGCCCTTCATCCGGCAGCCTCACTCCCAGGCTGAGTCGAACTTTGCCGATGTGCGGAATTACATCTATCGCGGCCAGAAGATCGATCAGCAGGTCCACCTGGGATACGATCTGGCGGTTACGCAGCACGTCGGGGTTCAAGCATCAAATGACGGCAAGGTCGTTTATGCGGCTCCTCTGGGAATTTACGGCAACTGCATCGTCCTCGACCACGGCTATGGACTGCAAACGATCTATGGCCACCTCAGCCGGATTGATGTCCATGAAGGTGACACGGTGAAGCAAGGCCAAGTGATGGGGGTGAGCGGACAGACCGGCATGGCCGGCGGCGACCACATCCACTTCGCGATGCAGCTCGACGGCGTTCAGATCGATCCCAAGGAATGGTGGGACGCACACTGGATTAAGGATCACGTCGCGAGGCGGGTGGACCTTGCTGGGTTCAAGCCGTAATGCAATCCGTCCCCTGAGACCAGTTGGGAAAAGGATTTCGCGACGAGTTCTTGAACGGGAGAATCAGGTCGCGTAACGCCGCCTTGCCTGTCCGCACAGAGAGCGCCAGCAGGACGGCGCTTCCCGTTGCAATCCCCATGCCGATCGCGCGCAGGGCCTAACCCGTTTCGATGCGGCGCAGGGCCGTTACCGTTCCGATCAAGAGCCTCGCAGGGGAGTTCTACTCCGGCCTTCCTGTGTAGTGTTCCTTCGTATGCACGGCCGCGTGGTCTTCCACCGACTCCAGATGCGTGAACACTTCCGCCGGCACGCTGAGTTCAGGCGGCAAGCGTTCTTCCAGCAGCGTCGCCAGCCGATGTGCCTCGCCGACGGCCATGGAGTGCGGGAACAACAGGTGCACTTCGATGAGCTGCCTATACCCCGTTGTGCGGTAGCGAACACCGTGATATTGCAAGCCCAACTCGCTGCAGAGGGCATCCAGCTTGCCGCGAATCTCTCGTCCAATTTCCGGGTCTGAATGGTCAAGCAGGCCTACAGCCGAGCGCCACACCAAGTGCCCGCCTGCCCAGAGAATATTGATCGCGACCGCAATCGCCAGGAGTGGATCAAAAGGCTTCCAGTCGGTCAGCATCACCAACCCGAGCCCGGCCACCACACCAAAACTGGTCCAACTGTCCGTGAGCACGTGTTTGCCGTTCGCCTCAAGGATGAGCGAGTTGGTGCGCCGCCCCATACGGATCAGGTACCACCCCAATCCGGCGTTGAGGACACCGGCCGCCAGAAGCAAGAGCGTGCCTGCTCGTAAGTTCTCCAATTGCAGGCCCCTCAACCATTTCTCGATAGCGGCGTACAGAATGAAGATTGCCGCCAGCACGATCATGGCGCCTTCGAAACCGGCGGAGAAGAATGTTATGCGTTCGTAGCCGTAGAGGAACCCCGGCTTTGCTGGCTTGGTGCTAAGGCGCAAGCTGAACGCGGCGAATGCCACCGCGACCACGTGAATCACAGACTCTGCTGCATCCGACAGGATGGCAGCCGAGCCCGTCATGATGTACGCAGCCATCTTGCCGACCAGCATTAACACGCCGAAGGCCAACGAGATCCGCATGGCAAAGCGCATAGCGCGCAGTTCGCCTTCGTCGCGATACGACGCGATCTGAGACGTCCGGATTGGCACATTCTCTGTGGAATCGGACGTGGGTGCTTTCAGTTGATCCAAGGTACACATTCTCCCCAGAGCTGCGGACCTGCCTATGTTTCCACGACGTGGACGTTTGGCGATGTGACGGCACTCACACTAACCCCGACAACGCCCGGGTCGCCGATGACACATCCGCAATCACGAATCGCCTTTCAGGGCGAGTCTTCAAAACTGTAGTCGTGCCTGAAACGCAATCATCCGGGGACTGCTGTCGCCTCCCAATCCAACTCCGAGCAAGCCGGTGGGCGGGGAGGTGGTGTACGTCAGTGCACCGAAACCGGTTTGCGTGGAAGGCTTTCCCGGAATACCGGCCAGCACGATGCTCGGCAGGCCAAAGTTCGGATGGTTGAAGACGTTGAAGAACTGAGCATCGAATCGCAGCGTCACCCGCTCGGTCAGCGGAAACCATTTGGTAATGTAAAAGTCGCTCCAGAAAAAGTTAGGGCCGCGTAATGCGTTGCGGCCGAGGTTTCCGAACTGGCAATTCTGCGCTGAGTCGCCACCGTTGCACGTCCCGGTAGCAGGATCTACGGCAGAGACAAACGCATTCGGATTGAGCCACTGGATCGTTCCTGGTTGGGTAACTCCAGGAATGATGCAGTGGCCACAGTAGGGATCCGCTCCGGGCACAAGACTTGCGAATTGTGGCCCGCTGCCCTGCACGATGCCATTTCCATTCGCTGAGTATGGCGTGCTCAGCACCGAGAACGGCACTCCGCTGTGCCAGAACACGGTCCCTGAAACCTGCCAGCCGTTCAACAAATAGCCAAGCGAATGATTGGTCACTTTGATTGGCAGCTCGTACACATACTGTCCATTGAAGTTGTGCCGGATGTCGTAATCGCAAGGACCGTAATCGCGACGGAGGTCTCCCGGGAGCGGGGAGAGGATCCCTCCCGCGGAGAACTGCAGGAACCCGCCGTTCGAGACGGTGTCGAGGCAATGGCTCCATGTGTAATTGATCTGCGCTTGCAGGCCGTGCCCCATGCGTTTCATGGCCGTCAGTTGCAGCCCGTTATAGTTGCTGTTGGCGCCGGTCGAAAGCTGCGTCACTGCGGCGAATCTCGGATCGGTCGGCTGCATGTAGGGGAATGGAGTAAAGCATCCCTGGCACACAGTTTGATAGCCATTGACCTGCGTGAGATAGGGCTGGTTCACCGCGCGGGTGCCAACATACTGCGCCTGCACGCTGCCGGTATTTCCGAATTGATGCTCGATTCCCAAACTCCATTCCATGAAGTACGGCGCGTGAAGCTTGCCATCTGGAACCGCCGTGATTGCGACTGGCGGCAGACAGGTCGCGGCGTTCGCAAGCGGAGACGCGCAGGAAAGCTGGCCCTGCGCGAATCCCGAACTGAACCGCTCATTCGCCGCAATGGTTGCATCGACCGCGCTATTGGAGACTCCGGGCGCAATCGCTGTACCGCCTACGGTCCCCAGCAGACCGCCCTGGAAGGTCTGAACGTAAGGCGGATTCACTCCAATCAGATCGGCGACGCTTCCCGGCAAGATATCGCTGAAAACGCCGAAGCCGCTCCGCAGAACGGTGTTGGGTTCGAACTGCCACGCGATGGCGGTTCTGGGTTGCAGAATTGCCAACGGCGTGGATGCGAACAAATTTCCCAGGCCAGTTTGAATCGCGTCACTCAGCGGCTGATCGACATCGTGCGGGATGGAATAGAACGAGCCTTTCAGACGGGCAATCTGGTCATGTGGATTTAGCGGGTTGGAGTTGTACGTATCGCGCACCCCAAACGTCCAGGTCACCGTGGGCGTGACTCTCCACGTGTCCTGGGCATAGAAATCCAGATTGAGGAAATTGAAAGGCGCGTTGGCCGACGAGGGGAATGTCTTCGTCGCCGTGGATGCCACGCCGTAGATGAATTGTGGCAGCGTTGTGTAGGTGACCGTTGGGACGGTACCCTGCCCGAAATCGTAATCATTCAGGCGAAAGATTCGGATGTTCGTGCCAAACCTCAACTCGTGAGCGCCGTGGCTCCAGGCGAGATTGTCATTGATGAAAAATCGCGAGGCGCGCCTGCCTTGGACCCAAGTGTTGTCGAGTCCTCCGATAGTGGTGAACGGGGCGTTGGCGCCGCTGCCTTGCAGGACAATCGGAAATGCCGCGAGTGTCTTCTGAAAGTCGCTCGGCCCGAACAGGCTTTCATACCACGAGAACGCCGGATTGAAGTAGTTCACCAGGTTCTGCGAGAACACGTGCGTGTATCCGGCCGCAAAAGAGTACAGCGGCTGCGGGGAAATGGCGTTGAATAAGGTATTGATTGGATCCGTGTAGGCGGCTTGCAGTCCGGTATCCACCTGAAAACGAAACCATGTAGTGTCATCAGGGCTGATGTTGTAGTCGATGCGTGCCGTCTGCACCTGTTCGTGATCGTCGCTAGAGTGGGCAACGCCTCTCCGGTTAGCGCAACCGTTCCCGTTCGGAGGAGCGCCCGAAGCTGGAGTGCCGTCCGAATTGAAAGGACACCCGAGCACGGCCAGCGGCGTACCGCTGGTGTTCCCGTACAGTGAAAACATCTTTTGGTAGAACGGCACCATTTGCGACGCAGGAGCATAATGCGATCCGGTAACGGAATCCGTGCCGCCGAGAGGAAGTTGCTGCAAAACGTACTGTTGGAACCCGGTGCTAGGGACGGTGACGGTCGTAAAAATGGGCAGAGCGATTCGGACCCACTCGCTGTCGAAGAAAAAGAACAATTTGTCATGAATGATCGGGCCGCCCAGGCTCCCCCCGAAATGGTTTACTGTGGAGCCCGGCTTGTGGTTCCCCGAGGTGGCGTTGGTGAAGTAATCGGTCGCGTTGAGGATTGCGCCGTTCCAGAGTTCGTATAGATTGCCGTGAAACTGGTTGGTGCCGGATTTGGTGATGTAATTGACCTGGGACGCTCCATACCTGCCCTGGTCCACGGAATACGAAAGCGTATTGACGGTCACTTCCGAGATCGAATTCAGGCCGAGCACGAGATTGGTCGAGAGGCCGCTATTGAGGTTTGTAAGCGGATCATTCGTCTCCAACCCGTCAACGATGTACCCATTGGAGAGGGCAGGCAGCCCATTGAATTCCACGTTGCCGTAACCATTCGTTCCACCGACGAAATCGTTGCCACTGCCGGCTGTGTTGATCAGAGCACCTGGCGCGAACTGAATCGGATAGGTCATATCTCCGCCCGGGTTCGGCAGGTTCTCCAGCGCCGTCGCACTCAAAGTGGTGGTCGTGTTTGCATTGCTCGTGTTAATGATCGCCGCTTCTGCGCTAACCTCCACCGTCTGCTTGGATTGCGCCACCCGGAGCGTGAGGTTGACGGTCTGCTTCTGGCCGAGGCCGGAGACGATGTTGTCCGCCTGCTGCGGCTCGAATCCCGGCGCTTCGACTCTGACCGTATAAGTGCCCGGCTTGAGCTGCGGGAAATTGAAGCGGCCTGCGTCATCCGTCTTTGCACTTCGCTTGAGCCCCGTCTCGCGGTTGATGATGGTCACCGTGGCGGCCGGGACCACTGCACTGCTTGAATCCGTGACTTGCCCGAGGATGGCGCTGGTGGTTTCGCCCTGCGCCCACGACTTTGACGGCACAAGCAAAACGGCAGCTATGGCAAAGAGAGTGAGATGGAGCATGAGGCGCAGGCGGCGCTTGGAACTCGATCTCACGGCAAATCCCTCCAGGATTTCAGGACTGGCGAACGCCAGGCCCTTCCCTCACCTGGAAATCAGGATACACTATGAAATGTTAACTATGATAAACACTTATTAGAATATTACGCTTTTGAAACCCAGACCCTTTCGGCGGCGAGTGTGCCGAGACGAATCTGGTGTTTGTCTATCAATAAGGAAATCGTGCCGTCGTAGTTCCGGGCTTCCACTGCAATCCGAGCTCCCGGGCGAATCCCCTCATTCTCGAAGAACTCCAAGAGCTGCCGGTCCCGCTCGTAAACACTGGCGACCACATATTTCGAGCCGGGATCAGACTCACTGAGCAGACGCAATCCTCGCTTGCGGCGTTCCGCAGGGCTGCGGAGCACCAACTCGTTTCCGTGAGGGCAAGTGTCCTTGTGCCCGAGTTTCTCAAGCAGCTTCTTCTCAAACGCGGGCGAGACTGCGTGCTCCAGCCGTTCGGCCTCGTCGTGGATCTCGTACCACTGCATTCCGAAAATCTCTGACAACATTCGCTCAATCAGGTGATGACGCACGATCGTGCGGTCGGCGATTTCCCGCCCTTGCGAGGTGAGCCGAATATGCCCGTCACTCTTGACGGACACCAGTCCATCCTTCGTCAGGCGCTTCAGAGCGAACGTTACGGCTGGCCTCGTTACGGAAAGCCAATGCGCCAACGTGGCAGGAATGACAGTTTGGCCTTCTGCCTCCGCTTCCGCGATGGCTTTCAAATAGTCCTCTTTTGAAATCGTAATCATCGTTGCCGCTTGGGAACTTCAATAAGTGGGTGCAGTCTAACACCTGTGACGTTCTGCTTCAGAGCTGCGAGTTGGTAGAGTGGTCGGCAACTGTTGCCCAATGCGGTTTGGTTAAGGGTAGGTCGTGGCCGCGCGAATCGGCAGCGGCGCCAGTTGCCCAGTCGCCAGGTTGCAGAATCCGCCTTGATACGAAACAAAGCCGTGTCGCAGCAACTGTGCCAGCAGGCCCAAGGCTTGGTACGCGAGATTCTGGTTGATGAAGGGTTCCTGCCGGGTCAAGGCTTCCGCGGCGCTGCAGGACGGCTGGTCGTCATCCTTTACGCCCGGCGCGGCAATCTCCGGAAAAAGCTCCGTCACGGACAGTAGGCGATGATTCTTCTTTTGATTCAGTCGGTTCTTGGGCTGCCCAAGGACAAACTGGCCACTCGAAGCGTTGTTGCCAAGGTCAAGCCAATACAGAACCCGGGAATGTAGTGCCCACTTGTCGATGGCGCGCCGCGCTTTTCGGGTGTCAACGCACCCGATGACGAAATCAACGTCTGAGTCTTTCTTGAGCTGTTGAATCGTCGCTTGCATGCCCTGCCAGTTAAGCCCCCAGAAGAGGTTGATTCGATGCGCTAGGACGATTGCCTTTGGGAAGCCAATCTCAGTTCGGCAGAACGGTTGGCGGACGCAGTTGGTTTCACTGACTATGTCTGGGTCGATCAGGGTCACAGCTAAGCCTCCTGGATGTCCAAAGGCGAGGAGGGCCTGATGGAGGTATGGAAGTCCCGATACGACAGCACTGCCGTTGCCGCCACACCCGACGACAAGTATGCGAATTGGCCGCTCCAGCAATTGCGGATCGACAGTGTGAGTCATCGCGGTGCCGCCTCCAGTTTTCTCAGGTAGTCATTCAACGGCTCCATCTCGATCAGCGTGGATCGGGGGAAGATCTTCTTCCTGGCGAGGCTCTTCCAGAGGGCCGCTGTCCCACCTTTGCGTTTTGTCAGTCGTCCTGCGCCGCCAGGGTGAGTGAATTCGCTTTGAAAGAACGCCTGCTGCCAGGCTGGGATGGAGGCAATTGTTAAAGATTTAGGGATTCGCATGGTGCCGGCGCAGACAGCGCCGTTGCTGTCGATGTTCCAATAAGGCGCTGCTGCCAGTCTTGCATCCGGATCGGGGCGGCGGTTGTTGGGAAGTGCTCGGACGAACAGAACCCCGTTTCGGACCACGAACAGAAGGGCTGGATGCGGAAAGAGCTTGCCTGAAATGTCGGCAAGCTCGGATCCGTCACGGAAGAACATCGGCCGCACGGCCGCGGGCGTCCACCATGCGATCAGCTCCGGAGTCCGAGCAACGACATTTCCAGGCAGGAATTCTGCTGGGCAACTCGTTCCAAGCTGTTTCGTCAGCTCCCGCAGGGCTGCCATACTCAGGAGTTGGCCGGATCCAAGCAGTGGAGTGCCATCGGTCTCTTTCTGGACCACGCCATGGACGGTCGCCATAAAGCGGTTTCCATGGTCATTTCGGTAAAGCAGTACGGCTTGGTGCAGCTTCAGTTCGAGTTCGCTGCCGACATCGATGCTGAATCGCATGATGGTTTCTCCCGGCTCTCGATGATGTTTTTGACCCGCACAGTGAGTACCAGTACCCGCATCAGCGTCTCAATGACGGCGAATGCCTGGCGCACGCTGGCTGAATCAGGGGGCCGAAGCGGGATGATGAGGTTGGGTTCCGGCGTTTCCTGGCCCCAGTATTCGCATTCGTCATCGAAACATGCCATCACCGCGTCTCCGGGACGGCAGTACAGCAGGATGGCAGGAAGAGGAACATCCAGCGAGTGGTAGCTGCGTTGGTATTCGAGCCATTCTTCGTCCAGACGTGGGCGCTCTATCGAGTGGGAGATGCGGTGCAGTTCGAGCGTCGTCTCGACTAGCTCTTTCAGCCGTGGTTCGGTGGGTAACGGAAAGGAATCCAAGGATTGCGTAGCCCCTGACGATTCGCGGCCTTTGAGGCACTCCGGCAGGTCTTGTTCGAGTTTGGGAATCTCGTAGGAATCGGGATCATCCTCTCCTTCCGCCCACTCGACCATCTGCTCGATCCGGTTGTGGGCGTCCCAATCATCGTAGACCCTGACCCAACGATACAGGGCTTGCCGGAGGGTGTTGTAGAAGGCTACACCTATGCCCTGCTGACACCGTTCCAGGTCTTCAATAGCCGTTCCAACGCCCATCGGAAAAGATGACTCGGTATTGAGGATCAGGAAGATCTGGTCATTGGAATCTGCGCCGGCGTCTGAGTAACTAGTATCGACGATGGATTCCCCGAGCGTCAGGTACAGCTCAAAGCGCTCTGCAATGATCTCCTGGCCGTGGTCGCGGAGAAAGCAGCGAAATACAGAATCGACCAGGGCGGCAGGAGTTTTTCCTGCCCGTATCCAGTCGGATTCCGTGGCGAGGCCGATTTCGACCAGAGTTTGAGCCAGAGCGGTCAGATCAGAGCAACCAAAAGTAATCCGGCTACCGGCATGAGCCACTTCCAGCTTGGGAATCCCGATCAGGCTGGCGGGATTGGCCAGATACCCGATCCGGGGAAGACGGGATCTCCGCTTCCTTTCAGTGAGAGAGCCCGCGCGAGAGCACTGCTTGCTTCTTGCGAGTCTTTGCATTCGAGCCACCTGCGGATAAGGCCGGCCAGAGGGGTTGAGTTGGTCTGGCTCCCGTCTGCCTCCTGGATCTCCCTGAGAAGTGTTTGTTTCTGATCGGCGTCCATCACACTCATCATCCTTTCGATCCGATGGCGCGCTCAAAGCTGTAACGCAGCCGTTCGCCAACCGTTTCGGGTCCGGTAATAGCAGCGTTGGTCAGTTCAGGAAACTGAGCGGCGTAGAACGAACGGACTTCCTCGATCGAGAACTTGGGGTTCGGATCGGCCAGGGTAGTGCCGTGATATACGAATTCCCGTTCGATAAGGTTGATTTTCATGATGCTTCACCTCCCCTCGTCTGTAGGGTGTCAGAATTAGTGAAAATTCGTGCCACAATTGTTGAAAACGAAGGTCGTCGTCGCCACGTGGCAGGTCCCAGCTAAGAAATTGTTCCAGAGCCGACTGCGGCTGGCTCGGTTACTGGTCACAAGCGCGTTTTCGCGTTCCGTGATGACCCAACTGCTAGAGGGCTGCAGATGCCCACGCAACTCAAGGGAGACGGCCCGAAAGAAACCTGAAACACAGTGGAATAGTGGACCTATAGCTGATGAGAGGCGCGTACTCTCGGAACTAATCAAGGCCAGCGACGCTCGGATGAAAGCAAAGCCCGTTCTCAGAGCTCGCTCTCAGAGGCCCTCGAGAAGAAATTTCCCTTCATGTTCCTCCAACACACTGCCCGGGGCCGACGGTATGCTGGTGAGAGAAAAACCCTGGATTCCATCAAGACGGTTTGCTGGTGAACCTGTCGCTATGCACCCATACCAGGGTGCTTATGTTCAACCCACTGGCCAGCAAGCGAATTACGTGACGCTACTGTGAATGCCTGCTGCCACGGCAGAGGCATAGCGCCTCAAGGGCAAGGATCGGATCGTCGATGTTGATTCACACCCGCCCACTAGCAGACCAACCAGATCGCCTTCTTCTGAAATGATCGGTGCCCCGCTACAGCCTCGAAATGCGCTATGACCAGGGTGTGCATGGCCGAGTTGGAAAATGTCGTACTTCGTATCGCTCTCCAAGAATGTCAAACCCAATTCGAGCGGCACTCTTCCGCTGAGAATCGCATGATTTAGCGCCGGCGGACGCGGTTCAAGTGTGACACCCGAGGTACCGGAAAAGCCGTACTTTATTCCCGTCCTTGGAGGGACTCGCAGATCAGATTTCAAAACTATGCGCGGAATTTCTTCTGCTATTCCACCAGCATCGTTGAAGCGCTGAAAGCGAGGACAGAGATCGGTTCCGACAATAAGAAACGCGAGATCTACCTCAGCAGTCGGCCCATAACCCGATGCCATGACGTATTGCATCGCACCCAGCCTCCAGAGCTGGGTGCCGTTCTGCGAATCGTAACGGATCTCGACCGCCCATTGCTCGTCAGGCCTTACGGCATGGGATACGGTGAGCAGAATGCGACGAGAATAACCGTCCACAATTGTTCCTGAACAAGGCTTTGTCGGAAGACCTGAAGTGTCCAGTCTTCGAAGGGGAATAGTCGCCAAGGTCACGAACGCAGCAAATTCACAATCCATCGTTGTTCTATTCTAAGCTTGGCCACCCGCCAGATGATGGCGTGGACACCCGTCGCAATGCCAATGACATGTGAACCGCTGGGCAACTAATATCCGTCTGTTTCGCGCGATACAATGGCCCGGTGCCGTTCGACCCGAGGGACCCCCGACACCTCGTTATCGCGCTCGGACTAAGTGCTCTCAGAGGCGCTGCCATCGTGCAGAGCCATCACGAGCAGGCCGCAAAGAGCCAGGCCGAACGTGACGACCCTGACGGCTGCGCGTGGCTTTGCGATCTTATCTGGGACCTGCTCGATGATTGGGAGCCGGAGGACTGCGATTCCGAGGACGAGTACACAGACGATCTGGTTGATTTCCTTCGGGTGAATCTGGAGGATGTCGAGGCCCCGAACGATGGTCGGCGGATCAAAGTGGCAAAACGGGTGCGGACGGAATTCGGCGTCCCTGATGTCCGTATCGATGACCGGCTAGTGCTTGAACTGAAGGTCGGTCCGCATGAAGGCGAAAAGGATCGGTTGATTGGGCAGTGCTGCAAGTACTCGGTCGAGTGGGTCACGTGGGCAGTCGTGATCGACATGGACGAGAACAAGCGGGAGGAGCTCGTAGAGCTGCTCGAAAGAAAAAGCCTCCATTATATTGAGGTAATCCCGTTCGACGACGCCGATGAAGATGAGGAGGACGACGAAGAAGATGAATTCGATGAAGACGACGAAAACTGACAGTCTCTTCAAGAGCGTCACGAGCTCGGGCATCTCGTCCCACGTCCGTCCTTCCAGGTCGCGAGCGCACCGCTCTTTCTGGACGCCGCCCACTTCCGTTTGTATCTTCCTACCGGGGTCCCGGCGAGCAGATATCATGTTGACTAATTTGTTCAAAACTTAATTCTGAGCTGGAGGCAAATGCTTATTGAGGCTTTTCGATACTTCGCTGGTCTCCGTGAGCTCGGAACCGATCGCTCCGACATACGCATAGACCAGATCAGACAGCACTATTTTCTGAGGGGGTTCACTGATCGAAGGATCCCGCAGCTGCGGAGCAAGGTCTACACCTAGTTCAAATATCATTCCAGGAATGTACAGGGAGTAGCGCAACTCGGGGCGTTCACCCTGCTTCCGAGGGCACCACATAGCCCGAAAAGGCGTTGCCGTTTCATCCAAAACAATGAAGACTGATGCTCGTGATGGAAACGGGCAGTTTCCAAGCAGGTACTGCTGAAGCCCAGTCATGAGCTGTGCGTCCAGGTCAATTTTGGGTGCATCAGCAAACTTGACCTTCCAGTCTGCAATGCCAGCTCGCCAGAACAGGCTGGCAGCAAAGTAAATGAGCTGTTGTACGTCCAGCCCACTCACTTTTAGCGCGTCATAAACCTTAGATCGATCCTGCCTTACTTCTTGAGGAGTCGCTCTTTGCAACATATCCCGCAGAGGAAACGAGCCATCTGAGCGGTATCGGTTTGCGAGCGTCCAATCCTCTCCACCTTGCTGGAAGCGCACTTCGCACCCCTGGCAAAGAAGAGGCATTACGAACTGCTCGCCACTCTGGTACGTTTTGTCCCTCTTCAGAACGATCATCTGCTTTATCGGGCCGGTCGGATCAAGCAGTTCCTGATAAAGAGCCGCAGGCATAAAGTGGCTCTTAATTAGAGTCGCAACGATACCACAAAGAGCACAGCCGCCAACCATAGTTGCAATTCAGTTTAGCAGGGCGAAAGCCTTTGACAGGCGCGCATGGATTTTACCCATTAATCTGGCGAGACCCCTGCCGAGGGACCAGATGTTTCGCCGCGAATTCATTTGCCACCTCCTACTCCTGTGCTCCCGTGCCACGCGCGGCTTCGAAGCGGCCGCCTTGCTTTCCATTGTTTTAGCCGATTAGTAATGTGAAGTCGGCCAGTTTTACTAACGAACTGTAGTGGTGGTCCGAAGTTCTGGGCAGGCGAGGGGCAAACGTGAAGTAATCCGATTGCGCGGACGGGCGTCCCTGGCTCTCAGAAGCAGCGTCCGCAGAAGGGGGTCCGTCCGACACGTTGCGATCTCGTCCGCCGTCAGCCTCGGTTGAGTCGGACAGCCGCGGTAGGATCATGTCAACAACACTGGCAGAACTGTAGGATTGTGACAGGAAACGTGACAAGAATTGTCATGATTTGGCGGCAGCGGACCGCAATTTCCCCCATTGATCTCAATTACGGGGGCTGGCATTTACTCTGGCACCCTACGGTGTCGCTGTCGCTGTCGTTTCCGGTTGCGGCTGTTGGGCAAACAGCGACGGCGGCTCCGGTTCCGTTGGGACGGGCGTCGCAGCTCGTGGTGCCGGAATCGTTGAACTCGTCACGGTGGATGGCTTCGTGGTTTTCTTCCGTGCCTCTTCGCGAGCCGCTTTTGCAGCCGCTTCCATTTCGGCTTTGGCAGAGGCCAGCGTGGTTTGGAGTTGCAGGTGCGCCCCAATGAATTCCACCAGCTGCTGAGGAAGGTCACGATCGAGTTCCTCAGCAGTGCCGGTGATAGCTAATGGGGTGGTGAGGGCGTTGTCTTCGGTGTCAGACACCTTCTGCGGAACGACGGTGGCCCTGACCGTATCGCCCTGAACAAGGGAGATGGTCAGAAGCAATCTGCGTTTGCGCAGCAATGGCATCAGTTCTGTAAACATGGGTTTTTCCTCCGGTGTGGTTGTGTTGCGGAATTAAAATGAAAATTGGAATGGGGGAGCATCGATCTTTGCCCCGGGCTGAACGTAGCAGCTTCACACTCGCTGTGACCCACGCATCATCCAGAATCGTGGTTTGCTGCTAAAATCCTGCTGCCACTGAGCTTACTGGTCCCCATGAGTCAACTCGAAGAGCTGAAGCCTAACGCGTCAGTAAAAGGCGTCCTCCCTGACTGCCTTGTTACAGTCGTGAACGTGCAGTGGTTCGGTTCGGCTGCGTTGGAACTCACCTATAAGACACCCACTGGAAAAGTGGCGAATGAGCTGCTGTACAGGCATGACGAGCTTCGGATTGATGTCGTAGAACTTGGTAGGCCGTGGAGTTTTGACGGGGATGGTGCCGCGTTTCGCCTCGTGTCGGAAGCCCACCGGATCCGGTTGGCACATCTGTTTGACCCCGTTCTGGCCGTTCATACCTCGATGGTGGAACCCTTGCCCCACCAGATTACAGCCGTCTATGACGCTATGCTGTCCCGCCAGCCGCTGCGTTTTCTCTTGGCTGACGATCCCGGCGCCGGCAAAACGATTATGGCTGGACTATTTATCAAGGAGCTCATAGCGCGTGGAGATCTCCAGCGCTGTCTTGTCGTATGCCCAGGAAGCCTGGCGGAGCAGTGGCAAGACGAGCTGTATCGTCGCTTCCATCTGCCATTTGAGATTTTGACCAATGACAAACTTGAGGCTGCGCGCACAGGAAACTGGTTCGTTGAAACTAACCTTGTCATCGCGCGGCTGGACAAGCTTTCCCGGAACGAGGAGGTGCAACAAAAGCTGAGTGCGCCAGACTGTCGCTGGGATCTGATCGTTTGTGACGAAGCACATAAGATGTCCGCCACGTATTTCGGTGGAGAGGTTAAGTTCACGAAGCGATACAGGCTTGGACAAGTGCTTTCAGGCCTGACGCGGCATTTCCTGCTTATGACGGCGACGCCTCACAATGGCAAAGAAGAAGATTTTCAGTTGTTCATGGCACTTCTAGACGGCGATCGTTTCGAGGGCAGATTCCGCGACGGGGCGCACGTCGCGGACGTGTCCGATCTCATGCGGCGGATGGTCAAGGAAAAGCTTCTGAAATTCGACGCAACCCCACTCTTTCCCGAGCGAATTGCTCACACAGTGCCCTATAAGCTGTCGCCATCAGAAGCGCAACTGTATAAGGCTGTAACCGACTACGTTACAGAAGAGTTTAACCGTGCAGAGGCGCTCCAGAACGACAAACGAGCCGGAACTGTCGGGTTTGCGCTCACTATTTTGCAACGTCGCTTGGCCTCCTCGCCCGAAGCGATATATCAGTCTCTTCGCCGCCGTCGCGAGCGGCTTGAAAGCCGACTGCGAGAGTTGGAACTGGTTCAGCGTGCGGGGCAGAGCACCTCAGCTACAACCGACCTGCGAGATCTAGATGATGAAGACGTTGAGGACTTAGAGGAGGCGCCTGATGACGAACTGGAGGCCGCGGAGGAGCAGATCCTCGATCAAGCGACGGCTGCCCGAACCATTGCGGAGCTAAAAGTTGAAATCGAGACGCTAAAGCACCTCGAAGGCCTTGCTCTGGGAGTACGCCGCAGCGGCGCTGATAGTAAATGGAGGGAGCTGGCCAGTCTATTAGGCGAAATCTTCCCGCCGGACATTGTCAGGCATGCGCCGCTTGAGCAGCGAGCGCAGGCCGCCATTGCCGTGGTGCCATCCGCCGTCGCCTCTCCAACCCAGAAGCTGGTCATTTTCACCGAACATCGCGACACGCTGAATTACCTTGGAAGGAAAATTTCTACCCTTCTCGGCAGGACGGGCGCCGTCGTTGTGATCCATGGTGGGATGGGCCGCGAGGATCGGATGAACGCGCAAGAGTGGTTCAGGCACAATCCTGAGGTTCAAGTATTGCTTGCGACAGATGCTGCCGGCGAGGGCATCAATCTTCAGCGGGCCCACCTGATGGTGAACTACGATCTGCCGTGGAATCCAAATCGTATTGAGCAGCGGTTTGGCCGAATTCACCGCATCGGCCAGACCGAAGTCTGCCATCTATGGAACCTAGTCGCCGACGAAACCCGCGAGGGGGACGTTTACCATACGCTCCTCGAAAAGCTTGATGAAGCTCGCAAGGCATTAGGCGGTCAGGTGTTCGATGTGCTCGGCAAGCTTCAGTTTGAGGGGAAGCCCTTACGCGAGCTGTTGATCGAGGCGATTCGCTACGGGGAGCAGCCTGATGTGCGGGCGCGGCTAAGCCAAGTAATCGCCAATGCATTTGACCAGGATCAGCTGCGCGACCTGATTGAAGGGCGCGCATTGGCCCAGGACGCGATGGATGCTAGCCGAGTCTATCGCATCCGCGAGGAGATGGAACGTGCTGAAGCGCGTCGGCTTCAACCACATTACATTGAGTCCTTCTTTCTAGAGGCTTTTCAGCGGCTGGGCGGATCGGTGAAACAGCGTGAGCCACGACGCTACGAGGTTACTCACGTTCCCGCCTCAGTACGAAATCGTGATCGCGCGATTGGAATTGGTGAGCCGGTACTGCCAAGATACGAGCGCATCGCTTTTGAAAAGAGCCTGGTTGCGCTTCCAGGTGAGGCGCTTGCTGCATTTGTTTGCCCTGGCCATCCGCTTCTCGACGCTACCGTTGACCTCACTCTGGAGCGTCAGAGAGATCTTCTCCGGCGAGGTACTGTTTTGGTTGACGAGCGGGACCCAGGTATGGAACCTCGCGTCGTCTTCTATCTCGAACACGCTATTCAGGACGCCAGCGTTACGCGGAGCGGTGAGCGCCGAGTCATCTCCAAGCGCATGCTCTATGTAGAACTCGATTCGGCTGGCAATGCCCGGCATCTGCACTATGCTCCCTATCTCGACTACCGGCCGTTGAGGCCCGCTGAACCTGGAGTAGATGCGATCTTAACTCGCGCCGAAGCAGCATGGATTTCCCATGAACTGGAACAAAAGGCACAACGTCACGCCATTGCGACTGTTGTGCCAGAGCATCTTGAAGAGGTTCGGTCGCGGAAGTTGGATTTGATAGCCAAGACTGAGGCTGCGGTGAAAGAGCGGCTCACCAAGGAGATCAGTCATTGGGACCATCGTGCCGAGGAGCTGAAACTCCACGAGCAAGCGGGAAAGCCGAACGCGCGTCTCAATTCTGATGAAGCTCGCAAGCGGGCCGACGCGCTTCAGGGTCGCCTTGAAAAGCGCATGGAGGACCTAAAGCTTGAAGGGCAGATATCCCCGCTCCCGCCGGTCGTGCTCGGCGGAATGCTCGTTGTCCCGCTTGGGCTGATTGCCGCAATGACAGGCAAGAATCTCGATTGGGCCGCTGAATCGGTGGACACCCAGGCAGCTGCAGCTCGTGCCCGTTCGGTCATAATGGAGATCGAACGGAGGCTGGGCTTTGAGCCCGTTGACAGAGAGTTCGAGAGGCTCGGCTATGATATTGAGAGCCGCGTGCCTGGCACCGGTAAACTCCGCTTTATCGAGGTGAAGGGCCGGATCTCAGGTGCCGATACGATCACGGTAACCAAGAATGAAATTCTCTACTCATTGAACAAGCCCGAGGACTTCATTTTGGCGATTGTCGAGTTCAGAGACGATGGGGAACACGTTCACTATGTGCGCACGCCATTTCAGCGCGAACCCGACTTCGGAGTCACCAGCGTGAATTACGACTTCGCCGAGCTGTTGGCAAAGGCCGCGCAACCCGCATGATTTACAAGCTAGGAACGATAAGAAGCAGTCACGAAGGATTTGAGCACCTTGCCCAGTTGTGGTCTGACGCGGCTCTCTTGTTCTCCAGACAGCTGGAACTTGATCTTTCGGAATGTGAGTTCTTCGACGCTAACATGGCTGCGCCTCTGGGCGCTGTGCTAGCGCTCGTTGCAGATAAATTCAACAGAATTGAGATCGTTCGTGTGCGCCCCGCTATCGAAAACGTTCTCAGGAGGAACGGGTTCCTCACGAACTACGGGTATAAGGCTGAGGAAGACTCGGGTCGGACCACCTTGCCGTTTGCTCGGTTCCAACTGGATGATGAGAGGCTCTTTGCCGATTATTTGAAGCGCCAACTTGAAGGGAAAGGCATTCCCCGGATGACCGAGGGTGTAGGCAAAGTCTCCCAGCAGAGCATTTTTGAAGTTTTTCAGAATTCCGTGACGCATTCGGAGTCGAGGCTCGGCATCTTCGTTTGTGGCCAGTTCTATCCCCATGAGCAGCGGCTGAACATTACGATTGCAGACGCGGGTGTGGGTATTCGCAGCAAGGTTCGGGCATACCTCGGGAGCGAGATATCGTCGGGAGATGCGATCTGTTGGGCGCTCCAAGGCGGCAACACAACTCGCACGGGACGTCGTCCTGGTGGCGTCGGCCTAAAATTCCTGCACGATTTTGTCGAGCGCAACCACGGGAAGATGCAGATTGTTTCTGGGGATGGGTTTTACGAACACGGAAAGGGGTGCGGTACACTGGGACTGGCCGAGCTGCCGGGAGCCACGGTGAATTTGGAGATCCACACTGCCGATACCCAGTCTTATCGGTTGGATTCGGAAATAACAGCTGAGAACATTTTTTAATGAATTGACATGCCTGAGACCATCACTCAAGAGATTGTTGTTCGTGCGTTTGACGTCATCGGCTCTCCCCTAGGGGTGTCTTCTGACGATGGGCAGAAGGTCCATGACAAGATCGCTCCCTTGCTGCGCGAAGGGCGCAAGGTCTCGCTTTCCTTCGATCGAATCGAGACCATCATCTCGGCATTCCTGAACGCTGCCATCGGGCAGCTATACGGAGAGTTTCCCGAGGAAAAAATCAGGGAACTCTTCAGTGTCAAAGATATGTCTCCTGAAGACCTGGCGCTGCTGAAGCGGGTGGTAGACAACGCTAAACTTTACTTCAAGAATCGTCCTCAATTTGATCAAGCATGGCAAGAAGAATTAGGCCGTGAAGAATAAGGCCCACGATGTTGCCAAATACGTATTTTCGAAAGACGAGCCGCTACTGCTCGATGCGAACGTTTGGCTCTACTTGTTTCCAGCTCCGTCTGACAAGAACACTGCGCCGGGAGCGGGATACTCGGCGGCGCTGAAGCAGATGTTGGCGGCTGGAGCGCACTTGACGTTAGACGCCTTGGTTATCAGTGAATATCTGAATCGGTACTGTCGAATTGAGTTTCTGGCCCTGTACAAAACAAAATACGCGAACGATTTCAAGCGGTTCCGAAGGTCTCCGGATTTTGCTTCCGTTGGTCCAAATGCCTCATTCTTCGCCAAAGAGATCCTGAAGCTCTGCTCACGGTACGATAACCAGTTTGCGAAGGTCGACATCGCTCAAGTCTTGATCGATTTTGAATCCGGCGCATTGGACTTGAACGACGGTCTACTGATCGAATCGTGCCGCCTCAATGGATGGAAATTCGTCACCCACGACGGGGATTGCACGTCGGGCGGCATCGCCGTTCTTACTACCAACCCGAAACTCATTGCGGCATGCCCGTGAGCGCACCGTATAAGAAGAAACTGATCGAGGTGGCCCTACCGCTGCCTGAGATCAATGACGCGTCGGCCTACGACAAGATGCCGGGAATTGGGCCGCATCCCAAAGGGATTCACCATTGGTGGGCGCGGCTGCCGTTGCCAACTGCCCGCGCTATTCTCTTCGCTTCTGTCGTGGATGACCCCGAAGCGCATCCGGAGAACTGGCCTACGGAGGAACTGCAAAACATAGAACGTGAACGCCTCTTTGGCATTGTGCGGCGCATGATGGCGAAAAGACTAAACGAAGCCCCGGCAGTGTACGCTGAAGCGGAAACTGAAATGTTGCGACATTGTGATGGCCGCTTGCCGCCACTATACGATCCCTTTGCCGGAGGAGGTTCGATTCCACTTGAGGCTAATCGCCTGGGATTCGATTCGCATGCTGGCGACTTGAACCCCGTCGCTGTTCTATTGAACAAATGCAACCTTGAGCTTGCTCCCTATTGGATTGGACGTCCTCCCGTCAATCCGGAAGATCGCGGCAGGATCGGCGGTAAGGAGAATTGGCAAGGTACTCGCGGGCTCGCAGCAGACATTAGATACTATGGACGATTGATCCGGGAGCTCGCTCAAGCGAGGATAGGGCACCTTTACCCGAAGGTCCGATTGCCGGCGCAACACGGTGGGACGGAAGCCAACGTGATCGGGTGGATTTGGGCACGGACAGTAGCAAGCCCGGACCCAGCGGCGAAAGGCAGGCACGTACCTCTCGTTAGCAGTTATTTTCTGTCGAGCAAGAAAAGCAATCTTGTGTGGTTGCAACCCATTGTGGACAAGGCTGCTGGTACTTATGAGTTCGAGGTCCAGACCGGCGTACCAAAAGACGTTCAATCGATTTCAGCAGGGACTAAGGTGGGTAAAGGTGGTTTTAGATGCCTGCTGACTGGCTCGCCTATTACCTTCGAATATGTACGAGGCGAAGGACAACAGAATCGCCTCGGTTCGCGCATGCTGGCAGTCGTCGCGGAGACACGGAGGGGACGGACGTATCTCAGTGCAACGACTGAGCAAGAAGATATCGCCGAATCCGCGAAACCGTCTGGTTATCCAGATTCGGAACTTCCTCTGGAGGCTCTCGGATTCCGCATACAAAACTACGGCTTCCGGAAGCACTGGCAGATGTTTACGCCGCGTCAACTGACGGCGATGGTTGAATTGAGCGATCTTGTAAAAGGAATCACCCAAGACGTAACACGGGATGCGTCAGAGTCAGGGCTGCCAACCTCAGATGCGCATGCCTATGCTCGGACCCTGGTCACATTCTTGGCTCTAGCAATAGACCGTTGTGCTGACTTCAACAACTCGTTTTGTCGATGGAAGCCCAGCGGGGAGCAGCTAATGCAGCTCTTCGGACGGGGAGCCATTCCGATGGTTTGGGACTTCGCGGAGTCCAATATCATGGGGGAGAGGGGGGTCTGTTGGCACACTGCTGTTGGAATTTGCGCTGATGCAGTTGAAACCCTGATCGTCAAAGATGAAAAGGCCGGTGCGGCTCAGCAGGTCGATGCGGCGGCGGGCGCTAACGGGATTAGTAGTCTCCTTATCAGCACCGATCCCCCTTACTATGACAACATCGGTTATGCTGCCCTTAGCGACTTCTTTTATGTGTGGCTGCGGCGCACGGTCGGAGATTTCTATCCGGAATTGTTCAGCACTCTTCTCGTTCCCAAGATACCGGAGTTGACCGCATCACCTGAACTGTTCGATGGTGACGAGCAAAAAGCGAAGGAGCATTTCGAGTCGGGCTTTCGTCGCGCTTTTACTTCATTGCGAGAGAAGATGGACGCTCGCTACCCGCTCACCGTCTATTACGCTTTTAGACAGGAAGATGAGGAGAGCGGTGCAACGGAAGACGAGGGTAAGTCAGCAGTGGACTTGACCACGGGCTGGGAAACATTGCTTGAAGCACTTATTTCGAGTCGATTTCAAATCACGGCCACTTGGCCGGTGCGGGCATCGCAGAAATGGAGAATGCGAGCAATGGGCTCCAACGCTCTGGCTTCGTACATCGTTCTCGCGTGTCGTCCCCGACCCGCGGAGGCGCAGCGTATTTCTAGTACTCAGTTTCGCCAAGAGTTGAAATCCGCCCTGCCACCGGCGCTTCGCCACTTGCAACAAGGTAACGTAGCGCCCGTCGACTTCGCCCAAGCAGCTCTCGGACCAGGCATGGCTATCTATTCGCGCTACAGTTCAATTCTGGAGAGCAGCGGTAAAGAGCTCACGGTGCGGGCTGCGCTGAGTATGATCAACCAAATCCAATCCGAGGTTCTCACCGAACAGGAAGATGATTTTGACGCTGAAACACGGTGGGCGATTGCATGGTTTGAATTGAACGGATTTTCCGACGGAAGTTTCGGCGATGCGGAACTGCTGACGAAAGCTAAAACCACTTCCGTCACTTCTCTCGATCAGGCACGTTTAGTGCTCTCTGGAGGGGGCACCGTGCGTTTGTTAAGGCCCGAAGAGCTGCCTGCTGATTGGGACCCTGCCGATGGGAGGCTTACGGTCTGGGGAATGACCCACCATTTGTTGCGCGTCTATTATCACGAGAAGGCGGGAGATGAAGCAACGGCTAATCTGCTGCGTAAATTTGGATCAAGAGGCGATCTGGCTCGGGACTTGGCATTGCGTCTTTTCCGAATATGCGAGAAGAAAGGGCTTTTGGTTGAGGCCCAAGCCTATAACGCGTTGGGACTCGGTTGGTCCGAGTTGGCCCATTTGGCCAAGAGAGAAGCGGCGTCACCTTCGCCTGAACAGCCTAGACTAATCTGACTCGGTTTCGAAAATGGCTATCACCAACCATGAACGCATCGGTAAAACGCTCGACCTGCTCCGTGCAGGGCTCGCGCCTTTCGTTGAGCGTGAACTGAAGTCCCAGTACGAGCAGCAGTGGTTCGACCAGCTCAAGGCATCTTTGCCACCGCAACAGCTCGGCTTTTCCGGTACGGAAAGCGATCCGCAATGGGACATCGCCGGTGTCTTGGCGGTAGTGTGGGGGCAGTGGAATAACGTATTCCGCAAGACTTTGGGTCAGGCGGAGCGCACCCTGGTCAGCGAATTGAGGGACGTGCGCAACAGGTGGGCTCATCAGCGGCCCTTTAGTACCGATGACGCTTACCGCGCGTTAGACAGCAGTGCCCGGTTGCTGGCCGCGATTTCCGCCCCGCAGGCGGACGAAGTCGAAAAAATGAAAATGGAGCTACTGCGCCTGCGTTTTGACGAGCAAGCCCGTAGCGAGCGCCGCAGAACCTCCGGGACGGTCATTGAAGGACAGACTAACGGAGGTCTTAAACCCTGGCGCGAAGTTATCAATCCCCACAAGGATGTGGCCAGCGGTAGGTACCAGCAGGCTGAGTTTGCCGCTGACCTTTGGCAAGTTTATCGCGGGGAAGGTTCCGACGAATACAAAGACCCCGCTGAGTTCTTCCGGCGCACGCACCTGACTGAAAGCCTGAAACGCCTGCTCATTGGGGCGACGGAGCGAGTGGCTGGTCAGGGTGGCGACCCAGTAGTGCAACTCCAAACCAACTTCGGTGGCGGCAAGACCCACTCTATGCTCGCCCTGTATCACCTCTTTTCAGGTGTCCCCCCGAGCGAGTTGTCAGGCGTTGATTCCGTCTTGGCTGAGGCGGGCGTCAGCAAGCTGCCGAAGGTAAATCGTGTGGTGCTCGTGGGGAATAAGATTTCCCCGGGCAATCCAGTCATCAAGAGTGATGGTACGGAAATTCGCACACTCTGGGGTGAACTTGCTTGGCAGCTTGGGCTTGCTGCAGGTGGAATCAAAGAAGCGAAGAAGGCGTTTGCCCGTGTAAGGGCAGATGACGAAAGAGCTACCAATCCTGGCGACGTGTTGCGTCAGCTAATGGACCAGTACAGTCCGTGCCTGATTCTCATCGACGAATGGGTAGCCTATGCTCGCCAATTGCATGAACGAAGAGATTTGCCCGGTGGCGACTTTGAAACTCATTTCACGTTTGCCCAAACGCTCACAGAGGCGGCCAAGGATACGAAGCGATGCCTTCTCGTTATCAGCCTACCGGCATCAGACACCTCTGGCTCTCCTCACGCCGTGGCGGACGACGTCGAGGTGGGGGGAGAGCGTGGACGCGCTGCCCTCGATAGATTGCGTAATGCCGTGGGGCGTGTGGAGACCTCGTGGCGTCCCGCGAGCGCAGAGGAGAGTTTCGAGATTGTACGCCGTCGCTTATTCGAGCCAATGGTGGAGCAAGCGCAGTTCGTGGGCCGCGATACTGTAGCACGGGCGTTCTCCGATCTTTACCGAACTCAGCACCAGGAGTTCCCGCCGGAAACGCGTGAGTCTGATTACGAGAAGCGCCTCAAAGCGGCATACCCTATCCATCCCGAAATTTTTGACCGACTGTATACCGACTGGTCCACTCTACTTAAGTTTCAACGGACACGAGGCGTTTTGCGCTTGATGGCCTCGGTAATCCATAGCTTGTGGGAAAAGAATGATCGGAATCCTCTCATTCTGCCCTCGACGATCCCGATCGACGACTCCAGGGTACAGTTCGAGTTGACTCGGTATCTTTCCGACAACTGGGTTCCTGTGATCGAAAAAGACGTGGATGGGCCGAACTCTCTTCCGCTCCGGATTGATGCGGAGATTCCCAACCTCGGTAAGTTTTCAGCGTGCCGGCGCGTGGCCCGCACGGTTTACTTGGGTTCTGCTCCCACTGCTACTGCGGCGCATCGTGGACTGGAAGACCGGCGCATTAAGTTAGGGTGCGTAATGCCCGGCGAGTCGCCCGCTATCTTTGGGGACGCGCTCCGGCGCCTAAGCAGCGCGGCGACCTATCTCTATCACGATGCCGCCCGATACTGGTATTCGACTCAACCGACAGTCACTAAGATTGCCGAAGACCGCGCCGAGCAGCTCAAGGCCGATCCGGACAAAATGGTACAAGAGCTAGACCGTCGCATTCGCTTAGATCTGCGTGACCGAGGGGGATTCGGTGCCGTTCATGCTCTGCCGCAAACCGGCCAGGACGTACCAGACGACCTTGACGCCCGATTGGTCGTATTGCGCATCGAATATCCTCACACCAAAGAGGTGGCAAGTCCCGCCTTGCTAGCCGCCGCTGCGTTTCTGGAATCGCGTGGGGGCGCACCCCGCCTTTACCGCAACACGTTAGTGTTTCTGGCCGTGGACAAGATGCTCTTGCAGGATCTGGATGAGGCTATTAGGCGGTACCTGGCGTGGGAGTCCATCGTCGAAGACCGTGAGTTGCTGGAATTGACGATGCCCCAGGTAAAACAGGCTGAAGACCAACGAAAGAACTCCGATGGCCTGGTCAAGTCGCGCATTCCTGAAGCCTATCAATGGCTTCTCGTCCCGATCCAGCCCACACCTCAGGACGACATAAAATGGCAGGCGTTTCGTCTTGCAGGGGAGGAGCCGCTTGCTGCGCGGGCGACGAAAAGGTTGCGCAAGGATGAACTGCTGATTACTTCTTTGGCCGGAACGCGTCTGCGCATCGAATTGGATCGCGTACCTCTTTGGCGAGGGGACCACGTTACGGTGAGGCAGCTGGTCGAGGATTTCGCACGCTACATCTATCTTCCGCGCCTAACTGGACCGCAAGTTCTCCTGAATGCCGTTGCCGATGGTCTTGCCCTGCTTACTTGGGAGCAGGAGTCATTCGCATATGCAGATAGCTACGACGAGGCGACCGAAAGGTATCTTGGTCTGCGGCATGGTCAACCTGTGATGTTGCCAGACCCGGGTTCTGGAGTTTTGGTAAAGCCCGAAGCAGCGCGCCGCCAGATGATGGCTGATTCTGAGGAACGTGGCGTCGGTACGCTCGCTGAAACAGCTTCGGGGCGAGCAGAATCAGGTCAGGGAACTCGGGGAGAGCATGACTCCGAGAAGGCGTCGGGGGCGCCGACTGTTGCAGCTCTCCCAAAACGCTTTCACGGAACTGTGAGGCTTGACCCAACTCGAGTGGGTCGGGACGCCGGGCGCATAGCAGATGAGGTTATCGCGCATCTTGTCGGCCTCGTCGGCTCGCAGGTGGAGGTCACGCTCGAGATACAAGCGGACGTTCCCGGCGGAGTACCGGAAAAGGTCGTCCGCACCGTTACGGAGAACTGCCGCACCCTCAAATTCAAAGATCATGGATTCGAAGAGTCATGAAGGGAGGTTGACCGTCCGTATTAAAGAATCTGGCCACAAGGGGATTGCTTCAACTACGGTCTGACAGACTGCCCGCGCAAGAAACCGTCTCCATATACGCTCCCGTGCTAAATGGGTTGGCCGCAATCTAATCTTCTCGATCCCTTCTGCAGATTGCACCGCCGATGGACTGCCTGAACATTGTCGGCGTGGTCGTCTCTCCACGCGCCTCCCATGCCTTTGGGCTCAATGTGGTCAGGCACAATCTCGTTGTAATCCGTGAACGTTGTGTGGCAGATCGCGCACTTCCCGTCTTGTTCGACGATCTTTCGGTTCAGCAGCTTCCGCATCTCGGCCGGCGACCGAAGTTCGCGATACCCCCTCGAATGGTGCGAATCTTCAATGCGCTGAACACCAAGCTGAAATCTGCGTTCTTTCCTGACCTGCTCGCGACCGCAGCAGAACATCGAACGGTGGATCGGACAGCATTCATTCCGACGGAGTTTCATTGGAATGCTCCAGTGTGAGTTGTATTGATCTGTGGTCGTCGGCTGCCGGTGTGGCGCAGTTACCAGCCGCGACTGTTCAGAAACGTCAGTGAGTCTTTGGTTGCAGAGTTTGGATTGCAGTCTTAGATGGAGAGCTGCCTGTAAGCGGCTAAACCAGTACAATGTCGTGAACATACGGAGACGCCATGAATGGTTACCCCCTTGCTTGTGCTGTTGCTTGTGCTTGTTTTGCCTGCCGTTGGGGTGGACGAGCAGCAACTTCTGGCCCTGTCGCCGCTCTGCCATTTTCAGCAGCTAGCTAGTTCGACTCGATATACTCGCTTTACAGACGGAGGAGCGCATGTCAATCAGATTGGACCGCACACAGCTCAGGGTGCGGAAAATGCTGATGGAAGTTGCAAAAGGCAACCTGAAAACAGACAGGGTGCGCTTAATCTCGTATAAGGAGTTTTGGGAAAAAATTTCGCGCGAGAAGTGGGGGCAGGCGCGAGTTCCTGAGATTGTTCGGATAATCTTCCCCATTTCTGTTTTTGAGATTATCCACAGCAGGCCACCGTTGAATGAACTCGTTGTACGTAAGGACACAGCGGTATCCGGCGACAACTGGAACGACACAAGGCGTGGTCTGGAGAAACAATCGGCGCGCTCTGTACCTTATCTTTCTCACCGCGAAGCGCAGGAAGCCTGTTGGCGCTACTGGGGACGGGAGTCTGGCTCGAACAATACGGATCGTGGAGCGGAGGAAGGGTACCAGCAGGATCGTTCGGTAACGTTCAGGAAACGCAACGCTCAACTAATTACGGAGCGCAAGCGAAAAGATGATCACACCTGCCAGGCCTGCGGATTCCGGCTGGAGGTGAACGGCGGGTTTGTCATCGACTGTCATCACAAGTACCCCCTCAGCCACGGACACGGCGTACGAATAACCGGAATAGATGACCTGATGTGCCTTTGTCCAACTTGTCATCGGATTGCCCATACACGCAAGCATCCGCTCGATGCTGACGAGATTCGAAACTGGAGGGGCATTGCTGGCGAGGCCTGAGTTTGCAGGACCTCGTTGACTTAGATAGCACCGGAGCGGAGTACGAGGAAGCGAGGAAGTCTGATCAGGCATACAGCTAAGCCTAGAGTCTGTAAGATTCGGGCTTGATCGGCCAATACGGTCGTTTATCCGTTCCGGGAACGGTTGCGTAAATCGGCTCTGCTCCTTCTTCCACGCAGGGAGAGAAGGTACCCGGCCTACTGGCGAGTATTCCAACCATAAAATTGACGCTCCCATCCGGGTTGAACCGAATATTCTGAGCGTAGCTCTGCCCATCCAACGCACGGCAGCACATGCCAATGGTTCCATTGGGCCAATATGTTCGAAAGCCAGTCAACGTATCACCATCAAACGTAAATTCCAGAATGCCCTTGTAGTGAGGATCATACGGCAAGAAGCAATCGCGGAAATCTGTGAATGTATTCCGAGCCCGCTTATACAGAGCCAGCAGAGCGGAATGAAATGCAAATGCGTCGTTTGTCACCTCAGCTAGCTCATCGAAAGTGATAAGCGGGGTATACACCCCGCGTTTCTTCGATAGAAAATTGCCCGACAGAAGGCGCATACTTCCATCGTGAATAGCATAGTCAGAGTGATACACGGCGTTCCTGATGACTGAGTTGTAAATGCTTCTAAGAGAAGACCCCACTTCGGGCAACCCCGCCCTGCCGGCTAGTGCTTCTATCTCCTTAATCTTCTTATCTGGACTAGCTGCTATGACTCTCTGCACCACCTTGACCCCATTTACCTTCTTTTCAATGGGCCGATCCAGATGGGAGAGCGGGCCAATTGAATATTTGAGGCCCACACGTAAACGCAGAAGGTTCGACAATAACTCATACGGGAAATTCATTTCAAGCACATGGCAATAGGAAATCAGCGCTAACCTCGCCTGTGTGTGCGATGGGACGGGAAACCGATCCGTGGGCAAATCCATCTCTTGAAGGTTGGTCAAATCCTCCAGTAGCGCCAGCGACTCATTGTAAGAATCCCAGCCCGTGTCCTTCAATCCAGCCGCGCGCACCAAAGTGCAGCCCCATTCAAATAACCGATCCACCTGGTAAAAATCATCGTGCCAAAAAAGAGGATTTAGGATGTCCGCGTAGTGGCGAATTCTAGGCCCGCTCGTATTGGGGGGATTCTTCTCTGAGTCGCCCATGATTAAGATCGATTCTCGCCATATTATCAAATTCTGATTTTGATGTTCTCATTTACTTGCAGCTCCATGAGAGCGTCCAGCCTGAAAGGCTCTCCAGGTTTATGCGTAGCCACGATGTGAAGCAACTGGTCCCTAGTAGTATGGGTTATAAGGAACATTGATTTCGCATCGGCCAATATGTTGAATTGATTTCTGAGTTGTCCTTTCCATTTCCCGAGTGCCAGATTCAATGCTCTGCGTACCTCGAATACCGCAGCGTCGGCAGCTTGCAAGGGTTCACACTTCCTGTCATCCTCAGCAGAAAAGGTTCCCATATATTCGGCCGCATTCGGGTTTGTCGTTTTGAGATTTCGATATGCTTCATAAGCGAGCGGGCTATATTTCTCGTGCTCATCGCAAACAAACGATGCGCAACAGCCCTCCCCTAATTGCTTCATTGCCCAGGCACACTGAATCATCGCAAAGTCGTAAGCCAAGCGGTAAGGATTGTCCCCTAGAATGGCACGAGCATTCGCATCTTTGATGACATCATAGAAGTCGTCTTGCACAACACCCACACCCTGAACGCAAATATATGCATTGTCATCAAAAGGCACAGGGTGTGCGATCAGACCCAGGAAGTCGTGACTAATTGAATCGAGCTTTGAGCGTTCCGCTGGCGTGATCTTCTTGGGATCGACAACAAATTTTGCAAACTCTCCCGTGCCATGTTCGCATTCTGACGCTTTGAAGTATCGGATGCCGATGTCCGGACGTTTTCGCAGGCTTTCCCACCGCCGTTCGAGTTCGAAGAAGGGAACGCCCCGGCCCAGCAAACCTCCCACGACAAAAACCCCTGCCTGCCTCGGGTCGAAGCTCTCGTCCATATACGAGACAATCATCACGTAGCAACAACCGGATCGTATGTGGAGCCGACCCTAGCAGGTTCTCCCGTTTTCTGCAACATAACCTCCTTCACACAACCTCCTTCACGTTCGGCTATCGCCTCCCCCGCCCATCGCTTGGCGCCCAACCCTGGAGACCCTCATCAACTTGATTACCATGCCGCGCAAATCGCCAAGAATTTGCCCCCGATCACGAGCAGTCACTTGTGAGTACTCGAAAACTGTAGTAGCTTTACTACATTGGTGCCCACCACTCCGTTGACCGCGAACCGGGCAATCTGGTTTGCGCTTCGATGGAGTCTTGGTGGAGGCGTCGCTTCAACACGAAGCCAAGGCGACTGCGCACTGCGTACGGACTTTCGTACTGCTCA
>Ga0181532_10000689_pt1 | contig 33947 bp, 21 predicted proteins | sample PEATcosm2014_Bin_33_FD_119768 | JGI IMG/M metagenome (GOLD analysis project Ga0181532, IMG submission 119768) | Peatland microbial communities from MTU Mesocosm Facility, Houghton, MI, USA - PEATcosm2014_Bin11_30_metaG | ecosystem: Environmental > Terrestrial > Soil > Wetlands > Peat | place...
ATCGGCTGCGGGACGATTTCGTAGTGTGAGTACTCCATCGCGTAGGTCCCTCGCCCCTGGGTCATCGAGGTGAGGTCGGAGGCGTAGGTGAGCATTTCGGCGAGGGGCACCTGGGCTTTGACGATCGTGGACCCGCCTTTGGGGTCCATGCCCTGCACTCGGCCGCGCCTGCCATTCAGGTTCCCCATAATGTCGCCGGCATTATTCTCAGGGACCGTAATTTCGACATTCATAATAGGCTCGAGCAGGCAGGGTTTGGCCTGTTCCATGCACTTCTTGAATCCCTTCGAGCCGGCGAGCTTGAAGGCAATTTCAGAAGAATCCACTTCGTGGTAGGAACCGTCGAAGAGGATGACGCGGAAATCCACCATGGGACAGCCGGCCAGATACCCTTTCGCCGCTGCCTCGATGATGCCCTTCTCGACGGCAGGGATGTAGTTCTTGGGGATCGAGCCGCCGAAGATATCGTTGACGAACTCGAAGCCCGCCCCGCGCTGAAGGGGTTCCACCTTGATCCAGCAGTCGCCGTACTGGCCGTGACCGCCGGTCTGTTTCTTGTGCTTGCCCTGCGCTTCGGCCTTGGCGCGAATCGTCTCGCGATAAGGAATCTTAGGGGCCTTCAAAGTGACTTCGATATTGAACCGCCGCTTGAGTTTGGAGACAGCCACTTCCACGTGCTGCTGGCCCGCGCCGGAGAGCAGGAATTCCTTGGTTTGCGGATCGCGCGAGAAGCGCAAAAGCAGGTCTTCCTCGAGCATGCGATGGATGGCCGTGGAGAGCTTATCTTCATCGCCGCGCGACTTCGGTTCAATGGCAAACGAGATGGCGGGTTCCGCCAGCTTCAGCTTCGGGAATACGATCGGCGCGGCCTTGTCGCCCAAGGTGTCGCCCGTCAAGGTGTCCTTGAGTTTGGCCACGGCGCCGAGGTCACCGGCATGGAGCTCGGCCACCGGGGTTTGGGTTTTGCCCTGCACTATTCCGATGTGCGACAGACGCTCGCTGGTGCCTCGATTGAAATTGGTAAGGTTGGCTTCGTTCTTGACCACTCCCGACATCACTTTGAAGTAGCTCACTCGCCCTGCAAAGGGGTCCGCCACGGTTTTGAACACGAACGCGGCAGCCGGCTGGTCATCGGCAATCTTGCGTTTGACGGGTTCCCCGCCTTCACGTTCCAGACCTTCCACCACCTTGCGTTCCAGCGGCGAAGGAAGGTAGTCGACGATAAGCTTCAGCAGATTCTCTCCGCCCAGGTTGAGAAGCCCGGCGGCAACGACCACCGGGTAGATGCGCCTGTCGCACACCGCGGCCCTCAGACCTGAAACCAGGTCCGCCTCAGGCAAGGTTCCTTGTTCAAAGAACTCTTCCATCAACTTGTCGTTGCCTTCAGCCACCATTTCGACCAAGGTTTCGTGAGCTTGGGTCGCGGGTTCCTTCAGCTCAGCAGGGATTTCGCCCTCCTGCGCTTTGCCCGAACCGCTGGAGTCGTAGAGGCAGGCCTTCATGCGAACCAGATCAATGAGGCCGTGGAAATTCTTTTCTTCACCGATGGGAAGCTGGATAGGAACCGCGTTGCGCCCGAATTCCTTGTGCACGGCTTCGAGGGTCCGCTCGAAGCTGGCCCGGTCGCGGTCCATCTGATTGATCACCAGGGCGCGAGGCAAGCCATATTTCTCCGAGAAGCCCCAGGATTTCTCCGTCTGCACCTCGATTCCCGCCACCGCATGGATGAGGAGCAGCGCCGCGTCCGCCGCCAGCAGCGCTCCTTCAGTTTCGTGGATGAAGATGTTGTATCCGGGCGTGTCGATGAAATTGATCTTGGTCTTCCCCCATTCCGCGTAGGCAAGCCCGGCCGAAATGGAGAACTTACGCTGAATCTCCTCTTCATCATAGTCTGTCATCGAGGTTCCGTCGTCCACCTTGCCGAGCCGATTCACCATGCCCGCCGCATAGAGCAGCGCGGAGACAAGCTGTGTCTTGCCTGTGTCGCCGTGACCTATGAGTGCAACGTTGCGAATATCTTGTCCGTCGTAAATTCTCACCGGGAACTCCTTGAGAGTTTGGGACCGGCATTAGGCGCGCCTTGCCGGTCGCGAAGCAATTCCCCATCCTAGCACAACTCGATGTGACTCTCCAACGCTGGACGTGAGGTGTTGGCAAGATTTGACAGTGTGAGGCGCACTTCGGAGGGCAGAACGAAGAACCTGGGCGCGCAGGGACGATTCACAAACCGCCCCTGCAGCCCGTCGTTAGGCGACCGGTTACTTTGTTGGTTGGGGCGGTTGAGTGTTGACAAACGATATTCCGCCATGAGGTGAATACTTCTCGAGCTCGCCGATGAGAGATTTAGCAGGGGCAGGGATCTCGCCCGTGCCTTGGACCAGAAGCTCCCAGGGGTCCACCGGATGGCCATATATTCGCGAGTTGGCCTCGCTATCCGTCGTAACGGCAGCTCCCTTTAAGGCAATGCCGGCGAACAGGCCCCGCGACCGAGAATAAGTCAGAATCTCAGCAGTCATGAGCAGGTCGGTGGTAGCGGCAGCCGTCCGTCCCACGGGTCCGGCCGCCACCGCGACGTCCGCGCCAAGCTCCCCCTTACTCTTGAGCAGCCTGCGGATGCCGCTCGGGTTCATGACTACAAGAACCACGTCGGTCTCCGTTCCTCCCCACTGAAAACCAAAACTCCCACCATGCACGGCAATCATCGACGGCGCGCCCCAAGGGCCGTCGCCGTGCCTTCTGCATACCACCACGCCGCGCCCGTAGGTTCCGCCGACAATGAAAGCCCCTTTCTTCTCCCCGGGGACGATGCCCACGCAGACCGACCTGTCGAGCAAGTCCCTCGGGATCGAGTTCTCGGGCGTCTTCATGATTTCGTACAAATCTACGGCGGCATTTTCGAGCCGGTCATCGATCTTCGTAGCCTCTTTGGCCTGAAACTCGACCGGCAGGCAGAACACCACCATCAAAACAGCAATTACCAGTTTTTTCACTGTGTCATCCTCCTGAGTAGCGGACTCCGTAGCTGGTTGCGTATCTTTATGGGCATCTCGTCTGAATTGAGGTGCTGAACCTCTCGCGAGAGTTGAGCTATCGTCGTTGGATCCTGAACCAATCTGCCCAGAAGTCCTATTCTACCCCAACCGGCGCCGGATACCTTCAAAAAAAGTCCTTGACAAACTACGCTTAATGTAGTAGCCTAGTCTCAGTGCAGGGTTTCTTGGCTGTGACCAATGGACCTGGCTCGACAATCCCGGCGCCCCTCCTCCCCGCTGAGCGAAGTGTCATTGCCTGTAGTTTCGCAGCGAGCGCAGATGAAATTGAACGAACGATCCGGGAATATCTATGAAAACAAAGCACAAGGTCAAGAAGTCGAAGAGTCGAAAAGTCGAACCTTGGAAAGCAAAAGCCAGAGATAACCATCAGGCCGGACCTCGACTTCCCGACTCCTCAGCTTCGCAAGCCTGAAATTCAACGACCGATCCGGGAATGTCTATGAAAAAAAAGAGGCGCGTTGAGGGGCGGTGGTTGGATTTCGGGGATCCGGATCGGCCGCTGGCTTTCCGATCGGCATTCGGCGTGCTTACCTGAAGGTTGGCGCGGCGACGTGTGAGCCGCCAAGGACCAGATTCTCGCCGCGTCAAACCGGAATTCAAAGGAGGCACTTATGAATTCTGCACTTATTGCGGTCGTCATAGGATTTTTCGCATTGGCTGTCGGGTACGTAGCATTTCGAAGCCTGCGGGCCTACTTCAAGCTTCGCGGGAAGAGGCTGGTCACCTGCCCTGAGACCGAGCACCCGGCAGCAGTGGATTTAGACGCCCTGCATCTGGCGAAGGATGCGGTATTCGGCACACCGAAGCTTCGCCTGAGCGAGTGTTCCCGCTGGCCGGAACGGCAAGGATGCGGCCAGGAATGTTTGGGACAGATCGAAACAGCGCCGCAAGGCTGCCTGGTTCGGCGCATCGTCGCCGACTGGTATGCCGGCAAGACCTGTGTCATCTGCGGCAAGCCGGTGGACACGGCCGAGCAATGGGTGGGGCACGTACCGGCGCTTCTGAATGCGGACAAAAAGACCCTTTATTGGGATAAGATCGCCCCCGAGAAACTGCCCGAGGTATTCCATACTCACTCGCCCGTTTGCTGGTCCTGCCACATCGCGGAGACCTTCCGCCGCGACCATCCAGATTTGGTCGTCGACCGGCCTGCAAGGTGGTGAAGAAAGAGCTTAATCTGAGTCTCGCGCAGTAGGGCCGCGTTGTATAATAACCGTTCGCACCGTGAGCAACTGAATTGCGGACTACCATCCGTTAAGCCCCTTTCCAGCGAAGAGGGGAATGCGACATGGTGAGGGAATCCCTGAACCCTGATTCTGAATCGGAAAACGCATGAACCAAAACCTGTCCAGCGTGCTGCGCTTCTGCCTGATGGTCGCTTTGATCCTCGTTTCCTGTCTCACCGCCGCCCGGCCTGGTTTGGAAAGCCCACAAGAGGGAAAGCCGGCTGTCTCGAAGCCTGCCGGCAAGAGTTCCGTGGCAGGAGCTCCGATTCAAACCCAACGTAATATCGGCAAAGCCTATTACGAGCAGGGCAAATATACCGAGGCGATCGAGCAGTTTCAGAAGATATTGGCTTCAGGGAAGGCCTTGGCGACCGATCACTTTGACCTCGGCCTTTCGCTGATGCAGGCCAACAAGCTGGACGAAGCTTTTGGCGAGTTGACTACCGCCAGACAGATGGACCCCAAGCTCGTCGCCGTCGATTACAACCTGGGCATCCTGTACAAGCGCGAGCTTCGCTATCCCGATGCTGACGCTGCTCTCAAGCGGGTTATTGCCGCCGACCCGGAAGACCCCGCCGCCTGGTTCAATCTTGGAGAAGTCTACTTTGTGGAGAAGCGCCTGGAGGATGCGCGGGAGGCGTGGGAGCATGTTGTCAATATGGGTTTCGGCAAAGGGCAGAACTTTTACGTCGCGGCCTTATTCCACACCTTCACCACCTATGTCCGCCTGAAACGCGACGCGGACGCGGCGAAAGCCCTGAAGGTTCACGAAAAGATGCGAGACAAAGTCCCTAGTATTTCGCTTCAGAACCCCGCTCTGGAAGGAGGCAAGTACGGAGCCGTGCTTCTGCCTGCACTGCCGCCTTCGGAGCCTGGGCCAAGCAAGCGCCTCGAACGAGTGACCTTTGCAGACATCACCGGGCGCCTGGGCCTGACGTTGCCGACCCAGCAAAGCGTCCCGGCGGACTCTCAAGTTCAGATTAAAGCGGCAGATTATTCTCTCGATTACGCGCGGCGGACTCTCGTTCCTCTCTTCGGGCCTTCCCTGGCCTTCGGCGATTACGATGGAGACGGCCACTTGGACATCTACGTGGTCAACCCCGGGGGCTCCAACCACCTCCTGCACAATAATGGCGACGGGACATTCACTGATGTCACGGACAAGGCCGGCGTGGCCGGGGCGGGCGCTACCCTGTCCGCTACCTTTGCCGACTATAACAACAGCGGCAAGCCCAGCCTTTTCCTGGCCGGCCTGGACGGCGTGCGGCTCTATCGGAATATGGGCGATGGGGTTTTCCAGGATGAGACAGAGAAAGCGGGCCTGAATCCGGCTCCCGGCGAGCTTGACACCCAAGCGGTGCTGTTCGACGTCGACGTCGACGGCTTTCTCGACCTGGTGGTCACGGCCTACACGAATCTGAACGATCCGCCCAAGAAAGACTCTTTCACTTTCCCCAATGATTTCGCCGGCGGCACGACACGTTTTTATCGCAACAATGGCGACGGCACTTTTACCGAGGCCACTCCCTCTTCAGGGCTGGCCTCGGCCAAGGGACGCATGCGCGGCGCAGTCTTCGCGGACTTCGACAATGACGGCTACACCGATCTCTGCTTCTACCGTGACGATGGCCCGCCGTTGCTTTACGCAAACCTGGGCGAGGACAAGTTTGTGAACCGAACCGCTGAGGCAGAGCCTGCGTTTGCCCACTGGGTGGCCTACGCCGTGCAAGCGGCGGATTTCAACCATGATGGCCGATTCGATTTGGCCCTCTGGGGACCCAAAGGCTATCAGGTGCTGATGAACCGGGGCGATTGGAAGTTCGCTCCTCTTGCTTCTCTTCCGCCCATTTCCGCTCCGGCAGGTATCTTTGGATTTCGCGGCACAGTGGCGGATGTGAACGGGGACAGCTTTGGGGATCTGCTTACACGCGATGCGGGAGGCGAGTGGCGTCTGCTCGTCAACCAATTCGGCAAGTTCCGGGAGGGAAACATCAGCATCCCATCCGGCACGGCAAGCACCGTCGCCGCGCTCAGCCCCACGTGGTTGAGCAATCCCGGCAAATTGGACTTGGTGGGACTCGCCACCAACGGTCAATTGCTCGCCTATGAAGAAGAAGGGCCCACGCCGCACTGGTTGGAAGTGAAGATGATCGGCTACAAAAGCAACGCGGAAGGAATCGGCAGTCTGGTCGAGGTCAAAGCAGGTAATTATTACAACAAGATTGTGGTAACGGGAAATCCCATCCGGGTTTTTGCCGGAAACCTTTCCCAGGTTGATGTGGTGCGCGTCACCTGGCCCAACGCGGTCATACAAAACTGGATTGACGTGCCTACCGACAAGCCGATTGACGTCCGGGAGTCCGAACGTCTGGCTACCTCCTGCCCCCTGCTTTACGTCTGGAATGGAGAGCGCTATGTGTTTGTCACGGATGTTCTGGGCACGGGCCCGCTCGGCGAGCTTAACCCGGACGGAACTCGCATCAAACCCTTCCCTGAGGAGTTTGTGCGCCTGCCGCGTGACCTGCAAGCCCAGAACGGCCGGTACGTTTTCCAACTCACCGACGAATTGAGGGAAGCTGATTTCTTTGATCAGCTTCGACTCTTGGCAGTCGATCACCCTGCCGGCCAGGAGATCTACTCGAACGAGATTTATGCCTCTTCGCCCCAGCCTCCGGAGATCTATTCCGTGCGCGAAAAGCGCTTCCCGATTTCGGCGGTTGACGATCGGGGCCGCGACGTCCTGCCCTTGCTCTTGAAGCAAGATGGTGAGTATCCCACCGATTTCGCTCGCGATCGCATCCTTGGCCTCGCCGAGCCTCACTCGCTTACGCTCGATTTGGGAGACTTGCCGTCCTCCGCGCGTGCCTCACTGTGGTTGAACGGTTGGGTGTTCTGGACGGATTCGAACGGTTCGCGCGCCTTGATGTCCAACAAGCAGACCGAGCTGATTTCTCCTTACCTGCAAGTTCGCAACGCGCAGGGTGAATGGCAAACCGTTATCCCGGATATGGGTCTGCCTAGTGGCACGCGGCGTACCATGCGCATCGACCTGACGGGCAAGTTCCTCACCTCCGACCACCATGTGCGCATCGTTACCAACTTGTGCGTCTACTGGGACCAGATCTTTCTCTCATTGGACGATGCCCCGGCGCCCGCTCCGGCCGAGCTTCCGCTCGTCTCCGCGGACCTGCATTACCGCGGATTCTCAACCCCCGTCAGCGATCCGGAACACGATCGCCCCGACTCTTTCGATTATGAAAACGTGCTCGCCATCGCTCCCTGGAATCCCATGCTTGGCATGTACACGCGCTATGGCCCGGTGGAGAAACTGCTCGCTCGCGTTGACGATCAGTTGGTGGTGATGGCGCCGGGCGACGAAATTACGGTGAGCTTCGATGCCGGACCGCTCCCCGCCCTAAAGCCCGGTTGGGCGCGAGACTTCTTTCTTTATACGAACGGCTGGGCGAAGGACGGCGAGCCCAACACCGCTCTCTCATCAACCGTCCAGCCTTTGCCCTTTCACGGCATGACGAACTACCCGCCCGGCGGAACTGACCACGTGCCTTCGGGCGACGAGTACCGGCGTTACCAGCACGAGTATTTAACTCGCCCGCGGCTCTTGCTGATTCCGCCCCTCGCCCCGGCCGTTGGCCCGGGAATGTGAGCGTAGGCTTTGGTTCTGATGAAGACCGATGTGACTCCGAGTGGTCACGGTCCTGCGGCCCACCCAAAGAGATGAAAGTCGCTTTCATCCTGAGCGAAGCGAAGGATCTGCAGTTCCGGTCCGCGGCGAACTAATGCAGATTCTTCGCTTCGCTCAGAATGACAGACTTACGAAAGGCCAGATGCAAAAATGTTCAACCTAAATTTTGGAAAGATATTACACACCTTGCTGGCAGCACTTGTAGTGTTCGCGCTGGCGACCGGAGGCAAACTTATGGCAAATGAATTTCCCCAGACCGAGATTTCAAACGGCAAGCTTCGCGTGAAGTTATATCTTCCCGATCCCAAAAACGGTTATTATCGCGGCACACGGTTTGACTGGTCAGGAGTCATCGCCAGCCTCGAATATGAAGGTCACAACTATTACGGGCCGTGGTTTGACAGGATCGACCCGCCTGTCCACGATTATATTTTCAAGGGAACGGAAGTGGTGGCGGGCGCCTGCAGCGGCATTTCAGGGCCCGTCGAAGAGTTCCAGACCGGCGACGCAGCCCTCGGTTGGAACGAAGCCGAAGCCGGCGGCACATTTATCAAAATCGGCGTCGGAGTCCTTCGTAAAGTCGGCGAGAGCTACGACGCGTACACGCTGTATGAGATCGTGGACCAGGGGAAACGGACGGTCAAACTGCATTCCGATTCCGTCGAATTCACGCAGGAGTTGACTGACCCGTCATCAGGCTATGGCTACGTGTACCGCAAGATCGTGCAGCTCAAAGAAGGCAAGCCGGAGATGGTGCTCGAGCACAGTTTGAAGAACACCGGCCGCCGCACTATCCATAGCACGGTTTACAATCACAATTTTCTGGTGCTTGACAAGCAACCGCCTGGCCCGGATTTTTCTATCTCGCTCCCCTTCCAGATTCAACCCGCTCAGTCGGCTGACGAGCGCTTCGCCAAGGCTCAGAAGAACCGCATCGTTTTTACGAAGGCGCTCGAGGATGAGGAAGTAGTAGAGATCCCGTTTCGGGGTTTCGGCGACACTCCCAAAGACTACGACATTCGCATCGATAACGCCAAAGTGGGCGCGGGAATGAGGATTCAAGGAGACCGCCCGCTCTCGTTTGTAAACTTCTGGTCAATGCGCAATGTCCTCGCCATGGAGCCCTTCATCGCTATGACGATCGACCCGGGCCAGGAATTTACCTGGAATACGCACTACGAGTATTACACTCTTCCCGCAAGATAGAATCCCTAACCCCGATCCGTCGATAACCGTCCCGCTGTAGGGGGACGGCTTGCCGTCCCCTCATTTCCGCTGGTCCCGACGAGGGTAGGGCAAGCCCTACCCCTACGCCGCGCAGGGCCAGCCACGCTCGCCGCCGACGGTTCAAGTGCCTCACGGCCTGAGTGTCATCCAGGCGGCGAGCAGATCCATGGGCCATTGCATGAAGATCAAACAGGGGAGGTCGCGCGTGCGCAGATAGATAAGCTGGACGATCACGATCAACGGTAAGAACTGGAGGAAGCGAAACAGCATGAGTCGCCAGTCGGGGACCAAGGGGAACAGGCTGTGTTCGAAAGCCCACCAGAACCCGACCACCATCACCGTGACCCAGGTGTTGCCGGTCAGGGCCTTGAGCCGGGCGGCGCAATAGGCCTGGTAAATGGCTTGTTCGGTGGGCGACCAGACGAGCCAGAAGACAGACAAGCTGTAGTACACGGCCCAACGGGGCAGATGGCGCGCGGAGATGAGGCCCGGCGCCAGACCTTTAGGGCTGAGATGGGCAGTTCCGTAGACCAGCCAAGAGGCAAGCGTCGCGCCGCCCCCCACTACGATTGGGAAGAAAATGAGGAAGAGCACAAGGCCCCAAAGCGCCTCCCAACGAAGCTGGGATCGATCGACACCGAAAAGGTCAACGAGCCGGATACCTTCCGAACGCGCCTGTCGCCAGAGCAAAAGCAGACATCCGATATCGATGAAGGTTGCATAGACAGTCCACCACGGTGCCTGAGTGCGCCAAGGAGAAGGATTACCCCGGAACCAGAGGACGGCCGCCAATCCGCCTTGCACCAACAGAATCAGGCAGGCCCGGGCCGGTGTTAGGGCGAGCGGTCCCCACCAGCTGATGCGGCCGGATTGCACGCGTTGTTGGATTTCAGGTGCGGAGTTGGGGGCCAGCACTTCGTCCATCGGATTTCACCTCTTTGCCAGTCTCTTGAGGTAGTCCTCGACTTCCTTCAATCGAAACAGTTTGGAGAGGAGCGCCAACAGCACCAAACCTACCGAAGTGACGATCACCAAGATCAGCAGCGCCTGATGGGTGGTTTGCCAGCCAAGACGCACACCCAACAAATTACTCAGCTTGAAGCAAGCGATTCCCGCCAGCGCTGAAATCGCGCCAATCTTAAGGAAAAACACCAGAAACGCGCGGGCCTCGCGATTGCGGGTCCGGCGATTCAACAGAAAAAGGAGAATCACTGTGCAAGCAGTGATCGCCAGCGAACTCGCCCAGGCAAGACCAAGGTACTGAAAGTGGTGGGCGAGCCACCAGTACACAGGAAGGCTCAGGAAAGTAATCCCCGTACCCACGACAGCAGGCGTAATGGTGTCGCGAGTGGCGTAGAAAGCACGCGCCAGGATATTCTGCATCGCCCAGGCAAACATGCCGAGGGAAAACACCCGCAAGGCGGCAGAGGTGGCTTCGAAGTCGCCTCCGTGCAGGCGCGTGTGCGAGAACAAGAAATGGACAAGCGGCGTGCTCTGGGCGATGAACAAGGCGGAAATCGGGAGAAGCGGAATGAGCAACCCTTTCAACGTGGCGTTCACGGCGCGGTTGAGTTCTTCGAGTTTCCCCTCCGAATAGAGGTTTGACATAAAAGGAAACGATGCCACCCCCACCGACATACCGACCACGCCCAGCGGAACGCGCATCAGCGACTTCGCGTACGTCAGCCAGGTGATGGACGCGCGGCTCAGGAAAGAGCCGAACCAGCGGATGATCCAATCATCCGTAGCAGGGAGAGAGAGTGCCAGCATAATTGGAATCGAGAGTTTGATGAACGACCGGAAGCCGGGATGGCGGATGTCGAGGCTGGGAGCGAACCGCCCTCCCACCCGGCGCGCGCCGTAAATCTGGAGAAGGAAATTCCCAAAGAACGCGCCGACCACCACCCCCACCGCGAAACCTGTCATGCCGATTCGCGAAGAAAGCAACAGTCCACCGAGAACGACCCCGAGGTTGTAGATCACCCCACCCAGGGACGGGATGACGAACTTCCCCTTAGCGTACTGGACGGCCGTCAGAATGCTTCCCAGGTAGAAGAAAACCTGCGCGGGCAACATCAGACGGGTCAGAAACACAGTTTGCGCCTTGGCTGGGGGGGCAAAACCCGGGGCGATGGCTGCAACCAGTTGAGGTGCGAAGATCTCCCCAAGCCCCACCAATGCCACGACGACCAACCCCATCACCGAGACCACTGTCGAGAACGCGCGCCATCCCTCGTCCTCCCGGTTTTCTGCCATGTAGCGGGAGAAGACAGGAATAAAGGTCACGCTAAGAGCGCCGGCGGCGACCAGGTAATTCAAGAAATCGGGCAGAGTGAAGGCTGCGTAGTAAGTGTCGGTGATGGCGTTGGCGCCACTCTGGTGGGCTACCGTCCACTCGCGAAAGTAGCCCAGCACGCGGCTCAGCAACACCCCCGCCATCACGATCCCGGAGGCTTTGGCGATGCGGCTCGTGACACTCGAAGAGGCCATTTGAAGACGCTATCTCTCAGGGAAGGGGAAGCGCTTCCGGCAATGACTGCAACGTGCCATCTTGGGACGGAACAGGAGACGTTCCGCGGCGGTACGCCGGGAACGGCGAAAGTTGGTGCTGCCACAATGCGGGCAACGCCCTGGTTCCTGGCTCGAGGAGCCGGCGGCTTCTGCTTCCTCCTTGCCGCTCGGGCGGGTTTTCTTGCCGGCGGGTCTTGAAGCCTTTGGCTCATCAGGGTGTCTGACATAGGGAAACCGCTTGCCGCACTTCTCGCAACGTGCCATCGGCGGGCGCTTCAGGGCTTTTTCCAGCGCAGTGCGCTCGGTACGATGGTATTTCTCGCTGCCGCAAGACGGGCACTTGGGCACTTCATCACTTGAGGAACTGGCTTGGGCCGAAACTTGGGGGACTTCGCCTTGGGTATTCTCTTTGGTCATGTTTGGAACTTGTTTCTCCTCTGCACGTTGAGATCCGGCTGCCGGCGCCTCCGCCAACGTCGTCGAGTTGGGATGTCCCGGGTGCGGAAAGCGCAAGCCACAGATCTCGCAACGAGCCATTGGTGCCTGGCGCAAGAACCGTTCCCGGGGGGTACGATCCGTCCGGTGGTATCCCTTGCTGCCGCAAGCCGGACAGTGAAACGCGTCGCTGGCCGGGAAATCGGCCGCTGCCACTTGTCGTCCTTCCAGTCCGGGGCTCGCCTCCGGCCTCGCTAAACCCTTTGGCTCCTCCCGAAACCGAAGGGTGCTTATCGGCTGTTTCCCTGCCTGGGATGAGCCATCAGGTTTTCTAGTATGCCTCGGCAGATAGCGCGCCGCCCGACACCTGGAGCACTTTTGCAGTCGATATCCGAAGGCCCGCGCAAGGTCGTACTTGAAGTTGTGCGGGACGGGATCGGTTTTTGTCGCGCCGCATTTGGGACATGGCGGAATCATGACAGACGATCGTGACAGTAACGTTACTAAGGAATTACATTAGCAGACGCGAAGCGCGTCCGCAACCCGGAAGTGCGTCACTCGTAAGTGTCCAGGCACCTATGAGGCCACTGCACTTCCCACGAAGGCGGCTCCTTTGCGCAACCCCTTGTGGTTACGCCATCTGCTGGCGAGCCTCCCATCGTTCGCCGATCGCGCCCTTCGTGATCAGGCAGCTTGCATTTTTGTTCGAAATCTGTTTGATATGTTGGAGCCTGGAAGGCAAGGCGGCCGGAGCAAGTCGGAAGTTCTGGCCCGCTGGAGGTCTTATGCGTAAGTTCTTGAGGCTTGTTTTCATCGTTACAATCTTTGTTTCATCCGCCCACGCTCAATCCCCCCAGCAGCCGAAAGACTACACAGCCCACGTAGTGGGCTACGCACACATGGACATGGCCTGGCTTTGGCGCTGGGAGGAGTCCATCTATGACATCATGTACAACACCTTCAGCAACCAGCTTAATCTGATGGACCAGTTCCCTGATTATACCTATGCCCAGGATCAGGCCGTTGTGCTCGAAATGATGGAGCGTTACTTTCCAGACATCTTCAAGGGAATGGTCCAAAAGGCCAGAACCGGCAATTTCATCCCAGTCACTTCCAGCTGGGTGCAGATGGACGAAAACGTTTCGGACGGCGAGTCGCTGGTGCGTCAGTTCCTCTACGGCCAGAAATATAGTAAGGAAAAGTTCGGCCATTATATTCGGGCCGCATGGCAGCCGGACGTGTTCGGCCATCCTTACTCGATGCCGCAGATCGCACACAAAGCCGGCATTGAGCTCTATCTTTTCAACCGGCCTCACGATCCGTCCCGGCCGCCCATCATCTGGTGGCAGGGACTGGACGGGAGCCGAGTGCTGGGCTACACCACGCCCGGCGAGTACACTCAGCCCATGGACCATGAGCACACCACCGTGCTGGGGATGAAGAACGCGGATCGCGCCGGGGTTAAGAACATCATGGTGCTGTACGGCATGGGGGATCACGGGGGCGGTCCCAACCCCGAAGACGTGGCGGGAATTGCGAAGTTGAACGCTTCCCGCAATGATGTGCGGGTGAGGACCACTAACGTGGCGGATTACATCGATCTCCTGCTCACCGAAAAGACGGACTTCCCGGTCGTGGCGGGTGAGATGCAGAATGTTTTTCCCGGGTGCTACACAACCCAGGTAGATATGAAACGCCATAATCGGCAGGCGGAGCAGCTCCTTCTGGATGCCGAGAAGATGTCGGAACTGGCGGTGTTCTTTGACTACCGGGATTACTACCCCAATCGTGATATCACAGAGGCCTGGAAGATAGCCCTGCTGGACCAAGCTCACGACCTGGCCGCCGGCTCGGGCATCGGTCCTATTTATGCCGACGCCGCCAAGCAATACCAGGAAGTGTTTGAGCGCGCTCACCGGGCTCTGAATTTCTCCCTCCAAAACCTCGGCCTCCAAGTTGATACGCGCGGCGAGGGGATTCCAGTGGTCGTTTACAACCCCCAGTCTTGGGACCGCACAGATTTGGTCATCACCGAGGTGTCCGCTTTTTCGTTGCCGCCGCGTATGGTGGCCGTGTACGGCAAAGAGGCAGTTCCGGTCCAGGTGCTGAAGACGGCGGCCAAAGTGGGCGCGCGTGAAACCGCCACGGTTGCTTTCGTCGCCCAGAAGGTTCCGCAGATGGGATTGAAGCTATATCGGCTCGTTCCTGAAACCGGAATCCCCAAGGCCCCCGCATCGTCTGTTCAGGCCGGGGCGAAACCTCGCTGGTATCTCGAAAATGAGTTCTTTCGAGTTGAACTTAATCCCGAGACCGGCTACATTGCCCGGCTTTACGATAAAGCGAACAAGCGTGAAGCTTTTCGGGGCGAGGGTAATTTCTTGCTGGCGCTCGAGGACACGGCGGAGCGAGCCAAGGAAACCTCTCCCGAGTACGCCGGGCCCGCCTGGGACATCGGGCTGACGGGAAAGAAGTGGGATGTCGGAAAAGCAGCGCACATCGAGACCATCGAGCAGGGACCGGCGCGGGCTGCGCTCCGTGTGGTCCATCGCTTCCGGGACTCGGAATTCTCCCAGGAGATCAGTTTGATTGCGGGTGTACCTCGCGTGGATGTGGAATTCTCAACCGACTGGTACGAACGTGCTACGTTCCTGAAGGCAGGCTTCCCGGTGAACGTTTCGTCGTCCACCAAGGTGGCGGCGGAGATCCCCTATGGCGCCATCGAACGCGGACAGACAGGGAGTGAAATGGTGATGGGCAAGTGGGTCGACATCTCCAACGCGGATTATGGCGTAGCAATTCTCAACAACGGCCGCAACGGCTTTGATGCCAAAGACAACGTGATCCGACTCTCCGTGATTCGCGGCCCCTGGGCTCCCGACCCGCGAGCCGATGAGGGACACCACAGCTTCGGATACTCCCTATACCCTCACCCGGGTGGATGGCGAGAAGGCAAAGTGGGGTTCCAGGCCCTGGCTTTCAACTCGCCCTTGATGGCGCTCGAAGAGCCGGCCCACGCGAGCCCCCAGGAACAGTGGGCGGGCAAGGCAGGCGGTTTGCCGGATTCGTACTCGTTCATAAAGACGGATAGCGATCATGTAATTCTGTATGCTATGAAGCAGATGGAAGGGTTCTACGACACTGACGCGATCCTGCGGTTTTTTGAATGCGAAGGCCGCGAAGGAGAAGTCTCGGTTCAACTCCCACGCTCGGTTCGCGTGCTGGAAACGAATCTACTGGAGGATGTGGTCCTGGGGACCGTCGGCGAAGGACAGACCATCCATTTCCATATGAAGCCCTGGGAGATTAAAACCTTGCGAATGGTTCGACGCTGATACGGCCGTAGGGGCGGTTAGCGAACCGCCCCTGCAAGTGGGCCCGCTCACATTTGCGGCCGAGTTCTTTGCGCCTTTTCACCCCCCTGCCAGTTTGGCAACAGTCATTTTGCGCACCCCCTAATCTCAGAATCTGCGCCCACTTTTTGCCCTTGTGACCCTCCGCAATTCGCTAAGCTGTTTTATTCCTTCGGCTTGAATCCATCCTGCTGGCCTTTGTTCATCACCTCGAGTTTGGCATGTAGCGTGCCCTCTATCAGGGCGCGAGGGACTTCGGGTCCTAGGGACCCGTCATTTGACGGGCTGGGGGTTGTGAATTCCGGAACTTGGACGAACCGGAGTTTCTAACCCCCAATAAATGCTCAAGCACAAACGCGCGCCACGAAAGTTTCCTTCGCGACTCCAGGGCAACCCAACAGAGGCATAGGACAGTGAGTATCGCAAACCTATATCCGCCGATCTGCTCAGTGGGACAACCTGGATCAACTTTTGATTGGAGTTGCAGTCCTTACGAAACTCCCAGCTACCTTGCGCACAAGCGGGAATCATCGGAGTGCACGATGCATTTCGGCTGCGACGTAGTGGGTTTGCGCAGGTTCGAGGGAAGCTCGATGGCTTGGAGCACGGCCGGGCGTCGCAATTCCCGGAGGGATGGACAAAGACGTGCTCATAGAAATAACGGCTGCGTTAAACAGCCGCTACTAAGAAATGAGTCGTGCTATGTGGCTTAACAATCTAGACTACAAACCGCGGCTCGTTTTTTGGGAGGTTACCAAGGGGTGCAATTTACGTTGTATCCATTGTCGCGCCACCGCATCAGAACTCTCATCAACAAATGACCTACCTACAACCAAAGCCCTGAACTTAATAAAGCAAGTCTCTCAGTCATTCCTACCAATCCTAGTTCTGAGCGGTGGCGAACCTCTCTTTCGTCACGACATCTTCGAGCTTGCCAGCTACGCCGCGTCCCTGGGGATGCGAGTGGCGCTGGCCACCAATGGAACGCTGGTTGACAAACAGGTGGCGCGCCGGATTCTTGAATCAGGAGTGCGGCGTGTTTCCATTAGTCTGGACGGCGCTGACGCTGCGACCCATGACGCTTTTCGCGGCATTTCGGGCGCCTTCGACGCCGCACTGCGCGGTTTCCGGAACCTTCGCGAGCTGGGAATGTCGCTGCAAATTAACATGACGATTGCTCGTCATAATGCGCACCAACTTCCCGCCGTGCTGGAGTTGGCCAAAGAGATCGGGGCGGATGCCCTGCACACGTTCCTTCTGGTTCCGGTGGGTTGCGGCGTGGACATCGCCGCGGAGCAAATGGTGCCCGCCGAAGAATACGAAGCGATCTTGAACTGGTTCTACGATCGTTCGCTGGAAGGCGGGATCGAGCTGAAAGCCACCTGCGCCCCTCATTATTTCCGCGTGATGCGGCAACGCCGCGCCGCGGAACGCCGGGCGGCCACGAGCGTACACAACGAGACGCGCCCCGCCGACGCCGGCGGATCTAACGACGCCATCGGCCCAACTGAAATGACCATGCCCGGGTCAACGGGCATCGCCCTCCATCCTCACGCTGCCCCATCCGGCTCTGCGCATCCCCAGGGCATGAACGCCATGACCAAGGGCTGTCTGGCCGGCACGGGCGTCTGCTTCATTTCATACCGCGGCGAGGTTTATCCCTGCGGGTACCTGCCGGTCGTGGCGGGCGATCTGAACAAGCAATCGTTCGGTGAGATTTGGGAGAGCGCCCCGGTTTTTCAGCAACTGCGTGGCACGGATAATCTGAAAGGCAAGTGCGGCTATTGTGAGTTTCGTAATGTTTGTATGGGATGCCGCGCACGGGCCTACGCGGCCAGCGGCGATTATCTGGACGAAGAGCCATTCTGCGTTTACCAACCCCGGCGGAAGGACTCCGCGGCGGGCATGCGGGAGGAACTGACCCATGTTTCAGTTTAGCGATCTCGTTCGTGGCGGCGAACTGGTCCGCGACATAAAACAGAAATTCCCCGAGACCGACGAAGTGTTTGTGAAGTTCGGCCTTCGCCCCTCATGCTATGACTGCTCGATTGAGATGGCGGCGCGCAAAGTCGGCGCCTCACTCGAAGACCTGATGGTGGAAGTGAATAAAGCGATTTACAAGAGCCGTGGCGTTACAGCTTGATTTATCCTCCGGCGAGGTCCGATCCGGCTCGCACTTTTTATACTCGCCATGGCTCAACCAGAACCCGAGAGAACGAAGGTCATTTCTCATTTCTTATCATAATTACCCCTTCGTTCTCTCGGGACATAACCAACGCTGAAATTCAAAGTCCTAACGCGAGGCCGCAAGGCCCATCGACTTTTCGATTTTAACCTTTAGCCTTGACCCTTCACCCTTTAAGAAAACTCCCACCCCCGGCACTTATCGATTTCGCATTGACTTCGGTTAAGGTAATGTCTTAGCTCCTCCAATCCGTATTCTCGAGCCAATTGGCGGGCACTCACACCCGGCCGTTTGGCTTTCAACACGAACCAGCCTTCCGACGACAACCACTTATCTTCTGCTACGTCCTCTCCTCGCTCCTTGAGCAGCCGCCCGATCTTCTCAGGGCGATTCAGGTCCTGATGGAAGATGCAGCGGTCCAGATCAAGTGTGAGGCGCGTGACGTTTTTTCCATTGCCCTGGTTGTTGGTATCGTAGACCAACTGTTCCCCATCCAGATCGTAAACCCGGCAATCCGGAATCCACGTGGAACTGACCACGTAATAGTTATAGCTGATTGCCTGCGCCTGGAGCGAGCGGCCGGCCGAGTAGGCGCTCACCCAGACCACCAGTTCCGCTCCCTGGTTGGAGAGCTGCTCCCAGATTGGGGACCAGTTCACGTCGAAGCAAATGGCCAGACCTACTCGCCCGAAATCCGCCTGGTGAGTACACACGACCGAGCCAGGTTGCACGGAGAGACCCACGCATTCTTCTCCCCACACCGGGTAGAGTTTGTTGTAGACACAGGCGACCCTTCCCTCGCGGTCGAGCAGAACCGCGGAATTGAAGCCCTGCTTCCCCTCGGCTTGATGGATCGGGCAAACAATGTAGGCTCGATGTTTCTTGGCGAGTCGAGACAGGGCGGTGACGGTCGGACCGTCGAGCGGTTCGGCGTTCTCTTTGGTGTTGCCGCGAAACGTCTCGGGAAGCGCGATGATATCCGCCCCCAAGGCTCCTTCCGCATCCACCTGACTGGCGACCCAGTCCAGGGAGTGCTCTCCCGCGTGGAAGCCGAGACTGACGACTCGAACCGGGCGCCCGATCTTTTCCCCTGAAAATTCCGGAGGGTCGATTCGCTCTCCTCCGTCCGTAGCGACAGCCGACGCCACGCCATTTAACCCCGCCGCCAGCGCCGAAACGCCCGCCGCCGATCCCTTCAGAAAATCGCGCCTCTTCATCTCGGTGACCATTTTCTCCTCCTGTCCGAGAACCAGTCATCCTGAGCCCTTCGCTGTCATCCTGAGCGAAGCGAAGGATCTCGCTCTGGGTGCTCAGGGTAAACTCCGCGAGGTCCGAATTCTGGACTCCGATGGAGTCCATCGGACTCCGGAAATCGAAGAATCTCGCTCGGCGCCCTATTCCCCCGTCGCACAGATGGCACTGTGAATCCCCCCACGTACAATCGCATGAGGCTCTCCATTACGCTGTCAGTCTGCCAGAATAGCCGCGACGCGTCCACTGCCAAGCGAGAGAGTTTTTGCGCTTGACACCGCATGACTGAAACACTACGTTCCTTTTCTGAGGTCTCGCTTGCGGAAAGCCACTTTCCCATGCAGAGAATCTCGCCGGGCGGGCACGCCCCGAGGCCGCCCAAAGCATAAGGAGACATGCCATGCAACGTCGCGATTTCTTGTCGGCCATGGGTGTGGGTGGATACTCGTTGCTTGCGGGCGCCGGGCCTTCGCACGCCTCGCCGCCCCCGACGCCGGCCCTGCCTGCGAATGGCCCAAGCGGGCGGCGCGCCAAGATCGGCTGCGTCAGTTGGAACTTCCATAGCCTTGGCCCGGGTGCGCACCCGGAAGAAGCTATCGATATTATCGGCAGCCTGGGCTTCGAGGGCATCGAGCTGATTGCCAACTCGCCCATGGACGTGGACCAATACTGGACCGACGCCACCATCGACCGCATCAAGAAACAACTGGAACGAAATCACCTGGTCTTGAACCAGTTTCCTTTCTTCCAACCGGTGGTCGAGGATTTGACCAGCTCCGATCCCGAAAAGCGCAAGGTCAGCCTGGACTACTTTGAGAAGGGCTGCCGCATCGCACATAAGCTTGGCGCTCCCATGGTGAACATCGTGGCGCCTTGGGCGCGGCAACTGAGCGCCGCCGGCACGTCCTATCTGCCCCGCTACTTCCTGAGTGGTGTCAAGCCCGGTGAGAAGTTTCACATCGACATTGCTCCAGGCTTCAACTTCGACGAACTGTGGCCTCTCTTCATCGAAACGATGAAGAGTTGCCTGGAGCGTGCCCAGGCGCTCGGCATGAAGTTCTCCATCGAAAACCATACTTACACCATGCTCCCCGTTTCCGACAGCTTCCTGCGCCTCTGCGATCACATTTCGAGTCCGGCTTTTGGGTGCAACCTCGACTGCGGCTGGGCGATGAACCAGCGGGACTACCCGCCCGTCGCCATTCACAAGCTCAACCGCCGCCTGATGAATCTGCACGTTCGCGACATCGACCCCACCATGCGCGAATACGTTCCCATCGGGCAAGGCGTGATGGATATCAAAGCCATTGCGGACGCGGCGAAAGCCATCGGCTTCACCGGCTTCCTCTCCCTTGAGCAGGACGGCTCGAGCGAAGATATGAAAGTAACCTGCCAGCGCTATATCAGCATGATGAAAGAATACCTCGCGTAAAGACAGAAGGCAGTCGGCGGAACGCGCTTTGTTGGACTGATTATTCCCCTCCTTGCTAAGGAGGGGGTAGGGGTGGTTGACTTCTTGTCCCTAGTCACGGATCTTCCCCCGCCCCAGCCGTGCATCCGGAAACCCCGCTTTTGGTGATTGATCGTCGCATTCTGCGCTCAAACTGGCTTCATTTTCGGTTCGTTTTGCACCTCATCAAAAAGTGATGTCCTTTATTTTCAGCAACTTCTTGGCTTTGTTTCCGCGATTTTGCGTCTTTCCAGGCTCTGTCCTTCCCAACCGTCAAAGGTCCGCGGTCCACCCGAAGAGACAAAAGTAACAAACCTCGTCGTCCCCGCGAAAGCGGGGACCCACCGCCGGTCCAATGGATTCCCGCCTTCGCGGGAATGACGTAACTTGTAACGGAGCGAAACCAGGAATCTGGCCCTGCCTGGGTGTTTCGCGGAGAGAGGAACGAGGCTCCCGGCGCGGATGGCCTTGAGCCAACTGCGGAGATTCTTCGCTTCGCTCAGAATGACAGGCGAAGGGTCCGGCATAACAGCGTCGGGCGACGTCTCTGGAGAGCCACTTTTGGTGCTTAAACCGCACATTTTGCGCTCAAATATGCTTCGTTTTGTGTTCGTTTTTCAATGTGCTTCCTGTGTTTTCAATAACATACTAGCTTCGTTCGAATATTTCTTGTATTTTTCTCGGGTTGCTCCAAGCTTCCGGCCGCGGACCTTATCCGTGCCCTTCCGCATTTCGGGGCGCAACTCCCGTGCCTGGACGCATGCTGCACGAGAAGCTCACTATTTGAGTTTAATTCGCGCATGTGGCACTCAAATCCGGGTTCGTTCATGGGTTCGTTTTGAGTTAGTTTCCCAATGCCATCATGTGTTTTCAATGACATACTAGCTTCGTTCGTACTATTTTTGTATTCGGCCGCATTGCTCCGGGCTTCCGAACGTGAACCGCTTCCGACCCCTTCCACTTTTGGCCGGGCACCCTCCCGGCAGGGCGCATGCTTCATGGGAGAACTTACTCTTTCGGCTTGGTACGCACATTTGTCACTCCGACAGGCGACGATGGGAACCACAGGCAGGGACTCGGCCATGGAAAGCACGAAACAGAGACGGGGCAGACCTTGCGAGCCGAATGCTTCCGGCCTGGTCAGATTTCCAACGCAACCCCACACCTCAACTCTAGTCTAAATTATGACTTTTGTCAAGTACCCAGAGAGTTAACACTCCCGACGGTACGTAGCACACGCGGATGGCGCATACATGAAGAACAATGTATGCGCCACCCGACGACTTTTCATTCCCAATCCATTTTGTATACGCCCCGTGCTGCCTCTGGTTTAAATTCACCTCATATCTAAGTTACTCCTGGACCTCGTTGGACGGAGGGTTTGTATCAACCTTCGGAGCTGGCGCTTTCGCAGCAGCGCTAGCTCCGGGCCTGGTTAAGAGGAACAGGGCGCGGCCGCTGACTTCCTCGTCGAATTCGCCGCCGCCTCTCTCAAATGCCAGCCTGATTCCTTCCGTTGGATGTTCGTCCGGCACCCTGCCGAGAGCGCAGTTGACTTGCAGTGTGGCGTTTTTCGCGAACCCCGACACCGGCATCAGGCGGATGCGCAGCACAGCCAGACCGCCTGCGGGCATGGGGCCCGAGAGCATTGGCAAACGCTTGGGGCCGAACCGCGGCGGGCCTAATGCCCGGCCTTCGCGCGTGAGCGCTCCCGGCGCGATACCGTAGGAATCAAAGCTGACGAGTTCGCTCGCTACCCAGACGCCTGTCTCAAGCACCACTCCATCGGTGGACTTGTGGGTGAAAGTGCCCGCCGCCGTGACCGACTTGCTTTGCAGAGCGAGCGTGCCTGCGCCGCTCAGCTCGTAACTCGCGCCCTCGGCGGACTTGACCACTGCCGGACAAGCGGAAGAGTCACCGGAATCGCAAAGGAATCCGGAAGCGATCAGGGCAATGTAATCCGCACCGTTGTTGCTGTGGGCCGTCGCTGGAATGGCGGCCAGAGGTACTGTCAATACCAAACCTGCCGTCCACGCAGCGATCCAGCACCGAAGTGCCCGTCGGGTTGACATAAACCTCTCCCCTTAGCTCGGGCTCACGACCCTCTGCACGGTTCGGATTCCAGTGGCCGTGCGTCGGAAATCGGCGCAACCGAGCGGAGTATCAGCGTGAGCGACAAAAGTCGTTACGTGTTATCTCGCGGCAAAAGCAGCCTTCGGCATTCCGGGCGGTAGAGAATCATCTACGGGGTCATGACATAGCTCCAGGTCACGAAGTTATCGTCGGTCACCGTCCCCGTAATCAATCCCCGCTGATTGACGGCAATGCCATAGCTTCCCTGGTAGTTGCCTGTGCCTGCGCCGGGAAGGCTAAACACAGTGTAAGTGCCGTTAGGGGCGCGGGAAAAAGCAGCATCTCCGCCGATATTTTGATCGGCCTCGTTCCAGGTCCAGCAGTATCCCACGATCTCCCCACGAGCGTTTATATCATTGCTAAAGACGGTACCCTTGCCTGGTGGAGGCCCGAAGGTGGTGATCCCGCCGTGAACATCGCGCACGAAGCCCTGCACGCTGCCCCAACTGCCACCCGGGCCGATAAACCCACCAACTAGAGCACCTTCAGAATTAATGGCTATTGTATAGGTGCCTTCCCCTGAGGCAGTTCCGGCACCAGGCGCATCAATCCTCGTGATGTTGCCGTCCGGCGTGCGCAGCCACCCATGGAGGACATTGTTCCCGTCACCGTACATGCTGGTGGCGGCACCCGCGTCGTTCAATTCACCAGGGTAGCCCCAACCGATACTGGCCCCCGCCCCTTCGCCCGGAGCATCAAAGGTGGTGAACCCGGCGTCGGACCTGCGCAGGAAATAGTGCCAGTTGCCTTCGGCGTCGATGAAGACACCTAGCACTGTGCCGGCCGCATTTATGTTGCTGCCGAGAGTCCCCTGCCCTGCGGCTGTGCCTGCAGCCGGAACGTCGAAGATCGTGATTCGCCCATCACGAGCGCACACGAACCCGTGATTCACGTTGTTCGAATCAACGTAGTATCCCGTTGTTGCCCCCGCCGAGTTTATGTCCTCGATTAGGGTGCCTTGATAAGCCGCGGTTCCCGCAAGCCACGCATTAACATCGGTAATCTCGCCGCCGAGTCCGCGGATGAAGCCGTGATATACATTGTTCCCATCGACGTACCAACCCGCGACCTCCCCGATGGAATTGATGGCGTTGACCCAGGTGCCCTGCCCCGCACCTGTGCCCGCGCCCGGTGCCTTGACCGTGATGATGTGACCATTCTGAGCATTTGCGGAGATGCCCAGCCCGAGCATGCACAGGGCCAGGCAAAGGGCGAGCGTTCCTCTCCGTCGTACTGCCGAACAGAATTGGTAAAAAGCAATATGGTTCCTCATAATTGGTTCATCTCCTTTTGGCTTTTCTCTGCCAGATTTCCCGTCGTTAGAAATACGAATCGGTAAATCGTTCTCGGATTGAAGAGTCCTCCTTCCGCGAGCACTTTCCGGGGGAAACGTGCGGGCGTCAATACCCTGTGGGAAACACGGAAGTGAAATGTTTATGTATGGCTAACCCCCTGAGAAGAGGCGGGTTGTCCTCCAATATGTATTTAGTGGTTGCCTTCCAGGGGAACTCGTGTAGACTGACCGTCAAAAGGGGGAAGTGACCCCAATGAGTGATAGTAACTCCCGCCCCCGCCAGTTTCACTTCAGTGTTTTCGAAGTTGACCTTCGCACCGGGGAGCTGCGCAAGCAGGGACTGAAGGTCAAGCTACACGGTCAGCCTTTTCAAGTCCTTGCTATGCTGCTGGAGCGTCCGGGCGAACTGGTGACCCGCGAAGAGATTCGTGAGAAGCTCTGGCCGGGGGGCACCTTCGTTGATTTTGAAAAGGGTATCAACACCTCGATCAAGAGGCTGCGCGAGGCGTTAACAGACGATGCGGCTGCGCCACGCTTCATCGAAACGTTGCCGCGCCAGGGGTACCGCTTTATCGCGCCGGTCGTAGGGGCAGACGGGAGTGCACACGCCGGGGCGCTGGTGTCCTCACCGCTGATTCCTGTAGCGTTGATGTCTCCATCACCGGGCGAAACGGCGGCGAGAGACCGCCGCTCCAGCAGGCGGTGGAAGGTTCTGGTTCCTGCTGCCCTGATGCTTGTCGCTGCTGCCATCGGGGGAACGCTCTACTTCCGCTCGCGCCAGGCCAGGACCGGCCTGACCGACAAGGACACCATCGTCCTCTCCGATTTCGACAACAAGACAGGGGATGCAGTATTCGATGACACGCTAAGGCAGGGACTCTCGGTGCAGCTTGAGCAATCGCCCTTTCTCGATTTGCTTTCCGAGCAAAGGGTAAATGACACCTTAAAGCTGATGGGGCGTTCTGCCGGTGACCGGTTAACGCCGGAGGTCACCCGCGAGGTCTGCGAGCGCACGGGCAGCACGACCATGCTGACCGGCTCGATCGCCGAGCTGGGCAGCCAGTACGTCATTGGCCTGAAGGCAGTGAACTGCAACACGGGGGACGTGCTGGCGGAGGCGCAGGAGCAGGCGGCCGGCAAGGAAGCGGCGCTCAAGGCACTGGACGCTGCGGCAGTCAGTTTGCGAAGCAGGCTGGGCGAGTCGCTCAGTTCGGTGCAGAGATACGCCACGCCGTTGGAGGAAGCGACCACCCCATCGCTTGGGGCGCTGAAGGCTTTTAGCACAGCAGAAAAAATGGCCCATGTGAGGGGCTTTACGGTGGCGCTGCCTTTCTTTCAGAGGGCTGTGGAACTTGATCCGAATTTTGCCAGGGCCTACTCCGCCATGGCGGGTCTTTACGGCTCGACCGAGTACGCACGCAAGGCTTACGAACTGCGGCAGAATGTCAGCGAGCGGGAACGGTTCCACATTGAGGGGATCTACTACTGCTTTGCGACGGGAGAGCTGGAGAAGGCGGCGCACAACTACGAGCTATACCAGCAGGCCTATCCGCGAGACTACTACCCTCGCATGATGCTGGGAAATATTTCCAATAGCTTGGGCGACTGGGAAAGGGCATTGGCGGAATGGCGGGAGGCGCTGCGCATGGGCCCGGATGACGTGGCCAACTATATCAACCTCGGCTTCGGCTACACGGTCCTCAGCCGGCTGGACGAGGCGGAGGCGGTGTTCAAGCAGGCGGAGGAGCGCAAGTTGGAGAACGAAAACCTGCTCCAGACCCGCTACTTGTTGGCTTTTCTGAAGGGCGATGCTGCCCAGATGGCGCAGTTGGTCTCACCCGCCATGGGCAAGCCGGGCTTTGAAGACCTGTTGCTGGCCACGCAAGCGGACACGGAAGGCTGGTACGGCAAGCTGAAGAACGCGCACGAACTGACCCGGCGGGCGATGGATTCAGCCGAGCGCAACGACGCCAAAGAGGCTGCGGCAACGTATCAGGCAACGGCCGCTCTGCGCGAGGTGGAATCGGGAAGCCGGGAGCAGGCTCGTGCCGAGGCCGTTGCAGCAGTGAAGCTGGCCCCGAACCGCGATGTGCGGGCCATGGCGGCGCTGGCCCTGGCGCGGGCAGGTGATACGGCAGGGGCGGAGACGCTGGCGGCCGAACTCAACAAGACCTTCCCGCTGGACACGCTGGTCCGGACGTACTGGCTGCCCGCCATCCGGGCGGGGGTCGCCCTGGAACGCAAAGACCCGAACCGGGCAATCGAACTTTTGAAGGCGACGAGTACGGTCGAACTTGGCCAAATAACGCAATTCACCATATACCTGTGCCCCGCTTATTTGCGTGGGGAGGCTTATCTCACCCTCCACGATGGAAACCGGGCGGCAGGGGAATTTCAGAAATTCATTGACCACCGAGGACTGGTGATGAACTTCCCGTGGGGTGCGCTGGCCCGCCTCGGACTGGCGCGTGCTTACGCCATGCAGGGCGACACGGGCAAAGCTCGAACGGGCTATCAGGAGTTCCTCACCATCTGGAAAGACGCCGACCCTGACATCCCCATCCTGAAGGAAGCCAAGGCGGAGTACGCAAAGCTGAAATAATCCTGCGGGAAGGTGGTCCTCGCCCCTTTGCGCTCCCGTTTCTAACCCCTCAACTGCGCAAGTTCGGTCAGGGACACCCGCATCGACGAAGTGTACGCCTTGGACGTGCAGTGGCCTTAAGGGCAGGTGCCAGGTGTTAGGGGATGACCACCGCGCGGCATGTCGGCCGCATCGAAGATTCCCGATTTAAGATTCCAGACCTAAAACCGGTTGGCACTGGCATCGCGGAGACTCAGGAGAGACTCGACAGATTGCTGAAGGACTTGCAGGCGCTCGGCAGGGGTGAGTGACAGCATCCAGCGAATCAAGGTCAGGTCCACACCGTCCGGGCTGTGGGTTGGCTCGATCTCAAGTTTGGGTTCCTGTTTCGTTACGGGACCGGTTGAAGTCTCATGTGCCATAGGCTGCCGCACCCACTTGCCGGTTTCAATTGTATCAAAAGCCCCCTCACCCGTCCCGCTCCGGCTGATGAAAGCGCCGGCAGCGCGACACCCTCTCCCCAAGGGAGAGGGCGGTATACTCGTCAGGCGCTAGCCAGCAGCCACTAGCCACTGAGCACTAGCCACCGCTTTTCTCACGCCCAGTAGTTGCGGTCGAGCGAGCGGTACTGAATGGCCTCCGAGATATGGTCGGTGCCGATTGAGTCCGCGGCGGCGAGGTCGGAGATGGTGAGGGCCACTTTGAGGATTCGATCGTGGGCGCGGGCGCTCAAGCCCAAGCGCGTCATGGCGCTCTCCAGCAAGCGTTCGCAGTCGGCGGAGATGTTGCAATACTTGCGAATCTGGCGCGAGCTCATTTGCGCGTTGCAGTAGATCTTCTCGCCGGCGAAGCGGCGCAACTGCCGCTGGCGTGCATTGATGACGCGCTCACGAATCTCCTGTGAGGTTTCGCCGCCCGAGTCCTGCCGCAGCTCCTGATAGCGGACGGCCGGCATATCGATGTGGATATCAATGCGGTCGAGCAGCGGGCCGGAGATTTTCGAGACGTAACGCTGAATGAGGGGTGGGGTGCAGGTGCACTCGCGCGAAGGATCGTTGAAGAAACCGCACGGGCAGGGATTCATTGCGGCGGCCAGCATGAAGCGCGACGGGAAAGTCAGGGACATCGAGGCACGCGAGATCGTGACGGTGCCGTCCTCGACGGGCTGGCGCAATACCTCCAGCACGTTGCGTTGGAATTCCGGCAACTCGTCGAGGAAGAGCACGCCGTTGTGCGCCAGGCTCACTTCCCCGGGGCGAGGCACGGTCCCTCCGCCGATCAATCCGGCGTCGGAAATCGTGTGGTGGGGGGAGCGAAAGGGGCGAGTGCCCACCAACCCTCCGCCGGGCTCGAGCACCCCGGCCACGCTGTGGATCTTGGTGGTCTGAATCGCTTCATTAAAAGTCAGGGGCGGCAGAATGGTGGGGATGCGTTTCGCCAGCATGGTCTTGCCCGCGCCGGGCGGGCCGATCATCAGGATGTTGTGGCCCCCCGCAGTCGCCACTTCAATGGCGCGCTTGGCGTGAAGCTGCCCTTTGACGTCGCGGAAATCCACGCTGTACTGGCTGGCTTGAGCCAGCAGGGCGGCGCTGTCCACCTTGGCCGGCGCGAACTCGCGCGTCTCGTTGATGAAGTCCAGGGCCTCCAGCAAAGACCGCAGGCCGTAAACCTTCAACTCTTCCACCACCGCCGCCTCGCTGGCGTTTTCCAGCGGCAGCACCATCCGCTGGATGCCCTTCTGCCGCGCCATGGCGGCAATCGAAAGAGCGCCCTTAACCGGGCGCAGGCTGCCATCCAGAGAAAGCTCGCCCAAGAACAGTGTGTTCTTGAGGTCCGCCTTCAAGAGAACCCCTGTGGTGCCCAGAATTCCCAGGGCGATCGCCAGGTCAAATCCGGAGCCTTCCTTCTTCACGTCCGCCGGAGCAAGATTTACGGTGATCTTTTGGAAGGGAAATTCCAGCCCGCAATTCCTGATGGCGGACTGTATGCGTTCGCGGCTCTCGCGCACCGCTGCGTCGGGCAAACCCACCGTGGTGAAATTGGGCAAGCCGGCAGAAATATCGACCTCGACCTCAACCGGGTAGGCGTCGATGCCGAAGACGGCGGCGCTGAAAGCTTTGAAAAGCATGGGAATGCATTCCGGCAGCAAGATGCATGCAGGGAATGGCAAGCCGTGGGCTGCATGCGCCACGAGTAAAGATATGGCCTGCCCTACCCTTGCCGACGATCGGCCGAGCATGCCTCCGAAAGCTCGGGCCAGATAACTCTTGCGTGCCTGGCGCAGAGCCCTCAAGAGGCGTCGGAGTATACCAGAACAAACAACCTGACGTCCCGGAAATCGCGAACTGTGTCACGCCTGCCGGAGAACATCGAAAGGCGGAGACGAGTTGCGCAGAAACAGGGTGTTGACATTCTACATCCTTGGGTGTAGAGTGCCTACATGGTAAAACCGAAGAAAGAACTCTATCAAAATCGCATCGAGTTGTTGCAAGGCACGCTCGACATGCTCATCCTCCAGACCTTGCAGTGGGGGCCGCAGCACGGCTACGCGATCAGCCAGTCGATTCGCGGCCGCTCGGGCGAAGTCTTGCAGGTCGAAACCGGGTCGCTCTACCCGGCGCTGCACCGGCTGGAAAAACAGGGTTGGGTGACCTCGCAGTGGAAACAAACGGAGAGCAACCAGCGCGCCAAGTTCTATCGCCTGACTTCCGCCGGTAAGAAGCAGTTGCTCTCGGAACAGGCCCGCTGGAGCCAGATCGTCAGCGCCATTGCCGGGATCATGAACCCTGCGGCCAGCGGCTAGTGGTCCGGCCGGTGAAGGAACGGTTGTCATGTGGAGATGCTGGTGATTAGCGATCTTTGGTTTCGACTTCGGGCGCTGATTCGGCGCAAGTCCAGGGAAGAGGAACTGGAAGAGGAAGTCCAATCTCATTTGCGCATGGACGAGAGGGAACGTATGGCACAGGGTGAATCTGCCGACCAAGCTCGAACCGCCGCGCTGCGCGAATTCGGCAACGTCGGGCTGGTAAAGGAAGTTACGCGGGAGATGTGGGGCTGGCGCTGGCTTGAAACTTTGCGGCAGGATGTTCGCTTCGCCATGCGCATGTTGCGCCGCAGCCCCGGTTTTACCGCCGTCGCCGTGCTTTCGTTAGCGCTGGGAATCGGCGCCAATACGGGTGTCTTCAGCCTGATCAACACCCTCGTGCTTCGCCTGCTTCCCGTCCGAGATCCCGAGAGCCTCGTAGAGTTGCTGCACGAATATCCTGGGGAACCTCGTAGGAACGGATACTCCTGGCAGAGCTACGAGCATTTTCGTGATCACAATCACGTCTTCTCCGGCCTTATTGGCTTCAGTCCCTCCCGGTTCGATTTGCGGGGCGAAGGCCTGGGCGGCCAGACAGTGGATGGCGAATACGTAGTCGGAGACTTCTTTTCTGTGCTGGGGGTGAAGCCCGCAATCGGCCGCCTCATTGGACCCGAGGACGACCGGATGGGCGGTGCGCACTCGGCAGTGGCCGTGGTGAGTTGGTCCTTCTGGAAGAGCCGCTTTAATCTGGATCCGCAAATTCCGGGCAAGCGGATCATTTTGCAGAATGTGCCCGTGACGGTGATCGGGGTGACGCCGCGTGAATTCTTTGGACTCGAGATCTGGTCCAGGCCGGAGGTCTGGGTGCCGGTCGGATTGGCGCCGGTAATCAGCCACGTCCGCCAGACGGAAGCAGCCGGCGCGCAGGCGGGGCCCCCGGCGCTGTATGGCATGGATTTGGGCCTGGTGGGGCGCTTGAAACCGGGCGTTTCCATCAAGCAAGCGCGCGCGGAAATGAGTGTGCTGTTTCAGTTCACCATCGATGAAATAAGCAAGCAGAGCAAAGATCCCCTTTGGCGGCAATTGAAATTAGAAATCGTGCCCGCAGGCGCCGGACTGGCGTTCCTGCGTGACCAGTTCGAGCAGCCATTGCTGGTCCTGATGGCGCTGGTGGGTCTGCTGCTTCTGATTGCCTGCACCAGCATCGCTACTCTGCTGCTGGCGCGCGCGGCAGCACGCGAGCGCGAAATGGCACTGCGGGTTTCCCTCGGCGCCGGCAGGATGCGGCTTCTAAGGCAGGTGATGACCGAATCGCTGTTGCTTTCCGGCGCGGGCGGCCTGCTGGGAATCTTGGTGGCCTATTTCGGCGCGCGCGCGCTGGTTCGGATTTTCCTGTCCGGACGGCCGATTGTGGGGTTGCCGCCTCACTTCATGTTCGAGGTTCGGCCGGATGCCCACGTGCTGCTCTTCACATTCGCAGCGGCATTACTGACGGGCGTGCTCTTCGGGCTGGTTCCCGCTCTGCGGGCTGTGCCATCGGCGCCGGCGTCGATGTTGCAAGGCGGCGTAAGGCCTACGCAGGCGAGGGCGGCGCGCTTTTTCGGGAAGAGCCTTGTCGCGGCCCAGGTGGCACTGTCGGTGGTAGTGTTGAGCCTCGCCGGCGTGTTTACGCGCCATTTGTCCGGCCTGCGGAATCAGCTCGGCTTTGAGCGCGACCACCTTCTGCTCGTGAGCCTCGATACGGCCCACACCGGGTATTCCGCGGAACAACTGTCTCTCTTATATCAGGAGTTGCTGGGGCGACTGGATGTTCTTCCCGGCGTGCGTTCGGCAACGATCGGTTCCCCCACTCCGATCTCAGGCGCAGGAGCGTCGAGCTTCGTCAATGTGGAAGGCTACCAGCAGAAGCCTGAGGACCGCCGCTACGTGGCGCTGTCATTCATCGCCCCGAAGTATTTCCAGACGCTCCGCACGCCGTTGCTGGCAGGGCGTGATTTCACCTTCCAGGATGAAGGCGGCCCGCGCGTCGCGATCATCAACCAGGCGATGGCGCGATATTACTTCGCCGACGCTAACCCTATTGGAAAGCATCTCACTATGGAGAAGGATTGGAAAAACATCGGCGGCCCGGACAAGCCGTACGAAATCGTCGGCGTCGTGGGCGATGCAAAATACGATGACGCGCACGGGGCGCCGCCACGCACCCTCTACCTAACCGCATTCGGCGACGGCAGAATGGACGCAAGTGATTTCATACTCCGCACCAGCATCCCCCCTGAGGCAGTGACGGGTGAGGTACGGCGCAGCGTCGCCGAGATATTGAAGGGCGTTGCGGTGCGCCACGCCACAACCATGTCCGAGCAGGTCGATGCCGCCATCGTCCCGGAGCGCCTCATCGCCATGCTTTCCGGCTCATTCGGCACGCTGGGTTTAGTCCTCGCCGCGATCGGCCTCTATGGACTGCTGGCGTACACAGCAGCGCGGCGCACCAAAGAGATTGGCGTCCGCATGGCGCTCGGCGCGAGCCGCGGCACGGTGACTTGGATGGTGCTGCGGGACGCGCTGGGGATGGTCTCAGCCGGGCTGCTCGTGGGAATTCCGGTGGCGCTTTGGTCCAGGAAATTCGCCGGCAGCCTGATTGAGGGACTCCCTCCATCCAGCGTCTTGCCCATTTCCATGGCCGCACTGGGGGTCATCGCCGTGGCATTTATGGCCAGCTATGTCCCCGCGCGACGGGCGACGAAAGTGGATCCCATGGAGGCGCTACGGTATGAATGAAGCAGTGGCTAGTGGTTAGTGGCTAGTGGCTAGCCACTGAAGTGGAGGCCCCGATGTTAATGAAGGTTCTATTTCACCTGCGCTCCCTGTTTCGACGCAAGTCGATGGAGACGTCGCTGAACGAGGAAGTCCAGGGCCATTTGCGGATGGCCGCACAGGAGCGCATGGAACAGGGTGAATCCGCCGAGCGGGCGCGAGCCGCCGCCCTGCGCGAATTCGGCAACGTCGGACTCGTGGAAGAAGTCACACGCGGCGTGTGGGGGTGGGGCTGGCTTGAATCCTCGCTGCAAGACTTACGCTATGGACTGCGCATGCTGGGGAAGAATCCCGGCTTCACTGCTGTCGCCGTACTCACTCTTGCCCTCGGCATCGGCGCCAACACCGCCGTGTTCAGCCTGATTAACACTATTCTTCTGCGGCCGCTGCCGTACCGCACTCCCTCGGAACTGTCCGTGGTGTCAGAGACCGTGCCGCAAATGGGAGGCGGCCTCGAGGTCGGAATGGCAGCCGGTGAATACCTGGACTATCGCGATCGCAACCGTTCCTTCGTCGAGACCGGGGCCTATGAAGACGCAGGATTCAATCTTACAGGAGAAGGAAATCCGCTGCGCATAAATGCCGCCACGGTTACTGCTTCGGTATTTCAGCTCCTCGGGGTCTCGCCCAGGCTGGGACGTGTCTTCACAGCCGAGGAGGAGCAAAACGGAGGCGCAGCAGTGGCCGTGCTCTCCTATTCGTTGTGGCAGCGCCACTACGGAGGCGATGCCGGAATTCTGGGCAAGACCATCAAGCTGGATGAAAAACCTTATCTGGTGCTGGGCGTCATGCCGCCGTCATTTCACTTTCCCTCTGACGGAGCCCCGCTCTCCGAGCGGCCTGACCTGTGGGTTCCGGAAGTGTTCGCTCCAGACCGCTTGAAGGACCGCTTGATGGAATTTGGCGTCAATTTCATCGGACGCCTGAAGCCGGGTGTGAGCGAGCAGCAGGCCCTTGCAGATGTTAACTCCATAGCTGCCGGATTTATGCAGCAACTTCCGGACTTCTACTCCGGCAACATCCGTGTGGTGCCTCATGTGCACAAGTTCGCCGCCTATGCAGTGCAAAAGGCCCGGCCGTTGGTGATTCTCCTGATGGCCGCCGTCGCCAGCGTTCTTCTGATCGCCTGTGCCAACGTCGCGAATCTGCTGCTCGCTCGCGGCAGTTATCGTACTCACGAAATGGCGGTTCGGAGCGCGATTGGCGCAGTGCGATCCCGTTTGGTGCGGCAGTGCCTGGTGGAGAGCCTTTTGCTCTCGCTTCTCGGAGCCGGCGGCGGGTTTGCTCTGGCCTTCGTGCTGGTGAGGGGAGTACGTGTCTTCGGCCCCGCAGACGTGCCGCGCCTCGAGGAAGTTGCGGTCGAGCCCATGGCCCTGGCGTTTACGGTTGTGCTCTTGTTGCTGACTACGGTGCTTTTCGGATTTGTTCCGGCGTGGCGGCTCTCGCACGTCGCGCCGCAGGACTGCCTGAAGGAATCCTCGCAAAACCGCGGGGCGCGCGGAACGGACCGGTTGCAGAATTTCATCGTGGTGGGAGAAATCGCCGCAACGCTTCTTCTGTTGGTCGGGGGCGGCCTGCTGCTCAGGAGCTTCTTGCGCGTCCTGAATGTCCCTCTTGGGTTTAGCCCTCAGGACGTTTACATCGTGCGCACTCTGTTTGACGATGCCCGCTACCCCAATGCCGCAAAGCGAGAAGTTGTACAGAAGGAATTGATCGACCGCTTCGCGCATCTCCCGGGTGTACAGGCCGTGGCGGCCGCAAGCCACTTGCCTCTAAGCGACAGCCGGCAAATTGGGTTCCGCCTCGAGCATGCCGCGCCCGATGATTTTCACTGGGCGGAAAACTCGCTGGTGACGCCGGGATATTTCCATGCCATGGGGATTTCGATTCTGCGGGGCCGCAACTTCACAGACCAGGATCGCCCCAAT
>Ga0181532_10000692_pt1 | contig 33885 bp, 27 predicted proteins | sample PEATcosm2014_Bin_33_FD_119768 | JGI IMG/M metagenome (GOLD analysis project Ga0181532, IMG submission 119768) | Peatland microbial communities from MTU Mesocosm Facility, Houghton, MI, USA - PEATcosm2014_Bin11_30_metaG | ecosystem: Environmental > Terrestrial > Soil > Wetlands > Peat | place...
CTACCGAATTTTGTGCAGCGTGCGCTGAAAAATGAGCCGATCGAAGTGTATGGAGATGGCAAACAATCCCGCTGTTTCTGCGATGTGCGCGATACCGTCGAAGCTCTTCTAAGATTGCTCCCCTTGGAGCGTGCCATCGGAGAGGTCATCAACATTGGCAATACTGAGGAAATCACCATCGAGAATCTCGCTAAGATGGTCAAACAACGGGTCAACAGCTCCTCGCCGATTCAATATATCCCCTACGATAAAGCGTACGAGCCAGGTTTCGAAGACATGATGCGACGCGTTCCGTGTATAGATAAACTTCATTCTCTGACTGGCTTCCATCCACAAACAAGTCTCGCGGACATCATTGACCGGGTTTCGGCATATTACCGACAAAAGGAAGGACCTCTGGCGGATACTGCTGCGGCCATGCGGTCTATCGCCTGAACGTGGCCGTCACCGGAATGTAACTTTCTGGCAGCCACTTGTCACGCTCTTTCCAGTAAAATCACTGGAAAAGGTAGCGTCCTTTTCTGTTTCGCCACTATTTCCCAATGACAAAGAGGAAACGAAATGTTCGGCGTTTAGGCGATCTTCTTAGGGAGGAATCGGAATCTAACTTGAATTCCCAACTCCAAACCCAGCACCGCCGATTCGAATGGATCCTACTCATCATCTGTTTGGGAACTCTTCCATTGTTGAACCCATGGGTCCGAGGGGATGGTGTCGGTTACTACGCATACGCCCGCGCCCCGCTTATCGAACACAGCTTTGATTTCACGCATGACTACCAATCGGCAAACGATAGTTTTCGGGAAGGCCGCCTTGACGAGAATGGCCAGCCGAAGGTGGAGTGCCGGACCCGGACGGGCCACCTCGACAATCACTTTACAGTGGGACCGGCGATACTTTGGTCTCCCTTCCTTCTAGTCGCCCATGGAGCTGTTTTACTCGCGAGGGCCTTGGGATCTCATGTTTCTGCGGATGGCTTTTCCACTCCTTATCGCATCGCCATGGCCTTTGGTACCTACATGTACGGATTTCTTGCCCTGCTGCTCTCTTTTCGACTGGCCCGCAAATACGTCGTACTAGAATGGTCCTTCGTTGCAACCATCGCGATCTGGTGGGCGAGCTCTCTCCCGGTGTACATGTACTTCAACCCGTCGTGGTCGCATGCGCACTCCGCTTTCACCGTGGCACTGTTTCTCTGGTATTGGGATGCCACGCGAGAGGCCCGTGGCCTCGCGCGATGGCTAGTTCTAGGTGTCATCGTGGGGCTGATGCTTAATGTCTACTACGCGAATCTGATGGTCCTCATCGTGTTGGTAGTCGAGGCAGTGGGACAGTATGCACACGTTCTCGGCTACCAGCGTTCTTCCTCATCCAGCTTCCTACAACTTTTTACCAGCCACCTTCTTTTCGGGTTAGTGGTCTGCTTCGTGATGGTTCCGACGTTTGTCTCCCGCTGGATTGTTTATGGTGGGCCTTTTGAAACTGGCTACGTCTCGATTCGAGATTTTCTCTGGGACTCTCCGGTTTTTTTCAGTGTCCTGTTCTCTTCTAATCATGGGCTCTTGTCCTGGACACCACTCGTCGGATTGGCCATCCTCGGATTGCTCCTCTTCGCGTTTCGTATGCCCAAGGTCGGCATCCCATTGTTCACTGCAATGGTAGCTTTCTATGTTTTCATTTCAATTTATCCGGATTGGGCGGGCATTTCCTCCTACGGCAACCGATTTTTTCTTTCTTTGACGCCGCTCTTTGTTCTCGGTCTTGCCTATCTCCTTGAGCGCGCCGCCGCACACTTCTCTCGGCCGCGTGCTACTTTGGCGGTTTTTTCTGGGGTGCTGGCCTGCTTTGTGCTCTGGAATCTTGGGCTCATTTATCAGTGGGGAACGCACCTAGTGCCTGCGCGAGGAGCCATCTCGTTCCGCCAGGCCGCCTACAACCAAGTTTATGTAGTGCCCGGCCAGTTGACAACCCATCTTCGTTCGTATTTCTTTCGGCGTAGTGACCTGATGCATCAGATCGAGCAGAGAGACGTCGAGCAGCTGAACAAGAGTGCACAACCCTAGGTTTCGGGATAAACTAAAACACTCACGCCCAGGGCATATTCCAATTTGGCTCTCAGTGCCTAATTCAAAGCCTTCGGCAGGAGTTTGGTTCACGCCTTTTTTTTGAGTGACTTGCGCTTCATGGCACCGGCGACATCCAATTCAACAGTTGCAGCCCACCTGGCAAGGCAGTCAGCCGGTTACAGTACCATCCGTATTCAGCCTCCACGCGGCTGGTTCAATTTGCGCCTAAAAGAGTTGTGGGATTACCGGGAGCTGCTCTACTTTTTTGTCTGGCGAGACGTCAAAATTCGCTACAAACAAACTCTCATAGGCGTGGTTTGGGTTGTTCTTCAGCCGCTCCTTACCATGCTCGTTGCTACCCTTTTCTTCGGTAAACTTGCCAAGCTCCCTTCGCAGGGGCTTCCTTACCCTGTTTTTTCATTTGCTGCAGTAGTTCCTTGGGCGTATTTTTCGACAGCGGTTCTGAATACGACTAACGTCGTGGTTGAAAATCAGCGGGTTATCACAAAGGTTTATTTTCCACGCCTGATCCTACCCATATCCGCTGCTTTGTCTGGCCTCGTAGATTTTTCCATCGGCTTCGTTGTCCTGCTGATTTTTGTTCTTTCGTATGGCTTTCGCCCTGGATGGACAATCCTTTTCATCCCGCTCTTTCTTGTGCTTTCTATCCTTACAGTTCTAGGTGTTGGACTGTGGCTTTCTGCATTAAACGCCCTCTATCGAGACGTTCGTTATCTCATCCCGTTCCTCATCCAGTTCTGGACGCTTGCTTCCCCCGTCTACTATTCGAGTTCTATGGTTCCCGATCGTTATCGCTGGCTCTATGGCCTGAATCCGATGGCTGGTGTCATTGATGGATTTCGATGGGCTCTCACAGGTACTGGTCACCCCCCTGCAGCCATTCTTTACGCCTCCGTGGCAATGGTCTGCATGGCCGTTTTTGGAGGGTTGATTTTCTTCAATCTCATGGAAAGCACCGTTGCTGATCGCGTATGACAAGGACGGTTATACAAATGGACGCCTTGGGAAAGGAGTACCGCCGCGGTCTTGGTCGTCCCAGCGGCCTGCTTCGAGACACCCTTGCCAAGGCCATGCGCTCACCTGCCTCGCTCTTTCGCCGGGAACTCACAGAAAAGTTCTGGGCACTCCGCAATATGTCTCTGGAAGTCAAAGAAGGCGAAGTGCTGGGCCTGATCGGGCGGAATGGTTCCGGCAAGACTACTCTCCTGAAAATCCTCTCGCGCATTACCCGGCCGACGGAGGGCTGGGCCGAAATTCATGGCCGTGTCGGTAGTCTTCTCGAAGTCGGTACGGGTTTTCATCCCGAACTCACCGGTCGCGAAAACACTTACCTGAGTGGGGCGATCCTTGGCATGGGCAAGCAGGAAATCACGCGCAAATTCGATGAAATCGTGGCTTTCGCCGAATTGGAAGAATTCATCAACACGCCCGTAAAGCACTATTCCAGCGGGATGTACGTGCGCCTTGCGTTTGCCGTCGCCGCTCACCTCGAGCCAGAAATTCTCCTCGTCGATGAAGTCCTCGCCGTCGGCGACATAAAGTTCCAGAGAAAGTGCCTGGGCAAGATGGGTGACGTAGCTCGCGCCGGCCGTACCATCATCCTTGTCAGCCATCAGCTTAATCAAATTCGCCGTTTGTGCCGTCGTGTCGCATGGGTGGACTCCGGTTCTCTTCGCCAGCTCGGCCCCACTCACGAAGTTGTAAGCTCCTACGAATCCTCCATGAGCTCGCCCGAGCAAACAGATTCTCTTGGCAGGGATTCTTCCTCGCTCAAGGCACGTTTCACCCATTGGGAAATCGTCGTACCCTCCGGCGATGGGGAGCACACTCTTACTTCTCACTCATCTGTCAAAATCCGGTTTCAACTCGACGTACGCAAACACATTAGAAACGCCCAGCAGGGCATCGCTCTCTTTAATGTGGAACGCCAGCTCATCTGGGCTACCGCAGCGCAGGATATTTCCTTTGATCCCGGCATCCATCACCTTGATTATGACTTTCCTTCGCTGCCCCTTCGCCCGGGCGTTTATTCCTGGCAAGTCAGCGTTTGGGAACACGAGGTCCAAGTCGAGCTTTGGGATGCCGTCCCGGATTTGATCATTGCCGCTCCAAACTACCAGCATTGGCGCGATGAGTGGAACGGCGTGCTTAACATCCCTTCATCTTTTTCAATCTCTTTAACGAAAGGTTAGCAACTTGAAAAGCAACTGGGCTTTTGACCAGAAAGCATATGAACAGCTTAATAAGGCGCGGGAAGCTGTTGTTCGCGACCTCATCGCTCAGCTTAAGGTTGTCCTTCCGTTCGCGACTGCTGTGGATATCGGTTGCGGTGTGGGCCATTTTTCGAATGTTCTCGACTCCCTTGGACTTAACGTTCTCGGTCTGGATGCCCGCGAACAGAATGTGCTTGAAGCTCGCCGTCGGTACCCTCACATCCGCTTTGAGGTGATGAATGTCGAGGACCTTCGACTCCTCCAGTTCGGCCAATTCGACTTGGTGTTTTGTTTTGGCCTTCTCTATCACCTGGAGAATCCCTTCCAGTCCATTCGCAATATGAGCTCCATGACCACTCAGGTTGCTCTTCTCGAGGGCGTCTGCTATCCCTCCCGCGAGTCCATGATGGTATTGGTGGATGAAGATGATTTGGACGATCAAGGCGTAAACAATATCGCCTTTTATCCTACCGAAACCTGCTTGATCAAAATGCTCTTTCGTTCTGGATACACCTATTGTTTCCTGCCCCGTTCCATGCCCGATCATCCCTTCTATAATCCACCTGAAGGTCCCTTCCGTTACCGCACACTTCTCGTTGCTTCAAAACACCCTCTGAAATTGGCCTCCCTGATCCCCCAGGCTGTTCCGATCTCGGAACTTCGCGCTTGGCACCTTGTTCCGATGCGCACCGTCGGCAAGCGCGCCTCTAAATTGCTTGATTTTCTTGAGACTATTGCGCGTCCCAAACGCACAGCGATGCGCACCCAGCATTCGGCGTCACCAAAGGGTGAGAAATAATGGCCAAGGTGACTCTCACTTTTCGCTTGCCGGATCGGCTCCACAACATTCTCCGCTCCACCAAACGATCCCTTGCTCCAGCTACATCCCCGGTCATAAATCTCTCGGGCGATCGCGATATCGAATACTCTTACATTGCTTCACGCCTGCCCCAGGGCCCAGGCGAAGCCCTCGATTTCGGCTCCGCGTTCGCCAACCTCAGTCTTCATGCAATCCAGCGCGGCTGGAACGTTACCGGCGTTGACCTGCTCTCATACCCTATTTATTGGAAGCATCCGAATTTCCGCTTTGTTCAAGGCGATTTCCTCCAGCTCGAATTCCCACCTTCCTTCTTTGACCTAATCCTCAACTGCTCCGCCGTCGAGCATGTCGGCCTTCCCGGCAGATACGATCTCGAAACGACAGAGACGGATGGCGATCTCAGCGCCATGAATAAAATGCTTGCTCTCCTCAAGCCCGGCGGAGGCATGATTCTTACCGTCCCCGTTGGCCGCGATGCCGTAATCGCTCCGCTCCACCGCGTCTACGGTACCAACCGGCTCCCTAAACTCCTCGCTGGATTTGAAATATTGGAACAGTGCTATTGGGTCAAGGACGCCGCCAATTACTGGCTCTCTTCTAATCGCGAGGCTGCTCTCGCGTTCGTCCCTACCGGTGACGGCTCCGATCCGGCACGTTGTTCTTATGCTCTCGGCTGCTTCATACTCAGAAAGTCCGTCCAGCTCCGAACTCCATGAATGCAGAATCCTCCATCACGCTCCTCGCCATGCCCAAGCCCTTCCAAGGGCACATTGGTGTTATCCAGCGAAACGCCATCAAGAGTTGGACGTGCCTCCAGCCACGTCCAGAGATCTTTCTCTTTGGCGAAGAGAATGGCGTTGCGGAAATCGCCGCCGAACTCACTCTCCATCATCTTCACAATATCGCTCGGAACGAATTTGGCACTCCCCTTCTGAACGATCTCCTCGCCCGTGCGCGCCAAATTGCTCCCACGAACCTGCTTTGTTACGCCAATAGTGATATCATTTTGCTCCAAGAATTTCTCACTGCCATAGATCTGGTTCAGGCGTCATTCCCTCATTTTCTGGCCGTCGCTCATCGCCTCAACATTGATATCAACGACCCGCTCGATTTTGCCTCCGACGGTGAGCAGAAACTCCGTTACGAAATGCTCCCACACGGGACTCCTGGCGATGACACCGCGATCGATGTCTTCGTCTTTCCCCGCGATGTCTACACCGAGGTCCCCCCACTCGCCATCGGCCGGGCCTGGTTTGATCAGTGGCTTATAAAGGAAGCCCATCGCCTTGGCATACCGATTGTTGACATCACGCACAAAGCACGAGCCATCCATCAAAATCATTCCTACACCCACATTGACGGTGGGCAAAAGGGCGCCTATTGGGGCGAAGAGGCCCTGCGCAGCCTCGCTGTTTATGGAGGCAAGCCGCACGCCTTCACTTTGCTAGATGCCACCCACGAAATTACACTGAGCGGCGAGATTCAACCCGTACGATTTCGACGGACTCGGCACCAGGCTCGCCAATGGCTGTGGCGTAATTTCGTTTTGCGCACCGCTTCCCTCCGCAAAAAACTCGGAATCCGACGTAGTGAGGTCAGCGACAAAGGTGCTGCTGTCAAAACATGAATTTTTTTGATCCCGACCCAAATTAATCGGCACTAGAGAGGGACCAATGCGGCGCGCAATCATCACGGGTATCACCGGACAGGACGGCTCTTACATGGCCGAACTCCTGCTCTCTAAGGGTTATGAAGTTCATGGGATCATCCGCCGCGCGAGCACCTTCAACACCCAGCGCATAGATCATATCTACCAGGACCCGAACCAGCCTTCCGCCAGGCTATTCCTCCATCATGGCGACCTTTCCAATAGTGAATGGATTATTAACCTTATTTATAGCTTTGCCCCCGAAGAGGTCTATCACCTTGCCGCTCAGAGCCACGTTCGCGTTAGCTTCGACATGCCCGAATACACCGGAGACATCACGGGCCTCGGTACTATGCGCCTTCTCGAAGCCATCCGCCGCAGCGGTTGCAAGTCACGCTTTTACCAGGCCTCCAGTTCGGAAATGTTTGGCTCCACCCCACCGCCGCAGAACGAAAACAGTCAATTTCAGCCGCGCAGTCCTTACGCTGTGGCCAAGGTTTATTCCTACTGGATGACCCGCATCTACCGCGAGGGCCACGGGGTGTTCGCAAGCAATGGTATTCTCTTTAATCATGAGAGCCCTCGCCGAGGCGAAACATTCGTAACACGAAAAATCACTCGCGGCGTTGCAGCCATCCTCTCCAACCGGCAGGACACTCTCTATCTCGGCAATCTCGAAGCCCGCCGGGACTGGGGTTACGCTCCGGAGTATGTCGAGGGAATCTGGCGCATGCTCCAGCAGGACCACGCCGATGACTTGGTTCTCGGCACCGGGAAAGCCTATTCCGTCAGGGAATTCGTTCAGGAGGCCTTTTCCTACGCTGGCCTCGACTGGCAAAAACACGTCAAAGCATCTGAACGCTATTTCCGCCCTCTCGAAGTAGACACGCTAATCGCCGATCCCACGAAAGCCCGTTCTGTGCTGGGTTGGGAGCCTCGCGTCGATTTCAAAGAACTTGTCGCAATCATGGTAGATGCGGATATGGAAGCTGCCGGCCTCAATCCGCAAGGCAAGGGCAAGCAAATCCTCGAGCAGAAACTGGGCCATTGGAATCGTTGGCACGATTCGGTCACCAAGGTCATGAACGCCGTCGAAGGGTCCGCGTCGCAGCATTAGGAAAGGGGCTCATGAGTTTCTGGGACAATCGCCGCGTCGTCGTCACCGGAGGCCATGGTTTTCTAGGTTCCTTCGTCGTCGAAAAAATTCGATCTTCCGGTTGCACAAATATCATCCTTCCTCGCAGCCGGGAATATGATTTGCGCGAGAAAACGGAGGCTCTGCGTCTCTACAAGGATGCCCGGCCGGACATTTTTATCCATTTGGCGGCCGTGGTCGGTGGGATCGGCGCAAACCGTCAGAACCCGGGTCGATTCTTCTACGACAATGCAGCGATGGGACTCAATGTGATTGAAGCCGCGCGGATCGCCGGAGTAGAGAAATTCGTTTGCGTCGGGACGATCTGTTCCTATCCAAAGTTCACACCTGTTCCATTCCGCGAAAAGAATTTCTGGGATGGCTATCCCGAAGAGACCAATGCTCCTTATGGCCTCGCCAAGAAAATGCTTCTTGTTCAATTACAAGCGTATCGGGAACAGTACGGATTGCGTGGCATCTACCTCACGCCTGTTAATTTGTACGGGCCGCGCGACAATTTCGACCTTGAGAGCTCTCACGTGATTCCTGCCCTCATCCGGAAATGCTGGGAGGCAAGACAGGCGAGGGCTTCAGAGATCACTGCCTGGGGAACAGGCAACGTTACACGCGAATTTCTATATGCGGCAGACGCGGCGGAAGCAATTGTGCTCGCATCAGAGAAATATTCGGATCCTGATCTCGTAAACCTGGGTTCAGGTGAGGAGATAACCATTAGAGACTTGCTCGAGAAGATCCGTCTCATGACCGATTACAGAGGAATAGTTCTCTGGGATGGAACGAAGCCAGACGGCCAGCCACGCCGATGTCTGGATACATCGCTTGCGTTTGCACGCTTTGGTTGGAAGTCGAAGACGTCTTTGCAGGTGGGTCTGCAAGAAACCATCAGTTGGTTTAAGATGAACTTTGGTGACGAGGCTCGCTCGGGCTCCGGTTGAGTCGTTGCATTCAGTCACGACTCTAAACTGGAGGTGGCTTTTTCCCACCGGCGTCTTTACTTACTGACCAAGAGATTTGCGGTTGGATTCCTGAAACTTGGATTGATGATCATTCGTTTTTTAGCTTCGATAGGAGGTTAGAGATCCGATCATGGCCTCGAAGACAGTTTTGGTCACCGGTTCCAGTGGGTTAATTGGTTCGGAAGCCGTTGAATACTTTGATCGCCATGGTTGCAAGGTCCACGGTGTTGACAACAACATGCGCCGCATCTTCTTCGGCGATCCCGGTGACACAACTTGGAATCTAGATCGTCTACGCAGGGTTACGGAGAACTTCAGTCATCACGATCTTGACGTTCGAGACCGTATCGGCATGGAAACCCTGTTCCGCTCTCATCGTTTTGATCTGATCATTCATTGTGCGGCGCAGCCCTCCCACGACAAAGCGCGAGACATCCCCATCCTAGACTTCGAAGTGAATGCCCTCGGCACGGTTAACCTGCTCGAAGCCACGCGCCTCCATTGTCGCGAACCGGTCTTCATCCTTCTAAGTACCAACAAAATTTATGGCGATGCTCCTAACGAAATGCACCTCAAGAAATTTGAAACCCGCTGGGAATTCGCTCGACCAGAGGATTTCAACGGTATTACCGAAAATTGCCGCATTGATCGCACCCTCCATTCGTTCTTTGGGGCTTCCAAGGCATCCGCTGATCTGATGGCTCAGGAATACGGCCGCTACTTCGGCATGAACGTCTGCATTTTCCGCGGAGGCTGCCTTGCTGGGCCGTCTCACTCTGGCGTGGAACTTCACGGTTTCCTCTCTTATTTGGTAAAAGTGGCGATTTCTGGAGGGACGTATTCAGTTTTCGGCTACAAAGACAAACAGGCGCGTGACAATATCCACAGCAATGATGTGGTGCGTGCAATCGAGGCGTTTGCGGCCAAGCCACGCTGCGGCGAGGTCCACAATCTTGGGGGTGGGCACAGTAACAGTATCTCGATGATCGAAGCCATTGCCAAAATCGAACAGATGACCGGCAAGAAAATGAACTGGAAGTACGTGGAAGAGAATCGCAAGGGTGACCACATCTGCTACATCTCGGACCTTACTAAATTCAAATCCCACTATCCCAACTGGTCCATCACCATTGGCCTCAACGAAATCTTCCGGCAGATCATTGCCGACCAGACCCAGCGGCTGCAAGGCGTTGCTGCACCTTGAGTATGGCAACTTCATGGATTCTCAGCACGAAGTCGAAAGACAGATATGAGCCTACGTAGCGATTACGATCTGTGGCATAGTCGAAACCAAAACCTAGATCCGGCTCATGACGATGGATCGAGTCCTTGGTATGCCTGGGTAAGAGAAGTGCTTCCGGATGTTAAGGGACTCCGCATTCTTGAAGTAGCTTGCGGCCGTGGTGGTTTTGTTAGTTCATTAGCCCGTTCGGGTGCGTTGGCCTATGGAATGGATTTTTCTTTTGCTGCAATTCAGGTGGCGAAGCAAAAAACATCGAGCGAGAACTGCGTATCACCCATTTGTTTACTTCAAGGTGACGCCCACGCACTGCCCTTCACGGACGGCTATTTTGACACAGTGATCTCTTGCGAAACCATCGAACACTTGCCAACGCCAATGAAGGCTTTACGCGAGTTTCATCGTGTGACGCGGACAGGCGGAACTCTCATTCTGACCACTCCGAACTACCTGAATTTGATGGGCCTCTATGAGATTTACTCCAAATTCCGGCATCCCCAACGCGTGAAGGATCAGCCTTTTGATCGAATTCAGTTCTTTTTCCAGACTCGTAGCCTACTGAAGGCCGCTGGATGGAATATTCTCCAGTCCGACGGGACGGTCCACCAGTTGCCGATCTTCCCGGGGCGCAACCCGGTTCAAGTGCGAAGTCTGGAAAACAACCGGAAAATCAGGAAACTTCTGAGCATTTTCGCCTATCACTACTGCCTGATTGCAAAGAAGATTTAAGGATAGGCTGAAACCCTTCCACTCCCTCTGTCAAAGCTGGCAATTACTTCGTCGCGTAGCCTTGGAGAAACCTCCGGTGCCAGTCCCAGGCCGAGCTGAGGACGGTGGGTAAGTCCGACTGCCTGGGAAACCAACCCAAGACACTTTGTGCCCTCGTGGCATCGGCGATCAAACGGGAAGGATCGCCTGGGCGGGCTGGCTGCATCTCCACGCGGATTGTTTCTCCCGTCATTTGACGCGCACATTCCACCACTTCCAAAACAGAATATCCGCGGCCGGTGCCCAGATACAGGAACTCCGAATGTCCACCCTACCGGAGATATTCCAGGGCGCGCCCATGCGCTTTCGCCAGATCGCTCACATGGATATAGTCACGAATCGCTGTGCCATCGGGAGTCCCATAGGGGTATTGCCGAAAATAGATAGTGCACCCTTGATCCCCGATGCAGCCTGAAGAATATTGGCAATCAGATGCATTTCCGGTTCATGATCTTCTCGCGCTTCTTTGTCGCGCCCGCGGCTTTGAAATAGCGCAGTGCAACAAATTTCATGCCGTATGCGCTGTCATGAGCGGCGAGCAAGCGTTCGAGGAATAATTTGGACCACCCGTAGGGGTTGGTCGGCCACTGCCGACAGCCTTCTGTAATGGGTACTGCCTCCGGTTCATCGTAAACGGCGCAGGTGGAAGAAAACACGAAGCGGCGTACACCGGCTTGCAACAAGCCCAAACAGAACCGATGGCCCCCATCGACTTCCTTTCCTGTCTGATATCCGATGAACTGACTCGCCGCGGCGACCGACTGCTGGAACGGCGACGCAAACAAGCGCAATTTCGCGATCCGCAGGTGACGCTCGACAACTTCGATTTCAACTTTAACAAGAAGATGTACCGGAGTCTGGTCTTCGACCTGGCGACGGCCACATTCATCGTTCGCTGCGAAGATGCACTTTTTCTTGGTCCACCTGGCACTGGCAAAAGCCATCTGGCCCAGACCATCGGGCAGGCGTCATCGGTCAGGGCTATCGGGTGATCTACCGAGAGGCGCACGTTCTGCTCGAGGAAATCGCCGACGCAGCCCTCGACAGAAAACGCAAAGAGCACATGGAACTCCTGGCCACCGTGCTTCTGCTGATCATCGATGACTTGGGAATGCGCAAGTTAGGGCCCACCGCGGCAGAAGAGTTGCTGTACATCGTCAAGCGCCGTTACGAACGAGCGAGCACGCTCGTGACTTCGAACCGTCCGGTTGAGGACTGGGGAAAACTGTTCGGCGACAGCGCCCCGTCACCGCCATGCTCGACCGCCTCCTCCACCACGGCCATATCCTCAAATGTTGGCCGCGGAGCTGGAGGACCAAGCTGCCTGCGGAATCATGAGCCCGAAGACTAGCCGAAAAGCCACAACCCGGGCTATGGCAAACTTCAAGAAAATGCAACCACAGCCCTGTAAACGAGATTTTTTTGAGCTCCGAGGAGGAAATGGCCCTCCACGTCAAAATTTCGGAGATTAGACTTGCCCAGAAAGTGAACGGCAGAGTACAACATCTAAGTCCCGGGCCATATGGCCGGTTTTGACCTGACCACTGAGGCCGTGTGCGAGGAAACCTAATAATTTTTGTTTGACCGCACCCTATTCTATAATCATTGCCTAGCACATTCTAAAGTGATTCAAAAGTCTCTTTTCGGACCTGAATAAGGTGAGTTTTGGAAATGACCGAATGGCAAGAGTCCTCGTCAGCGTATTGATTGACACGTACAACCACGAGCGCTTTATCGAGGATGCAGTCTCCAGCGTCTTGACTCAGGATTTTCCCGCCTCCGACTGTGAAATTCTTGTTGTTGACGATGGCTCGACCGATCGTACCCCGGATATCCTAAGTAAATTCGCGTCTCAAGTTCAGATTTATCGCAAGCCAAATGGAGGTCAGGCCTCAGCTTTTAATCATGGGATTCCCAAGTGCCAAGGCGAAATCATCGCCTTTCTGGACGGCGATGATTGGTGGGCTTCGAACAAGCTGTCAACGGTAGTAAATGCGTTTTCTTCTCACCCCGCTGTCGGCCTCGTCGGCCACAGTATCACCGAAGTCCTCGCCGACGGCTCGCGCCGCAGCGAACTCATCCGCGACTCGCCGCAGTTCCACATCGATTCCATGACAGGTGCGCGTATCTTCCGACTGCGCAAAAGTTTTCTGGGCACCAGTCGCATGGCCTTTCGCGCAGATCTCTTGCGACGCATCGGTCCCGTCCCGGAAGCACTCATCATTGAGGCAGACGAATTCCTCTTCACGCTGGGCTCGCTTTTTTCCGAAGTTCTTCTTTTGCGCGAACCGCTCACTTTCTATCGTCTCCAGGGACAAAATCTTTATCAGGTCAGTGACGGGAATTTAACCTCCCTCCGTCGCAAACATGCTGTGATTTTGGCCCTTGTAAGTGCCTTGCGTCATCGCTTAGTCGAAGAGCACGTTCCTGCGGATATCTGTCACGTCATTGTCGATGCGGTGCAATCCGAGGCGGATGTGATACGTCTTTCCCTGGATGAGGGTTCGTCTCTCGACGCCTTCCGTACGGAAATTCGTAGCTACGACATCAGTCACGAGCACGCCTCGTCGATTCGCCGGTTGTTGAAGTATGTAAGTATTCTCCCCGCGCTCTTCCTGCCTCCCCGGCGTTACAACGCGTTCAAGCAAAAGCTGGTTTCCAACCCGCTTTATACTAAGGCTCGCATGAAGGTTCTTCCTCGCCACACTCCTAACCACGTTGAACGCACGGGAAACTGGGACCTCCGATGACTTCTTCACTAACCGCTCTCTTCGAGCCTCTTCAGATCTTAATGGCTGCCCCCGTACCGCGCCGCCGCGAGGGAGGGGTCGCCATTATCGTCTACAATCTTGGCCGCGAAATGGAGCAACGCGGCCACTCGGTAACCTATGTTTTTCATGAAGATCTCTTCGGCCAGGAAACCATCTCCAAACGATTCAATGCCCTCAGTTTTGCCAGCCGTCTGGACCGCTATATCAACAGAAACCGCGAAAGATTTTCGATCGTAAACCTCCACGCTCCCGCTGGGGTACTTTACGGAATCCACCGCCGCTGGTTCGGTTCCCGCCGCCTGCCTCCTTACGTGATGACACTGCATGGCCTCGAAGAGCGCCGCGTTCAGGTCATGAGCCGCGAAGCCCGTAAGGAAAGCGCCTGGAATTTCGCGCTACGCAATCGTCTGTGGCACCGCTTCTACACGTTTCCGCTATTCCGGTGGTCCATACGCACTGCAAATGGCGCGCATGCCTATAGCCGCGATGTCTGGAATTTACTTCAACTCAAGTACAACATGGATGCTGACCACACAGCGTACATTCCAAGTGGTGTAGAAAAGCGTTTTTTTCTTCCCCGCCGCTATGATTCCGCCGGCCCCCTCAAACTCCTCTACGCAGGCACCTGGCTCGATCAGCGCGGCATTTTTTATCTTCGAGATGCCCTCGAACGCCTCGCCCCACAATTGCCCGGATTGACCATGACCTTCGCCGGCTGCGGCTGCCTCCCTGAATCCATCCAGGAATTCTTCGGCTCCAAGCTGGCCTCGACGATCATTGTCCAGCCGGTGGTGCCGTCGGGCCTGATGCCGGAACTCTTTGCCTCTCATGATATTTTCCTGTTTCCATCGCTCCTGGAAGGTCTGCCATCAGTTCTCCTGGAAGCCATGGCATCGGGTATGCCGGTAATCACAACGGAAACCTGTGGCATGCCGGATGTGGTCGAAGATGGCTTCAATGGCTTGCTCATTCCACCTGCGAACGCACTTGCGATTGAAGAGGCGGTCCTGCGCCTTGCCTCCTCTCCCGATCTCCGTCAGCGCCTGGGCCACGCGGCGCAACAGACTATGACACGATATACTTGGGAACGTTCCGCCCTCACGCTCGAAAGACTTTTTCGTCGCGTCATCGCTAGCGAAGTTCAAGCGTCAGAATGATCTGGATCAGCAAGAACGCCGATGGTCTGTGCGATCAGTTCGAATCTTTGATGGTGATGAGGCTCGTCGCCGTTGCAAGTGGTTTTTTGATAAGGAGAGGGTGAATTGGATAACTTTAAGGACGCTATGCGCCATGACTGGGATGAACGCGCCCGGCGCGACGCGTTTCTCTATATTGCGAGCTGGCGCAAGGATTGGGATGAGACGTCTTTCTTTGAGTCTGGCGAGCAGGATTATATTCGGCTCGTTCACCCCATTTTGCAGAAAATTCAGTTCGACGCTGCCAGCAAATCCATGGCGGAACTCGGTTGCGGCGCAGGACGAATGACGCGGAGTTTTGCCCAGCACTTTCAGTCTGTTTGTGCTGTGGACATCTCGGCGGAAATGCAGTCCCGTGCCAAAGAATACCTTCGGGCATTCTCGAATATCCGATGGGTCCTTTCCGACGGAGAAACTCTGTCCAGGATTGAGAGCGCCTCGGTCGATTTCGTTTTCAGCTATCTTGTGCTCCAGCACATGCCCACCAGAGACGTAGTTTCTAGCTCCATTCAGGAAATGATGCGTATTCTTCGACCTGGCGGAGTATTCCTATTTCAGTTCAACGGTTCTGATCAGCCCACAATGAATAGGAGGGGGAGGGCCATTTCTGAAGTTCTCGATGGAATCGCTTCTATGGGCCTGCAGGGTGCGAGCCGGAGTCTCGCCAGCTTTTTCGGAATCGATCCTGAAATGGTAGGTAGGACCTGGCGTGGTGCTGCTCTGACATGCGAAGAAATTGCGGATGCTGTTCGTGCCGGGCAGGGCTCGCCGGAAGAATTTCCTGACGCAGGCACGCCGCTGGCGTGGTGTTACGGCCGGAAACAGCAGGGGGGCCGTGGGTGATCACGCTTGGTCTGAACTACTCCCAAATGCACGACTCTTCCGCCTGCATTGTTCGCGATGGGGAACTTCTCTTTGCGGTGGCCGAGGAGCGTATCAGCCGTACCAAGCATGATGCCGGATTTCCACATTTGGCGATCCAAGCGTGCCTTGATTTTGCCAAGGTCCACCCGGAAGACATTACCGAGGTCTGCCTGGGATGGCAACCCATCGGACAACTATACCGGCACGACCTTAGCCTGTATGCCACGGGCCGCTGGCCGCTTACGTATCTGAACTTCCTTAATTCCACACGCTATTTCCTCAGCATGTGGCACCAAGGCAGCGGCGCTAGTCGGTTTGCACAACAATTCGGCACCAGCAAGGCGCGCTTCCGCTACGTCGATCATCATCTAGCCCACGCCCTCAGCAGTTATTCCTATTCCGGTCTCGATAATGCCGCGATTGTCGTGATGGATGGCCGCGGCGCCTGGGAAGCGACCTCTATCTGGTATGGCAGCAAAGGTCGCGTCTACCCCGTTCTCACCATCGATTGGCCGGATTCCCTCGGTCTTTTCTACGCCGTGTTCACAGGTTTTCTGGGATTTGTTCCCAACTCGGACGAATGGAAGGTTATGGGCCTTGCGCCCTACGGCAAACCTGGCGTTGACCTCAACACGTTCATGGATGTTCAGGCCATTCCCTATAAAGTTCACACCGACCAGCTCGTGGGAGGCAAAAGCAATCCTTACGCTGGCTGGCCCGCGGCGTTGGGCAAGCCTCGTGAGCCGGAAGGCGACATCAGCGAACTTCACAAAGACATCGCATACGCGGTACAGGAAATGTGCGAAGCGGCCATGTTGAACGTGGTGCGTTTAGCTCTGGAGAAGACCGGTAGCAGGAATCTTTGCCTCGCGGGCGGGGTGGCCCTCAATTCTAAAGCCAACGGCAAGATTGCCGCAGCTGGTATAGTGGACAACATTTTTGTCCAGCCAGCTGCTTCCGACGACGGTGTTGCTCTTGGTGCTGCTCTAGCCCCGTTTCTGGATGGCGGTCAACGCTTGCCGCTCAAACCCATGCGTCACGCCTATCTCGGCCCTGCATTTGACGACGAGACCATCGAGGCGTCGCTCAAGACCTACAAGATTCGTTCTACACGCCTTTCTGATCCTGCAGCCACCGCGGCCGAATTTCTCTCACAAGGTAAAATCCTAGGTTGGTATCAAGGCCGCATGGAGTTTGGGCCTCGAGCCCTCGGCAGCCGCTCTATCATTGCCGATCCCCGCGATCCAGAGATGAACACCAAGGTGAACAACGCCGTGAAATTTCGCGAGTGGTGGCGTCCGTTCGCTCCCTCCTTTAAGAAGGAAGTCGCGCCCGAATACATTGAATCCGCCTACGACTCGCCATTCATGATCCTCACTGCACAGGTCCGGCCGGAAAAGCGAAGCGTGATTCCCTCGGTAACGCACGTCGACGGCAGCGCACGCCCTCAAACCGTGGAAAAGGAAATCAATCCACTTTATTACAGGCTGATCGACGAATTCGGAAAGCGCACCGGCGTCCCTGTCATCATGAACACCTCTTTCAACCTCCGGGGCGAAGCCATTGTGCACACGCCGACCGACGCCATCCGCACCTTCTTTAGTTCCGGCATGGATGCTTTGGTCCTCGGGAGCTTCTTGGTGGAGAAATAGAATGAAGAAGTCTAATGGACGTATAGCGAACATGTTGCTCCGCTATGCTCCGCAACTTTCCGTCCTGCGCCACGTGCCAGTACTCAGCAGCATTTTTAGCTGGGCGAGTCGCCGACTCGTACCACCTGATACTTTGATTTGGGTCCAGATTCAGCGCGGACCGGCTCGGGAGCTCTGGATTCGCGTAAATCCGCGCACTGGGCAAGATGTCCAGCAGGGCATAGGTGAGCCAGCTGTGCAACAAGCGATGCAGCAACATCTTTCCACTGGCATGACCTTCTATGATCTCGGTGCCAACATAGGATTTTTCTCCCTGCTCGCTGCGCGTATCGTTGGCCCCACAGGACATGTCGTTTCTTTCGAAGCCGACCCTGAGATTGCTGCGCGGCTTCGCGAGAATCTTGCCTACAACGAGTTTGCACATGCCAAAGTTGAGCAAAAGGCGGTCTGGTCTGAATCAACGACCGTTTCTTTTGCCCGAGTCGACTTCAACACTTCACCGGATCGAGGACTAGGTCATGTGTCCAGTGGAGATGAGGGAGTGCCACAGACGATTTCTGTGCAAGCCATATCGCTAGACCAATTTGTTTTGTTGCACCCTGCGCCAGACTTTATCAAGTGCGACGTCGAAGGAGCTGAGGTTGCGGTGTTTCAGGGGGCAGGCCGGCTGCTGCGCGAAAAGCGCCCGACTCTGCTCGTCGAGATGCATAACGTACAAAATCAGCGAGTCCTTATTGAGAAATTCATGCAGATTGGCTACGCTTGCAGGAATCTGGACGAAAATCACGTCCTCGCATTAGCCCAATGAAAAGGTCCGTGATCGCGCTGCTCGACCGTAATGACGAATCCAAGGAATTCTTCTAAGAAGAGTAAGGTTATCTGGGTCAAGCCTTATTAACGGTTCATTATGTCCAATTTGAAAGTCTTCAGCGCATCCAGAAATTAGGTTAGTATGGCAAGCTCTTATGTGGAAAAAATACGTGTTTCTGCTTGTCTCCGTTTTGCTCACTTCCATGGTACTGGTTATTCATCCGGTTCAGAGTTGGTTTGAACCCAGTACAACCAAAGCAACTGTCGAATCCGTGCAGTCTACTGCGCAGGTTCGTGGAAGACCCTCACAACGCACCATTGCGGTTTTCAAAGGGTCCGGTGGACTGCCTGCTAATTCTCCGTCGAGCAACTCTTTTAGATCTCAAAGCGGCCGGGACTGGAATGTTTATGTTGCCTCGGAGCAGAACAAAAGGATCGGAACCTTCTGCCAACCAGGAACTCCCTGGGTATCATATGTTGATGTTCTGGTGCAGGATGGTCCGGCAACCCTACCCAAGATCTTCACACCCAAACAGACCTTCAAGGACCGATATCCCATGGGCACCCTGTCGGATGCAGAACCGATCAGGGAATACTGCCTTCAGGCAGCCACTGGGAGTCCGCTACCTACGATTCGTAGCACGTGCAACGCTAGCAGTGACGGAAGCAACATAAATGGCAACAACGATAACCTACTGGAGCAGGGCGTAGTAAAAGATTCTGCCGTGCACTCCAGTGACATTGGAAGCGGCATATCCCCTGATGCAGGTATTCCGGTGAAGGGGCAAACTCCCTATACGGATGTTCGATCGTTCAATGTGCGCGCCGTAAGCCAGAACATGGCCCCAGCGCAACCTGGCATTACTGCTACCACTAATGGCGGTTCCGCAAGTGTGACAATCTCTTCACCCAGCATTTTCAGGAATGGTGACGGTGTCGTGATTTATGGCGCAGGTGTGCCGCATAGTATGACGAAACCGATGTCGCCGACGGTGACCCCGAGCGTAGCCGCCGCTCCCACGGGCACAAGGTTGGTTGTTAACGCTCCGGCGGGAGGGAAGACCACTTATGACTACGTAGTTGTGGCCCGCAATGTAGGACAGGGGCTCACCGCCGGAAGTGCAGTGGGTGCAACAACCAGTGGCTCGTTTTCACTGGGTGAGCAATCTGCGGGAATTATTGCACATGTTCGATTGGGCAATTCTGTCACTGTAACGACCTCTCCGCATACGATACCCCTGGGTGCGATGGTCTACATCTCGGGAACCTCAAACGCTGCTTATTGGAGCGGTTGGTTCAAGGTAGCTACAGTTCCCGATAACACGCACTTTACCTATGTGGGCAACCTTGATACACGAAATGGAGCGCCGAGCTCCGGCACTAGTGGAAAGGTAATCTGGTGGAACTGTAACCACATCACCATGAGATCTGCCGAAGCGGGAGTATGGGAATACTATGTTTATGGACGCCATGGAGGCACGCTTACACCGTTGGGAGTGATGCAGCCGGTGAATGCGAATCTTGCCGGTGATGCTAGCTATCTGGCTTGGGATGACTTCGGATCCCCAATGATGAATAACTTCACCCCTCCAGCCTTCTTGCCTTCCTCACCACCCACCACCCCTATAAGCGACAGTCTCGTGACCACGATTGTTTCTGGCGCCGGAACTACGACTCTGTTGCTTGCCAAAGCAGCTACCACAAGTGTTTTCGGCGCGACGATCCGGTTCGACAACGCGCCAAACATCGTTGCAGCCGCGAAGTATGTCAGGATCCATGGCGGCTCACTGTACTTTCCTGCTATCCCTTCTACATGCAACCAATGCAATTATATTACCAACTCGTTCCTAACCATGCCGAATCCGATGGCGGTAGTCATAACAGGTTCTCTCGGTCTCGAAGACACCATGGACACTGCCGGCAACGCATATTATGGCAACGTGATTAGCCCGCAAACAGGTAGCTCACCGCAATTTGGCTGGGGAGGCTGGCCGGGGTTTGAGGTTGGCACGGCATATCCAGGCATCGTTGGCGGTGGTAGTTTCAATGGACTGACCTTCAACTCAAACGTTATTAACTGCGCCCTGCTGATGGTGCTGGACTTCGCGCAGTTCCCGCAGTTCGACCACGTCAACTTCGTGACGGGTGCAACCGAGAACGACTACATGGGTATCGCTCTTGAAATACGCGCCATACGCGACGACGCGTCGTTCCCAATTACTTTCAGAAACGTGCTATTCAGCGGAGGCCCCACACAAACCTACGGCCTTACTTCAACGCCGCTGTTCTATTGCAACAACTGCGGAGGGACCCACATGGAGAACATGTCTTTCGCACGGCGTACAATATTCTACCGTCCTGCCTCACCCGGTCTTGATTTCAAACTGGATTGGGGTTATGACCAGGGAGCGATAACACCGATGTTCATGACGTATCAGGACTCCTGCTGCATTGGCGGCACGGCGGAAATCAACCATTTTATTATAGATACTTCCGCGATGCCGATGTATGTGAATTTGGGCAACATCGTAGCGAATATCACGGTCAATACCACGAATGGGCCTAGTGCTGAAGGCCCCGGAGGATTTGTACCTCTCATATCCGGTGCGCCATCGGGAGATGGCATTGTTCGCGTCGTGAATGGACCGGCCAGCGGAGTGAATATCGGAAGGCAATGGATGGGGGCGGGACTCGCGATAGACGGCTTTCTGGCAAGTGGTGCTGCGCCTACAACCATTGGTATCAGCGGGTTCGATACTGCTGTTGCCGTTGGTACGCCATATAGTTTGTTTACTCAAGATATAGTACAAACCGCTCCAACTTGTTCCGTTGGAACTGTCGGTCCCCCTTACTCGGCTGCGGGAACCTGGAGATTTCAATATGGCCTAGTTTATCCAAACGGTGGCGTGGGCAACCTCTCACCAGCTAGCAATTCCTGCACCTCCAATGGGACTTCTCAGCAAATCATCGTAAGGATGCCATCGAATCCTCCCACCGGCTCGAAAGGTTTCGCAATTTACGCGAACGGGGCGTTCATAGGTACTACTTTGCCCAACACCACGACAAACACCTTCAAATTTCAGTTCGTTGGCGGGAACGGATCTGCGCAAGTACCCGCCAGTGGACCGGCAGGAATGCAAAACGGATCAGTCTGGGGAGCAACAATAATTGGCAGTCTCTATCAGACATTAGGCAACTGCAATGCCAATAGTGCATCCCCGGCTGCCTGTGGTTCTGCTGCGGCGGGCGTGGTTGTCGTTCCGACTGTGACGACCAGTTACACGGTTAACACGACGGCTGTAACAGCAAACAGTCGCATCATTGTTCAACCCGTCACGGATAACAGCGGCGTGTCTGGTTCACCTACCTGCAACGTTCCTTCGACACCATATATTGCCTACCAGTCAACAAGGGTTCCCGGCAAGAGTTTCACTTTCACCCCGCCGTCTACTGCAGGGACGACTTGTTGGGTGTACTGGATCCTCAATTAAAAGGGATCAGAAATTGGATAAGCCGAGCTGGAAGCGTTTCAAAAAGAAAAAGCTTTTGGTCCAGAAATCCCATTTCAATTCCTTGTCTCGCCATCTCAGGTGCTTGGACTCTTATCTCATCCAAATATCAATTAAGGTGGGGCTCAGATTGCTGCTGCCTCGCTGGTCCAATAAAATGCGGACATATCCGTCCTCGCGAAGTGTTCAACGTTTTAGCGTTCTGGCGGGTTGCGTTCTTGAGGGTGGCAGCAACGTTCTGATCCAGTCGAATTACTTCATCCAAGCCCTGAACAGAAAGACATTCGCTGTAACGTTTTTTGCTTGTCCCCAAACTTCGACAGCTTGTCCTATCGTTTGTTTGACTTGTGCAGTTCAGCCACATATTTCGTGGCAATTGCATCCCAAGAAAAATGCTCCGCATGGGCACGCTGGCTTTGTTCACGAAGGGATGCCCGGAACATATCGTTCTGCAACACTCGGAGTAGCGCGCGTCCCAGATCGTCCGAGGACCCCTCCGGCACAAGTACGACTCCGGCTTCCGTGAGTGGCGCCGCGGTTTCCCCTCCTGCCGTAGCCACTAGCGGAAGACCACATGAGATTCCGGCAAGGGCGCTTCCTCTGCGGCTTGAGACCGGTCCTCGCACGAAGAGCATCACGTCGCTCTCCCCCAATATGCGAACGACCTCCTTGGCCTCGAGTAAGCCATGAATCACCACTTCCACATGGCTTCCCGCAAGTTTTTCTCGTAGCGCTCGTCCGCCGATGTCTGAGTGCCTTCCCAAAACGGACAGTCTCACCGGGCCGATCTTATCTGAGGCGAAACGAACCGCTGCGGCAATGTGCTCATTTTCTTTCTCGCCTGCGCCGCCATCCGTCATGGAGAAAACCGCCACTGTTGGTTTCTCCATGTGCCCTTTTTTCGTGTGTTGCCATGCATTTTCAGGATTAGGAAGATTCGCGCCTACCGGGATGAAAACTACATTTTGCAAGTTCTTAGGAAGCCACGCGATATTCGCGGCACAGATGGTTACCACAGCAACATCCGCCATTCGAACTATACGCCGCATTACATAGAGTTGAATCTTCCGCCGAAATCTGTCCACCCAACGCCCTCCCTCGTAGGGCCCGGCGTCGTGAAATACGACGGCGCAACGCGCATGTCCGCTTTTTAGGATACGAATCACCTCCAATGTCCTCAGCGGCAATCCTCTGCGTGACCAGCCAAGCGCCGTATATTGAAGCAAGACCCAAGTCACATCCGACCGGTCCAACTGTTGACGCATTCCTGCCAGCGCCCTCTTCCAACCAATTTCTGGCCATGCCACACGGGTGATTTGTAGCTGGATCTCTCTTGTTGAGAGAGCTCGACTCAAGTACTGGCAATACTCCTCGACGGCGTCCGTCGGCTCGTCCCGCCAGCCTAGTATCGCCATCCATCGCTCAGTCATCTTCTGAAGAACCAGTCGGTCTACACATGCTCGCGTCTAAAGTAGAACACAATCGCTACTTTATAATGCCCCCGCTTTCACAAAATTGTTCTTCATTCGCACGATTCTTTTTCACTTCGTCTCGTCTACATGCATGACTCCTATTTCCAGTAAACTCCAATCCGGAGGTATTATAGACATACGTCCGATCGGGCTATCCGTCGGTGCGAGGGAATTTGCAAGGACCGTGACTTTTCATGAGACGAGTAGAGGAATCTTGTTTAAACTCTTACCCCCTACCCCAGTTTCGCGAGGCTGCCATTTGTTCATGAAAGCAGTCCGCGACGTTCCATCCTGCTACTTTCCTGAAGCAGTGACAGCATCTTCCGCGTACAATTTCTTGCCATGAGTGGTCTCGGCGCATTTGCTTCGGTCAGGCTTCCCCGCAATCCGTTGTTCGCCTTTGGTCTGTTCGTTGTCGTAATATTCGCGTCTTACCAGGCCGCAGAAGCAATTCTAGCCAATGATCTTACTAGTCTCAGCTATGCGGCGCTCTTGTTTTTGGGGGGAGCGGCTGTAGTTGCTATCCTTAATGACTGGCGCAGGGGACTGTATCTCTTCGTTGCTTGGGTTCTCTTTGAGGACCTATTCCGTAAATACCTCGGCAATAATATGGCCATCTATTTTGCCAAAGACTTCCTCGTCATCCTTTTGTACATCTCCTTTTTCCGGCACCAGCGCTCTCAGCGCAAAGAGACCTTTCACATCCCATTTAAAATTCCCTTGCTGTTGTTCGTCTGGCTTGGGTTTTTACAGCTTTTTAATCCTGCCTCGACAAGTATTTTTTACGGCTTCATGGGAATGAAGATCTATTTTCTCTATGTTCCCCTCATCTATGTAGGGTTCGCGCTAATTCAGTCTGAACGGGATTTGCACCGCTTTTTTTCGTTTGCATGTGTACTCATTCTCATTGTATCTGGGTTGGGACTTGCGCAATCCATTATTGGTCCCACTTTCCTGAATCCATCTCATCTTCAGGAAGACATTCGGGAACTCAGTACGACCTACCGCATTGCTCCTATCTCAGGACTGGCATCCTACCGGCCCAACTCTGTATTTGTCAGCGGCGGTCGATTTGCGGATTTCTTGATATTGTCCTGGATCATCTCCCTCGGTTACGGAGGATATCTTCTTCTACGCACTCATAAGGGACGCACACTTGCGTTCACCACAATTGGCACTGTCGCAGCCGCATCACTAATGAGCGCCTCGCGCGGCGTTTTCATGTGGAATGCCGGTACCGCCCTCATGTTGATTCTTGGATTCCTTTGGGGTGCCCCGTGGCGGCAAGGGGAAGTCGTTCGGACGTTGCGGGCAATTGTAAGGACCGCTCTGTTTGCCGGATTTGGACTCGTTTTGCTCTTGATCCTATTTCCAAAGGAGCTTGGTTCACGGCTGGCCGTCTACTCCGAGACTCTTATGCCCGACAGTCCAGCTAGCGAGCTTGTTCACCGCACGCAAACATATCCCCTCCAGCAGCTAGGATATGCCTTCGATCATCCGCGTTGGCCTTATGGCTATGGAATCGGAACCTGCAGCCTCGGAACTCAGTACGTCAGGCGTATCATGAACGCTCAGCCAATGAACATCGGTGTGGAAAGCGGGTTCGGCAATTTAGTCGTGGAACTTGGAATCCTCGGCCTTGTTCTCTGGCTAATTCTCGGGTTCTCCATTGCTTTCTCCACATGGAAAGTTGTAAAAGAACTCCGCGGGACGGCCTGGTTCCCACTGGCATTTGCCTTTTTCTACTATGCAGTGCTGCTCTTTTTCCCCATAACGTTCGCAAGTTTTGTTGCGTACCAGGACTTCGTCCTGAATTCCTACCTATGGTTGCTCCTTGGCGTCCTATTCCGGCTCCGCCTATTTTCCAAAACAATCCAGATCGCTTCTCCGGAAGCTGTCTCGAGGCAGGGTTGACATTGCGCCTCGCCGTTATTTCTCCCTTTCTGGACCGTCGGCATGGAACGGAACGGGCGCTAACCGAACTGCTCGAACGGTTGGTCCGGAACCATGCTTACGAAGTCCACCTCTATGCCCAGAACGTAGAGGGCATTGCTGTATCTTGTTCGCAGGAGTCTTCCGCCGAATCCCCATCCTCCCTGGTGTGGCATCGTGTTCCCAAAATTCCAGGTCCGCACCTCCTGCAGTTTCTCTTTTGGATTACGGCAAATCGGCTTTGTCGACTGCGCGATAGATTGTTTCGTGGGATCCGGTTCGACGCTGTGTTTTCTCCAGGCATCAATGCTCTGGATGCGGATGTCATCATGGTTCACGCCGTGTTTCACCGCTTAACTGAGCTGCAGGATGCACATCCCCAAGATGGACTCCGCGGACTGCACCGCAGGTTGTATTATCGATTTCTATGTTTTCTGGAAACCTTGATCTATCATCAAAACGATCTTCGCTTGGCAGCAGTTTCTCGCCACACTGCCACCCAGTTGAAGCACTACTTCGGCAGAAACGATGTCCACATTGTTCCCAACGGTGTTGACCTTTCCCATTTCTCGTTAGGCAATCGCATTGCCTTGCGTTCCGCCGCTCGCCAAAAACTGCGATATTCTCCCGACGAAGTTGTCCTCCTTCTTGTCGGTAATGATTTGCGAAACAAAGGGTTGGCTGTTCTCCTCGAATCTCTCCAGTTGTGCCGGAATATCCATCTCCGTTTGTGCGTTGTGGGACGTGAAACGTCAGCTGACATCGCCAAGAGCATCGATTCTCTCCAAGTCGCAGATCGAGTCATCTTTGCCGGTGAAACTTCGGAAGTCCTCACTTTTTACGCCGCTGCGGACATTTATGTTGCGCCTTCCCTAGAAGATTCCTTCAATCTTCCTGCGCTCGAAGCAATGGCGTGTGGCTTGCCAGTTGTGGTTAGCAGAAATGCGGGAATAAGTGATTACCTAAACGACGGCGTTGACAGCCTCTTGCTTCGAGACCCCCAGGACCCACACGAGCTTGTGTGTGTGTTGAAGCGTCTTCTGGATGATGACGCACTGGTCGCCACCCTGTCCGCGAACGCCCTGACTACCGCGGCTACGCTCTCCTGGGACCGCCACGCGGAGTCCGTCCACCGGTTGCTCACTGAAGATCTTTCTTCGACGCGGACGTGTGCATGAACCGCTTGCCTCGGACCAGCGCCTTGCAAAGCCGTGTCACGCTCCCAGCACTCACGGGGGTTCGATTCTTCGCCGCCTTCTACGTCGTCCTTTTTCACGCGCTACCTTGGCTATCGGCACACTTCACCCTTCCCGATCCCCTGAGGACTTTTCTTTCCAACGGCTACCTCGCTGTAGCGCTTTTCTTTCTTCTTTCCGGTTTCATCCTCGCTTATACGTATGAGGGTCACGTAGATGGCCCGAGGAACTGGGCTAAATTCTGGGAGGCGCGTTTCGCGCGTATTTATCCGGTTTACTTCCTTTCCCTTCTTCTTGCCTTACCCTTTCAAAGCCACCTCACACTTGCGTCCAGCTTTTCCGTTGTTGCCATGGTGCAGGCCTGGAACCCCCTGCATCCGGAGTGGACTGGAGCTTGGAACTATCCCGCGTGGTCTCTTTCCGTCGAAGGCTTTTTCTATCTTTGCTTCCCCTTCCTGCAGAAACTCGTTTCGCGCTTCAGTTCGCGCGCTCTGACAACCTGCATCATCGTCGCGGGACTGATTTGTGTGTTGGGACACACTCCCATGCAAGGCCTCGGTAACTGGGGTCTCAACACCACTTTCTCACGCTTTTTGCCACTTCCTCTGCTTCGCATCCCCGAATTCATACTGGGTATAAGCCTCGGGAACTATTTCCTACGCCGCGGATCGGTCTGCCGCGGCACGGTCTCCACGGCGTTGGCCTCGGTGGCTGTTGTAATTCTCTTGAGTCTGCCCATCGGTCCTTGGGTTTCCCTTGTTGTTGTACCGTTCGGTTTCCTGATTTTCGATCTGGCGGATCCGGAGAACTCGATCGGCGCATTATTATCCACACGGCTCATGGTTCTTCTCGGCGGCGCAAGCTACTCCATCTATTTGTTGCAAGCTCCTTTCAGAGACTGGGTGCGTGCACTTTCGGATCGAGCGCCCCACAACATCGCAAAGTTAGGAACCCCTTTGACACCAATTCTTCTGGTAGGTTTTTCAATTATTGTATTCAAGGTGTGGGAAGAACCTTTGCGACGTACGATTCGCCGCTGGTTCGCCGCGAAGCCTGTATGAATTAATTCTCTTTCTGCGCTAGGTGCACGGTTGGGTTGCACCCCGTATGAATTCAATCGACTCGTTCGGAATTTTCGAGATAAACGACGTAATCAAACACGTAAGTCCTAAGGGAATTCCGCGTGTAACTCTGACCAACTGGCCTTTAACACTCATAACTTATGGGGAACAAATCAAATTGAGCGGGAATGACGGCAAAACTCAGAGCAAATCCAGTAGGGGTGTTCAAAAAGAGGGTGTCTCAATGGAAGTTATGACATTGTCGTGGAGGTTCTTCGCATTTGTCTCCTTCTGAGTTTCGCGTGATGCGCTAGCGCTTATCGAACAGGCGACGATACAAATTCGCATGATCCTCGATCATCCGCTGCCTTCGAAAAAGCTTCAACGACCGAGTGCGGGCGTTCGCCCCAAGTTGTTGAGCAAACTGAGGATTCTGCAATACCTCACGCATGCAATCTGCAAGCGCGCTCACGTCCCCGGCCGGGAATGTCATTCCCGAATTTCCTAGCACTTCCTGCAGTCCACCGATCGCGGACGCAATTACCAACTTTCCACGCATCATTTGCTCGATGGCAGAGAGTCCCGCCGTCTCTTCCCACATCGACGGCATCACCACCGCTTCAGAACCGTTGAGAGCCGAGTTAAGCTTGGCACCACGTAAGAACCCCGTGATTGTCACTATATGGCGAATTCCCTCACTCTGTATCTCCCTTTCGATTTCCGAACGGAGACTGCCGTCTCCGATCAACCGCAATTCAAACTCGTACCCTTCTGCAGCGAGTCGCCCAACCGCGCGCAACAGTACGGCTATCCCTTTCTCTGGGACGAAGCGCCCCACAAAGGCAAAGAACGGTTTGGCGGTCCGCGACTCCGGCATGGGAGCTCTATCTATCGCTGACTGTGGATCTTCGATCCCATGGTAGATAACTTCACTATGGGGCAGAGCTTGCCGTTCCATAACATACTCAGTGATCGCGACGTTCGCTGCCACCTTCCGCACGAGCCAATAACGCAATTTCATGACCCCGAGTCGCAAGAAATTCTTTGGAGGTCTCGACTCTTCCGCTAGGCAACGCAAGCATTCTCGATAGCGCTTTGGAACAAAGTGTCCCTGACATATCACTTTATCCGGCTCGTGTATCAGTAGGCCGTTGGGGCAGGTCGCTTGGTAGCCGTGATGCTCGATCACCACCGGCTTTCTCATCATCCATCCGAGGAGCATCGGCAAGACGGAAGGACCAGCAATATGCATCACATCGGCTCCACGAACCAATCTTGCCAGCGCGCAAAATCCAGGTTTGCGGACCACCCGAAAAGGCAAAGCTCGGTCGTCAAAGCTGTCAGCTCTTGTCTGCGTGACCACCGTGACTTCCACCTCTGGCGCCCCGGCGGGTGTTCGTAACTCCGCGAGTCCTCGCGTCAACGAAAGATTGATGATTTCAACACCGCCAACGCTGGGAGGAAAATAGTGTGTGTAGAATAGCAGCTTCACGAAATTTCGATCCTTGCATTTCCCTGCTTCTGCCTGACCAATTGAAACGAGTAAACGGCCCAATCCGTTAAGCGCCAGTATACCGTGCGCTGATGTGTCTCAGAAAAAATGTCTTCACTATGACTGTCTTGTGGTCCAAGACTTCTTTTCTTGCCAGCATAGTTCTCAGGTTGGTCTGCAGCCTGCATTTCAACATTTTCCTAGGTCCGGCCAAAGTGAAAGAAACTATGCAAAGAGTGTTTGCAGGCGGCTCGGAGTTTTCGATGCAATATAGCCTCGTATGGCCGGATAGAAGTGGATGTGGGATCCATTTCCACGGCGCAATCTACTGATCTGGCGCACCACAATGCTTGGAATCAACATGGACGTGAGAAGATGGACAAGAATGGCTTGGAGGTCGGCGTCGCTGACAGCGTCATGATACGACAGACTCTGGTGAAGCACTTCCGCATATTGAGGGTTTCCCCTCCGTAGTGTTCAAGCGTGAAAAGCGGCTTTTTAAGGCGAGAAATGGCTTCTCGAAATAACGGTAACTCAAGAAGGCAGCACCAAGGTTAACCCCCAAACCGATTGGAAAAACTAACACTGGATGCTGCAACCCTATCCTGTCGAGCAGAGAGTGAACAAAATGGACTGAAAGAGAATTTAGCAGATACATCCCGTAACTTACCGTGCCGATGAAAGCCATTGGGCGAAAGCGCAGCAACGCTGACAAGCCGCTGTCCTCCCGAACGACGCAGGCGCCGACGAGTGCCACAGTTGCTGTCCATGCCCACCAGAGCGGCACGCGAGTGGGCACCAGACACAAGGCCAACGCAACCAGCGCGGCAGGCGCGGTCGATTTGTGCCCTAGAATGGCGTACAAGAAGCAGAAACCCTTTGAAGAGTGGAGGACTTGAGCCAGCAAAGCCCCCAGACATATTGGTACGGCCAAACTGAGAACAATTCGCGTGGGCAGCCAACCGGGAGGCAGAACGGATTGCAGCCAACCATATCCGGTCGCGGTCCGCAGAGCGATTAGTCCCACCATGAGTGCGGCCGACCATCGCCCCCCTAAGGCTCGTAACGGCAACGGCCAGAATGCGTAGAACTGCTCTTCAGTACAGAGAGTCCAGGCTAGGTTGAAAATTCCCGGAGGCCAATTCGCGGAAAGGAACCAGGTGTAGGTATAGGTCAAAAAGGCAGGAAGGTAATGGAAAAAGCTGTAGGCTCGGCTCGTACCTCTCTCAAATAGCAGAACGACGAGAATGTACACAGCGATGGTCGCGTAATAGAGAGGCCAGATGCGCAGTGCACGTCGAATGTAGAAGTCACGCAGCGAGATTTTGCCGAATTTATCCTGCTCCCGGAGCAACAGAGTGGTGATCAAGAATCCACTAATCACAAAGAATATGTGAACCCCATACTCACCTTGGCGTAGGATCGGCGTGGCCAGCAATTTTGAGTAATAGGGCGTTCCCCACCAGCAATGAAACCACACGACACCCATTATGCTAAGGGCGCGAAGGCCATCGAGCGAACCAAAGAAGCGAACAGAGCGGAATTCTCGGTAGCGGGCAACTGGGTCCATGCGAACTATTTCCTAGCCCCTGAAATCGCGAGACTTTCAAGCTGATTCTACGCCAGTATGGCATGACGCAACAGGTAAACCGGGAATGCTATTATAGTTTCAGACAGTTTCATTCTGCCTGATTGGTGGAGGAGTCAAACGCATATTCTCTTTTTTGGCTTGGCTCAGGGCTTGGGACGCGGCCCTGTTTACCGCGGGGCGAGTCTTGAAACCTCCGACCGAGATTTTTTGGTCAAAATTTTCAGACCCCTTCTGTCCGCCGTTGGGTCTGGGCGAATTCCCGTTCCCCAAGCCTAAGCTAGCCGAAGCGACCAGATATTGTGGGGCGAGTAGAACGACTGCGCGTAGGCCGGACTCTTGCCTCTAGAACGATTTTCCACCAATGGAGACATTCGTCGATGTATGCATGGCAATGTTCGGCGTCACATTGAGTCTTTGCTGTGATTTCTACGAGGTGAACTCGCATTGTCCGGAGGAGAGATGGGCACGTACGTCTTACTTCAACATTGAATGAGAGCGCCAGGCGAAGGAGTGCCTTTCGTCATTGGTTGCCTCTTCCCGCTGTCCACGTCCTTCTCGAAGAGGCGCTGGCAGGTTGAAGATTCATCCCCTCATGGCAGAACCTTTACGCTCCTCGCCGTTCACCCAGAGAAATAGCCTTGCGAAGTTAACACCTGTTAGACTGATTCAGTAGTGGCGGTTTTTTTCGCCTCACACTAGCGGCGAGAATGAACCAAGTAAGCCCAACCATTTTACGAGATCGGCAAGCTGCCGCGGAGTCGAGCGGTGGGATTAGTTCCGACCCCATTTATACTGCCATTCAGCGCGTCATTACCGACCGTGATTTGCACGGTAAGGTCCTGGACTACGGCGCCGGAGTGGGGCATCTCGCCCGCCGTCTCCTTTCGCTTGATCGATTCGACCAAATTGCCGCCGCCGATATCTTGCCCGCTCCCGAAGACCTCGCCAGCAAGGTAGAGTGGATTGCGCAGGACCTTAACGAACCTATCCTCAATCACGACAATCAATTTGAAGTTGTAATCGCGGCTGAGATCATTGAACATCTCGAAAATCCCCGAGCTATGGTGCGCGATCTTTACCGCATTCTCCGCCCAGGTGGTACGGCTATCGTCACTACACCAAACAATGAGAGCTGGCGATCGATAGGTGCCCTCCTGGTCCGCGGGCACTTTGTTGCATTCGGGGACACATGCTACCCCGCACACATCGTGGCTCTTCTCCGCAAGGACATTGACCGCATTTTCCGGGAAGCCAAGTTTCATTCCCCGGAATTCCGCTTCACCGATGACGGTGGTTTGCCGGGAATGCCTGCCATGACTTGGCAAGCGATCACCTTTGGTTTTCTCCGCGGACTCCGCTTCAGCGACAACCTGCTCGCTATAGCCACCAAGGCGCGATAAGGGGACAAATGTCGAGAAGTTCTGGACATGCCGACTCCCCATCGGGCAAATTGCTGGTGCAATGGGTTGCTCTAAACTGAATGCCGATGCTTATCAGGTTAATTCATTCCTTGGGTTCGGCTTTATCAAGGTAAGAGTTACGGGCATTGCTTTCATCAAGTCTGCTCTTTCCACAATGAGTTAGGCTCTTGAAATTATCGTCTTTTTTCTAATCGTGCGCTTCATTCTAGTCACATCAATAGGCCCTTCTCATCCGTTCTTCACGAATGTGTATACTGAACAGTGTTGATATAGCTCGAGCCTGGGTTCGCCAAGCCCATAGTCAACATGCTGAGCTTCTGGAATATACAAAGCGATTAAGCGTTTTGAGGAATATGTTGACCGCCGCTCCAACTCACCCGGGAATTCAATGTTGAGACCAAGAAATCTTTTGCTAGTCTCCAAAGCTCCGTATCTTTTTCAGCCTCTACAAGTCTTGAGGAGATTGAGACTGGGATACTTATGGCGTTCCAAGACGGATGTCAGTATTACACTTCCGTGGGGCTTGCCAATCAAGATCGATCCAAATGAAGCAATAGGGCACAATATTGCATGCCACAACATATACGATCTCTGCGTGACGGAAACTCTATGGCGATTGACCGAGCCAGGAGATTTAACGATCGACGTGGGCGCGAATATAGGTTACACGGCTAGTATTCTGGGCATTCGCGTAGGCCCTACAGGAACGGTTATTTGCTTCGAGCCGCACCCTCAGGTTTTTGAGTCACTGAGACAGAATGTTGAGATTTGGGGAAAAGACCCCAAATGCGGTTCTTTTGTTCTTCACCAAGCCGCTTTGGGGATGAAGGATGGACAGGCACTGCTTCACACGAATGAATTGTTCCAAACGAATCGTGGCACTGCCTGGATTTCTGACGCGGTGGAACACTCTGCGGGTCTGCAAGTCATCGAGGTGCCCATTCTTAATCTAGACAGACTTTTGGGTGAGGGAGTAACCATCGGCGTCTTGAAATTAGACGCGGAAGGACATGAGCTCGACATTCTTCAAGGCATGGCGCGAATCCTAAAACGTCGTGGTGTGCGCGATCTTGTTTTCGAAGAGCGATCTGCCTTTCCTGCTTTGACTCACGACTATTTGAAGTCCCTTGGGTATTCCATTTTTGGCCTTGAAGAAAGCTTCGCGGGTGTGCATTGTCTTCCCGAAACTCAGCCTTCATTCGATCCAGTATCCGGGCCGATACCCAATTACTTAGCCACAGTGGATGCAAACCGCGCGACAGTTCGTCTCAAGCCAGCAATGTGGCAATCGTTTGGGATTGGCAGGCTTCTTCCCAGAAAATTCTAATCTTTAGGTAATTCGTTCTGTGGATCCTGTGAATTCACGATAACCAGAGTCGCTAATGCGCCATACCATGGCGATTGTGGAGACAACGCCTTGCCGGCGAGGAAAAAACTTGAGGCCACCAAATTTGTGGAGTTTGCAAGAGTGAGCCGAGTTTTCCAATAGTCATTAGGACGGCTCTCACTCCTAATGAACACTAAGGCTTTGAAGGGAGACGCAGACGTTCACTGCCCTCAGGAATTGGCTTAAAAGTGGCAGATGCGGGGCCGGGGCAAATGAATCGATGATTGTCTACACCCTACAGACTTTATAGAAGTTGCTGAAGAGAGGCGAAAAGGAAAATAATAATAAAAAGCGTCATGCTACTGCACGAAAGAACCGCTGTTTGTGATTTCTGGACTTAGCGGTAATGGTGCTGCCTCTGATGGCAGGCCGCACAAAGGGTGATCAAGTTGTCCAAAGCATCGTCACCGAGCTTGCTTCGCTTTGCCAGATGATGGGCGTGCAAGTCAACCGAAGAACCGCAATTTTGACACCGCCACCCATCTCGTTCGAGCACGCGGCGGCGAAGTAGGGAGTATTTTTCGACGCTGAGCTTCCTTCGGGGTCGCTTTTGGCGAAGTTGCTGCATGGTCCTTTTTAGGTGTTGCCCGTGGGCAGGATCCGCCTGTGCATGGCCGGAAATCTAGCGCCCATTTTCAAGAAA
>Ga0181532_10000694_pt1 | contig 33863 bp, 20 predicted proteins | sample PEATcosm2014_Bin_33_FD_119768 | JGI IMG/M metagenome (GOLD analysis project Ga0181532, IMG submission 119768) | Peatland microbial communities from MTU Mesocosm Facility, Houghton, MI, USA - PEATcosm2014_Bin11_30_metaG | ecosystem: Environmental > Terrestrial > Soil > Wetlands > Peat | place...
CAATCGCCAACCCGTCGCAGCGTTGACGAAATTCCGTTGCCCGGTCGTTCGCCCGCACCGTGCGGAGGTAGGGAAAGAGCGGCCCCACCGCCGGACGCCGTTTCAAGATGGCCTCAATCTCCGCGCCGAACCGGATCAGCGCCGGCTTGATGCCCATCCCGCCGCGGGACTTCAATTTTGCCCGCGAATAGCTAATCGTGCGACTGTTCCAGTCCACATCCTCCGCCAGCAGGCAGGCCGCGTCCATTTGCGACGCGCCCGTATGCCACAGCAGTTCGTAAAAGTCCCGCCGCTCCGCGTTCACTTCCCGCGCCACAATCGCGGCGTGTTCCTCCGCCGTGATGGCCCGCTTGGCCTTGAACACCGGCTTGGGCCATTGCAAGCGCGGGATGACCGATTTAAGCAGCCATTCCATGCCAAGGGCGTGATTATGTAGTCGAAGGACTGGATTAATGTTTGTTTTCGATTTTGGTTTTGTCCCTCGCACCCTCAAACTTGCTGCTGTCAGAACTTCTGATTCCACTCTGGCGTGGCATATTTATACTTTGCCAGAACGGCGGTTTCTCCCATCGGCGGATTTTTCAATGGCGAGTCGGCGTCCCAGGCCTTTCGCAGCGCGGCTTTCACCTTTTCGGCGGGCACATTCAAATTTGCCAGGAAGTTGGCGTGCGTCCGGCGTTTGCGATAGTCCGGTGGTTTCGACGGCATCCGCAAAACTTCGTTCACGAGCGCAAGGTCGAAGTTCAGCAGAAACGTTCCGTGAAAGAGCAGGAAGTCTTTCCGGCGACGCTGGGAATTGCCGGAAAATTTCAAATCGCCCAGGCAAAGATCGGTGTGGCCGCGAACGGCAATGTGGGTTGTCGCGTCTGGGGTCTGGCGTCCAGGGAACAGCGATTCAATCGCCGCACGGTTGCGTTCCATGATGAATCGGTTTGCTGAGGTAATGCTGTGAAGCGGGCCGTCTTCCATGATTTTCAAAACAAGCGTATAGCTCAGGCAGCCGGGGCCTTGCACCACGGAGCCGCCGCCGGAACAACGGCGGTAAACAGGAATTCCTTTTGCTTCGAGGGCCGCAATGTTGACCTCGGATGCCGCTTTGTCTGCATAGCCAACGACGACAAAATGCTCGCGCGATTCCCAAAAACGGAGGACTTCTTCACCGGGGCAGGCCTCACACCAGTCGAGCAGCGCCTCGTCACACGCGAGGTTTTCGGCGGGTGCGGGAAGCGTCAGGTCGAGTAATTTCATCTTGCAATCACGCTGATTTCACTGGCGTTGACGGCCAAATTGGGCTTTATTGTCTGCGCGCATTTTGCGTGACAGAAATAATTGGGTAACACAGTGAGCGTTCAGACAAAAGAAATTTACGGTTCGCGCTCCGCTTCGTCATCCGGCACCAGCAACGACGACAAATGGTCGGAATCGTTGCAATCGGTTTTTGAGCTGGTGCTGGAGAGCCAAGGGCCGGAGCGGACGGCGCGGTTGTTGGACAGGCTTGCCGAAAAGCTTCGCGCCGTGGCGCCGGGCACCGGTCGCGGCTTCAACACGCCTTATGTCAACACCATTCCGCCCGAACAGCAGGCGCCGTTTCCGGGCAACCGCGAAATCGAGCGCCGCATCAAGAGCTACATCCGCTGGAACGCGATGGCGATGGTGGTCAAGGCGAATTCCACCACCAACGTGGGCGGCCACATTTCGACTTATGCCTCGGCGGCAACGCTTTACGAGGTGGCGTTCAACCATTTTCTGCGCGGGCGCACGGAAGATTTTCCCGGCGACCTTGTTTACTTCCAAGGCCATGCCGCGCCGGGCATGTATGCGCGCGCGTTTCTCGAAGGCCGGTTGGATGAAGGGCAACTGCAAAATTTCCGGCAGGAACTCGCCGACGGCGGCGGGCTGTCGTCGTATCCACATCCTTATCTGATGCCGGAGTTCTGGCAATTCCCGACGGTCTCGATGGGCCTCGGCCCGATTCTGTCGCTGTATCAGGCGCGTTTCAACCGTTACCTGCAGGCGCGCGGCCTCGTAAAATGGAAGGACGAGCCAAAACTATGGGCGTTTATCGGCGACGGTGAATGTGATGAACCGGAGACGCTCGGCGCCATCACCCTCGGCGCTCGCGAGAACCTCGACAACCTGATTTGGGTCATCAATTGCAATTTGCAGCGGCTGGACGGCCCGGTCCGCGGCAACGGAAAAATCATCCAGGAACTTGAGACGGTATTCCGTGGCGCAGGCTGGAACGTCATCAAAGTCATTTGGGGCACCGACTGGGATGATTTGCTCGCACGCGACAAATCCGGCCTGCTGCGCAAGCGTATGGAAGAGGCGGTGGACGGCGATTACCAAAAGTATTCCGTCGAACATGGCAGCTACACGCGCAAACATTTCTTTGGCAAATATCCTGAATTGCTCGAACTGGTGAATCATCTCACCGACGACCAGATCCGCAAATTGCTGCGCGGCGGACATGACGCGCGCAAAATGTACGCAGCTTACAAAATGGCCGTGGAACACAAAGGCCAGCCGACGGTGATTCTGGCAAAAACGGTGAAGGGATACGGCCTCGGCGAAGCGGGTGAAGGCCGCAATATCACGCATCAACAGAAAAAACTGAACGAAAAGGAACTTCGCGAATTCCGCGAACGCTTCAACATTCCCATCAGCGACGACGTCATCGCCGAAACGCCCTTTTTCCGTCCGTCACCGGACAGTCCGGAGACGAAGTATTTGCTCGAACGCCGCAAGGCGCTTGGCGGCTTTTTGCCGGAACGCAAAGTGACCGCGCCGCCGCTCGACGTCCCCAAGCTCGATTACTTCGCCGAATTTTTCAAAGGTTCGACCACGGAAGCCTCGACGACCATGGCTTTCGTTCGTTTGGCGAGAGTGCTGTTGCGGCACAAGGCCGTAGGCCGGCAGATCGTGCCGATCATTCCCGACGAGGCGCGCACGTTCGGGCTGGACGCGCTGTTCAAGGAAATTGGCATCTACTCCGCCAAGGGCCAGCTTTATGAGCCGGTGGACAGCAAATCACTGCTTTATTATCACGAAGCCAAAGACGGGCAGATTCTCGAAGAAGGCATCACCGAAGCCGGTTCCATTGCCTCGTTCATCGCGGCGGGCACGAGTCACGCCACTCATGGCGTGCCGATGATTCCTTTTTACATTTACTATTCGATGTTCGGACCGCAACGCGTCGGCGATTTGTTCTGGCTCGCGGGTGACATTCGTGCCAAAGGCTTTTTGCTCGCAGCCACGGCGGGCCGCACCACGCTCAACGGCGAAGGGTTGCAACATCAGGATGGCCATAGTCTTTTGCACGCGAGCACGATCCCGACGTTGCTGGCTTACGACCCGGCGTTTGCCTACGAACTGGCGGCGATTGTCGCCGAAGGCTTGCGCCGAATGTTTGCCGAGGGCGAGGAAATTTTATATTACCTTTCGCTCTATAACGAAAACTATGCCATGCCGCCGATGCCGGCGGGCGTCGAAGACGGCATCTTGAAAGGCTTGTATAAATTCAAATCCGGCCCGGACGGCAAACAAAACAAAGCCCACATTTTCGGCAGCGGTTCGATTATCAACTCGGCGCTCAAGGCGCAGGAAATTCTGGCTGAACGCTTCGACGTGTCGGCTGATGTCTGGAGTGCGACCAGCTATAAACTGCTCCGCACCGACGCGCTGCGTTGCAAGCGATGGAACATGCTGCACCCGGCCGCGCCGCAAAGAAAATCCTTTGTCGAAACGTCGCTGGCCAAAGAACGGGGTGTGTTTGTCGCGGTTTCGGATTACATGCGGCTTGTGCCGGACCAGATTGCACCTTGGGTTCCGGGCGGTTTGATGACGCTGGGCACGGACGGGTTTGGCCGCAGCGACACGCGGGCCCGGCTCCGGCGTTTTTTTGAAATTGATGCGGAATCCACCGTCATCGCCACGCTTTTTGCACTGGCAGGGAAAGGTCTGTTTGCGCATCAACTTGTCGAAAAGGCCATCAGGGATTTGGGCGTGAACCCGGAAAAGGTTCAGCCGCAGATTGTTTGAGTTCACGCTTGGCGCCTGGCGACTTACTTCTTGCCATTTTGGCGGGTGCGCGATTGAATGTGCAATCCCGGCAGGCTGGGTAGCTCAGTTGGTAGAGCAGAGGACTGAAAATCCTTGTGTCGGCGGTTCGATTCCGCCCCCAGCCACCAGTTTTAGCTATCCTAGTCCGAAAACAAGCGAGTGTTGAAAATCGATTGGCCGGAAACCGATTTGGCCCTAGTTTTGGGTTTGATTTTTCCTGATTTGATTTTCCGCAGCCCAGCCAATGCTCGGATTGCGCCTTGGTGCGGTGGACTGGCTCTCCAACGACATTTTTGGTGGTGATTTTCGACGGCGGTGACAACAGTTCATCCGGCTTTCCATTGGACGTTTCATCGCTTGGGTACCAAGTCTTGAGCTTTACCCAGTCTCCAAAACTGTGATTCGCTTGAACGTCGCAAAGAAGTCCTTCAACCAGCCGTTGTAACCCAGCAACCGATACATGATCCTGCGCCCAGCCCGGATGATCTGAACCGGCAGGAGGATGATGGCGTGCAGGAACCGCCGAAATTCCATGCGCACGAGTTCCAAGCCCCGCTCCCGATCGGGCACCAGCAACCCATACCACGCCTTCAAATTCCACGCCAACGCCGCCATCACCATGTAGGCCCAGTTGCTCACCAGATCATCCACCGGCATCCGCATCGCGTTGACCCCGTTCTTGAGTTGCTCGATCACATTCTCCTGATCGCACCGCCCGTTGGCCAAACTGACAATCTCTTCCACACTCCGGTCCCACCGGTTGGTGAGATAAAAGAAATACCGCACTTCATCAAAGAGCACCCGTTCGCCCCGCTGCACGCTGAGGTTCTTGCGCACAATCACCAGCCGGTACTTCCGCCCACAGTGATGCGGCTGATAGGTCATGTCGCTCACGTGCTCGGCCACCAGCTTCTGATTCAGATAACCCTTTTGCACCACGGTCTGTTCCTTCACGCGCTCCCGGCGGCTGCGCGGCTCGGTCAAAATCTCATACTTGGGCAACCGCTTCAAAGGCCGCCAGGACCGCTCCGACAGGCCCTCGGCCAACGCCACCACCTTGGGATGAGCGTCCAAACCCAGGATGAATTTGAGTCCTTTTTCGTCCCACCGGTCCAACTGCGCCGTGTGGCTAAAATCGGTGTCCCCACGCAGGGTGATCTGGCCGGCCACCGGTTTGACCAGGGCCACCGCCCGATCAATCCAACTCACGCTGTCTTGGTGACTGGCCACATTGGCCGGCCGGTTGACCAGATATAATACCTCCTTGGTGTTGGCCAAACTCACCACCAGCGGCGCATAACCCCAAATCCCTTTGTAAGACAGTGCCATTCCGCCTTTGCACTCCGCGTAGGTCCCGGTAATCGTCCCGTCCACGTCAATGAACGCCTCCGCCAAAAATCCCGCCGGCTGTTTTTGCCACACCCGCTGCCGCGTCCGGTTGAAGCACTCCTGCAACTGCGTGATCTGCCCGACGCTGAAGCGCCGAGTGAAATCCCCCGCGGTGGTCGGGTCGGGAATGCGTTGCGCTCCCAACCCATCGAGAAAACTTTCATCCTGCCGCCGTAGTTCAATGTCTTCCAGGCGTTCTCCGCCCACCAACACGTTATAGGCGAGGTTCAGCACATGATCGCTCTCGTGACAGGGCAAATGCACTTTGAGCAACTTCAGGTTCTGGTCGATCTCCGCCACCAGACCCAATCGTTGCACCATCAGGTGCACGGCGCCCATGCCGCCATAGCCGGTGGCCCGGGTCTTGCCACTCAATTCGTAGTGGACATTGCTGCCCCGCATCATCGGTTGTTCCTGATCCTCCCAGTGGCGCGGCGCCAGCCGACGTTGGATTCGGCGCTTGCGGTTGCGCAGGATTTTGGGGTAGTTTCGACTCACTCGAAATGTCGTTTTCATCGGTTGTTTGAGTTCTTAAGCAAACCCATTTCAACCCATGTTCACAGGCATTTCGAGTCTTTTTGTTTTGGAGACAACGTCAAATCACGCTTGCTGAGGGACTAGTCTGGGAGGATCATAATACGCCCTGGTCGGGACTTCCTGACCGCGTCAAAATGGAAATGTCGCTTTACGATGTCTCCAGCCATCAAGTGGTAGATGTCGGGCTAATGGATATTTACAGCCCGTCACTAACAGTGACTGAGAGCAAACCACAACTTCTCATCGGGCCGGCGGCGGATGCGTATTTCAAATACCTGCGTGGTGGAAAACTTTACCTGCCTAAGCCTGTCCCGGTCAGCGAGCGCGGCCAATAAAAACTGCCATTCATCTTGGGCTTACCCTCGGCCGCAATCAAAGCGCGCCAAGCCAAGCGCAGCGCGCAGCATCCGCTAGCGGCGTGCGTGATCGAATCCGCTGATTTTGCCATCTTCAGGCATGGCCGGTCAAAATCTTCGCGTTCCGGGTCTTACCCTGTGCAGATTTCGACCCAGGGTCGGGTCAGCCTTTTTTCCTTCGCCTTCGCTTTCGGCGCTTCGGCCAGGTGACGCACAAGCGCACCTTGCCGCCCCCTGTGCGGGCTTGGGTTACTGTGCCGCCTTTGGCTTCGATGGCATCGAGCACGTCCGGCAGCAGGTGCGGCACGACTTTCACATTGGCTGGCTTGTTGGCGAGCAAACGCACAATTTTCGGGTTAGGATCGCTTGCCCAGTATTTCATGCTCATGTCAACGTGCCTCCGTGCCGCCGATTGTGGTTCAATTCCGTCCCAGGTTCGAGCGAAATCGCCGCCTGAAAATTCGCTGTCTTTTGTTCAAAGGTTGCTGTCGGCTGGATTCCATGCGAAAGTGAATCAGGTGCGGAAATCCGCACTTCCGTCAAATAAGCAACGCGCCGGCATGAGTATGCCGGCGCGTTTGTTTTGCTCTTGTGATTCCAGCGGGTGAAGTTCAGCTTGGGCGCGTTAGGCCGGTATGACGACAGCCACATTTATTCTTGTTTTGATTGGCACAGTAACGGGTTGTCTTCTGCTCCTGCTCAAGTATCTGACATATCGGCGCGATTGCATGAAGCTTCAACTTGAAGCCAAGCGCGAAGAACAATTGAGTGAGCCTTTTTTCAAATAGGGTGGAGGGCGGGCTTCCCACGCTTCTGCCAACAACCCCCTTGTGGTTTATCGTGCTTTCATAATCGAAGGTGGGGCGGTTACTGAGCTTACTATAAAAGCAGATGGTGATATCCAATCGGAGATTTCTCCCAAAAGCCATCTGGGGACGCATGGAACAGGTGAAGTCAAGTTTTCCAAGATTGGTGTGAATTTCATTGGCAACGTAACATTTGAGATTCACTACACGACACGCCTCAACAAACGCTCCCAAAAATCTTTTTTTTGGCCTGCCAATGGCGAGCCAACAGAAATAAAGGATTGAAAACAGATTCGTGGGGACGTGGCATTGTTTCACTGGAATCATCGCCTTCTTCGACCAATTAAAAGCCGGCTGCCTTATCAGTGCTAAGTTAGCAATTAACTCAACAGGCTTGGATTCTGGTTAAACGTCTTCAGCACGAACTCGCCAAAGAGGGTATTGGCCCATGCGAACCAAGAACGAGTGAACTTGGTGGGATCATCCTTGTTAAACGCCTCGTGTATGAAGCCGGTGCCGCCGTGAGTTTTTTGCAATGTGGTAAGGCATTGTCGAATTTCGAGGCCATTTGTGCTCGTTAAACCTTGAACGATCAAACCCAACGGCCAGATCATGCCCATGCCTGCATGCGGCCCGCCCGGACCATCAGCGGCCTTGCCTTGGCAATAATAGGGGTTGGCGTCGGACAAAACCAGATGGCGCGTGTTCTCATAAATCTTATCAGCGGATTTGACTGCTCCCAGATAAGGCAGTGAGAGCAGGCTCGGAATATTGCCATCGTCAATGCAGTAATAATTGCCGTAGGCGTCAACTTCGTAGGCATAAACCCATCCGAGTTGGGCATGATGAACAATGGCGTATTGGTGCAATGCCTGTTCCACTTCATCCGCGAGCGCGTGGCATTCGTCCGCCAGAACCGTGTCTTTCCGGATTTGTTCCACCATTTCCGCGGCCTGACGCAGACTCACCACGGCAAAAAAATTCGACGGAACCAGAAAAGGAAAGAGGGTGGCGTCATCACTCGGACGGAACATTGAGAAAATCATTCCCACCGGCCTGGCTGGATTGCCATAGCCCCGGCCAGCAAGGGTGTCCGACTGGATTTGCGTGCGGCGCATGAAATGATAGGGGCCGGGGCCATGCTTGCGCTGTTGTTCGCGGAAGGTCTGGACGATTTTGACGATAGCCGCATGCCAAGCATCATCGAATGGCGCGGTGTCGGCGGCGGTTTTCCAGTAACCGTGAGCCAGCCGGATGGTGTAACAAAGTGAATCCACCTCCCATTTGCGTTCATGCACCCCGGGTTTCATCTCCGTGAGATCGCCTTTCCATTCGCTGACCCGGTTCGGGTCCTTGTAGAAGGCATTGGCATAGGGTTCCCAAAGGACACATCGGGTTTGACGGTTGATCACTCCGGCGATCATTTGCTGAAGCCGTGGGTCTTCCTGCATGAGTGGCAGGTAAGGCCAGACCTGGGCGGAGCTGTCGCGGAGCCACATGGCGTCAATGTCGCCGGTGATTACATAAGTATCGGGACGGCCATTGACGACCTCGAAATCCACCGTGGTGTCGAGCGTGTTGGGAAAGCAATTGCCGAACATCCACCCGATTTCCTTGTTGCCAATCGAAGATTGAACCCGGGCGATGGTCTTTTCCACGGCGGCGCTCTTGAATTTCCGTTCGGCCTCCGGAACGCGCACGACGGGAAATCCACTTTGGGCGGCCCAAGCCATCGGAGGCGCCAGCACCAAACCAGCCGTGACCAGTGATGTGTTTTGAATGAATTCACGACGGTTCATGTTTTTGATTCAGGTGGATGAATAATTCGCAGTTTGCGGTTTTGACATGATCAACTCCGATTGTGGCCGATGTTTTGGCATCTTTTGAACGTGGCAAACATTCTCAAACCTTCATGTGGCATAAAATGGCCACAGGCGAAAATCATTCAGTATTGCACCGCCAATTCGCGGGGAAGCGCGTCATTTTCAAAATGAATCCAAAGCAACCGCTCTTTAGCGGAGTACTCAAATGTTGTCAAACCTATCCCGTCCAAAACAATGTAATTTTTTCCTCGAAATACGGGCATTTGCCGTCCGATTCCGCCCCCAGCCACCAGCTAAAAACCTGATAAAATCCTCTTAAATAAAAGGTTTTATGAGTTCATAGCCAGATGCGTGCAATCCTGAGTAATAAAAGTCAATGGCAGCCAATAAGCCGAATTTTGGCAACCGTTGGCAACTGCTGCCAGCGCAAAAATGTGCTCAAGGGGGTCCCTTTACCGCATCCGGCACAACCGGCCTCTCCTGCCGAATCCTGGGCGCAGGGCTGAGGCTTACTTCGAGTCGTCGGATCCTCCGGTTTTGTTAATCCAGCGCCTCGACGGGCCAAATCATAGCGTCACGTTTCGATTGCGGCGGCGTTCGCACGTTGGTCCGCTGTCCTGACACCCGGAAAAATCTTCTTTGCAAAGCGGGGCGAATCAGGCGGGCAAAAAAACAAACCGCTCCGGGAGTCATTTTACCGGCGCGGCTTGTTTTACAACATGGAACCGACTAAGCAGCGGCTCCGCTCAGAGGCATAACAGGTTTGAATCAGGCAAACAAACAAAAGTTATTCACAGGGCGTCCTGAAAATTTTTGGCGGCGGGTGTCTCAATCAACAAACCTCACCAGTGATTCTTTTATCTGATGCGGCGCAAAAATAGAAGCCCGGCAAAGACCAGCCCGATCAGCGCCAAGCTGGAAGGCTCGGGGACAATCTCCATGTCGCTGGCAGGCCAGCGGGTAATGGGATGCCAGATCGCGGAGTGGTAAATCCATTTTCTCGAAGAATTTAGGGGCGTGCCGCATTGCCAGTCAGGGGAGCGACACGCCCCAACGCGCCCCAGAAAGGAGATAACTGGAGCAAGCGTGAGGAAATATAAAGCAATTCGCGCGCCGATTTCAGGTGATTGGATGTCAGATTGTGAAACCCATGTTTTTGGATGCCACCCGGCAAAATCTTCATTGCCTGGCGGCGCAAATCAGGCGGGAACAAAACAAGCCGCACCGTCAGCTGAACCAATGCGGCTGTTTTACGACATTAAGAGCCATGTGAAAAATGGCTCCCTTTTCAAGGTCGCAGCGTTCGGGCGGACGGCAAAAAAAGTTATTAAAACATATTCACAGGAGGCATTCTGAAATTTTTTGCGGGATGGCTCATGCGCCGTCACAGCGGGCCGGGCTTATGGCCGGCCAGCGCGAAGTCGAAAACCTGCTTGTAATTCTATTGGCGGTGGTTCGGTTTCGGGGCGTCAAGCCGCGAATGAATTACCGCGACGCCTTTCATCTGGAGTTCGATGAAGAAACCGACCGAGCCGCGGTCGTTCTTAAAGCCTCGATAGCCGACGAATTCCTTTCGCAGCCTTTACGAAACGACCGGCTACCGCGTATTGACACCGGCTTTGCGGGGATTTCTTAAATCACCAGTGTAATAATGGAATGGGCCGGGCTGCGGGTGCTTGTGGCTTTACCACCCAACTGGAGGTTAAAAGTCAGCGCTTGATCGGAAAGATTGAGAACGACAACGGCAATTGTCCCGTCTTGATTCAAAAAAGCAGTAGTCAGCAAATTGTCGGTTGAGGATGTACTGATGATTCGTTTTGCTCCCGGGCGGATAAACTTTGAAAAATGGCCGATGTAGTAAAAAGCATTCATGTAATGCAACTCCCCGGTTTTGGTGTTGGCGTGAATCGGCGCAAAACAAAAATTCTGAACATGATTTGGGCCGCCCCTTTCATCCAACAACACATTCCAATCCGTCCAGCCTTCCGCGCCGTTGTTAAAATCGTGAATCATTGACCTGGCATAGAGTTCGCCCCATTGCCAGTCGTTGATTTTGCTGTAATCAAAAGGCCCGTTGCATCCCTCGGTGAATAAAAGGTGTGTTTGCGGATAACTTTCCTTGACGCGTTTGACGTTTTCGAAATTGTCACCCACGTACCAATGAAAGCCGACGCCCCAAACATATTTGGCGGCCGCCGGATCATCCAAAACCACCGACGCGCGCTGATACATAACACTGCGGTTATGATCCCAAATGATGATTTTTTTGGCATTCAAGCCGGCATCTTCCAAGGCCGGGCCGAGATAATTTTTGACAAAATCGCGCTCTTCTTCGGCGGTATAAATGCAAGATTCCCAAGCCTGTTTGGCCAGCGGTTCATTCTGCACCGTCAATCCCCAAACGGCAATACCTTCCTTTTCATAGGCGTGAATGAACTTGACGTAATAATTCGCCCACGACTCATAGTATTCGGGCTTCAATTTGCCTCCGTGAAGCATGTCGTCATTGTCCTTCATCCAGCCGGGCGGACTCCACGGGCTGGCGTACAGCGTGAAATGATTTCCAGCTTTCGCAAGCGCCGCTTTGATGAAAGGAATGCGATACTTCAAATCATGAGCGATGTCAAAGCCGGCCAGTTGCTTGTCGCCATTCGTGACATAGGTGTAACTCTCACTTGAAAAATCGCAGCTGTGGATGTGGGTTCGCCCGAGCGTGTAACCGATGCCTTTTTGCGGATCAAAGTAAGCCGTCAATATTTCCTGCCGCTTGTCTTCGGGAAGTTTGTAGAAAGTCTCTGCCGCGGCATCCGTCAAAGCGCCGCCGATGCCCAGAACGGTTTGAAAAGTTTTTGAAGGATCAACATAAATATATTCCTCCTTTTCAGTCGCGGGCAAATGATCAACCAATTCCGCTTCACCCGCTTTTGCCAATCGCTGACCGGTGTCCTTCGCCGTCACATAAACCTCGGCGTGAGTTCCCGAAAACCCGGAAGCGGCTTGAGAAGCCGTGATCATGAACAAGGTCAATGAAGACGCGAGAATTATGGCAATAATTGTCTGTTTCATATTTTCAACTGAGGCTCCGTTTTTTTAGTCAAGTTGCACGGCGACTGACGCCGGGGTCGTGTTACTGGTCGTGCCCGACAATCTGCAGGCTGCTGTCAGTATTACCGAGCGCGCCGGAGGCGGGGGAGGATTTATCGGCAGTGACTGTTGTTTTTGCAATTGGCGCAACCCAAACCAGGGAGTCGTCAACTTGAACATCGCCCTTGCTCCCAACCGCCCGGACAATATTTGTTCCACCGGGCAATGTCAACGGCCAGGTGAAAATGCAATTGGTGCTCACACGAACGCCCTGCGAAATGCCATTTAAAAGAAGTTCGACCGAATCGCAATTGGCATAAACTTTGGCGGTAACGGCATTGGTCAGCCGGTTGGTAAAAGTGTGTCCCGTGATGTAAACCATCGGATTCGTTGTCCAGTTGGCTTTGTAATAGTAGAAAGCGTCCTTGCGCACCTGACGGTCGTACGTGACCAGCCCCTTGTCATTGCGCCCCGGTGTGTCACCATCGTTGCGACCGGCCACTGCGAAATCAAACATGTTCCAAACGAATTTGCACCAGAGAAACGGCCGCGCTTGCATCTCCTGCCAATAGGTCTCGTGAAAAAGATTCTCATATTCTTCAGGATGATAGTGGCCGGCATTTTCCGGTTCCCGCACCGGATCTTCACTGTGCTGATAAATGCTGGCGCCGGCACCATATTCACTCACGCCAATGCAACGATCTGGATAATTCGCGTGGATATTGTCAGCCCAAGGGCCTAATTCTCCGAGTCTGCCATTATACCAACCAAAATACCTGTTTATGGCGTTTAACTCGGTGCACCAATTGGATGGCTCATCGTCACTTGAGTTGGCGGCGGAAGTCGAAAGGCGCGTGGGGTCTTCCTGAGCGACCAGCTGTGCCAGTTGGTGGACAAGGTTGACAGGCTTTGGCCCTGGTTTCATGGTAATTTCATTGAATACTCCCCAGCAAACCACCGAGGGATGATTGTAGCGCTGCCGGATAAGTTCGATAAGCTGCTGTTTGGTATTGGCGTAAAAGGCGGGCGATTCAGTGATACGATTTACCAGCGGTATCTCGCTCCAAAGAATAATTCCGTTTTGATCCGCTAATTGGTAAATATAATCATCTTGTTGATAGTGTGACAGGCGGACAGCCGTGGCTCCAATCTCCTTCAGCAACATGAAATTCGTGTTCCGCTGCTCATCGGTGATGGCCCAGCCGCGATCCGGCCAATCCTGATGCATACTCACACCGTGAAGATCATAATGTCGTCCATTCAGAAAAAAACCTTTGTTCGCATCCACGCTGAAATAGCGAAAGCCCAGCGGCTGGGCGACCACGTCAACCACTTCCGAGCCTTTCCATACTTCAGTAAAGGTCTGATATAAATATGGGTCGGAAAGGCCGTTCCACAAATGCGGTGTGGTAATCGTTGTGGTGGCCACAATGTTTGATGCGGTCGCAGGCAGAAGCGTCACGACATTGGTCAGCATGGCCACGATATTTGTCGCTGCATCGGTGATAACACTGCGAACCGTTACAGTTTGCGCCGTCGCCATGGCGTTTGAAAGAACAGCCGTCACCTGGAGGTTCGCTGAATCGGAGCTGACACCGGTCGTCTTCAAATAAATTCCCGGCGAGGCATAATCCAATGGTGAAATTTGCACCGGGTCAGTCACGAGCAAGTGCACGTCTCGATACAATCCACCGAAAAAGGTGAAGTCGGCTGACAGCGGTGGAATGTTTGTATTCACGGCGTTGTTGACTTTCACTGCAATCACGTTGTCCGTCCCGACCTTGAGGTAAGGGGTAACGTCAAATGCAAATGCTGCAAACCCGCCTTGATGTTCACCGACGAAGCTCCCGTTGACATAGACATCGGTCACGGAAAAGGCGCCATCAAATTTCAGAAAGAATTGGCGGCCTGTGAAGTTATTATCCACCGTGCAATGCCTTCGATACCAGCCTGTGCCGCGATAATAATTTTTCACGCCGTCTTGCCCGTCGATATTATTCCAGGTGTGCGGCAAATTCAGATTTGTCCACGACGAATCGTCGAACTCAGTGGCCTGCGCGCCGGCGACATCCTGTCGAATAAACCGCCAGTTGGAATCTACCATCACATCCGCGCGGTGATTGGCGGGAGGAGTGTAATTCCGGGTTGCCGGCGAAAATGCCGCGCAAAAAATCAGCGGGCAAAGCAAAATCGCTATTCTTAACAAAACAGCGGCCACTGCAGCATAAGAACGGTAAACAGACGTTTGGCTCATTTTGATGACCTTTGTAAAATTTTCGCAGTTACCATCGAGCCTCAACCCGGTTAAAGAGGACATCCGACGACACTTGAACACAAGCAAAATAAAACCTTCAATAATCCTTTGCATCCCTCTTTCGGGGGGTGATAAAGCGATTTTCAAAAATGCAAAGCCACGTGAAACGGTCCCCCGACCACTTCACAAATGGATGATTCCCCGTTGGATCGACGTCGTGACGGCTTCCGTCCGATCGGCCACATGAAGTTTTGCCAGGATGCTTTTCAAGTGGTCCTTCACCGTATGTTCGGAAATGTTCAATGCGTCGGCGATTTCTTTGTTGGCCAGCCCCTTGGCCAGCTGGTTTAAAACCTCCACTTCGCGGGACGTTAATTCTTCCAACAATTTCCGCGAGGCAAGCCGGTTGGCAACTTCCCTGGGAATCCAATTTTGTCCCGCCGCCACGGCCCGCAAGGCCGGGACAAGTTTGTCGCCCGTGGTATTTTTTAGCACGTATCCTTGCGCCCCAGCGAGGAGCGCCCGGTGAATGTCTTCATCGCCATCAAAAGCGCTCAACATCAGAATTCGCGCCGATGGGAATTTGTTCCGTATCTCCATCGCGGTTTGTATCCCGCTTTTGCCCGGCATCCTTAAATCCAGCAAGGCAAGGTCGGGATGATGTTTGGCAAAAAGTTCCAGCGCTTGATTGCCATCGGTGGCTTCCGCAACCACTTCCATGTCCGGCTCCGTGTTCACGAGCGCAACCAAACCCATCCGAACAATGTAATGGTCGTCGGCTATCAAAATGCGAATCTTTTCTGATTTTTTCATGTGACAACCACACCGTCCGTGGCCGATGGGGATTGAAACTCCGGTGACGGATTTAACGGGATTTCAACGCGAACCGATGTTCCGGCTTGCGGTTTGCTTGCAAGGATGAACCGGCCGCCAAGCCGCTTGGCGCGCTCGGACATGCCGAGCAGGCCAAAATGTCCGTCGCCTGGTCCCACGGCTTTTTCGAGATCGAAACCGATTCCATTGTCCTTGACCTGCAAACTGACCTGTTGGCGTTCAAATTGCAGTTCTACATTCACATCGGTTGCCCCGGCATGTTTGATAATATTGGCGAGCGCCTCTTGTCCGATGCGCAACAGATTTTCCTCAACGACTTCCGGCAAGGAGCGTGGTTCGCCCCTGGTCTCAAAGTGAACTTGAACATTCGTTCCGCTGGTAATCTGCCTGGCGCCCTCGGCCAGGGCGGTGGAAAGATCAAATTGCTCCAGCTCCCGGCTGCGCAAATCCCAGACCGACTGGCGGACTTCCACCTGACTTTTGGCCATCAGGCTGCGGGCAAGTTCGAGATGGCGCAACGAGTTTTCCGGCCTGCGATCATGCAACCTCGACGCTGCGTCCAGTTGCAAGGCAATGCCCGTGAGCGTTTGCTCGACCGTGTCGTGAAGTTCCTGCGCCAGGCGCGTTCTTTCCGTCAAGACCGCCTTGAACTGGACTTCCGATTCCTTGCGGGCTGTAATTTCAAACTTCAGTTGCGCCGTTCGCTCCTTGACTCGTTCTTCAAGCTGGTCATTGGCCTGTTGCAACGCCAGTTGCGCTCTTTCGCGTTCCGCAATGAGGAAATTCAAGGCGGAATTTTTCCGCGAAAGCATGATGGTCCAGCTCGCAATCACAATCAGCACCGAGCAGACAATCACAAATCCAATCCAGAGGCGCTGCGGTGTGACCCAGCCTGGTCGCTTGATGATTGAGACATCCCCTGGATTCCGGATGAGGATTTGAAAGGATTCCAGTTTGCCGTCGCTGTCAATCTGCGTGAGACAAATCCCGTTCACTTGCAAAACGCTTCCGATTGGAATCGCTGCCAGTGCCGCCTGACCCGCCAGATTATTGGCGATGGCCGTGAACGTAAAGTTGCTGGTTTGCAAAACCAGGGTGATGACTCCCAGAAGAGTGGTTCCGGGTCGTCCGCGGCTGACTGTCAGTTCGATCAACTTGCCCGAAAGCGAAATGTAATCCGCATGATAAAGGCCACTCTGTAATTCCTCGATGGTCGCGGAGTGCGGGTTTACCGGAACTCGTGGTTCGCTGGTGTCCCGGAAAACGGCATCCTGCAAAACCGGAAGATAATTTTCAAAACTCAAAAAGCCGACGGCGTCAACAACTTCCCCCGGCAACAACTCCGTTCGCTGCCGACTCTGAACTTGCAAGCCGAAAATTCCGTCTTCCAAAAACGCATACTCACCCGGCTTTTGAAACGTAACCGCGCCGCGGACATGGACCCTTTGCGCCAGAGAATTACCCCGCCGGAATTGGGCAAGTTTGTCGAGCGGAATCACAGGGCTGTCAAACGGGTTGGTCGACTCGGATTTCTCAACCACCAAATCCGCCGGATAGGGAATGTAAACCTCCACGGCAACCAACTGTCGCAGCGAACGGTTGTGAGCTTCGGCGGCTGTGCCACGCACACGCACTTGCGCTCCAACCAGTTTTTCAGGCTGAAAGTCGGGGGCAACCGACAGATAAGCCCGAAACCGGTATCCGCCTGTGACCAGGTCCATCGTCAACCGCGAACCATCGTTTCGCGCATCCCGGACAATGCCCGAAATCTCGATCCGCTGGCTGTCCTCGGAACCTGACATCAATTGTTCGACGGAAGCAGGTTTTGCCGGCGGCAAGGGCGCTGTGCCAATTTTACGCACGCTGGGCGCGGTTACCGTCGGAGCGAAAGCACCCGCGTAGGTTATTCCTGAAACTTCAACCACGTCGCCGGGTTCCGGACGGCGGCCATTCACGTTGTCCACAAATACACCGCCGGTTGCGTCCTGAACAAAAAATCGTCCCTTCAAGACCGGATCGGCAGCAGTAACCACGCCGGTTAACGACACCTTGAGCAAGCGCGAAGCCTGTTCCGCCGACAAGGAAATGACGTCCTGGGCGTTTGTCAAATGCCCGCCAGATACTTGCGCCAACACAACCGGGCTGACCATGACGAGCATGGAGAAAAAAAACCACTGGAGGGCTGGCGCAAGCTTCAAACCTGCGCGATCAGGCAAACGGGCAGCAACTTTATGTTTGTTGACGACGCTCCAATTACAGATTTTTATTCCGCTGAAGTCCAGATTTTTCTTCAGGCACAAAAGAATCGTCCGCATTGATTGAAACAACCACGCGGTCAACCTGACCGGCTCGCTCAAATATCAATCCACTGGTGGGTGCGTCAATATTCAACCGGTCGCGATAACTGGCCCGACGTTCGGAAAAAAACACGCGAGCAGAATTCGTTCGCGCCAGTTGATATACGACGGGAACCTGACAGTAAGTGAAGGCCAGTGAGCCGGGTTCAAGTTTGAGTCGCCGGGAGTGTCCTGCCAGATCGCAATACCAAAAATCAGTTTTCTCGGACAGAAACTCCTTCCTTTTCAAAAGCGCCGGACGAAAATGAATTTGACCGTCTTTGATGAAGATGCCCAGTTCACCCATGCGGCATAAAATGTCTTCCTTGACCTGCCCGGTCAAACCCGGCTGGCGGGCGCCGGTGTGGGCGGGCGTGTGCGAATAGGGATCCATTGGAAAGGCCCCATATTCGCCGGCTGATTTATAGTCGCCGACGCCTGAGCGTATGTCGTAATAGCATCCTGCCAGTTTTTGAAGAATGGGGCGGGAAGCACCTGAATCAACAGCGCGGAAAAAAGTTTCTTGCGCCGCCAGAAGCAGTTTGGAGACCATGTGCCAGTAGATGCAACCCAGACCCTCGTAGCCGAAGAATGTGCCCGACCGTCCGGTAAACGACTGGTGATCGAACAGACGTTCGAAAATGTCCAGGACCAGCCGGGCCTCGCTCCTGACGAGGCGGGCATACCCCGCGCCAGCCAGTCGTTCAAGGATTTGAGCCACATCCCGGCCATTGGTGATGGAACCATTGAAGTGATACCGGCCAACCGCATCTCGTTCCACCAGCAACCGGTTGCCATCCGCAATCAGCTTCCGCAAGAGCCTGCAGCGGTCGAGCTCTTTTCGTGGAATGTTGTTCTTCTCTACAAACCGCGGCAGCCGGCGATTTGGGTAAAGCAAATAGCTCCGCTGGTCGGGGCGATACATCGCGCTTCGCTTGAGGGCAACCAGCAGGTCCAACGATTCCCGAGCCGTCAGACGCCCCGAACTAAGAACGGCAACCTGGCCCTCCAGCATCTCGTAAAGACGACGGATGGGAATTTCCCGACCGTTGTCCAGCTTGATGAGGTTATACGCGTGATAAAGCCCATCCGGTCTCCGGTTCGCGCGAATGGACTCGTCCGCAAACGCGAGGGCAAGCTTGAAGAAATCGAGCAACTGGCGGCCATTGATCCGTGTTCGCCGACCCGAGAATCCCCGGGTGTAAATTTGTTCGCGATACAGGCTGCCGGCGTGCGCCAACCCGTCCAGCACGCGCTTGCGGTCGCGGTCAGTTATGCGGCGCGAGAGCAAGGAACGATGGCTATGCAAAATGCGGCACACTGCCAGCAGAAACCTGCCGACTTCATCCGACACGCTCACCTCGGATTTTTCCAGCGGGCGGAAAACTTCCAGGCAGAAGGCCAAAAAGCGGCGCAGGTAACAGAGCGTGACCACGGAAACGCCGTTGCCAACCAGGGCGTTGTTGGCGTCGTTCCATTCCGGTCGCTGGGTGTTCAACCAAATACCCGCCTCCGGGATGAAGTTGGAAAATTTGGCGAGCAACGAGACGAGGATTTTTTCGCTCAGGTTAACGAGGAGCACCTGGCCCTGCCGGTCCCAAACGAGCTTGCCATCGGCGCCTTTCAACCGGGCGCGCTGGCGCACCAACTTCTCCTGTTCCTGGTCGAAAACCACTGTATCCTTGGGATCCTTGAGCAATTGTTCGTACGGTTTGATCCGGTAAGGAACATTGGCATAGGAAAAGATTTCACGCGTCAGAAAATCATGCAAGGTGACAGATTCGTGCCGCTCCAGTATCTCCAACAACTTGAGCAGATAGATGATTTGGTGATCGCCCCAGTAGCCGATATGTGTCCACGGGTCGGCTGGATCAATGGCCTCCCAATCAATTCCGTCCCGGGTGATGCGATAAGGGTTGTAGCCATCGGCGGTGGAGGCGTTGGTGAATTTGCAGATCATGCTGGCCGTATAGCCCGGGAAAGAAAGCGAGAGGGCCTCCCAGTTCTGGAAAATGTCACGCCAGTTGCCCTCGTAATTCAAAATCCTTGTCCCGTCCGGATTTTTCGTGGCGATGGAGAACCGATTCCAGGGGCGGCTCGGATCGCCGTGCCGCCGGCTGAAGGTCAGCGGCAGATATTCCCGGCAGAGCCGCTCAAGGTTGGGGTCTCGGCTTTCGACCGCCAGCGCCAGCAGGCGGCGGTGGTGAATGCTTTTGCCGAGCTTGCTGAAAAAGGCCGTGTGACGGCCGGCGACCTCTTTGTTCGCATGGCGGACAAAGGCTTGCAAGTCGTCCCGATTCACCTGGTAGTTGTCATAAAAAATGCCGCCGCGCATCACATTGAACAGCACATTGCCGTAATGGCGCGCGTTGCCCAATGGTTGGGCAGTCTTTTGCAGCCCATCGGCCTTGCCGACGATGCGCCGCAGTTCCTCCGTGCCGCGGGCAATATCAGCGTCCACCAGCTTTCGCAACGTGGCGGGTTTACGCAGCAAACGATCGAGTTCGGCCACATCGGACGGCCCTTGGTTGACGTCGGCAACCAGATACCAATCCTTGGTCTGCCCGCGCGGCAGTGCCAATGCCGCGTGGAGGAAGTAGGCGCCACGCTCGGCCCGGACTTCGGTTTCCTGGCGAAGCGGCATCCCCTGCCGGAAGGAGTTCAGTTGTATTGAGGAGATCAGTTTGAGGTTTTTGCCCAGCCCGAAAGAGCAGACGGTAGTGGTCCTGAGCGCCTCAGCGGGCTCCGGACGATCAATCGGGATTGCGCTGAGCCGGAACAACCCCAGGCCCGTTTCGGGAATCAGTTCGCTCTTTTTGTAGGCGTCGAGCAGTGTGCTGTATTCGAGCTGGAATTGGCTGCCGATGCAGCAGGGCATGATATTCTGAATGCCATCCAGCAGCTTGACCCGCACGGTCGCCAGCCCGGAGTTGGTCAGCCAGGCGTGCCGGACCCACCCAAAGCGGTCGCTGTTGAACCAGCCGTAACGGAAGGTCAGCCCCAAATCGGAATTGGTTTCCTCGAAGATCAGCTTATTGCCCCAAAAACTCTTGTAGAGGTTGCGCTGGAGCCGGTAAATTCCCCGGTAACGCTCCGAGAACGGTTCCCAAAGATGGTGCCGGCCTTGTTTCTCAATGATAAACATGGTTTTGCTGCCGGTGATTTCGGCCGAGTCATGGATTTTATCATCCGTGTAGTATGGAAAGAGCGCGAGATCGGCGTTGCGGCGGCCAGCGGTCAGCGCGCCCGTGCTGGAGATAAACATCCAATGGTCGGCGCCACTAACGATGCTCAAGAAGAAGGGCCGCATTCGATCGTAATTGTCAATCTGATAAAAGCTCTCGCCCTGCAGGTCAATTGGGCGTCCTTCGATGTGAACGGCGTTGAACTGGAGCGGACTTTTACCGACGAACAAGGTTGTTTTCATGGCTGTGTTAATTGTGTCGAACCGTTAACCGGCTTGCAGGTTGGATGTCTCGGGCGTCTCGTCATCATCCTCCTGAAACAAATGGCCGGCAAAAGCATATCCGGGGACGAAAGTTTGGAGCGCTGGATGCTTATTCGCCAGACGGTTTCTCTCTCCTTGCCTCGAGATCCTTTTTCATCAAGTCGCTGGTCTGGGAATCGATATTGTAACCGAGCATGAATAAAGCGCAGGACATATACAAGATTCCCGGGATAACGGAAACCAACAGCTTGATTCCAGTCAAGGTCATTGGGGTTTGTTCGGCATTGGGAACGTAGTGAAACACCGTCAGGAGCCAGCCCGTTATGGCAGCACCAATGCCCCCGCCGGCTTTTTGCGCGAACGACGCGGCTGAAAAACACAAGCCGGTAGCCCTTCGCCCGCTTTTCCATTCCGAATAGTCTGCAGAATCGGCGATCATGGTCCAAAGCAAAGGAACCGCGGGAGCATAGGCCATTTTTGCAAGTATGTTCAACACATAGATGGTGATAACGTTCTTTTCTCCGGGCAGGTAGAGCAAAGTAAAGAAAACGCCCGATATCAGGGAGCTGGCAATGAAGACGTTTTTATTGCCGAATCTTTTGGCCAATGGCTTTGAAAACGGCAAGGCAACAATCAGGGCGATCGTGCCGATGGCATTGAACAACTGAACGCTTTTCTCTTTGCCGATGTAATATTTGAAATAGTAGGCAATCACCGCGTTCTGTATGGCAAACATCACGCATGAGACGATGCCCACAATGGCCAGGATGATCCAAGGCCGGTTCTTGAACAGGTTCTTAAGGTCCTCTGATATCGAGCCTTCCAGTGATTTTAACGGCTGCACCCTTTCTTTGGAGGTTTTGAAGGTTATAAAAAAGAAAACCAGGCTCAGGAATCCAAACAAGACCGCAGTGTATTGCCATCCTCGCGCTTCGTCGCCACCGCCGAAAAACTGCACCAGCGTCAGGGCAAGGCCGATTACCACCAACATGCCGCTAAAGGCGCAGATAAACCGGTAAGTGTTCAGACCGGCTCGCTCATACGTGTCGGCAGTCATGACCGCAGCCAGTGAAGAGTAGGGGAGGTTGACTGCGGCATAGGCTGTCATCAAGAGAGCGTATGTGGCGCAGGCGTAGATAATTTTGCCCGTCTCTCCAAAATTTGGTGTGGTAAAGGTTAGAACCGCCAGAATGGCATAGGGGAGGGCCCCAAACAAAATATAAGGTCGGAATTTCCCCCACCGGGTCCGAGTCCTGTCTGAGATAATGCCGATCACAGGGTCGATACCCATGTCCCAGAACCGGGCGATTAACATGATGGTGCCCGCGGCTGCAGCCGGAATTTTATAGACGTCAGTATAAAAAAACAGGAGCCAGAAGCCTACCATGTCCCACACAAAATGGGATGCGGTGTCGCCCAGGCCATAGCCCAGCTTCTCTTTAACCGTCAGGCCGGCACGGGATTGTGTTTGTGCAGTTTGGTCAACTGTGGAGGGCGAACTCATGGCCAAAGTTATATTGGTTGCAGCGAACGCCGTCAAGATGGCGCGGACAATTATTGGCTGGCGGACTTGGCGGAGCTTTCTGCCTGTGGATCCACGTAAAATGGAATGTTCGCATGGACGGCGTGTTTTTTTTTCGTTACGACCGTCGCTGAACGGCTTGCGGTCCTCCTTCAGGAGTATTAGCATCCACGCGGTTATTCAAGAGGCAGGCTGCCGTTGGGACACCAACCGGGAAACGATCATATGAGAGAAACGGAACATTATGAAACGGCGGTCGAGGATCGCCTGCCCTTCATGCAGAAGTTCGCGTACGGCTTGGGCATGCTCGCCAACAATCTGCAGGCGGCCGCCGTCGGCGCCCTGCCAATCATTCTGAATCTCGGTCTAAAAATGGACCCGCGCCTCGTCGGCCTTCTGCAAACCATCCCCCGCCTCTTCGACGCGTTTATTGATCCCGTAATCGGGCACATCTCCGACAATACGCGGACCCGGTGGGGCCGCCGCCGCCCGCTCATCTTCTGGGGTGCCATTCTGTCCGGCATCATATTTGCCTTGATGTGGCAGTTGTACCCCGGACACACCCAGATGTTTTACTTCTGGGTTTTCCTAGCCGCCTCGGTTATCTTCTTCACCGCCTACGCAATCTTCTCGATCCCGCTGGTAGGCTACGGATATGAACTGACTGCGGACTACCACGAGAGAACCCGGCTGCAGGGATTTAGCAATATCATGGGCCAGATCGCATGGCTGTTGTGTCCCTTCTTTTACTTGTTTATCTATAACACCAACATTTTTCCAGGCGAGTTCGGGGCGGTCAAGGGCGCACGCACCCTGGCCATCATGATCGGGGTGTCTATTATCGTCTTGGGCATCATGCCCGCCCTCTTCACCAAGGAGAGCATGCGTCTGCCGCCCCGGGACAATGAGGGCGCTCTGAAGAGCGCCATTACGTTCTTCAAGCGCTTCTTCGCCACGTGGAAATCCGTTCCGTTCCTCAAGCTGTGCCTGGCCACGTTCCTGGTCTTCAACGGCTACCAACTCGGCTCTACTTTCACGTTCTACAACATGACGTATTATCTGTTCGGCGGGGACACGACTCGGGCATCGCAACTCAACCTCTGGTTCGGCATAACCAGTGTGATCGCCACATTTCTCATAATCTGGCTGACCACATGGGTGTCATCGAAGATAGGAAAGCGGCGGACGTTCTGCATCATGACCTCCTTGTCCCTTCTCGGGTTCGTGGCGAAGTGGTTCACGTATAATCCGGCGCATCCTTACCTGTTGCTTCTCTCCGCTCCGCTGATTTCGTTCGGAATCGGCTCGCTCTTCACCGTCGTCGGGGCCATGGTGGCCGACGTCTGCGACCTGGACGAGCTCAAGACGGGCGAACGCCGCGAGGGAATGTACGGGGCGATTTATTGGTGGATGGTCAAACTCGGCATGGCCGCAGCCTCGCTCATCGGCGGCTACCTCCTGTACCACACGGGCTTCGATGTTGAGCTGAAGACCGCGCAACCGGCGAGAACCCTTTATCTCATGCGCGCATGTGAATGTGGCATTCCGCTGGTCGCGTCCGCGATCGCCATCTGGGCGGTCCTGACCTACGGCATCACGGAGGCCAAGGCACGCGAAATCCGCGTCGAGCTGGAAAAGCGGCGCGGCAAGAGCAACGGCTAAAGCACCGGAAATGTTAGTTGAATACCGTGGATACCGGGTTCAAGGCAAAGGAAGCAACAAAGAGTTTGCCATCCGCCTCGGTCGCATCCTGAAAATCAAACCTTGGAAACCATGAAGCACCTGCAAGCCGAGACACCCATAAACAACACGGGGCAGGCCGCCGCCGAATTTGAGTATCCGGCTGCCAAGAGCAAAGATCACGGAGACCACCCGGTCCACGCCGCGAGCCTCTGCTAAACGAATTCAAGGCGGCGGCAGTTTCTGATGATAATCCGGATAGGGCGGACGCGGATATTCCTTCGGTGGATCTTTCTTGAGGAGTTCCAGGACCACCTTGACCGCCTCTTCGAGTTGCGGATCGTGCCCCTCGCGCACAAGCTTGGGATCCATGGAAACTTCGTAGTCCGGTGCGATCCCGTGGTTCTCAACTTCCCACCGTCCATCGAGACCGTATATGGCCCACCTCGGCGCCATGACCGTGCCGCCATCCATCAAGACAGGATATCCGCTTATGCCGACCAAACCGCCCCAGGTCTTCGTGCCGACGAGTGGACCGATTTCCAATTTGCGGAAGTACCACGGCAACGCGTCGCCGCCCGAACCGGCAAATTCATTGATGAGCATCACCTTCGGCCCGTAAATGCCGAGTGGCTCGGAAATGTCGTGGCCTTGTCGGGTTGCCACCCGGTTCAGAATGGGGCGGCGGAGATAGTCCACGATGTAATCCGCCAGCCAACCGCCGTGATTGAAGCGTTCATCAATGATGGCGGCTTGTTTGTCGGTCTGTGAAAAGAAATAGCGATTGAAGTTCTTATAACCGCCGAACATCGTGTCCGGCAGATAGACATAGGCCACCCGCCCTCCGGTCATCGCGTCCACCTTGCGCCGGTTCTCTTCGATCCACGCCAGATTCCGCAACGCACGCTCACTGTCCACGGGCACCACCGTCACCTCGCGCGACTTGGAACCGTCCGCATTGGGGCCGACTTTGAGCACAGTCTGCTTGCCGGCAGTTTCCTGGAAGAATTGGTAGGGGTTGTTGTTGGCGGTCAGTTCGCGGCCGTTGACCGCCAGCAGGTATTCGCCCACCTTGACGTTGACGCCCGGCTGGGTGAGCGGCGCCTGGAGGTCCGGGTTCCAGTTCTCCCCGTTGAAGATGCGTTTGAACCGGTAGCGACCGTTGGCGATCTCGTAGTCGGCGCCCAGCAATCCGACCTTGATTTCCTTGATCTGCGGTTGCGTGCCGCCGCGCACCCATAAGTGGCCGACGACGAGGTTGCCGATCATTTCACGGAACAAATCGTTCAGGTCGTCCCGGCTGGCCACTCGGTCGAGGAACGGCGCATAAACACGCTCGGCCGCCTCCAAGTCAAGCCCGTGAAAGTGAGGGTCGTAGAAGAAGTCGCGTTCGATGCGCCAGACCTCGTGATACATCTGCCGCCACTCGGCCGGCGGGTCAACGTACACTTCCATGTCATCCATTTTTAACGCGCCCGTGCCGGATTCCGGCGCCTTGGAGGAATCGGCGATATAAAAGGTCTTGTCCTTGCGATACAGCATTTTCCCGCCGTTGGCGGACAGCGCAAAAGCTTTGATGCCGTCCAGAATCATTTCCGTCTTTCGCTTCTCCAGGTCAAAGCGGTGGAGCGTGAAAGTGGTGGACTCGCCGTTGTTTATCAACTGCGGCCCCTCCAGCAAATAGAGAATGCCCTTCTTTCCCGCCCGCAAGTCTGTGTAATTTCGGGCCGGGATGGGCAGGGCGACGATGCGCTGCCCAATGTTTTCGAAATCAATCGTGACCGTTACCGGCTTTTCCGCCTTCTTTTTGCTTTCCGCGCCCTTTTCGGTGGAGTCCGACGTCCCGCTGTTGGTCGAGGACGAATCGTCGGTGACCTCCGTGGAATTCTCTGCATCCGCCGGCGCTGTGGAATCATCGTTGTCCCCGGATTTCGAGTCCGCATTCGTTTCGTCGTCGCTTTGGGGGGCGACGGGTGAGGGCAGGTCCTTGCGGAGCACGACGGCATAAACGCTGTAAGTCACCGGACGTGCGATGCCCGACATATCGCTGTCGCCGGCGGTAAGACCAAAATCGGTGCTGGCGGCAAAGTAGAGGTTCTTGCCATTCCGGTCGAATGCCGGATAGAGGGCATCGCTCATTCCGTCAGTGACCTGGGTGCTTTTGTTCGTTTCCAGCGAGTACACGAATATCGCGTGCAGTAAATTTGGCAGGATACGGTTATAGGCCAGCCAGCGGCTATCTGGCGACCAGGTGACATTGATGGGCGGCGGCCCCTCCTCGTAATAATCTGTGTCAACCTTCACGGGGATGCCGTTGGTAAGGTCAACGTACCATAGATTGAGCCGCTTGTCGCAGTAGGCGATCTTCCGGCTGTCGGGCGACCAAGTGGGGCTGTAGTAAAACGAAGGCGGCTGGTCGAGGCTGATCTTGCGAACTTCGCCCAACCCGTTCTGGTCCCGGAGGTGCAGCGCGTATTCGCCCGATTCGTCCGAGAACCAGGCGATGGATTTGCCGTCGGGCGACCAGGCCGGATCGCGGTCGGCGACGGCGGGGCTGCGGGTGAGATTGCGGATGTCACCCTTCTCGGCCGGGACGGTCAGAATTTCGCCGTGCGCCTCGAACACGGCCCGCTTGCCGGTGGGCGAGAGGCCCAGGTTCTTGATATCATCGGGCTGGATCTTCTCGAAATGCGGGAGAACTTGCGGCATGTCGGCGGCGATTTGCACGTGGACCTCGTGCTCGGCGTGGGTGGCGAAGTCGTAAAGGTGCAGCGAGCCAAACTGTTCGTAAACGATTCCACCAGGCCCGGCGCTGGCCGACTTGATGTCAAAGCCTGTATTATGCAGGACCTCCCCCACCCTTTTAGTGCCCAGGTCGTAAGCGAACAGCGTGACCGGCCCGTTGCGGTCGGACAGGAAATAAATGGTGTGGCCGACCCACATGGGGTTCTTGTCATTCGAGTTGTCCCGCGGGACTTTCACAATGCTCGAATCCGCAAGGTTCGCCAGCCAAATGGGCGTTGTCTGGCCGCCGTGATACTGCTTCCAGTCAGGCTCCCACTGCGAATTCGGCACGTAGGCGAGGTGGGTGCCGTCGGGTGAATAGGAAGCCGTCGCTCCCATGGGCAGCGGCAGTTCCGTGGGAAATCCTCCGCTGACCGGCATGGTAAAGAACTGTCTGGGATCCGAGTAACTCGCCCGCTGCGACGTGAAAAGCACGTTCTTGCCATCGGGTGTCCAGCCGACAGCGATGTCCTCGCCAGGATGATAGGTGAGCCGGCGAGGTTGGCCGCCGGAAGCGGGCACAACATACACGTCGTTGTTCCCGTGATAGTTGCCGGTGTAGGCAATCATTGTTCCGTCGGGCGAAAAGATCGGGCCGCCGAGCCGGTCGCTGCCCGTGACCAGACGATGCGCATTACCGCCACCGCGGCCCACGATCCAAATCTCACCGCCGTAGGCAAAAGCGATTTGGGACTGGCTCAACGCAGGGGACTGCAGGACCAGCGGCTCGACCGATTTCGTGGACGAGGGACCTGACAATGCAGCCACCAGGAGAAGGACGATCCAATTCCGTGACATGGCTTTATGCCTATACGGTCCGGCGCACCTTCGGCAAGTCAATTCCCGTGGCGTGCACTGGCGGAGGGCTCTGACAAAAGTCTTCCACACGTCCGGGCCGAACACGCCGCGGAGTGACGCCTTGACCGGACGCTGTCCTCCCAATTCCATTAAGAGGACGAGGACGACGCGGAGGAATTTGATTGCGCTTCAGCCGCGCCAAGTTCATCCGTAGTCGGGTTGAACCGTTCCAGTTAACCGCGTTCCAGCGATTATGACGAAATCCAAATATCTCACCGCGCCATTGAAGACCGATAAGTTGCCGCCGGGCATTCCCTACATCGTCGGCAACGAAGCGGCCGAGCGGTTCAGCTATTACGGCATGAATTCCATCCTGGTGATTTTCATGACCCAGTATCTGATGAATGCCCAAGGCCAGCCCGCCCACATGACCGACGCGCAGGCCGATGCGTGGTATCACACGTTCGTTTCCGCCGTTTATTTTCTGCCCATCCTGGGCGCGTTCCTCGCCGACGCGCTGTTCGGCAAGTTCCTGGTCATCCTGCTTTTGTCCATCGTCTATTGCTTCGGCCACTTTGCCCTCGCGATGAACGATACCCGGCTCGGTCTCGTCATCGGGCTTGGGTTGATCGCCCTGGGCGCCGGCGGCATCAAGCCGTGTGTCAGCGCCAACGTGGGGGACCAGTTTGGCGCATCGAACCAGCACTTGCTCCCGCGTGTGTTCAGCTGGTTTTACTTTTCGATCAACTTCGGCTCGGCATTTTCCACGATTGCCATTCCGGAATTGCTGAATCGGATGGGGCCGAGGATCGCCTTTGGGGTGCCCGGCATCGCGATGTTGATTGCCACGGTGGTTTTCTGGATGGGCCGCCGGCGATTCGTGCATATCCCGCCAGTCGGATTGGGCCAGTATGTGCGGGAGCTGTTCCAACACGAGAACTTGAAGGCGGTGCTCAACTTGCTGATTCTGGTTCCCTTTGCCGCCATGTTTTGGGCCTTGTGGCAGCAAAATTTTTCTTCCTGGGTGGTGCAGTCGGAGAAGATGGACCGGCACCTGTTCGGTCACGACTGGCTGCCGGCACAAATTCAGACGGTCAATCCCATCTTCGTCCTCATCATGCTGCCGCTGTTTTCCTATGTGATCTATCCCACGCTCGAACGGTTTGTGAAGGTGACTCCGCTCCGGCGATTTGGCGCAGGGCTGTGGGCGGTCATAGTTGCCTTCCTGATCGTCGGTTGGATTCAGACGCGGATTGATGCCGGCCAGCAACCGCACATAATTTGGCAGATCCTTGCTTTTCTCGTGCTCACCGCGGGTGAAGTGATGCTATCCGTCACACATCTGGAATTTGCCTACACACAGGCGCCGAAGAAAATGAAGTCATTGGTGATGTGTACTTATCTCGGCTCGGTTTCTCTGGGCAACGTGTTCACCGCCGGAGTGAATTTCTTCATCCAAAATCCGGACGGCACCTTGAAACTGACCGGAGCGAGCTATTTCTTCTTCTTTGCCAAAGCCATGTTTGTAACAGCCGTATTATTCATTTTCGTCAGCCATTTTTATCGCGGCAAGACTTACATCCAGGACGAAGGAGAAGTCCAACCGGGCTGACGGCAACGAATGACCATGACAAAATCGTTCAGTCCGTTATTGAACTCATGGAAGGTGGTCCGGAAGCGCTCCGCGTGGCAACCGCGTCATTACAGATTGAAAAAACACGTTCAGCGGGCTTAGACTGAACACCAGCGCTGAATCAAAGGTAATTCTTAGCCGTTGATCCGCAGCAGTTGTATTGCAGCGATATTTAAAAAGTTGTAAGGCGCTTCAAGCGTGCGGGCAAACAAATCCGGCGGTCGCTGAAGACATCCGGATAAATTTCCAGAGCGCTGCCGTCTGAATGGCCGCAATTCATCGCATAACCGGCTTCGACTTTACGGGGCCGGGCAAAACCTTTATCAATGATTGATGCAGCAATACCAGTGGCTCCTGTTCGATGCCGACGGCACGCTTTTCGACTACGACCGGGCGGAAAGCGCTGCGCTCCAGCGGGTTTTCCGGTTGATTGGAGCCACCTTCGACCCCGGCTATCTGACGGCCTACCAGCGCATCAACCAGGCGTTATGGCAATCGGTGGAAAAGGGAGAGCTTACGCCCGGCTACGTCAAAGTGCGCCGCTTCGAACTGCTGCTGCAAACCATCGGGATTGCGCATCCGCCGGCGGAGTTCAGCGCCAGCTATCTCGAATGCCTGGCCGAATGTTCAGAACTGGTTGAAGGTGCGGCTGAAGTGTTGCAGGCATTACAGGGGAAATACCGCATGGCCATTTTGACCAACGGCTTGCAAGTGGTTCAGCGCGGAAGGCTCGCCCGCTCCGCCATCCGCCAGCACATAGCTGAGATCATTATTTCGGAAGAAATCGGTGTTTCCAAACCGGCCAAAGAGTTTTTCGACGCCGCGTTGGCGCGATTGGGACATCCCTCACGGCGCGAAGTGCTGATGATTGGGGATGGCTGGAGCTCCGACATCCTGGGCGCGATTCAGTATGGCCTCGATGCCTGCTGGTATAATCCCCGACGCAAGCCTCGACCGGGTGGATGCGAGGTCACCCGCGAGATTGCCTCCTTGCGCGAGCTGCTGGAATGGCTGGGATAAATCACAAAGGTGGGGCGCCCGTCCTCCGACTCGCCGCGCCAAAGTGGAACGACGGCGGGAGCCCACAATGGGGACGAAGGGTGGAAGTGTCCTCACGAGCCGTCCTCTCAACTTTCAACACTCAACCATCAACTAATCGCGTGGCGGTTCTGCCGCTTTACGCGGTTTATGTGGTGTGTGGTTTGCCGTGCTGCCGCCAAAGGCAGGCAAACCAGGCCGCTGAACATTTTGACCTGACGGGATGTCTTTTGCCGCAAAATAGCGCAAGCGAGGCCATCAGCTTGCTGCAGGAGATCCGCTTGGCTGCTTTGCCAGGAATATCTCCAGGCGCCTGATTATCTCCTGGTGCCTTTCGGGATGCCTGGTTATTCCACTTTCGACGGTCTCCCTTTCCCTCAACAGCGCGTATCTTGGGTCAATAACGAACATTCTCTTGCCACCAACATCACAAGCAACTCCGTTGAAATACTCCAGCGGATAATGTGTGGGGTGTTTATCCCCAGTACACTCGATACGGCCTTTAACATTCCTGTGCAGGCAGATCCGGATATGATTCCGCGGGATAAACTCCTGGCAAACCATCTTTGCGGCCGGGTCAATTCTCGTAAGTTCCAGGTTGCGTCTGGGTTGCCGTTTAGGACCCAGCGCATCTGCGATGGTTGCCGGGTGGAAAAAGTGATACTTCATCGGGCTTTTCACGCTGAGTTTGGCGCTGACCCGTCGCATGAGGTAATAGTTGTGAGCCTTGGCGGCCGTGACGTGTGCCTCCAACACCGCCTTTTGGGCGAACATGGACAATTCGGTATAGGTTTCCTGCCACGGGTAATCGTTGGTCAACGTAAAGACGCCCAGCGGCCCCGACAAATACCTGCTTTGGGCCGGAATGTCCTCAAACATGGCCGCGAGTTGAACCAGCCAGGCGACGGTTTCTTCCATTAGTTCGGCACGGCTTTTCCGAGTCGGGGCGTTGTAATCAAATTCCACCGCCAGGTACCATCGAGGTTCGATTTCCGGGCCTCCCTTCCCATCATCAATCAGTCTCAAATGCAATTGGTTCGCAAGGATATGGTCGAGCAGTCCCATAATACCACCGACAAAAGGGCACTTCAACGCCCCGACAAAGTTTCGTTCTGCAACAACCCGATGTCAACGGTCGCGAGTGGTTGCCTGATAGACTTGCAAAAGAACGTGCGTGTTGTTTGCCGAGCTGGCACCAAAAAATGATGTCTCTTGACTCCCGTTCCCGTCATAGCCTCGGCGGCGACGGATCCCTGTCCTCCATAGCGCCTGCGCGACGGAGGAAACCATCAACCACTTTCCACACAACGTTTTGCAATTGCCAAAGAGCATTTCCGTCCTACGATGCTGTCGAATCTGCATGGCTAAAGAAAAAAACGGAAACAGTCAGCCAGCGGCTCCCATCTCGGTTTCGAGGCAACACTCCTGGCTACGGCTGACAAATTGCGCGGCAGGCGCCGGAAATGTTGGTTGAATACCATGGATACCGTGTTCAAGGCAAAGGAAAGCAAAAGGAATTTGCCATCCGCCTCGGTCGCATCCTGAAAATCAAACGCTGGAAACCATGAAGCGCTTGCCGACTATCGGTTTGATCTCCCTCTTGGGCATCGTTGTCCTCGCTTCGGGATGCTCGCCCGCCACGATGACGGAGAAGCGATTGGGCGGCACTTTTGATATTGTCCACACCAATTTTCTCGGCTCGCTTTGGAACGGATCACACGCCAAAGCTTCGATTGTTTCCCAGGATGGCGGAGAGTCATTCGTCGTCCCCGGCGGGGCGATTTGGGCTTATGGCGACACCTTCAAAGGTTCCCGGTCCGCCGATGGCACTCCGCACTTCGCCGGTGGTGCGATTTCCTGTGCCATCGCTTTTCTTGCGGACAACGTTAGAAGTTATCCGCCCGCGTTCAATTATCTCGTGTCCAGCAATGGTGACGCCGTTTCGCCCTTTGAGTTCTTTCCTGATGAACAACCGGCCGGGCGTTACCGGATCTGGCCGCTGGGCGGAATCCACGTGAACGGCCAATACTACCTTTTTTATTCGCTGATCGAGGTTTTTGGGAATGGTCAATGGGATTTCCGCGGCGTTGGTTCCGGTCTCGGCCGCTCAAAGGTTGCGCTCGGACCCTACGCGCGCCTGCGACCGCACGGGGATTGGCGCTTTCCCGTCGAGCCTGCCCAGGTGATTGAGGCTGACGGCTGGCTTTATCTTTTCGGGGTCAAAGAATTCACAGGGAAGCAGGGTGTCGCCCTGGCCCGGGTGCGCCCGGAGAAAATCGAGGACCCCGATGCTTATGAGTTCTACACGGGCGCCGGCCCGGAATTCTCGTCCCGGAAAGAGGTCGCCGCGCTCCTGGTCCGGAACGTCCCCGGTCAGGTCTCCGTCGCCTGGAACCCGTATCTGGCTAAGTATGTGATGGCTTCGTCGAGCGACTTCGATCATCCCCGGGAAATTCGCTTCCATGTGGCCGATGCTCCTTACGGTCCCTGGACTTCGCCGGTGGCCCGCATCGAAGTGCCCGAATATCGCCAGGGAAAACGCGTCGAGCTCGTGTATTGTGCCTATCTGCACCCGGAACTGTTCCGGGAGAATGGCCGGGTGATGAATCTGACCTTCTCCCTCGGTTTGCAGGATGCCGGCTTCGACAGCAACTGTGAAATGGTCGAGATTGAGCTAAAACGCCGGAACTGATTGCCCCTGATTTTGAACGGGCCAGCCAGCCGCGTCGGCTTGCTAACTAAGATCACCGAAATCAGATCGTTTACGCCAGCGGCCTGGATCAAGGCTACGGCCGAACCGAACCCGGTTGCTCGCGCCGCCTGAAATTGTTGGTTAGTTGTTGACCGTAACGTGTTTCAAAAGCCATTCGCGTTGCAGGATCCAAAAGCCAGGCACTTGCAGCCCGGTTCGCGTGTCCTGCATGGCATGAACCGCAATCGGAAAAATTTTAATGACGACATCATGATTACCCGCCTCCCTCAAAGCGGTTTCCCATATATCCGCGCTCTCTTTGGCGGGCACCAGCGGATCCAATTCGCCATAGACCGACAGAACCGGACAATGCACTTTGTGCAGCGTCGGAACCGGATCATAAGTCCATGTTAGCAGCGATAACTTATCGACGGCGGAAGCGTCCAACATGGGGCAGGCGTTATACCAGGGCTTGTTCTGGGCAGCTTTACGTGCGGCTTCCACCTTATTCCAATCGCTGCCCGTCCGCTGGTAACGACAGTTCAACAGATATAATGAACCCGCTTCGTTAACCTCGGCTTTAGAATAACCCGCGGCTTTCATCCAATGTTCAACGCAATAAGCCATCTGTGCCTCCGGCGTAATGCCGGGGCCAGAGACGCTGATGATAAAGGCGACGTCTGCGCAACGGGAAGCGGCCAAAGGGACAATATACCCACCCTGGCTGATGCCCCAAAGGCCGATTTGATGGGGATTGATGTCCGGCCGATTCTTCAGCAGTTCTAGG